>Ga0097691_1001903_pt1 | contig 14625 bp, 16 predicted proteins | sample NGESurdeep072012_8_FD_72858 | JGI IMG/M metagenome (GOLD analysis project Ga0097691, IMG submission 72858) | Arctic peat soil microbial communities from Barrow, Alaska - NGEE Surface sample 210-1 deep-072012 | ecosystem: Environmental > Terrestrial > Soil > Wetlands > Peat ...
GGCCCGGGCGAGGCTGCTCGCCGGGCCGATACGCCGCCATCTTTTTGATCGATTTGCGAAACATGGGTGAATTATGAATCGAGCGGCAGCCTGATTCGAGTACCTCGGGCACGCAATCTTCACCCCTTTTGAATCGTAGTACGACTTTAGCATTGATCCATGTTCCCGTTGGAGAGCAATGATCACGCCTCAATGACATCGCCTCGGAGTGCGTTGATGCCGCGATCCCTCCATCCGTGCCGGCAAGGGTACGCCCACGGCCAAGATTGCGCTGGCGCTGCGGGTCGTAGCGGATCTCTTATAGGAGATCACTCGTCAAGCCCAGCCGCCTTCCTTTCCTCATCAGTCAATAGGGTCCTCGCGACAGTTCGCAGAGCTTTCTCGAATTCGCTTGCCGTAAACTCGAGCGACTCAACATCCTGCTTCGAACATGATTGTGGATAAGGAATATGTTCCCATTTGCCTTCGAGAAGGGCGAAGAGAATGCCCACACCGGAATACGAAGCCGTGACTGCGTGCAGTTCGTCCATGCGGAGACGCAAAGCGAGTAAGGGTAACTGCACATCGAAGGTGTATCGATGGAGTTTCAGATCGCGAAGCATATGAGCCACTGGCGCTTCGGAATGTGCGAGCTGAGAAAGCACTTTCAGCCTAGCCAAGTTGTCGCTCATCTCGGTAATGAGAGCCCACCCGGCACCCCGTTGTCTCTCGCGCTGCTCGTCTTCGAGAATCTGGCGCTGATTTTTAAATCCTTTCGAAAGTGTCCACCACGTCGCAAGCAACGTTAGGAGCCCGCCGATTAAAGCGGCGATCAATGCGGAGAACAATGGGCTATCCAACGGCGTTTCCCATCAGGACCGATTACCAGCCCAAAAGTTCGGGCGTGGCGGAGATTCATCCTACTTTCCCCTGAGGCGCGGATCGTCGGTCGCGATGCATTGCGATTGCGTTAGTTTTTGTGCCACCGCCCAGTCGAAACTACCTTTGGGAGCTTTCTTCATGGCGCTCGCCCCGTCGTCTACGTCTCTTCTGTGTTGTGTGTCGCAGGGAGAAGCTGAATCGAAAGGAGAAAGAACCGTCCACTGGGAAAGTGGAGCATCGTAGTCTGCCCGATAACCGCTACTGCTGTCCCCTTTGAGCGGCGGCACCATCAGATACCAGCCCACAAGCGCGAGCGCGGCGGCGTGGCGGGGGTTAATTTCTTCTCCGGACAGTTCTCGAACAAGTGTTCCTTCTCGCATTTGTCGCGGAACGCAATGGCTGCATCATGGCTAAGTGGCCTGCTAACGACGTGAGGTCGTCCTACTTCCTTGCCATCGTCGTCGATTAAGGTTTTGGTCACCTGGTAGAACTTGCTGCGATCACTTTTGTGTTCAACCTTAAAGAGATTTTTCATGCGGCTCACTTTCCCTTGAGGCGGGGATCGTCTGATGCGATGCATTGCGCAGCCTCATCCGTTTCAAGAAGCAGGCCTGTTACGCGCGCTGCGTGCGCCTGCTTTAGGTTGTACGCTTCCTGGCCATTACATTCCTGTGCCGTATCAAATGAGCCGATCTGGCTCCATTTGGCGAGCGGAGCATCTAAATCGGGTTTCTTCAGGCTAGCGTCGAAAGGCGGGGACATCAGATACCAGCCCACAAGCGCGAGCGCGGCGGCGTGTCGGAGACTCATGTTCTACCTTCATTGAGGCAAGGAAACGCGCTCCACCACTTGGAACGGAAGCTGAACCTGGGGAAAGAGCTTGCGAAAACCTCTCCGGCGGTCCCAGCCAAGCGGCTCTTTCTCGACCGGCACGCTGCCGAAGCGTATAGGCGGTCGCCAGAACTCCTCCTCTTGCGGCAGCGCCTCCGCCCGCTCGTCGCTGTCTGCTACCTCCGGAGGAGCGATGAAATCGCCCTTAGCGGGATCAGTTGTTTGTTGCCCCCGTTCTTTTTCATCCGGCTCTAACGCCATCTTTCCTCCTTCCGCGGATGCGCAGAACCGCTATTGTGCCCGATCGAGCGGCAGCTTGATTCGAGTACCGCTCCGCGACGAACGATAGCAAGCCTCGATCGCCTCGACCGCGCGCAGTCCGTCGTTCCCGTCGGGAGAAGGTTTCACCCGGCCTTGAATCGCACCCACGAAGTTTGCCGCGAGTTCGCGAAACGGAGCGAGCCGATCGCGTGGATCGAAACGACTCATCACCTCGTCGCGCGAGAACCCCGGCGCCGGACTGCCGTCGGCTTTCAGAATCGAAATGTCCTGCCGTGGATAACCCGCCATCACCCTGCCCTCATCCCCGTAAATCTCGATCGCCGACAGCGGCGGCATGCTGCTCCAACTCGCCTCGACGACGCCGATCGCACCCGACTTGAAGTGGATGATCATCGCGCCCGTGTCCTCGACTTCGATCTGTTTGGCCAGGATGCCAACCTGCCCCGACACGGAATCGGCCTCGCCCATGATCCAGATTGCAAGATCGGCGACATGAACGCCAAGATCGAGCATCGCGCCGCCACCTGCTTCCGAAGCCGTCGTGAACCACTTCTGTCCCGGCGCCCAGGACTCCGGTCCGCCATGCGAAAGGCGCGCGCGAATGAAATGGGGCCTGCCAATCGCCCCGCTCGTGACCGCATCCTTGATGGCGCGCTCGACTCCGCCGAAGCGCTGCTGCATCGCGACCATCAGTACCCGCCGAGCCTTCGCCGCCGCATCGACCATCTCGCGCGCGGCGGCCGCCGTCGGCGCCATCGGCTTTTCCACCAGCACGTGCGCGCCCGCGCTGAGCGCCTTTACGGTAAATTCGCAATGCAAATGGTTCGGCGTGAAGATTCCGACCGCGTCGGGACGCTCGCGCGCCAACATCTCGTCGAAATCGGAATAGACCTTCGGCCGCCCTGCGTCGCCCGGCCAAATCGCCCGTGCAACGCGCTCGGCCTTGTCAGCGGTGCGACTCTGTATCGCGACGATTTGAGCGTCGGCGACGCTTCGCAGCGCCGGAATATGCGCGCGTTCGGTAATCGCGCCGGCGCCCGCAATCGCAATCCGGACCGCCTTCAGACGATGCGGCGTTCGCGGCGGCATCTCAGCTCCGTGCCGCGCGCGCCAGGCGTTTGCGCAACTCGCCGGGAGTGCATCGATACTTGAACGCCTTGCGATCGTTCACGAACAGAACCGGCACTTCGACTCCGAAGCGGGCCTCGAGGCCGGCGTCGCCGTCGATCTCGATCCGCTGGAGACGCGCGTCGAATTTCGGAAGTTCGGCCGCAATCATCTCTTCCATCTCGCGGCACAGCCCGCAGTCGTTTCGTGTGTAGAGAATCAGCTCGATCATGAATCGGCGGTCGTCTTGCCGCGCATCGGGGTACTCTAGCGATCGTCGCGCAGGACTCCAAGCCGATTTAGGACAAACTCGGTCGCGGGGCACGGCGACGCGCCCCCGCGACGGCGTGCTCGCGCCAACAGTCGCAGATGCGCCGCCAACAGCATCACGTCGGCCCATCGATCGATGTCATACCACGCCGGACCCAGCGCGTACCGAATGCCGGCGCGTTTGAGGCGCTTTACGGTTGAATCGAACACGCTGCCGCTGCCCCAGCGGATCCCGGTGAAGATCGGGGGCATCGCGCCGCGCACGCCGACCGCATAGTAGCCGCCGTCGAGACTCGGCGCGAGTACGACGCGATTGCGGCGCAGTGCTTCGAGGCTGGCTGCGAGCGGCGGAATTGGAAGAGACGGCGTATCGGTGCCGATCAGCAGCGCGCCGGAAGATGAAAAGGGTTCGAGCACCCTCGCCATCCGCTTGCCCAACGACCCATCTCCTTGATCGATCAGTTCGGCGCCGAATCGCCGCGCGAGCCGCCGGAAGTATTTGCTGCGCTCGGCGCCACCCGCTGCACTCGCCGCGATAACGATTCTGGAGGGGCCGATCGAGACTGCCTTGGCGAGCGCGTCGCGAATGAACGCGTCGGACAATGCTGCCGCGGCTGCGACCGTCATTGCTCCGATCAATCGGGTCTTGTTCCGATGCGCGACGGGCTCGCGGCAAAATACGATCAGCGCTGGCCGCGACGGGCTCACTTGATCGTGTTCGGACGAATGATATTTATCGGCATCCCGAGGGTTTTCTTGACGAACTCCGCCACCGATGTGATTGGCTTCGGCGTGATCGACGGGTCGCTCACCGGGCCGCTAACGTGGAAGTACGCCGCGACCAGTTTACTCGTGCCCGCACTGATGCGTTCTCCGATCAGTGGAATATGGTTCACCACCCAATCCACCGTGTCGAACGGAAACATGCCGACCTGCATATCGAGCGCGCTCCCGCCGAACTGAATGCTGCCGTCCGCCGTGATATGCATCACTGGGCCACGCAGCACGAAATTATCCGTGTAGAAGAGCCCGCTCTCGCCCTTGAAATCGGCGATGATCGTTTTGAACGGGACCCCATTGACACGCGGGTCAGGAATCTTCGCGCTCAGCCAATTCTTGATGTCGATAAAACTGAGCAGGCGCGAAAGCAGCGTAAACTTGTTGAGGGTTCCGTCTCTGACGGTCACCGACATGTCGCCGGCAAGAGTTTCGAAGAAGTTTGTGTCGGTGTTGGCCCACAGATCGATAGCGAGAAAAAGATGGCCCAGCAATGGCGACTGCTCGTTCTTGCCACCCAGCATGAAGAGCGGCGCAGGGTCCATGTCGGTGGCGCTGCCCGTCATGTGTATCCAGTTGTCCGGAGCACGGCCGGTAAGATCGAGCTTCATCTTTCCGCTATAAGCGGTCGTGCTCAGGTTATAAACGTGCCAATCGCCGGCCGGGTCGCGCGTAAAATCGGTCTTGAGATCGGTCATCTGGAAGGCGGCGAAATTTCCCGCCCGCGCTTCGATATGCCCGCTGCAAGGAACCTGAAAATGGATCGACGGCGTGGCCGGCGACCACGGCATCCGCACAAAGTTCATCACCTCGAGATCGAGTTTCTGCACGGTAGCGTCGATACGAATCGACGGATGCGTGTAGTCGGGTACGGTGATGCGGAAATTGATCGCCTGGTCCTCGAGCTTCGAGCCCGGCATCGACAAGACGAGCTGCTTCTGACGCATCGTAAGCGTCGCACCTTGAACCACGATTGGCGAACGCAGGAAGTTGAATTTCACGTCGCCCTTTGCGAGCGTCAGCTTGCCCTCGGGGATCATGGCGCCGGGATTGCCGGGATCGCTGTTGACAACGACTTTGCCGCCGATCGGCCCGCTCACCGCGAAGTCGGACGGATCGACCAGCAGCGCCAACCACGTTTCCGACGGGAAATCATGAAGTTCCAGCGTCAGATCATGCACGGCGATGCCCTGCCTTGCGAAATTTACGGCGCCGTCCAGCGTCGCATCGCCGCCGGTCGCCGCCAGCATCAGCTGGTCGAACTTGATTGAACCCGGGTTGATGGCGACGGTGCCGCGTGAAACCTTGAGCGGTCCGGGCGAACCCTTGATGGTGAGGACGGCGCCGATGGCGTCGGCGCGCACCTGATAGACTTTGGGCGCAACCGGGGTCTTCACGCTCAGCTTTCCAGATGCGGTAGCAACCATTTCGACGCGGCCGCTCAGACGTTCGAGACGATCGCGTTCCTTCAGTTGATATAAATCAAGCGACTTGGCGATGGCCGGATAGAGCTCGGCGAGGTCTGCATCGACGCTGACGCTGGTCTTATAGTCCGCGCCCTCGATTCCGTTGCCGAGGTCGGCGTTGGCGACGAGGTCGTGGATCGCAGAGTTTCCAAACTTCGCGGTGCCTTGCGAGATCGTGAGCAAGCCTTTCGAGTAACCAAGCTGGGCACTCAGATTTTCGACCGGCGGCAGCTTCGTATCCGTTGGAATTGTGAAACCGACGTCCTCGATGGTCCCGCTGACCACCAGATTCTTGCGAATCGTATCGAGCGGCGCCGTCTTAATCTCGTCGAAGGCGGCGCTGAGCGTCGCGGCGCCGATGGTGACCTTGCCGGGTCTGAGCCGGTTGAGCATATCCACGAGGTCGGCAGGCAGATGGCGGACCGACAGCAGTGTCTGTTTGGCCGCAGCGGCGTCGAAATGAAACCCGCCAACGTGGATACCCAACTCCGGTTTCTCGTTTTGAGGACCTAGAAGCTCGGTATCGGCGGAAAGCACCGCCGTGTTGACCTTGCGCAAAACGATCTGCGTGACGGCATACTTGCCGCCGGTGATGTCGAAGCCGGCATGGAGCGAGTAGTCGCCCAGATCGACTGGCGCGGCGAGCCGCTGGCTCTTGAGCAGCAACTTCTGCGCACCCGCAGCGGCCTCGCCGGTCATCGAACCATCGTCATGAAGTGAGAACTTGAGGCTGCCTTGTATCGCGCCGGCCAATGCGAAACCCTCCGCCTCGATTCCTTTCAGCGGTACGTCCCAGGTCCACAACTGCCCATGCGCAAATTCGCCGGGCCGGGAATGTTTCCCCACGCCAAGACTGATCTTCCCGCTTATCTGCGCTCCGGAAACGGGCGATCCAAGTACCGAGCCGCGGAACCCGAGCAGCCACAGCAAAGGGTCCCGGTGCCTGCGGTACGCGACGATTCCAACATGGTTGGCAAGCTCGGCGCCGTCGGCGTAGCGCACCGTGGCGTCGATCGTGTCGACGTGCCACGCGATCCGCGCCAGCGCGTGCAGCACGCCTTGCAGCGCGCTTATGGTTTGCGCCCCGGGACGCGGCATGGGGACCGCGGCCGCGTCGGAGGAGGCTACAGGCAGCGTGATTTCGGGACTGGTCGCGGTCAGCCGATAGAGCGGAAGCCCGCTGCTGACCAAAATCGAATGGTACGAGACCAGCGCGCGGAGCGACTTCAGCTTGACGATTTCATGCCCGTTGGCGATGACCTGCGGCTGGTCGAGAACGACTATCAGGTGAGTGCCCAGATGAACGGAGATGGCGCGCGGGATGATATCGACGCCGGTGCGGTTGCGGATCGAGGCCAGAACGTAAACGACGATGCGCGACTGGTTGGCTGCAATCAGCGCCGCCGAAGCGCCGAGTACGATTGCCACGATGAGCGCGCAAAGCGCGGCGATTCGGACCAGTCTCATGATTGCCGTGACGCGATCCGCACGTCCGCGGTGGCGCCGTCCGCCTGGCTCACGAAGCGGTCAGTTGGTTTCGGCCATCTCCGCCGGCGGCGCGTCGATGTATCCCGCACGATGCTTGTTCCTGAGCGCCGTCTTGAGCACGCGGTTGCGCAGCCGCACCGACTTCGGCGTGACCTCGACCAGCTCTTCCTCGTCGATCCATTCCAGCGCCGTGTCCAGCGTCGGAATCCGCGGCGGCGAAAGCCGAATCGCTTCATCGTGGCCCGACGCGCGCATGTTGCTGAGTTTTTTTTCACGGCACGCGTTGACGGGCAAGTTTATCTCGCGGGCATACTCGCCGACGATCATCCCTTCGTAAACCGGCTCACCGGCTCCGACGAAGAATATCCCGCGCTCCTGCAAATGGAAGATCGCGTAAGCCGTGGTAGCGCCCTCGCGATCGGAAATCATCGCCCCGTTGGCGCGCGAACGAATCGTTCCCGACCACGGCGCGTAACCGTTGAACAACGTATTCATCAGGCCGTTGCCGCGGGTGCTTTCGAGAAATCGGCCGCGAAACCCGATCAGGCCACGCGCGGGGATGTCGTATTCCAGGCGCACCCGGTTGCTCGCATGGGTGACCATCGTGCGCATCTTGCCCTTGCGCCCCGAGAGCGTCTGCGTGACCACGCCGATGTATTCCGACGGGATGTCGATCACGAGCATCTCCATCGGCTCGAGTATCTCGCCGCCGGCCTGCTTGGTGATGACGGTGGGCTTCGAGACCTGCATCTCGTAGCCTTCGCGGCGCATGGTCTCGACAATCACCGCGAGCTGCAATTCGCCGCGGCCCATCACGCGCCAGGCCTCCGGCGTCAGTTGCTCGACGCGAGTGCTCACATTGCGCCGCGCTTCGAATTCGATTCGTTCGCCCAGCTTCCGCGAGGTGACAAAATCTCCTTCGCGGCCCGCCCATGGCGAATTGTTCACCGAGAAAGTCATCGCCACGGTCGGCTCGTCGATGCGAATCGGCGGCAGCGGACGCGGGTTCTCGAGGTCGGCGATCGTTTCACCGATCGCGATGTCCTCGATGCCCGCCACGATCACTATCTCGCCCGCGCTGGCGGTTTCGCGCTCGACGCGCGTGAGTCCCTGCCATCCGTAGATATGGGCGACCTTGCAGACCACAGTCTTGCCGTCGCGCCGGCACAGCGAATAGTTCTGCGACGCCGTCATCGAGCCGGCGATGATTCTGCCGACCGCGAGGCGGCCGACGTAATCGTCGTAGTCGATATTATTGACCTGGAATTGCAGCGTCGCTTCGGGATCGACTTCGGGGCCGGGCAGGTGCGCGACGATCGCGTCGAACAGCGGGACCAGGTTTTCGCTGGGAACGTCGAGCCTGAGCGATGCGGTGCCGGCGCGCGCCTGCGTATAGAGCACCGGGAAATCGAGCTGGCTTTCGTTCGCGCCGAGGTCGATGAACAGATCGTAAACCTCGTCGAGAACCTCGGGTGCGCGCGCGTCGGCGCGATCGATCTTGTTGATGCAGACTATCGCGGGCAGGTTCGACTCGAGCGCCTTCTTGAGCACGAACCGCGTCTGCGGCAGCGGCCCCTCGCACGCATCGACCAGCAGCAACACGCCGTCCACCATCGACAGAGTGCGCTCGACCTCGCCGCCGAAATCCGAGTGGCCCGGAGTATCGACGATGTTGATGCGCGTTCCACCCCATAGGATCGAGGTGTTCTTGGCCATGATCGTGATGCCGCGTTCGCGCTCGAGCGCGTTGGAATCCATCACGCGATCGATCACCTGCTCGTTGGCGCGGAAAACGCCCGACTGCCGCAGCATCGCATCGACCAAAGTGGTTTTACCGTGATCGACATGGGCGACGATTGCTAAATTTCTTATGTCTGGACGTCTCATTTTGCGCCGGATGCTAAAGCGCGGCCGAGCCTCATAGGTTCGCCCGCGCGTGAGCTCTATTGTACCTGTCGCTGAGAGCAGAGTAAACGCAGGCGCGCGGAGGACCGGCGAAACATTCCCGTAACGCGCGCGCTAAGGCGCGTCGAGATGCTTTGGTTGGTCGCGCTGGAGCTTTTGGAGCAGTTGCTCGATGTTTTTGATTTCGGTAACGCGCCAATCGCCGTCCTCACCGCGCGTCAGGTGGATTTCCCACTCCTGCCCCTTGTTATCCTTGAAGTCCGTGAACGCGGTGTCGCCGTTTCGATGCAAGAGCACGATCGAGGCCGCCGCGGCCGCGCCGGGCATCTGCACCTCGCGCGCACCGTCATCGACTTTCTTGACCGCCCACGCCTGCGTTATCTGCGCCATCGGCTTGGCAAGTAGATCGATCGCTGCGTTACCGATCATCGCGCTTAGCGGGTCGCTCCCGCCCTGCTTGCGCACCATCTCGTAGCCCGCGTGCTTCACGACACTTTCAAAATCGACGTATCGGGAAGCGCCGTCGCCGTCGCGCGCGTCTATGGCCTGCTTCATCCGGAGCACGGCCCAGCTCGGAGTCCACGGCAGGTAAAGCAGCGCCCAGCCGGCGAGTGCGGCAACGATGAGAACCGCGGTGAAGTGGCGCAATACGAATCGAAACATCGCTAGTATCCTTTAACACCGCCCGGCACGCGGCCTGCCTGATTCAGCGCGGCGAAAGCAGACTGGCGGCGGCTTTGTCGAGAAGCCAAATGATCTCGCCGTCATGCGGCGCAACGATCTGCGCGGGGAACTTGTCCGGATCGCGCGGTCCTTCCAGGACATCTTTCACCGCCGCCGCCTTACTCTGCCCCGCCGCCAGGAACATCACGCGCTGCGCATTGTTGATTACCGGCGGCGTGATCGTGAGGCGACCCCGCGGCTCGGCGTCAACCTCCACGGCGACCACCAGGCGCTGCGTTTCGTGAATCGCAGGATCGCCCGGAAACAGCGATGCAGTATGGCGATTGTCGCCAAGCCCCAGAATCACGAGGTCGAAGCGCGGAAATTCACCGTCGCCAAGGCCGAACCGTTTTCGCAATTCATCTTCGTAAGCGGCAGCCGCCGCCGCCGGCGGGTCTTCGCCGCGCATCCGATGCACCTGATCCGGCCGGAGCGCGAGCTTGCTCAGCATCATGCGATTCGCCATCGCGTAATTGCTCTCGGCGTGATCGGGCGGGACGCATCGTTCGTCGCCCCAGAAAAATTGCACTTCCTTCCAATCGACGCTCAGACGAAACCGCGTCGCAAGCAAATCGTAGGTGGCGGCGGGCGTCGAACCGCCCGAGAGACAGAGCGTGAACTCGCCGTGAGTGCAGATCGCCTCGCCGGTGATATGCGCCGTTTCTTCGGCGGCACGGACGTAGAGTTCCTGCGCGTCGTTCAGAATGATCAATTTCGGTTGAGGCATACCAGTCCGTCCGGCAATGGAGTCGAGATCGCAAAGTTAGCCGATGACGCCCGGTCCGCGCCAGATCGTTCTGTTTTGCCCGCTAGCGCGCGAGCAATTTCAGCGCGCGTGCGACGACGTTGTCCACGGTGAAGCCGAAATGCTTCATCACTTCTTCGTACTTGCCCGACGCGCCGTAAGTCGTCATCCCGATAATGTCGCCGTCGAGTCCGACCCATCGGTACCATGACATCGGCGCGCCCGCTTCGACCGCGAGCCGGCGTCGAATGCTCGGCGGCAGGACCGAGTCGCGATAGGCCTGGTCCTGCTTCTCGAAAATATTCTCGCTGGGCATGCTTACGACCCGGACCGACTTGCCCTTCTCTTCGAGTTTCGCTTTCGCATCGACGACCAGCGACAGTTCCGATCCCGACCCAATCAGAATGATCTCCGGGGGCCGGCCGGCGCTTTCGGTCAGCACGTAGGCGCCGCGCCGGGCGCCGCTGGCGGGCGCCATCTTGGTGCGATCGAGCGTCGGAACCTTCTGGCGCGAGAGCGCGAGCAGAACCGGGCCATGCGTGTGAGTCATGGCGGTGCGCCAGGCCTCGACCGCCTCGTTCGCATCGCCGGGGCGAATCACGGTCAGATGCGGAATCGCGCGCAGCGACGACAGATGCTCGATTGGTTCGTGAGTCGGGCCGTCCTCGCCCACGCCGATTGAATCATGGGTGAAGACGAACACCACCTGGAGTTCCATTATCGCCGCCAGCCGAATCGATGGCCGTGCGTAGTCGGTAAAGCACAGGAAGCTCGAGCCGTAGGGGATGAAACCGCCGTGCAGCGCGAGGCCGTTGAGGATGGCGCACATGCCGTGCTCGCGGATTCCGAAATGCGGATTGCGTCCTTCGAAATGCCCGCGCTCGAAATCGCCGCCGTCCTTGACGTCGGTGAAGGTGGACTCGCTCAAGTCAGCGGAGCCGCCGAACAGGTTCCAGACTTTTTTCCCGATCGCCGCCGCGGCCTGCGAGGCTGAAACTCGGGTTGCGAGGCTGTCCTTGGGCGTGAAGACCGGCAGCTCGGCGTCCCATCCTATCGGCAGATCGTTGGCCAGCGCCGCCTGGAATTCAGCCTCCGCGGCGGGATCTTTTTTGGAGTAGGCCTCGAACTTCGCGTTCCACGCCCTCTCGAGGTCCTCGCCGCGCTCGACGCATTCGCGGAAATGCGCCAGCGCATCGTTGGGAACGAAGAATGGCGGCTCGGTCGGATATCCGTAGAATTCCTTGGTCAGCTTCACCTCTTCGACGCCGAGCGGATTGCTGTGGGCGGCCGAGGTCCCCTGCTTGTGCGGGCTGCCGTAGCCGATGATCGAGCGGACCCGAATCAGCGACGGCCGGCTCGTCTCCTTGATTGCATTTTCGATCGCTTTGGACAGCGCCGCGAGATCGTTCGCATCCTCGACGACCTGCGTATGCCATTTGTAAGCGTCGAATCGTTTGCACACGTCCTCGTCAAAGGTGAGCTCGGTGTGGCCGTCGATGGTCACGTGGTTGTCGTCGTAGATATAGACGATGTTGCCCAGCCCGAGATGACCCGCGATCGACGCCGCCTCGCTGGCGACACCTTCCATCAAGTCGCCATCGCTGCAAATGCCGAAGATGCGATGATCGAACAGCCCCGATTTGTCGCGCTCGAAGCGTGCTTCGAGATGCTTCGCCGCCATCGCCATCCCGACCGCGTTGCCGAAGCCCTGGCCGAGCGGGCCGGTGGTCGTCTCGATGCCTTCGATCACGCCGTACTCGGGATGTCCGGGTGTTTTGCTTCCGAGCTGGCGAAATTGCTTGATGTCGTCGAGCGAAAGGTCGTAGCCGGTGAGATAGAGCAGGCTGTAGAGGAGCATCGAGCCGTGGCCGGCCGACAGCACAAAACGATCGCGCCCGAACCACTCCGGATTTTTCGGGTTGTGGCGCATGAACCGCGTGTAGAGCAGATACGCGACCGGCGCCATTGCCATCGGCAATCCGCAGTGCCCCGAGTTGGCCTTCTGGACCGCGTCGATCGTCAGCACACGAATCGCGTTGATGCAGGTTTGGTCCAGGCCGGACCGGTTCACTTTGATATCCGCTGCAGTCGCCAAGATGTCACCGCCGTGTGGTTTTGGGGCGGTGATCGAATCCGACGGTTTTGTTTTTCCCTTTTTCACTTTTTTACTTTTTCCCTTTAGTGGAGGATGTTGTCAAATCCGCCTGCGGGACGCATCCGGACGCCAATTGCGGGGCCGCAGTCACCAATCTTTTTTGTCGTCGTCCTTGGTGTCGCCGGCTTTGCGGCGCATCACGTCCACGACGGCTTTCGCGTCACCCTTGTGGCCGGCGCCGAGCGCGACGGTGAATCGTTCCGCGATAACCCGCATCATTGCGCCCTCTTCCGGATCGAGCGTGCTTCCGAGATTAGCCAGCCGTTCCATCGCGATACGAATCGCGGCGATCGAGCCTGGCATGTCGCCGCGCTGGCGGCATGCGAGCGCGTCGCGCAGGCCCTCGCGCACGCCGGCAATCGCAGGCCGGGCGCGCTCGCCGATCACAATCTCGAGTTCGCCGAGATTTTGTGCGAGTTTTGCGAACGGATCGTCTGCGGGATTGCTGAGCGGCACCGCTGGATTGTTTCATCGGTTCAAGTTTGGATGCAAGGCCGGCGTGTCGCGACGAACGCAATCGCGTGCGGCGAGCGCGATCGCGGATTCTCGACCACGGCCGCCACCCGAGCTTGAACTATTCGGCCGCGGGCGACGTCAAGGCTGGAGTGCTTGGGGCAGTGAGCCCGCCGCATAGTCGGCTGGTTCGTCAGCAAAGGCCGCTCAAGGAGCTCGAGCGAAACTGCGTGTTGCGAGCTCCTGTTTTACAGGTCTGCTCGACCGTAATTTGTTATTTAACCTGCTTCGTGCGGGGTTTCTTTCCGCAACCACGCGTCGAGAGACCATGACCCGGCGCCGGCGCTGATTAGGAAAAGCAAGCTCATCGTCATCGCAAAGTCCGTCCGTGCGTCGCTTACCATGAACCAAAAGCCTTGGCCGGGCTGGAACAGTTCCGGGATCTTGGTCGTCGCGATCGCCGTCAGGATTACGATGAGGAGTGGAATGCTGGCGACGCTCGTGAACAGACCGAACAAGACAAGCAGGCCGCAAGCAATCTCGAAGGTTCCTACAAAATGCGCCGTGTATCCGGGGTACGGAAATCCGACTTTGGTAAACCGAAGAACACCCATGTGAGGGTCGATGTATTTGAGGATGCCCTGCGTCAGGAAGATTAGCCCCACAGCCAGTCGAATGAAAATCACACTCCCGACATTCCAGGTGGAAACCAAAAACTTGTTCATGGTTACTCCAGATACCGGCTACACCTACTTCAGCTATTCGTGCGACAAACCCCTGCGCGACGGCGGAGAGCACCAACAGTTTGGAAAGGCCGGCGCGTCGGACTTGCGCTCTCGGCCTGACATTGTTATCCTAACTCGATATCGAAAGACGATAATACATGGCGGCATCCAAGGCAATCTATTCGGGTCTGATCCGGTTGCACATCCTTCACCATGCGTCGAAAGAGCCGATCTTCGGGTTGGGGATTATCGAGGAGCTGGGATGCCATGGTTACCGGCTGAGCGCTGGGACCCTATATCCCCTGCTGCATGGATTGGAACGCGAAGGCTATCTGCGCTCCTGCGAGAAAAGGAACGGTCGGCATGCCCGCCGTCTCTACAAAGCAACTTCAAAGGGCCGCCAAGCGTTGCGGGAGGCGAAGCGCAGAGTCCGCGAGTTGTTCGCCGAACTGTTCGAAGATGAGTGAGGACTCTCTGCTGCCGCCACAAGAGACTGCCGCCGGCACCCCAACCGCGGCTTGTGACGCTCGCGGCAGTGCGCTGAGGCAGATCGCGCTCTGGTTCCTGCGATTAGGTACGCAGCCGAACTGGGGATCAAGTTCCGCTTCGTTCAGGAGAGCGACTGGCTACCGCAGATTGGAACGTTTCCGATGTTGGAAGTGCCGACTGGATCCCACGGTCGGAATCTCGGGAGCGGGCACCTGCAGACGTTTTTGCCGATATGGCTCCAGAAGAGCATGGGCAAGTGGACCGCTTATGGAGGAGGCGGTTACTGGATCAATCCCGGCGCGCACAACCGCAACTGGTGTTTCACCGGGTTGGTCATACAGCGTCAGG
>Ga0097691_1001904_pt1 | contig 14618 bp, 9 predicted proteins | sample NGESurdeep072012_8_FD_72858 | JGI IMG/M metagenome (GOLD analysis project Ga0097691, IMG submission 72858) | Arctic peat soil microbial communities from Barrow, Alaska - NGEE Surface sample 210-1 deep-072012 | ecosystem: Environmental > Terrestrial > Soil > Wetlands > Peat ...
CCACTCCTCGGACAATTCCTTCGGCCCGGCGATTGGGATCGAAGTACTCGCGGGCAACCCTCATGACATCTTCGGCTGTCACGGCCGACACCCGGCTGTCGTGCTCCTCCAGCTCAACCAGACCGGTTCCCAGCATCCACGCATCAACCATGTCGCCGAGGATGGCGCTTCCGCTTTCCTGTCGTATGGCGTGCGAGCCGATCGCGTAGCGCTTGGCGCGCTCGAGCTCTTCCGCCGTCACCGGCTCTTCCCGCAGGCGCGCAAACTCGGCGAGCAGCCCGGCGCGCGCGACATCCTCCTTCTCGGGAGACGTGGCAATGTACGATACGAACGCGCCGGCAAGCTGATGCTCGCTGCTGTAGGCGTGAACGGTGTAGGCGAGCGACTGCCGATCGCGAAGCTCATCGAAGAAGCGTCCTCCCAGTCCGCTGCCGATGCTCGCAATGATCCGCGCGACGAAGCGGTCCGGATCGCCGCGCGCCGGCCCGGGAAACATCAGCGTCAGCGCGGTCTGCGCCTTGTCCCTCGAGTCCGAACGCACGGACGGCTCGTCCGGCCAGACCGGTGGCCGCAGGGGAAGCGGCGTGGAGGGAGAAAGAGACCCCAGCTCGCGGGCAACGATTGCCGCCGACGAAGACGGTTCGACGTCTCCCACCAGTGCCGCTACCAGCGTTCCCTTGAGCACCCGGGCGCGATACCAGTCACGTACCTGTCTCACCGAAATCGCGTGCAGCGAGCGCTCGGTGCCCAGAGACGAGATTGCATAAGGATGGCCCTTGAACGCAGCGCACATCGCCAGTCGAACCGGATACCGGTACATGTCATCGCGCATCGCGATCACGTCGGCGAGTGCCACCGTGCGCTCGGTTTCGATCGCCTCTTCGCCGAGCGCCGCGTTCTGGACAACGTCGCCGAGGAGCTCCGCCGCGGCTGCCAGGTGCTGCGATGGAACCGAGATCGACCAGCCAAACGCCTCCAGCGAGACACTGGCACTGATAGTGCCGCCCAGCATTTCGACGTCTTCCGCCAGCTGCGCAGCGCTGCGCCGGCGGGATCCCTTGAGCATCGACCGCGCGACCAGTGTCGTGATTCCCGACAGCTCGGCGGGCTCGTCACGCGATCCGCCGAACGCAAAAACGCCGAGGTGGACGATTGCCGAATCCGGCTTTCGGCGGGCGAGCACAGGCAGTCCCGTTTTTGATCGGAACACCGACACGCCGGCTTCCTCGCGCTCGAAGGCGGGACGGACGCTTCCATCCGAAGCCCCGACAGGCTGCCGGCGCGGGAGAGCTTCGAGTGGCTCGACACCGCCCTTCTCCAGCATTTCCTGCATTTCGAGCGCGTTGGCCGCAACCCGCGGCGATGTTTCGGGACGGTACAGGAGAACTCCGCCGCGACCCGCCGCCAGATAGTACGACGCAACCCGGCGAACGTCCTTCGCCGTAGTCGCCAGGAATTTTACCTTGTATCCGTCACCAAGCCGCCAGTCGCCGAGCGCTTCCCATTCAGCCAGGTGATTCGCCTGGCCTTCCATGCTCTCCAGGCGGCGTATCCACCGCGCTTCGAAAACTGTCCGCACGCGGTCCATGTCGCCGGCAGCGATGGTCTCCTCGCGGAGAAAGCGCATCTGGTCCGCAACGGCGCTCGCAGCTTCCGCGGCCCGCTCGGGCCTCGTCTCGGCGTGGACGGTGAAAACGCCAAGCTCTGTTGGCGTGTAGTTGTACACGCTCACCGAGGACGCAAGCTGCCGCTCACGCAAAGCTCGATAGAGTCGCGACGCCCTGCCGGTGCCGAGAATCGAAGCTGCGAAATCGAGCGCGGGCGTGTCGGGATGAAGCGTACGCGGCGTGCGCCATCCAAAAACAAGCTGCGATTGCGCAATGTCGCCGGACATCTCGCGATATCGGAAGTCGTCATGCGACGGCTCGGACGGTCCTGAGGATCGCACCGGCTTCGAGTCGGGAAGCGACCCATACAGCTCGGACACCCGGGCCATCGTTCGGTGCGGGTCGAGGTCTCCGACGATCGACAGGATCGTGTTCGACGGCCGATAAAAATTGCGATAGAAGCCGACGAGCGCGTCGCGAGAGAGCGTCCGAAGACCGGCTTCGCGGCCAATGCGCCAGCGCCGGATTCGGTGGGCGTCGTGGATCAGCTCGTAGAGTGTTTCCTCGGCAAGGGCAGGGGGATTGTCGGCCTTCCGCTTTGCCTCCTGAATGATCACCTCGAGCTCTTTGGCGAGCTCCTCGGCGTCAATCAGCGAGTTGGCATAGGCGTCGGCCTGAATATCCAGCCCGGCGTCGAGGCCCGACGCAGGAAGGACAGTGAAGTAGGCCGTGTTGTCGTAGATGGTGTGGGCGTTGAGATAACCGCCGCTGGCTTTGGTTTCCTTCGCAATCTCGCCTACACCGCGGCGCTGGGTGCCCTTGAAGAACATGTGCTCGAGCACGTGGGCGATGCCAACGACGTCGTCTGTCTCGTCGAAGTAGCCGGCCTTCACAAGGGTGACGACGGCCACCACCGGTGCCGAGTGATCGGCACGCAGCAGCACGGTGAGTCCGTTGGGAAGAACTCTCCGCTGAACCGAAGCGCGGTCGATCAGCGTGGCCAATGCAGACTACCCGCGCGCGATCAGCCGATCGGTCGGCGCCACAGCACTACCATACCAGCGACGAAAAAGAGCGCGCTGTAACCAAGAAGCCATGCAACCGCTCGCATGTCGAGTGTCCCGAAGTTGATCAGATCGTTCATTGCCGGACTCAGCTTGTGCATCGGAGGCAGCATGTCGCGGATGACCATGCGCCACCCTGTGCGATCTGCCCACACCGCGTTGGCGAGCGCCGATCCGAGATAGACCGCGGCGAGAATGGCCCAGTCGTAGCGAAACAGGCTGGAGATGAAGAACGCGATTCCGCCAAGCGAGAGGTAAACGAGCGCGCAGTACGCGAGCGTCCAGATTGGATTGAACGGAACGACGGCGACCGAGAAGACGCCGAGGAGAACCGCAAAAACGGCAACGAAACCGACGAAATACACGACGAAATGCTGGGCGTAGTACGCTGGAATGCCCACCGGCTTGGAGAAGAGAAAGCGGTAGTACCCCATCTTCCTGTCCGTCGAGATTATCCCATTGAAGACAATGAACGCCGCGATGAAGACAATCTGCGGCAGCACCATGATCACGATGCGTCTCGCGGCGACCGCATCGATGTTGGGGCCCATCATCGCGCGGACGGGTGCAATCATCATGAAGCCGAGAAGCAGTCCGACCAGCAGGAGCGCAATGGCCCGCTCGCGCAGGAAATCGCGGAACTGCCAGTAAGCGTATCGAGTGAGGTTTTCCTTCATCAGCTCTTGTCTCCCACGGCTTCGCGGAACTGCTGCTCGAGAACCGATCGGGCCGGCACGACACCAGCCACCAGCACACCGCCCCCGATGAGCCGCCCGATTGCCGCGTTCAGCTCGATGATGCTTGGGAAGGTCAGCTCGAACTCACCCTCGCCGTTGTCGACTGCCGCAGGGAACATCTCTTTCACGTGCTGGGCGCCGGCGACAACCGAGATTCGGTACGTGCCACCGGTGTCGGTTGCCTGATCGTACCCAGTCTGCACGAGCCGCTGCAGGCGTCCGTGGTCGATGATCGCCACGCGATCGGCCAGCCGCTGGAGCTCGTCGAGATTGTGCGAGGCGATGATGATGGTGCGGCCCGGCCGGCGAAGTCCTTCCACAATGCCCCGAAATCGCTGCGTCCAAACGGGGTCGAGGCCGTGCGTCGGCTCGTCGAGAATCAGCACCTGCTCGTCGCGAAGGAGCGCTTGCGCCACACCGAGCCGCTGGAGATTTCCCTTGGACATCGCCTTTATCTTCTTGTCGCGGTGCTCGCCGATTCCCAGCTCGTCGATCACCGCATTGACGCGGGATGAGACGTCCGCCGGAGGAATCGCGGCAAGAGTGGCGAAGCGGATCAACGCCTCTTCAGCCTTCCAGTTCGGCTTGATCGTCATCAGCTCCGAGAGGTAGCCAATGCCGTTCTTTTCGACAAACGAGCGTGGCTCGAGGCCGCGGATTAGCACACGGCCACTCGTCGGCCGCAGGTAGCCGAGGAGAAGAGAGAGAAGCGTGCTCTTGCCTGCCCCGTTCGGGCCAGCAATTCCCAGCACCTCGCCCTCGGCTACCTGCAGCGAAAACTCCTCGACCGCTCTTACCGAGTGGCCGAAGAGAGAACGATAGATTTTTGTGGCGTTGTTGAGTTCGATCACAAAGGCTGTTGCGCGCACGAGCTCCAGACGCCGGGACCAGCGCGGCTGAGGAAGCGGTTTGCCTCCTCGATTCTGTTGAGTCGTGCCAGAGCGCAACCAAGATAGCCCTGAGAGCTGTTGTCTGCCGGATTGATCTGCACCGCGCGGATGAAAAAACGCCGCGCGAGCTCATAGTCTCCGGTGGAAAAAAGGATCAAGCCCATTTCACGCAGCGCGACAGGGTTTTTCGGCTCGAGGCGAATTGCCGTGTCGAGCTCGCGTCGCGCACTCGGAACGTCGCCATCCTCGCGAGCAAGGCGCGCCAGAAAAACATGAGGCGACGCAAGATTTGGGTTCTCGCGTGCAATGCGGGAGAACTCCGTGCGCGCGGCCTCACGCTGCCCGGTTTGCATCATTGTGACCGCCTGCTCCATGTCGTTCGCTGGATTGCCGCGGCGGCCGAGCAAAGCATAACCACCGATGGCCACGATGACGACTGTCACGAGTGCAATAATGAGCCAGAGATTGGGTGGAATGCGCCGGCCGGCAGCGGCGTATCCCGGCGCCGGCTCGATGGGAGTGGCGTATGTCGCCGGCGGCGTAACGGGGCCCGGCGCTGCCCGCGATGCGCCGGGAGCGTAGGGCGAGCTGCTGGGAGCATAGCTTGAAGCACCGGGCGCGTACGGCGAGGCCGCCGCAGCACCGGCTGCGGCCGCTCCATCGGACGGCCTCGGCGGCAAAGGTGGCGCTTCTGCTGAGCCGAGTCCGGCGGCGAGACCCGCCTCGAACTGGTGGTAACCCTCCCGCGCAACCGCGACGTCGTTATCCGAGGGACGGTACGACGCCCGATTCGCCCTGTCGCGTGCGCCAAGAAACTCCAGCAGCGAGTAGGCCTGGCCGAGGGAAATCAATTCCTGCTGACGAAGCTCTCGGATGAGGGCCTGGCCGCTGAGCGACGCGCCGCCCATCAAAGCGCGGAGCGCTGTCTCGGTGCCTTGCCAGAGCTCAAGGATGTCGGCAGCCCTGTCTTCGCCGTCGCGTGACCCCTCGAGGCGGGCGGCGATTGGTGCCACCGCCCGCAACGCTGCGAGCGCGGACTGCTGGTTTGCGCTCATCTCACGATCCGCAGAAGTCCGGCATCGGCACTTCCGCGGATGAAGCTCTCCGCATCCTCGGTGGGAATGGTGCAGCCGGTGAGTGAATAGCCGCGCCGAGCCTCATTCACCATGAAGTCCCTCACAGTTCCCGCAGCTTTCCCACCCCGCGCTTCTCTCAACTTTGCCAGAATCTCCTCCCAGGTTCCCTCGAACGAGTGGTCCTCGTCGATGGTGATGCAGTGTGCTGCCGGCTCGCTGTTTTTTTCCGAAGCCAGGTTACTGAGCAGCACGCCAAAAAGCTCGAGCTGGCCCCGCGCATCGTTTTCCGCCGACTCCGCCGCCCTGGCCTCGATCTCGGCCAGCATCTCGTCGATGTCGTCGGGCTCGCCCGCCAATTCGGCCAGGCGGGCCTCCCAGGGCTTGAGCTCCGGATCGTTGTCTCGCAAACGGTAGACCATCTTTTTCAGCTCGATGAGCCGCCAGATGCCCAATTCGTCCCAATGGTCGTCCGGAGTGGACCGGTCGAGGTGGTAAAGTGCGGCCTCATAGTCGCCGCGATCGTAGAAGATGTTTCCGAGGTAGATCCGGGCTTCGGTGTGGTCCTCGTCGATGGTCAGGGCACGGCGGAGAGTGGCAATTGCCGCCTCATCTTCGCCTGAGCGGTGCTGTGCGTAGCCGATGCACGAAACGGCCTCGGCCGAGTCGGGTGTCTGGCGGGCGGCAATCTCGAAATATTCGCGGGATTCGTCGATGAGGCCTTCGCGGAAGAGTGCGCGGCCGATCTGGAGCATCAGCTCGATGTCGTCCTCATAGCCCAGCTCGAGGGTGTGGCGGAAGCTTCTGAGACTGGCCGCCTGCTGGCCGAATTTCAGAAGGGTTTCGCCAAGTCCGGCGAGTGCATCTTCGTGGTCGGGGTCGAGGACCAAAGCCTCCTCGAAGCTTCTGCGGGCCCACGCGTATTCCTCACGCGCGTGGTATGCGTAACCGACGCCAATATGCAGCTCTACCGAATTGGGGTATAGCGCGAGTCCCTCTCGAAGTACGTCCAACGCTTCGTCGTACTGGCCTTCGTTGTACAACTGGTGCGCTCTCTCATCATACTCCTCGGAACTCAGAAACGGGGTAGTCATGGCGGGTTCTTACCTCCGACTGATCGAGTTGACTTATTGTACTATCGAATCGCTGTTTTGTTCAAGACGAAATACGTGCTCGTCGCAGAGTTTTTCCGCAGCAGCCCTCCATTGGTCGAGTTCACTTCACAAAAAAACGATTCACTCCTTGCCCGCACTCACGTAACGACCGCCGTTCGCTCCGCAAATCGCTGCCATACGCCGGTCTCGAGTATCTCGGCGATCGATTCCACGACGACATCGAGCTCGTCGTCCCGGGTGAAGAAATGCGGAGCCACCCTGATTCCCGCGCCCACACGATAATCGACGAGAATGTCCCGCGCGAGCAACTCCTGGGCGACCTCGTAGCCGTGATCGACGTCGATTGCGACAGTACCTCCGCGCCGGGCAGAGTCGCGTGGCGCATTCACCCGATATCCGCGATCGTTGGCGAGCTCGATCAAACGGCCGGTCTGCCGCATGCTCTTCGCCCGGACCTGGTCCATGCCGGCGCGGCGCAGAATTCGCGGCCCTTCGGCCGCCGCGTACAATGCCGGGATCACGGGCGTGCCGTTCAGCCACCGGAAAGGGCCGGCGGTGTACTCCATTCGCTCCTCGAAGGCAAACGGCCGCGCGTGTGCCTGCCATCCGGTGAGCGCCGGCGCAAGCTCATCGCGCACCCGCGGCGAAACGTAAAGGAAACAGCCACCGGGCCCGCCACAGAGCCATTTGAGCACTCCGCCGGTGAGGAAGTCAGCGCCGCTCTCTTTAACGTCAACAGGGACCACGCCCACCGAATGGAACGCATCCAATGAAACAAGCGCCCCCATCTCGTGCGCCCGGCGGCAGATGGCGTTTGCATCATTGATGAAGGCGGAGCGAAAGAGGACGTGCGACACGGCGACGAGCTTCGTCCTTTCGTCGATTGCGGCGAAAAGCTTCTCTTCGTCGATGGTCATGCCGTCGTCGGATTCCACAAGTAGGACGCGGGCGCCGAAACGCCGCGCCAGCTCCTGGTAGGCATAGAGCACAGATGGGAAATCGAGCGTGGTCATGACGATTGTGTCGCGCGGCCCGGAGAAGTCCACCGCTGACACAACCGCGGATTGGGCAATGGTGACATTGGGCATCATTACGACTTCGCCGGCGCCGGCGTTCAACAATGGGGCGATCTCGTTGCCCACGTTGACGGGCATTTCCCACCACCCGCGCGTCCACGCCTTTACCCCCAGCTCACCCCAGTCCCGCGCGTACTCCGCGAGCTTCTCCGGAACCGTGCGTGGCATTGGTCCAAGCGAGTTGGAGACGAGATAGGTCGTTTTCTCCAGGATCGGAAACTCATCCCGGAGTAGGAGAAGCGGATCCGGTGCCACGCTATCGGCGCTGCTTGTCGCGCAGGGCCTTGAACTCCGCGTCGCTGTTCCAGGTTGGAACCGTCGACGCGTTGGCCAGCGACACTCCGAACCGCTCGACGATCTCCGAGAGCTGCACCGCGCCGGTGAGATCGAAATCCGGCCTGTACTCATCCGACGGCTGGTGATACCGGTGAGCCGTGTAATCCTCGTCCTGCTGCTTGCCCCATTCCGGCGAGCGGCCGATGAAATCGGTGCCTCTTCCAATCGAAATCGCCGGAATGCCGGCTTTAGCGAGCGAGAAGTGGTCGGATCGGTAGAAAAGACCGCGCTCAGGATGCGCTTCGGGACTGATTCGCATTCCGTAGGGTCTCACGAAGGCCGCAAGGCTTGTCCCAAGAGAGCTTTTGGTTGCTCCGAGAACAGTCAGGTCACGCACTCTGCCAAGTATGTTGCCGCCGTCCACGTTGAGATTGGCGATGATGTTGGCGGCGGGCACCGTTGGATTCTCGCCGTAATACTGCGACCCCAGCAGTCCGGATTCCTCAGCGGTGACGAACAGAAAGAGATTCGAGCGATGCGTGCGGGGCGACTGAACGAGAGAATGCGCAACGGCAAGAATGTCCGCGACACCCGAGGCATTGTCCGATGCGCCGTTGTAGATGGAATCGCCATTCACCACCGGACCGATGCCCAGGTGATCCCAGTGAGCGCTGTAAACGACGTACTCGTTACGCAGGCGAGGGTCGGTGCCGCGCACGACGCCCACAACATTCTCGCTCTTCATCCGCTGCACCGAATTTGTGAAGTGAGCGTCGATCACGATGCCGGTGGGCACCGGTTTGAAGTCTCTGGACTCGGCCCGCTTTCTCAGGTCTGCGAGATTGAGTCCCGCCTGCGCGAGGAGTGCGGTCGCCGCGGGATCCGTGATCCAGCCACGCACCGCGATCGGTGGCGGAAGTTTGGGATCGCGTGGAAGAAGGCGATGCTCGGTGGAGTTTGAGCCGACCACCACCTGCCAGGGATAGCCGGCGGCGTCGGTGGTGTGAACAATGAGCATGCCGGCCGCGCCCTGTCGCTCGGCTTCCTCGTACTTGTACGTCCAGCGGCCGTAGTACGTCATGGCGTTGCCACCAAAAAGACCGGGCTCGCTGGCGGGAGCGGGTGGGTCGTTCACGAGCACGAGCAGGATCTTGCCCTTGAGATCGGCACCTTTGAAATCGTCCCACCGGTATTCTGGAGCTTTCGCCCCGTAGCCGACGAACACCAGCTCTCCACGCGCTTCGCTCGAGGGCGCGGGTGCGCCGGCCCAGACAACGACGTCGTCGGTGAATTTTAGATTTGCGCTTGCCTTGCCCGATGCAACGACGCTGATGGTGGACGGGTTCGACTTGACGACGTCTATCGGGACTTCCTGGAAGTACGATCCATTTACTCCCGGCTGGACACCGTAACTCTCCAGCTGCGAAGCGATGTACTCGGCTGCCAGTCGCCCGCCGCGGGTGGCGGGAGCGCGGCCCTCGAGGAGGTCGGAAGAGAGGAACCGGAGGTGCGCATCGATCTCCCGGGCGTCGACACGTTTGAGCGCGGAGGTGGTGGTGGCGGATGTCGCAGCCGGCGGCGACACCTGGGCGGCGAGTGCCGGAGCGAGCGCGGCAAGGGCCAGGCACGATGCAATTCGAAGAGAATTCATTTGTCGAGTGAGGAATCCAGCGGTGAGTGATCTCTGGTAAAATTATAGCGTGTCGACCGAAGCCCGGAGTTGCAAATGAAGCCTGGACCCAGGAGTGGGCCGCGCCGCGCGCCGAAGAAATCGCCAGGAAAGGGCGTAGCACTGGTGCTGGGCGGCGGCGGGCTCAAGGGTTTCGCGCACATCGGTGTGCTGCGCGCTCTCGCTGAGCGGGGCATCACTCCGTCGGTGTATGCCGGCACGAGCATCGGCGCATTGATCGCCGCGGCCGCTGCCGGCGCGATGCCGGTGGACGACATGGAGGAACGTGCGCGCGATCTAAAACGCCGCGATCTCTTCCGGCTGAACCGGATGGGGATAGTTCTCGACCGGCTGCGCCTGCCCGCCATCTATCTCGAGGCCCCGCTGAGAGATCTGTGCGAGTCGATTGTGCCGGACATGACCTTCAGCGAGCTGGAGAGGACGCTGCTCGTGAACACGGTTGACCTTCAGCGCGGCACACAGATCGTCTGGGGGTTGCCCGGGCTGAAGAACGTTCGTGTTGCCGACGCGGTCTACGCGTCGTGTGCGCTGCCCGGCTTCTTCCCGCCGGGCGAGGTTGACGGTAGACCGTGCGTCGACGGTGGCGTGATGGACAACCTGCCTGTCGGCATTGCGTCGCTGGGGATGGAAATCGTCATCGCCGTGGACACGGGGAGCAGCGCGATTCTCACCGAGAGAGACATCCAGGCGCACGGATTCAGCGCCATCTACATGCGAGCGGCTACGACCATGATGCATGCGTTGCAGCTCGCGCCACTCGAGCACTGGGCCGGTCCGTCGATGATACTGATCAGGCCGAGGGTGAGCCACATCGACTGGTTCAGCTTCAGCCGCGCGGATGAGCTGATCGAGGCTGGCTACCGCGCGGCAATGGAAGCGCTGAGCGGGTTCGAGAGCTGCTGCGACTCCGACTCCGGCATTTTTCCGCGAAGGACGATGCACGTGACGGTTGACCGGGCCAAGTGCATCGGCTGCACACTCTGCGTCGCACTCGCGCCTCAGGTGATGATGATGGACAACGTCGGGAAGGCCGTTCCGTGGACGCCGGAGGTGGAGTGGTCGACCGCCGACGGAGATTTCGTGCAGCACTGTCCGACTTACGCCATTAAGGTCACACCAGTCGGAGAGGTTGAGATGGAGAATCAGCCCGAGTCGCTTGAGACGCCCCCGCTGAAAACAGGTTAGGGAGTCGTCAGCCCTTCGTGTCCCCAACCCTGCTAGATTTAGGTTAGCCTGCCGACTCTGAGTCCCGTTCAGAAGGCAGTGGCTCCGCGAACAACCGGCACGCGCAACGCGCGGCCTGTTCCAGAGAACTACAAAATGACAAACCCGAACTCTTTCGGTAGCCGGGCGACGCTCGATGTCGGCGGACGGAAGTACACGTTTTTCCGCCTCGACTCTCTCGACTCTCTCTCTGGCGGCAATGCCTCCCGCCTTCCCTTCAGTCTCAAGATCCTGCTCGAAAACCTCCTCCGGAACGAGGACGGAAAGTTCGTCAATGCGGCGGATATCGAATCCCTCGCGAAGTGGGACGTCAAGGCGCGCGTCGAGAAGGAAATCGCATTCCGCACCGCCCGCGTTCTGCTCCAGGATTTCACCGGCGTCCCCGCGGTGGTCGATCTCGCCGCCATGCGCGATGCCCTCGCCCGCCTCGGCGGCGACGCGAAGAAAATCAATCCGCTCCAGCCGGTTGACCTGGTCATCGATCACTCCGTGCAGGTGGACGAGTACGGCTCCGAGGCCGCGTTCCTCATCAATGCGGGACGCGAATTCGAACGCAACCAGGAGCGCTACGCATTTCTTCGCTGGGGCCAGAAGGCGCTGCAGAACTTTCGCGTCGTTCCTCCAGACACCGGTATCGTCCACCAGATCAATCTCGAGTATCTGGCGCAGACCGTTTTCACGCGCACGGAAGATGGCGAGACCTTCGCCTACCCCGACTCACTCGTTGGAACGGATTCACACACGACGATGATCAACGGGCTCGGCGTGCTCGGCTGGGGAGTTGGAGGAATCGAGGCCGAAGCCGCAATGCTCGGACAGCCTGTGTCCATGCTGATTCCCGAGGTCATCGGATTCAAGCTGCACGGCAAGCTGCCACCCGGCGCGACAGCTACCGACCTCGTGCTCACAGTCACCCAGCAGCTAAGGCAAAAGAAGGTCGTCGGCAAGTTCGTCGAGTTCTACGGCGCGGGGCTGTCGTCGCTGTCGCTCGCCGACCGCGCGACAATCGCCAACATGGCGCCCGAATACGGCGCGACGATGGGGTTCTTTCCTGCTGACGCCGAGACGGTGAACTATCTGCGTTTCACCGGCCGCGACGAACAACAAGTCGCGCTGGTCGAAGCGTATACCAAAGCCCAGGGTCTTTATCGGACCGACGACACGCCCGATCCAGTCTTTACGGACACCCTGGAGCTCGATCTCGGAAGCATTGAGCCGAGTCTCGCCGGCCCCAAGCGACCGCAGGATCGCGTGCCTCTCCGGCTGGCCAAGTCGATGTTCGAGGAGGCGCTGGCGGTCGATCTCAAAAAGGCCGGAACGCAGCCGGTGGTGCCGGTGACGATGAACGGAAAATCATTCGAGCTTCGCCACGGAGCAGTTGTGATCGCGGCGATCACGAGCTGCACAAACACGTCGAATCCGAGCGTCATGCTCGCTGCCGGTCTTCTCGCGCGAAACGCAGTGGCGAAGGGGCTCAAGTCTCAACCGTGGGTGAAGACGAGTCTTGCCCCGGGTTCCAAGGTCGTCACCGATTACTTCCGCAAAGCGGGAGTGATGGACGACCTCAACACGCTCGGCTTCAACGTCGTCGGGTTTGGATGCACCACGTGCATTGGTAACTCGGGACCGCTTCCGCAGCCGATCGCCGACGCGGTGGAACAGAACAAGCTCGTCGTCGCTGCCGTTCTATCCGGGAATCGAAACTTCGAGGGGCGCATCAACCCGATGACGCGCTTCAACTATCTGGCGTCGCCGCCGCTCGTCGTGGCCTACGCGCTTGCCGGACGGATGGACATCGACTTCAGCACCGAGCCGCTGGGAATCGGTAATGACGGGCCGGTTTTTCTCCGCGACTTGTGGCCCGCGCCGAAGGAAGTGGAAGAAGAAATCCTGCGCTCGGTGAAAGCTGAGATGTTCAAGACCCAGTACGCGAACGTCTTCGACGGTGACGACAGCTGGCGCGGGCTGCCCGTTCCCGAGGGCGATCTTTACGCCTGGGACGAGAGCTCGACTTACGTCAAGAATCCGCCGTTCTTCGACGGGATGACGCTGACTCCTCCCGGCGTGAAGCCCATCACCGGTGCGAGGGCGCTGGCGATGCTCGGCGACTCGATCACCACCGATCACATCTCGCCCGCCGGGTCGATTCCGGCTGCGAGCCCAGCCGGCAAGTGGCTGATCGCGCAAGGTGTCAAGACCGTCGACTTCAATTCGTACGGGGCGCGGCGAGGCAATCACGAAGTGATGATGCGGGGCACCTTTGCCAACATCCGCCTGCGAAACGAGCTTGCTCCAGGCACGGAAGGAGGATGGACGGCAGTTGCTCCCGGCGGCGAAGCGGTCACGATCTACGATGCTTCCATGGAGTACCAGCGCCAGGGCATGCCGCTGGTGATCGTAGCCGGCAAGGAGTATGGCACGGGATCGTCACGCGACTGGGCGGCGAAGGGAACGCTGCTGCTCGGAGTGCGCGCGGTGATCGCCGAGTCGTTCGAGCGAATTCACCGGTCGAACCTCGTCGGCATGGGCGTGCTGCCCCTCGAATTCGTCGATGGCGCCACACGGGTGTCGCTTGGCCTGACCGGCTTCGAAACGTTTGCGATCGAAGGCCTTTCGGACGACATTCGGCCGAAGTCAAAGCTGACTGTGCGGGCCACCTCGGCCGATGGAGCGGTGAAGACCTTCAGCGCCATCTCGCGCATCGACACGCCGGAAGAGATGAGCTACTACCGTCACGGAGGAATTCTTCCGTACGTGCTGAGGCAGCTCGTCGCCAGCTAATTCGTCTTGGTCTTCCCCCCTAAGTGCAGGCGGGGAATCGCGTCGTTGATCTGCTCGGTGACGTCCCGCTCGATTGATTCGGGATCGAGCGGCCGCAGCATTTCCCGTAACTCGGGATCCTCGCCGATGGTGTGGCCGAGCCGGGTGTAGAGGCCGGCCACCAGATGCAATGTCTTGGTGATCTCCTCCTCGATCCGGAGGTTTACCTGCAGCGTCAATTCCTCGCGCAGCTCGCCGATTGCCGACTCACGTCCCTGCGTCATGAGGACGAAGATCGAAAGGAAGATTGCCTCGAGCGAGACGATCATCGTCAGCAGCCCATACGGGAATGGATCGAACGCCGGGACTCCCATGAACCCCAGGTTCCAAACAATCCAGGTGCCGAACGCAAGGACGTGAAAAACGAAGAAGCCGGTGGAGCTGGCAAACTCCGTCAGCCAGGTGGCGATGACTTCCATCCTGCTGCGCTCGCCGGAATGTTTCGCCTTGATTGCCCGGAAGGCCTGCGTGTGGGCCATGCTGCGCCGCGAGCGTCGCTCGCCTCCCGCTCCCACCGTGGGCGTTCCGGCTGGATAATGACTCTCTGATTCCCTGCTCGCGGCAGACTCGTTTTCTGTCATCGGCATCGAAGAGAATGAGTGTGACCGACCGTCTCTCAGCGTCTACTTCCAGCGCCCCGATAAACCTATCACCTTTCACCTCAATGACCACGCCATTCACAGTCGGGCTGATTCAGGACTCGGTGACCGCCGATCTGGCGGCAAATCTCGAGCACGCGGTGGCGCGGGTGCGCGAAGCTGCCGCACGTGGCGCGCAGATAATCTGTCTTCAGGAGCTCTTCAGCTCACCATACTTCTGCAAGGCCGAGAAGTACGACCGGTTCGACCTCGCCGAGCCGATACCGGGACCGACGGTGGAGCGCATGCAGCAGCTGGCAAAGGAACTGGAGATCGTCATCATCGTCCCGATCTTCGAGCGCCAGGCGGCTGGCATGTATCGCAATTCGGCAGCGATCGTCGACGCCGACGGGTCGCTGCTCGGCGTCTACCGCAAGATGCACATTCCCGACGATCCGCTCTTTCACG
>Ga0097691_1001905_pt1 | contig 14615 bp, 13 predicted proteins | sample NGESurdeep072012_8_FD_72858 | JGI IMG/M metagenome (GOLD analysis project Ga0097691, IMG submission 72858) | Arctic peat soil microbial communities from Barrow, Alaska - NGEE Surface sample 210-1 deep-072012 | ecosystem: Environmental > Terrestrial > Soil > Wetlands > Peat ...
CAGGAGCGCGGCATCGTCGTCGACGCGCCCGACTCCGAAATGGGCGAAGTGCCGATGCACGACGTCGTGCCCAGGCTGAGCCGGACGCCCGGGGTGCTGCGCCATCCCGCGCCTGCGATTGGGGCACACAACGACGAAATTTACGGCCGCATCGGCTACGCCGGGGCGCGACTCGCGTCACTGCGCGAACGCGGCGTGATCTGATCACTGCAGAGGAAAGCCGCATGAACAAGACCATCCGCCGCTCTACGCTCATCCTTCCCGTCAACATCCGGCGCTTCGTCGAGAAGGCGTACGCGCGCGGCGCCGACGCCATCGTGTTCGACCTCGAAGACGCGATCCCCGCCGCGGAGAAAGCGAGCGCGCGCAAGCTCGTCAAGGACGCGCTGCCGCTGGCCGCGCGTGGCGGAGCCGAGGTCCTGGTGCGCGTCAACAACACCCCGGCGCTCCTGGACGCCGACGTGGACGCGGCGGTGCACCCCGGGCTCGACGGCCTCACGCTGCCCAAGGCGGAATCGGCGGAGCAGCTTCGAAGTCTGGATGCGAACATAGCGCGGCTAGAGCGTGAGCGCGGGATCGCACCGGGTCACGTCAAGCTGAGCCTCATCATCGAGACCCCTCGCGGCCTGCTCCAGGTGGAGGAAATCGCATCGGCGTGCGAGCGCGTGGTGACGATGAGCGTGGGACCCGAGGACTACTGCCTCGAACTCGGCGTCGAGCCCTCGGCCGACGGCTTCGAGCTGCAGTATCCGGTGGCGCGTCTGGTGACGGTATGCAAGGCCCTGGGGATCCAGGCAACGGGTATCCTGGGGTCCATCGCCGAGTTCCGCGATCTCGCGGCGTTCGAGGCGGCGGCGGTGCGGGCACGCAAGCTCGGGTGCGAGGGCGCCGGATGCATCCATCCGGACCAGGTGGCCGTCTTGAATCGCGTCTTCTCGCCCGCGCCGGACAAAGTCGAATACGCGCGCCGGGTCCTCGAGGCTTTCGAAGACGGGCTGAAACGCGGCACCGCTTCGGTCAACCTCGACGGAAAAATGGTCGATATCCCCATCTACCGTCGCGCACAGGTGGTGTTCGAACGCGCGCGCGCGATAGCCGAACTCGATCGACGCAAGGCGGAGGCTCTGGCGCGCTTCGCATGAGTGTATGCCCCCTCACCTGTCGCGTTTGCCGCGATTTCCAAGATGGCGGCGGTGTCCTGACCTGCTCCCCGCCGGCCGTACCAATCTGAAGCCGAACTTAGAACGTAGGAAAAACGTAGGAAACTCGGCGAGTCTTGCCGAGCGTCTACGAGTGAGGGCGGGCCGTAAGTACAGCGATTTACACTGCAAATAGCAACTGAAAATCCGTGTGTCGGTGGTTCAATTCCGCCCTTGGCGACGACTATTCAAAGGTTAATTCCGCCCCTCGAACAGGTCGCGCCCCTGCACCAGCGCGCGGATCTTGCCGTCGGCCATGTTGCGCTTGAGCATCCAGAAGCCGCAGTCGGGGTGAACATACTTCACCCGCCCGGGGCCGAGCGTCTTCTGCGCCCGCTCGATCGCGCGCGCGATCTCTTCGGCTGATTCGACTTCGGTGCGCTTGACGTCGACCACCCCCAGGCCCAGGCCGATCTCGGGCCGCAGGTCGCGAAACACGGCAAGCTCCTCCGCCGGCCGGTGCGCGCACTCCATCACCACGTGATCGGCGTGCAGGGCGTTGAGATAATCCATCAGCTTCGCCCAATTTCCTTTCTGGATCGACTGGCCGCCGTAGTTGCCGAAGCAAAGGTGCACCGCGGGCTTGCCCTTCACCGCGTCGAGCACGCGGTTGATGGCGCTGGCCGCCCACTTCCATTCGTCCGGATGCCCGGGCAGGTTGGCCTCGTCGATCTGCACCACGTCGGCGTCGACGTGCCGCACCTGCTCGGCGAGCACGTCGGCGATGGCGTGCGCCAGTTCGGCCGTGTCCTTGTAATGCTTGTTGAGCAGCGTCTTGGCGAGCATGTGCGGGCCGGTGACGGTGAACTTGAGTGGTCTCGTCGCCAGCGCCTTGGCCCGCGCGCAGGCCGAAGGCAGGTCGAGCGTGCCGCTGCCCAGGGGGCGGTCGACGACGCCGGGTGGACGCGCGCGGAACTGCATGCCGCCCGCCTTGCGGTATTCGATCAGCTCCTCGAAACCGATTTCGCGCCGCACCCCGGCCATCGGGCGCACGAAATACTCGATCATGCCGTTGGTTTCCGGATGGTTGATGTCGAAGCGGTACAGCTCGCCGTCGCAGACGACATCGATGCCGGCCTGCTCCTGCGTCGCCAGGACCACGCGCATGGCGTCGACGAGCGCCTGCTCGGAGGGATTGGCGGCGAGCCAATCGGGAACGGGATAGGAACCGACGACAGTGGTCTTGATGCGCGGGGCAGCCATACTCTTTCCTGATCAAAAATACGAAGATTGCAATTATTAACCGTTTGGATAAAACTTTCATTACTTGCAACAACCACACGCTGTCGACGATCTTCGGGCAAGACCTGATGCAGGCGCGCGCACTGAAGCAACGCCTGGCGCACATGACCGAGCTGGTGCTGGGCTACCTGTCGAAATAAGGCGATTGGAACTCCGGCGCAGCCGCGGTTTTCTTGACCCGGCATCGGACATCGTGTCTAATGTAACCAGTTGGTTAATAATGGGAACGCGCCCCGGCGCCGTTAGGCATAAGTGCGCGGGACGCGACGATTGAAGGAAATTTACACAGGTGGCTGAGCCATTCATTCATCTGTCCGGCGTGCGCAAACTCTATCGCCGGCGCGACGCCGAATACCTGGCTATATCCGACGCGAGCTTCGACGTCATGCCGGGCGAGCTGGTGGCGCTGGTTGGGCCTTCGGGCTGCGGCAAGACCACGCTGCTGAAAATCCTCGCCGGCCTGCACGGGCACGACGGTGGCGAGGTAAAGATCGGATCGAGCACCCACCCGTTCGACCCGGCGCGCGACGTCGGCATGGTATTCCAGCAGCCGCTGCTGCTCAAATGGCGGCGCATCCTCGAGAACGTGCTGCTGCCGGCGGAGATTCTCGGCCTGCCGATGCCGGCGAGCCGCGAGCGGGCGATGCAGTTGCTCGATCTGGTGGGGTTGTCGGGTTTCGAGCACAAATACCCGTATGAGCTCTCGGGCGGCATGCAGCAGCGCGCCGCCATCGCACGCGCGCTCATCCACGACCCCAAGCTGATCCTGATGGACGAGCCATTCGGGGCGCTGGATGCGCTGACGCGCGAGAAAATGAATCTGGAGTTGCTGCGCATCTGGAAGGAAAGCCAGAAGACCATTATTTTCGTCACCCACGGCATTTCCGAAGCGGTGTTCCTGGGCACGCGCGTGGTCGTGCTCACTGCAGGGCCGGCGCGCATGGCCGACAACATTACGATCGAGCTGCCGCATCCGCGCACGCTCGACATGAAGACCGACAAGGAGTTCGGCGATTACACCCGCCGCATATACAAGCTCCTGGGAATGGAATGAACGCGCGGTGAAAGAATCTTTTGGAGTGTAAGAGCATGGCCGAAAAGCGACTTGGCATCATCATGCACGGCGTGACCGGGCGCATGGGCACCAACCAGCACCTGATCCGGTCGATCTGCGCGATACGCGAGCAGGGCGGCATAGCGCTTGCCGACGGCACGCGCGTCATGCCCGATCCCGTACTCGTCGGCCGCAGCGCCGACAAGCTCGAGCGCCTGGCCAAGGCGCACGGCATCGGGCGCTGGACCACCGACATCGATGCAGCGCTGGCGAACCAGGACGACAGGCTGTTCTTCGACGCGGCTTCGACTCAAGCGAGGCCGACCATCCTGAAACAAGCCATCGCCGCGGGCAAGGATATTTATTGCGAGAAGCCGGTGGCGACCGGGCTCGCCGAGGCGCTCGACCTTTACCGCGCGGCGAAAAAAGCCGGCATCAAGCACGGCGTGGTGCAGGACAAGCTGTGGCTGCCTGGCCTGTTGAAGCTGAAGATGCTGCGCGATGCAGGCTTCTTCGGAAAAATCCTGTCGCTGCGCGGCGAGTTCGGATACTGGGTGTTCGAGGGCGACTGGCAGGCGGCGCAGCGCCCGAGCTGGAACTACCGCAAGGAAGATGGCGGCGGCATCATTCTCGACATGCTGTGCCACTGGCGCTACGTGCTCGACAACCTGTTCGGCGAGGTGAAAAGCGTCAGCTGCATGGGCGCGACGCACATTCCCGAGCGCTGGGACGAGGAAGGCAGGAAGTACCGCGCTACCGCCGACGATGCCGCCTACGCGACCTTCGAGCTCGAGGGTGGCGTGATCGCCCATATCAACAGCTCGTGGGCCGTGCGCGTGCGCCGCGACGACCTGGTGACCTTCCAGGTCGATGGCACGCATGGCTCGGCGGTGGCCGGGCTGCAGCGCTGTTTCAGCCAGGCGCGGGTGAACACGCCCAAGCCGGTATGGAATCCCGACGTGCCGCAGAGCATCGATTTCTTCGACACCTGGCAGGAAGTGCCCTCCAACGTCGCTTACGACAACGCGTTCAAGGTCGAGTGGGAGCTGTTCATCCGCCATCTGTTCGAAGGCACGCCGTTCAAATGGGACCTGCTCGAGGGCGCGAAGGGGGTGCAGCTGGTGGACTGCGCACTGAAAAGCTGGGCCGAGCGGCGCTGGGTGGACGTGCCCAAAATAGAAGCGTGAGGCGCCAGACACGAAGCGAGAGGCGAAAGCCTTTTCCGGAAATCGAAATCGCGGCGTGGAGCCGATGATGAATGCACCTGAGAAATTGAGCGTAAGCATCAAATTGCCGGTGGCGGGCGGGCGGCTGGAACAGTTCAGGCTTTCCGTTCCGCGCAACTTCCCGCGCAAGGCCGCCGGCGCGTTCAGTCGCGTCGCCTATTGCGCCGCCCATGTGGTGGCCGATCCGCTGGCGGCCGTCGATCCGTGGCAGGGCTGCGCCATCGACTGGGACGCGACCATCGCCTATCGCCGTACCCTGTGGGGGCTGGGCCTGGGCGTGGCCGAGGCCATGGACACGGCGCAGCGCGGCATGGGCCTCGACTGGAATACCTCGCTCGAGCTCATCCGCCGCTCGATCGAGGCGAGCCGCGACTGCAAAGGCGCACTGCTGGCAAGCGGCGCCGGCACCGACCATCTGCCCGCGGAAGCCGCCACGGGCCTGGACGACGTGATCCGCGCCTACGAGGAGCAGATCGCCGCGATCGAAGCGCTCGGCGGCCGCATTATCCTCATGGCCAGCCGAGCGCTGGCGCGCGTGGCCAAGTCGCCGGACGATTACCACAAGGTCTACGAGCGCATCCTCGGCCAGGTCAGGGAGCCGGTGATCATCCACTGGCTGGGCGAGATGTTCGATCCGGCGCTGGCCGGATACTGGGGACATGCGGACCACTACAAGGCGATGGAGGTCGCGCTCGAGATTATTGCCCGCAACGCGGCCAAGGTGGACGGCGTGAAGATTTCCCTGCTCGACAAGGACAAGGAAATCGCCATGCGCCGGCGCCTGCCCCGAGGAGGGGGAGCGGGCCCCTCCGCATCGTCCGCGGCTGTGCGGATGTACACCGGCGACGACTTCAACTATGCCGAGCTGATCGAAGGCGACACCGAGGGTCATTCGGATGCGCTGTTGGGGATTTTCGACGCCATCGCGCCGGCCGCCTCGGCGGCGCTGGTGGCGCTGGCGAAAAACGATCGCAGGACCTTCCACGAAATCCTCGCGCCCACGGTGCCGCTGTCGCGCCACATCTTCCGCGCGCCGACGCGCTACTACAAGACCGGCGTGGTGTGCATGAGTTGGCTCAACGGCCATCAGGACCATTTCGTCATGGTCGGCGGCCAGCAAAGCGCGCGCTCCATCCTGCATCTGGCCGAGCTGTTCCGCCTCGCCGACGCGGCGGGGCTCCTGCGCGATCCCGAACTCGCCTGCGCGCGCATGAAGCACTTGCTCGCAATTCACGGAATTGCTCAGTGAAGAAAAGTCCTGCAATAGGGATCTCCGAAAATTGTCATTCCGAGCGTAGCAAGGAATCTGCTTCTAAATAGAAAAAGCAGATTCCTCGGCCTTCGGCCTCGGAATGACAGGTAATTCTGAAATCGCCTCTATTTAAGCAACTTTGGATATATCGATATGAATCATTCTCCACCCAATCCGGACTTGCTCTCGCTCAACACCGCCACGGTGCGGGAGAAGTGGAGCCTGCGCCAGATGATCGAGGGCTGCGCGCGCCATGGCATACGCGGCATCGCGCCCTGGCGCGACAAGCTGGCCGAGCTCGGCGTGAAGGAGGCGGCGAAAATAATCCGGGCGCACGGCCTCACCGTCACCGGCTTGTGCCGCGGCGGCATGTTTCCGGCTGCGGATCGGCAGGGCCGGCGCGCGGCGATCGAGGACAATCTGCGCGCGATTGAAGACGCGGCCACCCTGGAAGCCAGGTGCCTGGTGCTGGTGGTGGGCGGACTTCCACCCGGGTCGAAAGATCTCGCCGGGGCGCGCGAGCAGGTACGCGACGGCATCGGCGCCGTGCTCGGCCATGCGCGCAGCTGCGGCGTGCCGCTCGCCATCGAGCCGCTGCACCCCATGTATGCCGCCGACCGCGCCTGCGTCAACACCCTGGCCCAGGCCAACGATCTGTGCGATGAGCTGGGGGAGGGGCTGGGGCTGGCGGTCGACATCTACCACGTCTGGTGGGATCCGCGGCTGAAGGCGGAAATCGAGCGCGCCGGCGACAGACGACTACTGGCTTTCCATATCTGCGATTGGCTGGTGCCGACCACCGACCTGCTGCTCGACCGCGGCATGATGGGCGATGGCGTAATCGACATTCCCCTCATCCGCTCCTGGGTCGAGGTCGCCGGCTACCGCGGCTTTCACGAAGTGGAGATTTTCTCCGCCAACAACTGGTGGCGGCGCGATCCCGAAGAGGTCCTCGCCACCTGCCGCGAGCGCCACCAGCGGTTTTGCTGAAATCCGGTTGCACGTCGCCATTGCCGCACTGCAATGGCAGGGCGGCTGGGGACGGGGCGCGCGCAAAGATGCAACAACCATTGATTTTCGTCATGGCGTCCCAATTCCGGCCTATCCCGGCGGCGTCGTTCCGCGGTAAAATCGCAGCCTCAATTCCACGCCGTTTCCATCCCCTTTTTATCTCAGGAGCATCAGCATGGACACGAAACTGCTTTCCAAGACCGCGCAGGCCATGGTCGTCAAGGGCAAAGGCCTGCTTGCCGCCGACGAATCCGCCGGCACCTGCGAGAAGCGCTTCAAGTCGATCAATACCGAATGCACCGAGCCCAATCGCCGCGGCTGGCGCAACCTCTTGCTCACGACCAGGGGCACCGAGGAATTCATCAGCGGCGTCATCCTGTTCGACGAGACCATACGCCAGAAGACGCTCGAGGGCGAAGTGCTGTTTCCGCAATACCTCGAGAGCAAAGGCATCATCCCGGGCATCAAGGTCGACGGCGGCGTGCATGACCTGGCCCTGTGCCCGGGCGAGAAGGTGAGCGAGGGCCTGGATGGACTGAGGAAACGCCTGGCCGATTACTTCAAGCTCGGCGCGCGCTTCGCCAAGTGGCGTTCGGTCATCACCATCGGCGACGGCATTCCCAGCCACGCCTGCCTGTACGCCAATGCGCATGCGCTCGCGCGCTATGCGGCGCTGTGCCAGGAAGCTTCGATCGTGCCCGTGGTCGAGCCCGAAGTCCTGCTCGACGGCAGCCATACCATAGAGCGCTGCTTCGAAGTGTCCGAGGCGACGCTCGCCGCGACGTTCGCCGCGCTGCGCGCGCATAACGTGTCGCTCGAGCACACCATACTCAAGGCCTCGATGGTCATTTCGGGCAAGGACTGCCCGAAGCAGGCGAGCGTCGAGCAGGTCGCCGAGCAGACCGTGCGCTGCCTGAAGCGCGCCGTGCCCGCGGCGCTGCCCGGCATCGTGTTCCTGTCGGGCGGTCAGAGCGACGAGGCGGCGACCGCGCACTTGAATGCCATGGCGTCGATGTCCGGCCTGGCCTGGCCGCTCACCTACTCCTTCAGCCGCGCGTTGCAGAATCCCGCACTCAAGACCTGGGGCGGCAAGGCGGCCAACGTCGCCGCTGCGCAGAAGGCCTATTACCATCGCGCGCGCATGAACAGCCTGGCGAGCCAGGGCAAGTACCGGCCCGACATGGAAAAGCAGGCGGCGTAGTCCGGCTCTGCCGGCTTAGGGAGGATGTAATGGCGAAACAAAAGAAGACGCTGGTCGGTATCGTCATCGGCTCCACCTCGGACTGGGAGGTGATGCAGCAGGCGGCCAGGCAACTGAAGGACTTCGGCGTCGCTTACGAAGCCCGCGCGCTGTCGGCGCATCGCACGCCCGATCTGCTGGAGCAGTGGATCAGCGCCATGACCAAGCGCGGCGCGAAATGCTTCATCGCCGGCGCCGGCGGCGCGGCGCATCTCGCCGGCGTGGTCGCGGCCCGGACCACCTTGCCGGTGCTGGGCGTCCCGATGCCCTCCAAATACCTCCGGGGCCTGGATTCGCTGCTGTCCACCGTGCAGATGCCCAAGGGCATTCCGGTCGCGACCTTCGGCATTGGCGAGGCGGGCGCTGCGAATGCGGGCTTGTTCGCGGTGGCGCTGCTCGCGCTCAATGACGCCGGCCTGGCGCGGCGCCTGCAGGCTTTTCGCGACAAGCAGGCCGATGCCGTGAAGCGGGCGAAGTTGCCGGATCTCTGAAGGGCTGACGTGCGCGGCAGGCCCGCGCACGCCAGCCCCTGCCCATCCCCCATCACCTGATTCATCTCACCGAGAAAAAAGCGATGACGACCGTACTGCAAACATCGATCAACAGCCTGCCTTTCCTGCACCGCGGCAAGGTGCGCGACATCTATGCCGTAGGCGAAGACAAGTTGCTGGTGGTGCAGACCGACCGCCTGTCCGCCTTCGATGTCATTCTCGACGATCCGATTCCCGGCAAGGGCGAGGTGCTCACGGCCCTGTCCAATTTCTGGTTCGGCAAGCTCGGCCACCTCGTGCCCAACCACATGACCGGCATCGATCCGGAATCGGTGGTGAGCGGCGAAGCCGAGCGCGCGCAGGTGCGCGGCCGCGCCATGGTGGTGAAAAAATTCAAGCCGCTTTCGATCGAGGCCATCGTGCGCGGCTATATCATCGGCTCGGGCTGGAAGGATTATCAGAAGACCGGCGCCATCTGCGGCATCGCGCTGCCCGCGGGCCTGAAGGAAGCCGAGAAGCTGCCGCAAACCATGTTTACCCCCTCGACCAAGGCCCCGATGGGCCAGCACGACGAGAACATCTCGTTTGCCGAGGCCGAACAGCGGGTCGGCAGGGAGGCCGCGACGCAGGTGCGCGATGCGGCAATTTCCCTCTACACCCATGCCGCGGAATATGCGGCCACGCGCGGCATCATCATCGCCGACACCAAGTTCGAATTCGGCGCCGATGCCGCCGGCCGCATCCACCTGATCGACGAGATTCTTACGCCCGACTCCTCGCGCTTCTGGCCGGCTGCCGAATACAAGGTCGGCATGAGCCCGCCCTCGTTCGACAAGCAGTTCGTGCGCGACTGGCTGGAGACGCAACCCTGGAACAAGAAGGCGCCGGCGCCGCGCCTGCCCGCCGACATCATCGCCAGGACCGCCGGGAAATACCGCGAAGCGCTGCGGCTGCTTGCCGGGGCGTGAAATGAGCCTGGCCGGCGAGGATATCGCGCGCGCTGCGGCGATCCTCAGGGCCGGCGGATTGGTCGCGTTTCCCACCGAAACCGTCTATGGCCTGGGCGCCGATGCGTCCAATCCCGCCGCAGTGGCGAAGATCTTCGCCGCCAAGGGCCGGCCGCAGGACCATCCGCTGATCGTGCATCTGGGCAGCATCGAGTTGCTGCCGCAGTGGGCAAGAGAAATACCCCCCGCTGCGCAGAAGCTGGCCGCGGCGTTCTGGCCCGGCCCGCTCACGCTGATCCTCGAGCGCGCACGCGACGTCCCCGATTGCGTCACCGGCGGCCAGGACACGGTGGGCCTGCGCATTCCGGGGCATCCCGTGGCGCTCGAATTATTGAAAGCCTTTGCCGGGGAAGAGGGCGGACGCGCTTTTAGCGGCGTGGCTGCGCCCTCGGCCAACAAGTTCGGCCGCATCAGCCCGACCACGGCCGAGCATGTGCGCGCCGAGCTTGGCGCGGCCGTGGACTGCGTGCTCGACGGCGGCGAATGCGGCGTGGGCATCGAATCGACCATCGTCGACCTGTCGCGCGGACGCGCGGTGCTGTTGCGTCCCGGTGAAATCACGCCGGCGCAGATTGCCACGGTCCTCGGCGCCGAAGTGGAACTGCCGGATGCCGCGGCGCCGCGCGTGTCGGGCGCGCTCGACAGCCATTATGCGCCGCGCACACCGCTCGATCTCGTGGCTGCGGCGGACCTGCCGGCGAGGCTGGCTGCGCTGCGCGGAAAAAAGCTTGCCGTGCTCGCGCGCGCCGAAGCGCCCGCAGGCCTGAAAGACGTGAGCTGGCAGACGGCGCCGCGCGCGGCGGCAGGCTACGCGCATGAGCTCTACGCGAGCCTGCGCCGCCTCGACGCTCTGGGCTGCGCCGCGATTCTGGTGGAGGCGCCGCCCTCGGCGCCAGAGTGGCAGGGCGTGAACGACCGGCTCAAGCGAGCGTCGTCAAATTGATTTAGGCGAGGTGCGGCATTCCCATGCCGCCCCTCGCGCTCACGCAGTCTTGCCGACTTTACGGTCGAGCAAGCGCGCAAAGTTGTCGAGCGAGATCAAATGGGCGTAGATGCGGCCCATGACGCCCTTCTTGATCAGGTTCTTGTGCTGGCTGGCGTTGAGAAACTCCATTTTTTTCTCGTCCACGCGGTACATGCCGGTCAGGTTCATCGCCGCCCCGGCGTTCGTCTGCGCCTGCATGGCGAAGGGCTCGAGCAGAGAATAGTCGGAGAGGATGGCTGACATCTCCCGGCTGCGCTCCAGGTCGGCTTCATATTCCTGCAACAGCTTTTCGATCGGCTGCCACTTGGGCAGCGGCTTGCCCTCGGCATCGAACATGGTTTCGCCCTGGTCGTCGAGGAACTCCTTTTCGACGCAGATGAGGCGGTCTGCCTGTTCCACCTTGTCCACGTTTACCCGCGCCATGCAGAAGGGGTAGCGGCGCACGTAGGCCGGCAGGTAGACGTTCCTGTCCCATGCGCCGTGCGCGAGGAACAGGTTCTCGCCGCCGGCGAGGCCCAACACCGCCACCGGTGCGAAGCTCTGCTCATTGTCGCCGCTGGTAAATACCAGGGGATAATCGCGGCAGGCCACCGAAAACTCGGTGTAGCTGATCGGAATGGCGTTGAGATTGTTGCAGAAAGCGGGCACGGAACCCGGCTCGGGCAGCTTTACCCTGTTGTTCTTGTACAGCGGTACGATTTCCTTGTAGCCGAAGGGTGGGTTGATCTGCATGCAGGCTCCGGGTCGCGGCGAATTGAATCAAGGGGCATCATATCCCCGCCCCGGCGCCCGCAGCAACCGGCGCATTGTCGCTGGGCCGGAATAGGGCTAAAATCCGCACCTCCATGGGGTGGTAGCTCAGCTGGGAGAGCGCCGCGTTCGCAATGCGGAGGTCGGGAGTTCGATCCTCCTCCACTCCACCAAGACACAAAGGCCAGAGCCTCTCTGGCCCCTCAATCCGCCGCGAACCACATTCCGGCCCGGTCCATCGCCTCAAGCGCAAGGCCGCAACCGCGCGCGACACAGGTAAGGGGATCTTCGGCGACGCTGACCGGCAGACCCGTTTCCTCCATCAGCAACCGGTCGATATCGCGCAACAGCGCTCCACCGCCCGTGAGTGTCATTCCCCTCTCGGCGATGTCTGCGGCGAGCTCGGGAGGCGTGTGTTCGAGCGCGGACTTGACCGCGGTCACAATGCTGTTGAGCGGCTCGGTCAGCGCTTCGAGAATTTCGTTGCTGGATATGGTGAAGCTGCGCGGAATTCCCTCCGCGAGGTTGCGGCCCTTTATTTCCTTTTCGCGCACTTCGGACCCGGGAAACGCAGACCCGATCGCCTTCTTCACCTGCTCGGCAGTTGCCTCGCCGATCAACATGCCGTAATTGCGGCGCACGTAGTTGATGATGGCTTCATCAAACTTGTCCCCGCCCACGCGCACCGACCCCTGGTAGACAAGGCCGCCCAGGGAAATCACGCCGACTTCGGTCGTGCCGCCGCCGATATCAACCACCATCGAACCGGTTGGCTCGCTTACCGGAAGGCCGGCGCCAAGCGCTGCCGCCATGGGTTCCTCGATCAGGTATACCTTTGAAGCGCCGGCGCCAATCGCCGATTCACGAATCGCGCGCCGCTCGACCTGGGTCGAGCCGCTGGGCACGCAGATGATGATCCGCGGACTGGGGCTGAATATGCGGGTTTCGAGCACCTTGCGGATGAAGTGCTTGAGCATCAACTCGGTGACAGTGAAGTCGGAGATCACACCGTCCTTGAGCGGCCGGATCGCCCTGATGCTGTCCGGGGTGCGGCCGAGCATGCCCTTGGCGGCGAGGCCCACGGCCTGGATTACCTGCTTGGCGTTGGGCCCGTTCTCCTGCCGGATTGCGACAACCGAGGGTTCATCAAGGACAATCCCCTTGCCGCGCACGTAGATAAGGGTGTTGGCGGTACCGAGATCAATGGCGATATCCTGGGAATTGAAGCGGGAGAGAAAGTGCAACATGGAACCTTTGAAGGAGGAGCAAGACCGCGGAGCCGTAGGGCTTCACGCCACCCCTGAGTGTACCTAGAGTTCGCAGAGCCAAGCAGGAAAATAGCTCAGCCTACCGCGTGTAGTTAAAACAGGTTCGCGACCGCGAATGCCACCAGCGCGCACGCGCCCAGCGTCAGCAAGAACAGATCCCGCAGGTTGCGCTTGTCGGATGGGGTGATGCCTTCCTTTTTCTTGCGCATCATGTTCCATTCGACGATCATGAACAGCAGCCCGAGGCCGGCGGTGATCAACACGGATTTCATTACCAGAGTCATAGCGTATCTCCGTTGCGTTTAGGGAAGCTTTGATCAGGTCCTTGACCGATTTACAAGGCAGTCAGAATCAAACTTTCATCGGCAAGATTACCATTTGCAGGCCGTGCAGGTGCAGGCGGCGCTGTAGCGCCAGGGCGGCCTGGTTATGCAGCAGGCGGATGAGCCAGTTCTCCTGCTCGAAAATCAGCTTGCTGGCGAAGAAGATGCAGTTCGGAAAATCCTCGTGCACCTGCTCCGCCAGCTTGGTGACTTCATCGATCGCGTCGGTGCCGAACGCCAGATAGGATTTTGCCGCCCAGCCCTTGCTGTTGCAGAAGTTGACGAAATAGGTGAGAGCCACGTTGGCTTCCATTTTCGTCATTTTCATATCCTCGCTGCCGCCGTAGCTGTGCGAATCGACCGTGCGCACGTTGAGGAAGATGAAGTTACGGAAGTGGTCCGGAAACATGCGCTGCACCCAAAGCAGTGCATGCAGCCCGCCGCCGCGGCTCGATCCCACCAGAAACACCGCGGTGGGCAGGGAGGGATCGGGTTTGGGCGAGGTCACGATGCTGCCGAAAGGCTGGTTGGCGAATATTTCATCGACCTTGCGGATCTGCTCCCTGGCCCAGTTGTAGTGGTTACGGATGGTGAGGCAGATGCCGATGATGGCGATGAAGATCAGGGCGGTCAGCCATCCGCCTTCGGTGAATTTCTCCACCAGCAGCATCGCCAGGATTACCGAGCACACGACGAAGCCGGTGGCCGACAACGCCAGGCGCACGATCCATTTGCCTTGTTCCCCGCGATGCCGCCACCAGTAGATGCACAGGCCGAACAAAGAGATGGCGAAAGTCAGAAACACGCTGACGCTGTACAGGACGATCAGCAGGGACACGCTGCCGCGGGTCCAGATCAGGATGCCGAGCGCGGCGAGACCCATCACCAGGATGCCGTTTTCGGTGACCAGCCGGGTCGAGAGGTAGCGGAACTTGTGCGGCACCCAGGAATCCGCAGCCATGTTCGACAGCACCGCCGGACCCCCCAGAAAACCGGTATTGGCGGCGACGAACAACAGGCCCCCTTCCAGGGCGAGGACCGTCCACAGCGCCGTCCGGTTGACCCAGGGATCCCATCCCAGGCTCTCGATAATGGCGCCGAACGCCACGGCGTTCAGCGTCTGGCCTTCGACCGGCTTCGCGTCCCATAGCAGGTACAGCAGGATGATTCCGCCGGCAGTGAAGGCGAGCGACAGGGCCATGTAGAGCATGGTGATCTTGCCGGTCCTGACGCGCGGCTCGGCCAGCACGTTGACGTTGTTCGACACCGCTTCCAGCCCGGTATAGGTGCCGCCCCCCTGCGAGTAGGCGAGCAGCATCAGCGCGGCAACATGCGCCCAGCCAATTTGCCCCGACAGCGACCTGGTTTCCTCGATCGTGGTCGGGATCAACTGCGGCAGCTGGTCCGCGTGTGCGCCCAGGCCATATATGATCAGGAACGCATGCGTGATCACGAAACCGAGAAAAATGGGCAGCAGCACCTTGATCACCTCCTTCATGCCGCGCAGGTTGAGCACGATAAGCAGGATGATGAGACCGATCTCGGCGGGAAGCTTGTACTCCTGGAA
>Ga0097691_1001907_pt1 | contig 14610 bp, 16 predicted proteins | sample NGESurdeep072012_8_FD_72858 | JGI IMG/M metagenome (GOLD analysis project Ga0097691, IMG submission 72858) | Arctic peat soil microbial communities from Barrow, Alaska - NGEE Surface sample 210-1 deep-072012 | ecosystem: Environmental > Terrestrial > Soil > Wetlands > Peat ...
TGGTCGGCAAGGAAAGCGACGATCGAGTAGCGAACCCCTCGTCCAAGCGCAACCACAATAAGAAATTTTCGCGGGCTATAGTCGGAAGCGCCTGCCGCAGCGAAAAACAGGCTGGTGGGGAATGGGAACGGGATCGCGGTGGACGCTGCCAAGGAACCTGTACCCCACTTTTTGAAAAAGTCCAGGAGCCTGGGGGCCCTGCGCCCAAACTTGCGGTCCAGAAAAGTGAGACCCGCCTGGCGCGCCAGTCGGAACGTGATGTAGGCGCCAATCACCGAACCAGCGGTCGCGACGGCGGCGTACTCGTACCACGGATTGATGTGGGTCGCGGCCAGGATGGCGGTCAGGATATCGGCGCCACCGAATGTCGGCAGCGGGGTACTGTCCAGGATGGCCATAAAGAACAGGCCGAGCGCCCCCAGGTGGCGCAGTGTGGAGCTCAGTCCGACACTGCGGGGTCTAGCTGCCTGAAGTAATCCGGTGATCGTCATCGAACTGTGGGTCGTCCCAAGCGTTGCATGCGGAGCGCACCGAGGTGAAGGGTATCTGCTTCTCCTGACAACTGACAACTGACAACTGGCAACTGCCTTGTTTTATGGTGACACTCGGTTCACGGACGGGATCTTGCCCGGGTCCTCAAGCACGAACTGGGGGTTGATGCGCGCGTCGTGCCAGCGGACGCCGAAGAACAAGTGCGGTCCGGTGGCGCGGCCCGTCGATCCGACCCGGCCGAGGGTGTGGCCCTTCTTGACTTCCTGCCCCGCCTGGACCTTGATCTCGGAAAGGTGGAAGCACATGCTGATGAGGCCGTCGCCATGGTCGATGAGCACGGCGTTTCCCTCGAAAAACAAATCCTCGGCGAGTACCACCGTCCCGTCGGCGACGGCCAACACCGGCGTGCCCACCGGGGTGGCGTAGTCGGACCCGGTGTGGAGCTGCGCGGCTGGCTTGCCGTTGAAGACCCGCTTCATGCCGAAGGACTTGCCCGCGGGCAGCGGTCGGGCCGGCGGCCCCAGGGGCAGCGTGAACTGTGCCGGCCCCTCCTTACGCCTCCAAATCTTGCTCAGCAGCACCCCCTCGCGCGCGTCGCGCTTCAGGTCCGCCGGCGAGGGGTGGGCTTGCGGAATGTCGGGAAGCTCGATCTCCTCGGTCCCGTATTCGTAGGGCTCCACCGAGATGCGGGCGGACTCTCGGGGACCGGAACCAAGGATTGCGATCGTGATGAGAGCGGGCTTCTGCTCGAGGTCGATCGGATAATAGCAAGTTCCGTGCAACGCAGCCCAAGAGCGTCCCTTCATGGTGCAGCGCTTGGCGCCCGGCACGGTCCAGCGGACCAGCGTGCCCGGCGCCGCCGAGATCGTGGCTCCATGCCCTTGCGCAGCCAAGGCCGGAGGGAAAATCGAGCAGACGAGCGTCAACGCCCCAAGCAGAAGACGGCGGAGAAGAATGACCATCTTGAATTCCTCCATGAAGGAATGATTTTACTTCTTAGCCATGCCACTCGCTGGTCCACTAGTTCGACCGGCGTGAGGTTAGTTACTCTGTAGTTATGGTCGCAGGAGTTAGTAACTGTCAGTTCTTTGGTCGCCTCTTTGGAATCAGCAAAATAAGCCCAAGTAACTTGGGGATTTCCACAGGCGATTTTCGACGGCAAGTTTACTGATGAGTACTGGGAGGGGGTGGCCCCCTTGGGATTTCGGGGGTAAATCGCCGGGTTACTTGAAGTTACTCGTAAAATCGCCGCCGATAAGGAGTTGGTGTGCCGCATGTACGAACTGGGAACGTGAAGGGATGACCGCAGGCGCAGGTTGCGGGACCGCAGGACGTTCGAACTTACAAATCTATCGTGACGTGAGAGAGAAGTGGAGTCAAGAACTATAGTCGGTGTGTAGTCAGTCGTTTGTACGCGCTATAGCTGAAAGCTAATTTGTGGTGGAAGACGTCCCATCAGTTGCAGTCTATGTTTCGAGGAAGAACGTCAAGGATGGGGCACCCGGGGAAAGCGGACCGGGACAACGATATCTGATTTTTGATTTCTGATTTCCGATTCGGAACACACCCGGGTAAGCCAAAGCCGGGCTTACCCGGGGCACCCTCAAGTCTTGAATGAATCAAGACTGCTTACCCGGGCCACCCGCCACGCGCCGTTTTCGCGCGTGATGGGGTGGCTTGGCGACGCTTGCCGCACCGGAGTCGAAGAATCTGCTTTTGCTTGCGACTGGCGACTGGCAACTGACAACTGCTTGGCGTGTTCGAGCAGGCAAGATGTGGGCCACCCGAAAACCCCACCCTAGCAAACCCGGCTAGGGTGGGCCACCCGCGGCAAAGGCGAACGAAAGGCGCACACTTACGATAAGCGCTGTTATCGTCAGTCATCAGGCACTGCAGCCCATCTCGTACCACTATGCCTTTGTCTACCAGTAGAATCGGACGAGGGAAATGCCCCGATTGGAGCCCGGCGGCGACCAGCAGTTGGTTAGCAACTCGCGCAACAGTGCGCCGCGGCTCAATCGCAATCCGTTAGACCGCTATTGGAACATACCGTTCAACGTCAGAGTTGAGGAGGAGTAGCCTGAGGAGGAGTAGTACGACCTGTTGTGTCAGACGGATACTGGCTTTTCAATCGTTCGCTTACAAGGGAGAGGCAAATGTCGATCACTGCCTTCAACAGTTTCACCGACGGCCTCGATCCGAATCGAAGGAACCGCGAACACTTTATCGCGACCATCAGGGGTATACTCCCGCTGCCGGGAGGCCATAATGGAAATTCCGGCTGACTCCTCCCGAAGAAAACAATGACACTCATCCCGCTCGATGAGGTGAGGTCAGACCCTCGGCCCCGGGCCGCTGTTGTCGTCGCCCATCCGGACGACGAGACGCTCTGGTGCGGCGGCTACATACTGACCCATCCGGAGTTTCGTTGGCGCATCGTGACCTTATGCAGAGCAGTGGATCCGGACCGCGCGCCAAAGTTCCGCCGGGTCTTGCAGCGATTGGGGGCGGAGGGTGAGATGGCGGATCTCGATGATGGACCCGACCAAGCGCCGCTGCCGGTCGAGCAGGTTCAGGAGACCACCGCCCGGCTACTGGCTGGAACCAGCTACAACCTGATTTTGACCCACGGCCCGAAGGGCGAGTACACACGGCACCGCCGACATGCGGAGTGCTGCCAGACCGTCGTTGAGCTTTGGCGATCAGGCGGTATCGACACAAGGCGATTGTGGCTGTTTGCTTACGAAGACGGGGGCCGGGCGTACTTGCCTCGGGTTCGCGACGATGCCGATCGGCGGGACGTGTTGACAGACGACGTCTGGCTCGAAAAGCGTCGGCTGATTACGGATCTTTACGGGTTTGGGCCCGACAGTTGGGAAGCACAGAGCACTCCGCGAGAAGAAGGGTTCTGGTGCTTTGACTCGGCACAAGCAGCGGTAAAGCGCGCGGCATTCTGGGAGCAACAATCGTGAAAGTGCTTGTGCTGAGCGAATACCCACCATCGGCGGCCGGCTTGGCGCTGCAGGGTCAGCTATTGTGCAGGGGCCTGCGCGAGATTGGCGTGGATGTCCACCCGGTACATTTCGAATCGCCCCAGGAAAAGGAATGGTACTACCGCTGGTTCCAGCCGGACGTGGTGGTCGGCGTGGGGTTCTGGGGCCATGTTCCGCACCTGGTCCTACACCCGCAGCAGTTTGGGATGAAGACCGTGCCATGGCTCGTGGCCGATGGTTATGTCGCGGCATACCACGAGGTGTTGAACGCTCTGCCGCTGATCCTGGTCACCTCCAACTGGGTTAAGGAGACATACATCAGGGATGGCATCAGGGGAGACAATATCGAGGTGCTGCCGGTGGGTTGCGACATGGACTGCTTCGCGCCGCGCAGCCGCGATGACCTGAAGATCCGATCGATCCGCGAGGCTTTGGGAGTGGCTGATGACCAGATCATGATCCTGACCGTCGGCGGCGACGCGACGTCCAAGGGCGCCCAGGAGGTCATGCAGGCGCTGGCGCTCATCGATGCCGAGGCGCCCGACTGGAGATATGTCTGCAAAGTTTGGCCTCAGCCCCGCACGGTCCAACAGAACCTGATCGACCTCCAACTGGCGGCGCATCTGGGCATCGACAAGAAGGTCATCTACTCGACCAACATTGTCTCGCACAATTTCATGCCCTACTTGTTGGCCGCCTGCGATATCTATGCTGCACCGTCGCGGCTGGAGGGTTTCGGAATGATTCAGGTGGAGGCTAACGCCTGCGCAAAGCCGGTGATCGCGATCAACGCGATGGGATGTCTCGACACGATGGTCCACGGTGAAACGGCATTCCTGGCGAAGGTAGCAGAGGAGAGGAAGATCGGTAAGGCGGTATTCGGGGAAGGCCACGGGATCGACGATAGCCATCGTATCGTGCTTCCAAACCCGCGGACAGTGGAGTACCGAGCCAGCGTGCCCGACATCGCCAAGTACCTCCTGATTCTCATGCAGGACAGTGGTCTGCGGCGGGGGATGGGCGAAGCGGGCCGAAAACACGTGGCCGAGTTGTTCGACCATCGCCAGGTAGCCAGGCGTTTCCTAAAGACCGTGTCCGACCGATTGGGAATTCATTAGCGAGTAAGGCGACGAGGTGCGAGTCCTCGTCGACGCAGCCCCGCACGCCATCGAGGTGGTCATGTTTATGGACGAGAAGTCGCTTGCCTCCATTGATCAGGCCAAAGAGGCGGCCCTCCGCGTCCTGCTCCATAACGCGCGGGGGCCGTTTGAAGGACTGCCCCGGACCGCCGGGTGGGGATACCCGGAACCTTATACGCGGGACCTCATGATTTCAGCTCTGGGCTTTCTGGCCACCGGCAACGAGGAGCTTGCGGACGCGCTGCGGCGCACACTGGTGGCGCTGGCAACCAATCAGACGCCGCGCGGCCACATCCCATCACTCGCGCACGATCCTGTTGAGCGTGGCGCCAGCGATACGACACCGCTGTTCCTCTTTGGCCTGGCACTGTACAGGAAATCGGCCAACCAGCCGGAGTTCCTCAACGAGGCAGCGCAGAACGCCCTGAAGTGGATGCAGTACCAGAGCCCTGACGACATGGTGATGGTCTCGCAGTTACCGACCAGCGACTGGCGTGACGAGCAGTGGGTGATGGGTTATGGGCTGTACGTGAATACGCTGGTTTACGCGTATCTTCTGCTTTATGGCGAGCACGAGTCCGCCGGTCAACTGCGCGAGTTGATGAACCGTCTGGAGGTCCGTGGTGAGGAGAAGAACCCCCATGAGCACGAGGGTCTTGTAGTGCCATCCAAGCCCTATTACGCACTCTACTCCTACAAAGTCCTGAACAGCGACCGTTTCGATCTGTTGGGCAACAGCCTGGCGATTCTGACTGGGATTGCTTCGCCTCATCGGGCACGAAACCTGGTGGCATGGATTGAGGCCGAGTGCGAGGCCATGCGGGACCGCGGAGAGCTGGCCGTGGATTTGCCGCCCTGTTTGTTCCCGTATATCCTGCCCCATCATGCCGATTGGCGGCCGCGATACGAGCAATTTAACCGGCCCGGCGAGTATCACAACGGGGGCGTCTGGCCGTTTGTTTGCGGCTTCTATGTGGCGGCATGCGTAGCGGCGGGGCGGATGGGGCTGGCGAGGCGGAAGCTGTTGGCGCTGACCGAACTGGTCAAGCCGTGGCACGAAAACGAGGCGGAGTGGGGTTTCAACGAGTGGATTCACGCGCAGACCGGTCAGCCCAGCGGGCGGGATTGGCAGACCTGGTCGGCCGCTATGTACCTCTACGCTGCTGAGTGTGTGCAGCAGCAGGGCACCTCGTTCTTCGGCGAGATGCGCGCAGGCAATCCGAGCGCAGTGGGGTAGCCTTACCCCTGGGGGACGTCTGGACAGGAGGGTTTCCGGAGTCTGCCGCCAAAACCTCGCCTGGAAGCGGGATCAACAGGGTGGCTTTATGCTGGCGATTCACCATAACTTCTGCCGCGTTCATCAGACCCTCAGAATCACGCCCGCGATGCAGGCTGGACTCTCAATATATGCCACGGGCAATTCCGCAGTAACGATGCCAGCTTTCTCAGCCGCATTCTCACTGGCTACCATTGTCGCCACGGCAACGAGCATGGACATCACAAATAGTCGGGAAGGCGTTCCCATCGCGTAAAGGGTAGCATTGCTGCTCTGTGTAACTGTTGATAAATCCACTTATCGTAAGTGTGCGCTTTTTGTTCGCGGCAAAGGCGAACGAAAAGCGCATACTTACGATATGCGCTGTTATTGCTCGCTGACCTTCCGTGTCGTCAGCCGGGTGCCCCGACCTTTCCTTGAACAACCCCCATGTGGGTGCCCCACCCTACGCGGTTTTCGTAGGGTGGGAATTCGAAAGCTCGGCAGTCTAGCGAAGCGACCGGGTGGCGCGCAACATTTGGTGATTTGTTGATTTGGTGATTGGTGTTCGAACGGGCAGCCCGCTCCCCATCAACTGTCCTTGCGGTAAAGGAGGTTGCGCATCGCGTCCCGCCTGGCCTCGTTCGCTTCTTTCTGGGTCTTGCGTTCGTCGGCGTCCATGGGGCGCTTGGTCTTTGGATCAATCGCTTCGTCGGTGCTGCACTCCGGGCAGCGATTGGCGAAACCGGGTTTATCCGGCTTCAGCTCGAACTCCTCCGAGCAGATGCTGCAGATTTTGATGGGGTAACTCATCCAGGCTCTTTTCATTTGGTGATTGCGTGATTGGGTGATTTGGCGATTTGTAACCGTATCCCCGATCCCGGATCACCGATCACCGATTACTGATTTCCGATTATCGATTACCAATCACTCAATCACCAAATCACTAAATCACTAAATCACAAATGAAAACGCCCCGCTCTTGCGAACGGGGCTTTTGTTTTGCCTTGAGCCTAGGGCCTTGAGCCTTGAGTCTGCTTTAGTACATGTCTCCCATGCCGCCGTGCCCGCCGGGCATTGCCGCAGACTTCTTGTCCTCCGGAATATCGGCGACGAGGGCTTCGGTCGTCAGCATCAGGCCGGCGATGGAGCCCGCGTTCTGCAGCGCGGTACGGGTGACCTTGGTCGGGTCAACCACACCCGCCTTGATCAGGTCCTCGAAATCGCCGGTCTGCGCGTTGTAGCCGAAGTTCTTGTCCTTCGACTCGCGAATGCGTCCGACCACGATTGCGCCTTCTTCGCCGGCATTGCCGACGATCTGGCGAATCGGCTCTTCCAGGGCCTTGCGCACGATGTTGGCGCCGATCTTCTCGTCACCCTCGAGCTTGAGGGCTTCAACCGCATCGGCGCAGCGCAGCAGGGCGACGCCTCCGCCCGGCACGATGCCTTCCTCGACGGCCGCACGAGTGGCGTGCATTGCGTCCTCGACACGAGCTTTCTTTTCCTTCATCTCGGTCTCGGTCGCAGCGCCCACCTTGATCACCGCCACGCCGCCCACGAGCTTCGCCAGGCGTTCCTGGAGCTTCTCGCGGTCGTAGTCGCTGGTGGTTTTCTCGATCTGGGCGCGGATTTCCTTCACCCGGCCTTCGATCTCGGTGTGCTTGCCCTTGCCCTCGATGATGGTGGTGTTGTCCTTGTCGATGACGATGCGCTTGGCGCGGCCCATGTCGGCCAGTTGCACGTTCTCCAGCTTGATCCCGAGGTCTTCGGTGATCGCCTTGCCGCCCGTCAGGGTCGCGATGTCCTGCAACATGGCCTTGCGGCGGTCGCCGAAGCCCGGGGCCTTCACGGCCACGGCCTGCAGCGTGCCCCGCAGCTTGTTGACCACCAGGGTCGCCAACGCTTCGCCTTCCACGTCCTCAGCGATGATGAGCAGCGGCTTGCCGGCGCGTGCGATCTGTTCCAGCAGCGGCAGCAGGTCCTTCATCGAGCTGACCTTTTTTTCGTTGATCAGGACGTACGGGTCTTCCAGGATCGCTTCCATGCGCTCCGGGTCGGTGACGAAGTAGGGCGACAGGTAGCCGCGGTCGAACTGCATGCCTTCGACCACTTCCAACTGCGTCTCCATCGTCTTCGACTCTTCCACGGTGATGACGCCGTCCTTGCCGACCTTCTTCATCGCCTCGGCAATGATCTTGCCGATGGTCTCGTCGTTGTTCGCCGAGATGGTGCCCACTTCGGCGATCTTCTTCATGTCGCCGGAAACGTTCTGCGACAGCTTGTCGAGAGCGGAGCCGGTGCGGTTCCCGTCGTTGTCCACCGTGCCGCAAATGGTACGGATGGCCAGGTCGATACCGCGCTTCAGTGCCATCGGGTTTGCGCCCGCGGCCACTGTCTTCACGCCTTCGCGGAAGATGGCCTGCGCCAGTACGGTCGCGGTGGTGGTGCCGTCGCCGGCCACGTCGCTGGTCTTGCTCGCGACTTCCCGCACCATCTGCGCGCCCATGTTTTCGAGCGGATCTTTCAGCTCAATTTCCTTGGCTACGGTTACGCCGTCCTTGGTAATGGTCGGCGAACCGAATTTCTTCTCGATAACTACGTTGCGGCCCTTCGGCCCGAGCGTGACTTTCACCACGTCGGCCAGAAGATTTACGCCACGCAGGATCGATTGCCGCGAGTCCTCACCGTGCACAATCTGTTTCGCCATGTCTTAATCTCCTTCGTTACTTGTGGAACTTGAAGTTGTGTAGCCCGGCCGCCCACGGCCGGGAGAATCGTTGGCTGGTTAGAGATCCTTCGCTTCGCTCAGGATGACGCCTGCGGGCTCAGACGCCCGCAAAACGGCGTCTACTTGTGCGCGCCGGCCTTTTCTGTCTTCTTCGCTGCGCCCGTCAGGATGCCCAGCACTTCCTCTTCGCGCATGATGATGAACTCTTCACCGTCGATCTTGATCTCGGTGCCCGAGTACTTGCCGAAGAGAATGCGGTCGCCATCCTTCACATCCAGGGGACGGACTTTGCCTTCTTCGTTGACTTTGCCTTTGCCGGCAGCGATCACTTCGCCTTCCTGTGGCTTGTCTTTTGCCGAGTCGGGGATGATGATGCCGCCGCGGGTTGTTTCCGCTTCTTCGATCCGCTTGACCAGAATCCGGTCATGCAGGGGAGTTAGCTTTGCCATGTAGCAGCTCCTTTTCAGCTTCTTGAATTCACTTTGGTTTGGGGTTCTATTCCAGCGAAAGCCAGTAAAATCAGCATGTTACAAAATTTCCTCACCACTATTTTCCGCTGGTATGAGCGGGCCTCTTGCGGTTGTTAGCACTCCCGCTCATTGAGTGCCAATCTTAACGAGGTATGCGGAGGATGTCAAGAGGTGAGTGTGAGGGACTCAAGGGGCTGTGGGGCGGGTAGAGAGTGAAAAAGGCCAAAGTGTCGAATCGCCGCGGGAGACGATGCGACTTTGAAACCGCACTACTTCCAGAAGGGGTTGCTGAGGCCGGGGGGAGTCAGATCGTCGGCGCGGCGCTTCTCCGTAGGGGAAAGAAAGAGCGGCGGAACCACGCGCTTGCCCGTCGTGGAAGCCGGCGAATCGGAAGGAAGCGGGTCGTCGAAGGAAAAATCAGAGTCGTCCGGCGGACGGTTGAGCAATGTATCAGAACCGGGCATGCCGATATTCATACCCGAAACGGGAAGACTTGAGAAATTCGAAATATTGATGGGGGCAATCAGAATTTTTTATCGCCGCGGGATAGCGCAGGAGCGACAGAGAAAAAGATTTCACCACCAAGGAAACGAAGGAACACGAAGGAAAACAACTAGCCGGAGCGGCGCTTGGTCGAGCCGCGCTTCTTGGCTGCGGTACGCTTTTTCGTTGCGGAGCGCTTCTGCGGGGGCTTGCTTGCAGGAACGACGGGATGGAGGCGCCAGCTTTCTTCGCGAACGGATTTGGAGGCGGCGCGTTGAGAGCGGCGTACGGCGCGAGGATCGGACAAGATGGAGGCGCGTTCTTTCAAAAGGCGAATGTCTTCGCCCTGCCGTTGGGAAAGGTCGCGGAAGTATTCGGCGACAGTGGGGAGCGGGGCGGGCTTTCCGATCTGTACCAGCTTGCGAGGGGGCATGGAGAAATGATGCCGTCTTTAATCGGGAGTTGCAAGAAAAGACGTCAGGTTTCAGGGGACAATCCGCCCACACATTGCGCGCACAGAGCAGGAATCGGTTCGAGCATACGAAAGGCGCAATGTGTGGGGCACCCGGCTAGGCGCCTCAACCTCGCTCAGGATGACAGTTGATTAAATATGTCGCGTACAATGCGCGCATGACGACGCCCGGCGAGATGTTTCGGCCGTACGAGAAACTGGTGAAGATCGAGATCCTGGGGAAGGTGTACGAGGTCCCGGACAGCAACATGTTGCTGCGCTGCCTGCAATACCTGGCGCCGGAGAACGTGGCCTACGGGCGGTTCTGCTGGAACGAGGATTGCCAGTATTGCCGGGTGACGTACGACATGGGAGAAGGAACGGCGTCGCACAAAGCGATCTCGTGCAAGCTGATGGTGCTGGAAGGAATGAGAATTACGGATGCGGCGCTGGAGATTCGGTATTGTTTGCGGGACGTAATCAAGAAATAGTTTCAGTTTCAGCAAAGGCAATTACCGCAAAGGACGCAAAGGAACGCAAAGGAAAACATACTCACCGCAGGGGACGCAGGGGTACGCAGAGGAAGACAATTACCGCAAGCAAAGGGCCCGGCTGGGGGCAGCCGGGCTACAAGTTTCTTAGCGGTCCCCACAGACCCATCACGGTTTGCGGCGGGGGGTGGCGGCGGAGGGGCGAGCGCTGTTGGTGACGCCGAGGTCGCGGAGTTCGGCGCGGGCCTGGTCGGCCTCGATGGCACGTGGGTAGCGCTGGAGCAGGCTCTGGTATTCCTTGACCGCTTCGGCGCGGCGTCCGAGTTTCTGCAGCGCCATTGCTTTCTTCAACTGAGCGGCGGGCGCCTTGTTGCCGCCGGGATACTGCTCGAGGACCTTGTCGTAGTCGCGGACGGCGGAAGTGAAGTCGTTCTGCCGATACTCGAGGTCGGCGAGATAAAACTGGGCGTTTCCGGCGAGATCAGTATTGGGATAGAACTTGATGTAATCGCCGAATTCCTGGGTGGCGAGGTCGTACTGGGCGGCGTTGTAATCGCGCAGGGCATTGTTGTAGAGGACGTCGGGCGGCGGCGCCTGCTGCGTCCCGGGCTGGCCGGGCTGCGTGGCGGGCGCGGCGCCGGAGGGCAAATTGGACTGCGCGCCCTGCATCGCCTCCAGGGTGTTGGCGATCTTGTTGAGGCGCGACTTGAGCTCGTCCACCGAATCGTGCAGCGCCTGGACTTGTCCGGAGAGCTGGTCGTTGCGCGCGCCAGCGTCATTGCGCTGGGCGTTGAGCGACTTCTGCAACTCCTGCAAGCTGGCGTTGATCTGGTTCATCTTGTCGGTGTTGCCCTCGACCAGGTTGCGCATGACGCCCATGCGCTCGTCGAAGGCCTGCTGCATCTGGCGCATGGCGTCCTGGAGAGCCTGGACCTGGGTCTGGAGCTGGACAATTTCCTTGCTGACGGCGAAGGAGGGAAGCGAGGCGAGGAGGAGCGACGCCAGCACAAACAACGAAAGCTTGAAGCGAATGTTTTTCATATTGGCTGCCCTGGTTGGATGCGGGAAGCAGGCTTTGGGCTTTCGGGACATCGGCCTGAAAATCGAGCACCCATCAAAAGATTAGACCTGTTGGAGCGAAAAAGGCGAGTGACAAGCGGGCTCCGGGCGTCGGGCTTCGGACGCGGAATATGGCGGCCCCACCCTGGCAAAACCGGCCAGGGTGGGCCACCCAAACCACGCAGCCCACGTATCGCCAAAAGCGGGCGAAACGTGGGCCACCCAAGTCACCTCTGGTAGACGAAGTGGCCGCGGCGGTTTTGCTGCCAGCAGTCCTCGGTGGACTCGCTGCAGAACGGCTTTTCCTTGCCGAAGCTCATCTTCCTCATGCGATCGGCGGCAACACCGGCCTGCGAGAGCGCGTTGATGACGGCCTGGGCGCGGTTATCGCCGAGCGCGATGTTGTACTCGGTGGAGCCGCGCTCGTCGCAGTGCCCCTCCACCGTGAAGCGGATGTTGGGGTGCTGCGCCAGCCAACGCGCGTTGGATTGCGCGGTGGCGGTCTGGTCGGGCCGCAAGTCGTACCTGTCGTAGTCGAAGAAGATGTCCTTGACGTTTTGCGCGAACATCTGCTCTTCGGTGGCCGAGGGAACGGGTGCGAGTGGCTCAGGCGGCGGCGAAACGGTGACGCGCGCGGTCGCTTCCTGGGTTCCGCCCGGGCCTTTGGCGTTCAGGCGGTAGGTGGTGGACTGCGACGGCGTGACGCTGCTTTGCCCGTTGAGATCCACCTTGCGGCCGTCGATGGTGACATCGGTGGCGTTGGTGGTCTGCCACGAGAGCGTGGCGGACTGGCCGGGCTGAATGGTGTCCGGACTTGCACTCAGCGAAGCCGTGGGAGCAGTGGGCGGCGGCGTTGGCGGCGGCGGCGGCGCGGCCGGCGTCTTTTTCTTGCAGGCGCCCAGCGTCAGGATAGCCGCGAGTACAACCAAAAGAGTAAGACACTTCAGCGTGCGATTCTTCAACTCTATCCTCCGAATGCGAGCGTACTCGCTAGTACAGATAGTTCCATAAAGCCGAAACAGAAAAATGTACACCTTTTGGGGTGGGATGTGTTGTGTTCCAGCGCACAAAAGGATGAGACAAGTCCCAAAACAATTAAGAATGAAGAAGTCAGAATAAAGAATGGGAAAACAGTGAAGGCGCGGTATCCGCCATTTATTAATCGGAAAACCCCATCGTTGTGTCCGCCGGTCGTGCCGTCCCTAAGGGAGCCTGTACCCAGGACTGCGTCCTAGGCTACCAGCGAACCGTCCCTTCGGGACTGCAAAATCATTTCCAGCTCCAGGAAGGCTGGGTATTGACGCCGCCGCGGGTGAGTTGGTGTTGCTCAGTGCCGTCGGCGAGCATGGTCCAAATCTGGTCATTGCCGGAGCGGTTCGACTGAAAGACGATGTGACGTCCGTCGGGCGACCAGGAAGGAGAATCGTTGCGTCCGGCGCCGTGAGTCAATTGGACGAAGCGCTTGCTGGCAAGGTCGAAGATATAGATGTCCTGTGCGCCGGGGGCTCCGGGGCCGTAATGACGAATCCAGGCAAAGGTAAGGAACTGGCCGTTGGGCGACCAGGAGGGCGAGACTGCGTAGCCTTCTTCGGTAAGCTCCTGCGGGTTGCTGCCGTCGGCTTCCATCAAGTAGATGTGCGGAAGGCCGGAACGTCCGCTGACCCAGGCGATCTGCGCGCCGGTCTTCGGGTTCCACGTGGGGGCAACGTCGGGGCCGTGGTAGGCGGTGATGCGGCGCGAGTTGGAGCCCTGCGCGTCACTGACATAAATTTCGGGATCGCCGTTGCGCGAGGAAGAGAAGGCGAGCCGGCCGTCGTGCGACCAGGCAGGGGACATGTTGGTCCCGCCGAAGGCAGCAAAGGAAACCATGCGCCCGAGTTCGAGCGAGTACATGCGGATCTGCCATCCGGTGGACGTCATGGCGCTGAAGGCGACGCGAGAGTTGTCGGGCGAAGGGCGCGGGGAAAGAGAAATGGTGCCGAGTTGGGTGAGCGGGTGCGCGCCGTTGCCGTCGTAGTCCATCACCCAGATTTCCTTGTTGCCGATCTTGCCGGGGGCGCGGACGTAATAGATTTTGGTTTCGAAGATGCCCTGAACGCCGCCGCCGAGACGAAAGATGATCTCGTTGGCGAAGCGGTGGGCAATGAGGCGGGCGTTTTCTTCCGTCGCTTTCTCGCGGTATTGCTTGCCGAGAATCTGTGGCGCCTGGGTGTTGGTAACGTCGTAGAGCCAGCCCATTACGGCGACGTCACCGGTCGCGCCGTTGAGGTTGCCGAAGGCGAGCATGGCGGCCTTGGTAGGGTCGTTGGCCCAGGCGCCCAGGTTCACTGCTTCCGGTGAGCCGGGCTGCTGGAGCGGGTAGAAGCTCTTGGAGACGACTTCAAGGATGCCGGACTGCGAGAGGTCGTTCCAGAGAGTGTCGTTAAAGACCTTCTGGAGAGGGGTGGTGGCGGGGTCGGCGTTGCCGGCCTTGAAGTCGGCGACGGCGATACGCGGTTTATCGACGCCGAGGCCGGTGCCGGTGCGGATCCAGTCGTTCTGGGCGGAGGCGAGGGTGGAGAAGAGGAGGACGAATGCGATGCGGGGCAGTATCGAATTACGATTCATTCGTAGATTCCAACCAATTGTGCCGTCCCTGACGGGACTCTGAGGTTCTTGTGCGATGCCGACCCGGGACTTACGTCCCGGGCTATGAACTTTCGTCCTACGGACTCACTCGCGTTGTGTGCGCCCGACCCTTACGTCCCGGGCTATGAACTTGCCAGGGCTGAAGCCCTGGGTCAGTGAGTCCGCGTTTTCGCCGGGCTAAAGCCCGGCGCTTCCACCAGCGGGTGAAGCCGCCGCTACGTTGGATGCTCTGCGGCACGGCTAAAGCCGTGCCCTGATACAAAAACCCTTGGTTTCGCGTGTCACGAAAGCGTGGCGGAGCAGTTCCTTCGCTCCGCTCAGGAGGACAGCACCTAGAATACGGGACACTCCAAAACAAAAGGTCCTTCGACTCGGATGCGGCGTGCGCGCAAAAGCGGCGCGCTTACTGCCGCATCCTCGC
>Ga0097691_1001909_pt1 | contig 14608 bp, 15 predicted proteins | sample NGESurdeep072012_8_FD_72858 | JGI IMG/M metagenome (GOLD analysis project Ga0097691, IMG submission 72858) | Arctic peat soil microbial communities from Barrow, Alaska - NGEE Surface sample 210-1 deep-072012 | ecosystem: Environmental > Terrestrial > Soil > Wetlands > Peat ...
GTGGACATCGGCGCGTCGTATCGTGGCTACTCCGCCGACGTCACGCGGACTGTTCCGGTTTCCGGGAAGTTTTCCGCCGACCAGCGGGCCATCTATCAGGCGGTGCGCGACGTGCAGGCCACCGGCGAGCGCCAGGCAAAGCTCAACGCGCCGGCCCGTTTCATGGCCGACTCCGCCAATGCGGCGATGGACGCCGCGCTCGCCAGGCTCGGATTGATCGAGTCGCCGGGCACGACTTACGACTGTGACACATCGGGAGCGCGACAGTGCTCCCAGCGCTCCCTCTACTATATGCATGGTCTTGGTCACGGCATTGGCCTCGACGTCCACGACCCGGGCGCAGCAGGCGGTGGGGGGGGTGGGGGTGGCGCCAGCAATCTCGTCCCCGGAAGCGCGTTCACCATCGAGCCCGGCATTTACGTCCGCGAGAATCTGCTCGACATAATTCCGCGCACGACGCGAAACCTTGCGATGATCGAGAAGATCCGGCCGGCGGTGGAGCGCTACCGCAACATCGGCGTTCGCATCGAGGACGATTACATCATGACGAGCGCGGGACTCGAGTGGGTCTCCCGCGCGCCCCGCGAAATGAGCGAGATCGAAGCGCTGATGAGCGAGCCGTGGAACGGCCCGGCGCCGCGCGCCAGAGCTAAGGTCGAGTGGTACCGGTCAACAGCCCCTCGCGCACCCTGAGCGCCTTTGCCGGCGCATCCGTCGCCGCAACGATTCGCCGCCGCTCGCTCGTCCTCAACTTCGCTGCCGCGGTCACCGTCATCTGCTGACTTCCGCGCCTCACGACCAGCTCGATTGAGCCGCCCGGCGGGAGGCCCGCAAACTTCGAGCTGAAGTTGGTGCCGAACGCCGGATCGTTAACGTCCAGGCCGCCAATCGAAACGAGATAGTCGCCGACCTTCACGCCGGCGGCGGCTCCGGTTCCCACGGGATCGAGCGCGACCACCCTGCGCCCTTGCTCATCGGTGGAACTGGATATTCCAAGATTCGGCAGGACGGTGCGCTCGACCATCAACCGAAGGCCGCCGAGTGGCAGAACGGAATCCCAGGGAAATTCATCCCGGCCGTTGACGTACCGGTTCTCGAACTCGGCGAACGACCGGCCGCCCGCCGCGCGCGACACCGCCTGCCACCACTCCTGGTTCGTGAACCCGCCGTGCTCGCGCTTGTAGACAGTCTGGTACATCTCGCGCATCACGGTGTCGAGCGACCGCTGGTTGTCGCTCGCGTCGCGGATCATGATGTCGAGCAGCAATCCGGCGAGCGAGCCCTTGGGATAGTAGATGTCCTCGGTGCCATCCACCGGCTTGATCCATGCCGAGAGCGACGCGTCCTCGAGTGCCGTCGGCGGAGCGGCTGCGACTTCGTCGATCTTTCCTGTCGTGGTCGCGTAGAACTGATCCGCCGTAGTAAGCCCCGCTCTCAGTTCGGCGAGATCGGCGTAATAGTCGGTGATGCCTTCACTTATCCAGAGGAGCGGCGTGGGCTGCGGACGGTCGTAGCGGTACGGCACCATTTCGGCGGGACGCAGCCGCTTCACGTTCCAGGCGTGAAAAATCTCATGCGCGTACAGCGAGGCGAGCAGTGGACTGCCTACGACAATAGAGGAAATGATGTCGAGGTGAGAGTTCTGGTGTTCCAGGCCGGCCGCACTTCCTTCCGCAAATTCAGCATCGGCCACCTGGAGAACCGTGTATGTGTTCCACGGTATCTCGCCGAACACCGATACCTCGGCCGGCACGATCTTCGAGAGCTGATCGAGAACCATGCGTCGGGCGGAATTCGACACTGACGTGGCCGGGTAACTGGCGAAGCGCATGGCCTTGCCGCCTGCCTGAGCGCTGTCGAGGTCGAAGCGGCCGATGAAAAACGGCATGTCGACCAGGTCGTGGTAGTTCGTGGCGGAGAAGGAATTCGGCGATATCTGCGTCATTCCGGTGGCAATGCGCCAGCCCGGCGTCGTATGGACGATCACCGTTGCGGGCCGATCGGTTCCCTGCCCTTCAGGATAGAGAAAGAGATTCGTCCCGTTGAAGAACGCGAAATCGGACTTCGACCACGCGTTCGCGTTGTCGAGCGTCATCGCGCGGTAGTCGAACGACACACGAATTGGTCCGGCGCGGGTAGCGTGAATGCGCCAGGTATCCTGGTCCAGCTTGTCCCACGTTACCGGCGTCGCACCATCGGCGGCGGTGAAGTCCATCACGTATCGCGCGAAGTTGTCGATCTCGTATTCGCCCGGAGTCCACGCAGGCAGAGAGAGCAGCACGTCGCCGGCGCCGCGCGTGGTGAACGACATGACGACGCCGATGTTGCGGAGCTGCGCCGTGGTCGAGTCGAAAGTCACGTCGTAGCTGACGTCCGATATCGGCGCGGAAACAGCGGGCTTTGCGTCGGGAGATTGCGCCAACACGTCGCCACTGGCAAACAGCGCGGCCATTGCCGCCGCGAATAGTTGAGATTTCATGCGGGTACGTTACAGGGTTACAAACGGCGGTGCTATATTCGACCCGCGTTCCGACAGACGAGTGTACAACTCAAGGCCAACCGATGTTCAACGACGATTCGCTCAAGTTTCTGCATAAGCTCCTCGACACGCCCGGCCCTTCCGGATTCGAATCGGCACCGGCAAAGGTGTGGCGGGAACAGGCCTCGCAGTTCGCCACGGTGAGAGCCGACGTCGCCGGAAACAGCATCGCCGAAGTGAACGCCGGTGGCGCTCCGACAATCATGCTGGCCGGCCACATCGACGAGATTGGCGTGATCGTCACTTACGTTGACGACGAGGGATACGCGTACATCGCGCCGATTGGCGGATGGGACCCGCAGGTTCTCGTTGCGCAGCGGATCAGGTTCCTCGGCCGTAACGGCGATGTTTTCGGCGTGGTGGGAAAGAAGCCGATTCACCAGATGAAGCCGGATGAGCGCGAGAAGGCGTCGAAGATGACCGACCTCTGGGTGGACATCGGGGCGAACACGAAGAAAGAGGCTGAGGAACGGCTGTCGATTGGAGATGCCGGGGTGATCGATTCGAAAACGATGGAATTTCCCGGCGGCCGGCTGGTTTCGCGGTCGATAGATGACCGTATTGGCGCGTTCGTGGTGCTCGAGGCACTGCGCCGGTACTCGGAGAAGCCCGCAGCGGCTCATGTCGTAGCCGTGGCGACGACGCAGGAGGAGATCGCCTGGGGCGGAGGCGGCGCGCTCATCTGCGCGACCCGCGTGAATCCGCAGATGGCGATTGTGGTGGACGTGACGTTCGCCACCGACCACCCGCAGATGGAGAAGAAGGAGATTGGCGAGGCGAAGCTGGGCGGCGGCCCGGTGCTGACGCGCGGGTCGATCATCTCACCGGTGGTATTCAACCTTCTCCGCGCCGCCGCTGACGCCGGCGGGATTCCGTATTCACTTCAGGCAGCTGGCCGCGAGACGAGCACCGACGCCGACGCGATTCACATTGCCCGCGAGGGAATCGCGACTGCCGTGGTGGGCGTCCCCAACCGGTACATGCACTCGCCAAACGAGATGGTGTCGCTGGATGATCTCGACCGCGCCGCGACGCTCATTGCCGACACCTGCCGGGCCGTCGATTCGTCGACTGACTTCACCGCTCGATAGCTTTAGCCGCCAGCAAGCGACCCAGAAAGATCGCCGCCGAGAGAGCGAGGATTGGGCTGGCGACGTTGAAGGTCGGGCGAGTGGCGTTCTCGCCCACGCTCGTCCAGAGCGTCAGCGTGACCACCGCCAGGAGACTCGCCACCGTCGAGACGATCCACACACGTGGCATGTCCCGCAAACGCGGGATTCCCAGCGGCAGGAGCCACACGAACGAGTAGATCATCTCCCGGAGCATCGCCATCCCGGGGAATGGCTGTCTCGTCATTATCAGCGCCTCCGTCGGCGACGACAGCTGCCATGGCGGCACGAGATGGCCGATGACGCCCACGTGGACGACTTCGACGGCGACTATCTGCGCCGCCACCAGGGCTGCGAAAGTCCAGTATGGCGGCCGTTTCTCATCCCGCGTGATCGCCAGAAATGCAATCCATGCGAAGCAGAACGCGACGAGGAGCGGAACGCTCGTCTCCTTCCCGAGCTCACCGATGAATCCGATTAGCGGCACGAACAGCCATCGCCGAGTGAGAAGCGCCCACGCGATCGCGAGGAGCACCCACGCCTCCACCGAATCAACCAGTCCCGCGAGCTGGAAGTTGGTGACGTTGAATGTGAGCAGGTAAATGAGCGCCGCCACAAGCCCGGTGCGGCGGTCGGCGGTGACGGCTTCACCGATCGTCATCAGGAGAATCGCGGCCCAGGCAACGAGGATGCTGTTCACCACCAGCAGCCCAAAAAGCACCGGATTCCAGCTTCCGATTCTTCCGGTGACGGCGCGGGCGATGGGGCGTGCCAGCAATGGGACGAGAACCCGAAAGGAACGCTTGGGCATCACGCCAGAATGGCTCACAACCATACTCACGTAGCTGCCGCTGTCCGACAGCCCGGTTACGCTTGCCGGATCGTACCGGCTGAGCGGGGCGTAGCCAAGGCCCAGACACATACAGAAGAAGACGACCCCGAGAATGAGCTTAGCTTTCACGAGCATAGACTCGCGACACAGTTCCGGCCGCGCAAGCACGTGCGCCTTCCCGCATTTCGATAAATGCCTGCTCCTATTCCTCCGCCGCGCACATCGGGGTTCACCACCAGCACTCCCGTCCCGCTCTATTGGGCGCGCTATGGCCCACCCGACGCTCCGAAGCTAATTGTGCTTCACGGCGGGCCGGGCGCGCATCACGATTACCTCCTTCCCCAGATGCTCCATCTGGCCGAGCGATACGATGTGATTTTCTACGACCAGCGTGGCGGTGGACGGTCGAGGTCCGACGACCGTGAGCCCGTGACGTGGCGGACTCACGTCGAGGACCTGGCGAAGGTGATCCGCGAGCTCGGTCTCGACCCTCTTTCCATAGTGGGCTACTCGTGGGGCGGACTTCTCGCGATTCTCTATGCGCTGGAGGCCGCCGGCGACAGCTCACTTCCTGCACCGTCGCGGTTGGTGCTCATCGAGGCGGCGCCGCTCGCCCGTGAGTACCGCCAGCAATTCGAGACGGAATTCGCGAAGCGTCAGAAAGGGCCGGCCATCCAGCGAATGCGCGATGAGCTGGCAGCGTCTGGGCTCCGCGAGTCGAACCCCGAGGCATGGCGCCAGGCTACCTTCGAGCTGAGCGTTGCCGGATATTTCGCCCATCCCGAAAACACCCGCGACCTCACGCCGTTCCGCGTGATCGGCCGAATACAGCAATCGGTATGGGACAGCCTTGGTGACTACGATCTCATTCCCCGCCTCGGTGAAATCAGCTGTCCCGTTCTCGTCGTTCACGGTCGCAACGATCCAATTCCGCTGGAGTCTGCGGTGAAAGGGGCGGAGGCGATGAAGGCGCAGCTCGTGCTGCTGGACGACTGCGGGCATGTGCCGTACGTTGAACAGCCGGCGCGGCTCTTTGCCGCGGTTGACGCCTTTCTCGCCGGATCAGATCGAAAATGAACTTTCGTTAGCCATGTCCGATATCGGAGTCATCCAGCAACAGCATCTCTCGACCATCGAGATGGATGGCAAGCCGTGCGACGTATCCGTGCGCATCGCCTACGACGGAATCGAGTACATCGGCCGCTTGTTTTTCAGCGATCCTGCCACCGGCACGGGCATGCCCGACCACGGCGCGATTCCCGGCCGGACGATCGACGAGGCAATCCAGTTCGCCCGGCGGCTGACGCTCGAGGACTTCACCCGGCGCTACCATCGGGCCCGGGCGGACAAGCGCCGCTACACCTCCCTCCGCAAGGCGACTGACGAGATGCTGATGAAGATCAAGTACATGAATCGCGTCTCGATCAACATGCGAAAGGGGCTGCTCGACGCGGAGGGGGCAAGTCAGGAAATCGAGCTGATCCAGCGCCAGCTGCATGAGATGATCGACCGCCTTCCTGGGCAGGCCGGGCTGGAAGAGTAGACGCTCTATATTGCGGGAATGAGAAAGCGAGGACCCGCGCTCGCCGCACACGCACTCGAGATTCTCGCGCGGCTCAAGCGAGAGTATCCCGATGCGCACTGCGAGCTTGATTTCGAGACGCCGCTGCAGCTTCTGGTCGCGACAATTCTCAGCGCGCAGTGCACCGACAAGCGGGTCAACATGGTGACTCCGGAGCTGTTTCGCGCTTATCCGGGGGCCAGTGAGCTTGCCTCCGCAAAGCCAGCCGAGCTCGAAGACATGATTCGCAGCACGGGATTCTTCAGAAACAAAACGAAGAGTCTGCTCGGCATGTCAGCGGCAATTGTCGAGCGGCACGCCGGAGAAGTGCCACAAACGATGGATGAGCTCGTGAAGCTGCCGGGTGTTGGACGCAAGACTGCGAACGTCGTGCTCGGAAACGCGTTCGCCACCAACGTGGGCGTGGTCGTTGACACCCACGTAGGCCGCCTGGTTGTTCGACTTGGACTCACCAGCGACACCGACCCGGTGAAAGTCGAGCAGACGCTGATGAAGCTGTTTCCGCGCGATGACTGGGCGCTGCTGTCTCATCTGCTGATCTTCCATGGCCGCCGAGTGTGCATTGCAAGAACGCCCCGATGCGCCGAGTGCGTGCTTGGCGACATCTGCCCGTCGAGCCGGGTATGATGTTATCATTCACCGACTTTCCCCAGCCATCAGATGACCCGAAAAGCAACGATTGAGACCAACCGCGGCACCCTGACCGCTGACCTGTACGATGACGCGGCACCGAATACCGTCGCGAACTTTGCCAAGCTGGCCAACGACGGCTACTACGATGGCGTGAAGTTCCATCGCGTCATTCCCGACTTCGTGGTGCAGGGCGGCGACCCGCTCTCGCGCGATCTCCCGGAAGGCGACCGGCGCATTGGAACCGGCGGCCCGGGATACCACATCGACTGTGAGACTGCCGGCAACCCGTACAAGCACGAGGTAGGAGCGCTGTCCATGGCGCACGCCGGAAAGAACACCGGCGGCAGCCAGTTCTTCGTGGTTCTCAACGAGCAGAACACGCGGCACCTCAACGGCGTTCATACGGTTTTCGGAAAGGTCACCGACGGAGTTGACGTCGTGAAGGCAATCCGGCCAAACGACACGATCACAAAGGTCAGGGTGTCCGACGCCCCGGCCTCGAAGGAGTAGGTCAAATGGCACCGAAGAAAAGCAGTGATCTCGGAGCCGCGCTGACGGGACTCATCCTCGGCGGCTCCGTCCTTTTTCTGCTGCTGCTGACGATCGTCTGGCTCACCAACAGCCGTTTCGAGAAGAAGGAGGCAAACGAAGCGCAGCCGGCGGCCCCAGCCGCTGCCGCCCCCGCTCCGGCGACGTCAGGCACGCCCGCTCCGCCTCTGGCTCCGCCTTCAGGAAAACCCTGAAGGCCCGGGCGGGCCGCCGGAACGGCCCTCGCCCTCCCCAAACCGCCGTGGCAACCTCGTATTCGCTGATGGGAGCCGAAATGGGCCACGACGGCACGCCAGCACCAACGCTTGACGGGCTCGATGCGTATCCCTGATGAGGAACGCGCGCTGGTTGCGGCCGCGCAGGCGGGTGACCAGAAAGCATTTTCGGGGTTGGTTCGGCTCCATCAAAGGCGAGCCTACACCGTTGCCCGCGCGATTCTCACGGTGCACGAGGATGCCGAGGATGCGTTGCAGGATGGTTTCGTGCGCGCGTTTCAGGCGCTCGACCGGTTCGATGCCACGCAGTCGTTTGGGGCGTGGCTGAACAGGATCGTCGCCAACGCCGCGCTCGACCTCACCAGGCGGCGAAAGGTTCGGAATACCGAAGAGCTGAGCGATTCTCTTCAATCACCATTCCGCGATCCCGCCGTCGGCGCGGAGCTAAAGGAGCGGCTTGCCGAGGCGCTGTTGCAGCTTCCGGAGCGGGCACGGGCAGTGATCGTGTTGCACGACGTGGAAGGCTACACCCACGTCGAGATTGGCGAGATGCTCGGCATTCCGGGTGGAACAGCGAGATCGGACCTGCACCACGCGAGGCAGAAGCTTCGCGAGTTACTGAAGGACTTGAGAGGTTAGCGACATGAGCGACGAACTGAAATTTCCCGATGGATCCCGGCGGCCACACGAGAGTGGCGCACTCGACGAGCGAACAGCGCAGCTGATTCGCCAGGCGTATCTGCCACCCGTATTGCCGGGCGACGCGGAGACTGTCTACTGGAGTGCGCTCGAGAACCGGATCATGGCCCGCGTGGCGGGCGCTGGCGCCTCACCGGATGACGCTGGATGGTGGTCGGTGCTGGGCGGCTGGTCGCAGGTGGGGCTCGTTGCTGCCGCAGCGCTTTTTGCGGCGGCGAGCCTGTTGAGCCATCAACTCGGCGAGCCCGAGGATAGCCAGGTGTCGTACGAAGCGGTGATGCCTGCGTCGTCGTTCGCCTCCTCGCCACCGGTTCAGCTGATCACCGCGTCGGACAGGGCAACTCAGCGTGATGCTGCCCTGCAGTACGTTCTTTCTTATTGACTGGAGTAATTGATGCAGCGCTCAAAGGGCTTTGCCCTGATTTTTCTTCTCGGCGCTTTCCTTGCGGGGGTCGCCATTGGCGTCACCGGCGACCGGGCGCTCGAGCACAACCGTCCGGACCGTCACGGCCCACGGTCGCCAATCGACAGGATGGCCCATGATCTCGATCTCAACGCTGCACAGCGTGCGTCGTTCGATTCGATTCTCGAGAATAGCCGCAAGCAGATGCGACAGCTCTTCGACCCCATCCGGCCGAAGATGGATTCGCTGATGGCGCTCAACAAACTGATGCGCGACAGCACTCACGCCCAGCTTCGGCGTCTTCTCACGCCCGATCAGCAGGTGAAGTTCGACAAGATGCACGCGGAGGCGATGAAGCACGAAGCGGAATCGCGGGCCCGCCATGATTCAGCGCGATCGAAGGAGAAGTCAAAGCCGTGAGCAAGACTTTTCGTGCAGCGGTTCTTTCGGTGGTCCTGTGCCCGATGATCGCCGCCGCGCAGGCGACGATGGATACCACCGCGACTCCTATCTCTCTTGCCGAAGCAATCCGGCTGGCGCAGCAGAACTCGCCGGCCACCGTGCAGGCACGGGGGACGATTCAGACCTCGTCACTCGGCGTGAAGCAGGCGTACAGCGCCTTTCTGCCGAGCATCAATCTTTCTGCCGGCACCAACAACCAGAGCGGCGACAGGTTCGATACGCAGGGCAACCTGGTTCCATTCACCGGTAATCCGACGAACTACTCGACGGGGCTGAATGCCAGTCTGCAGCTGTTCGACGGTGGCAAACGGTTGTTCGACATCAAAAAGAACAAGGCCGACGTGAACGCCGCCGAGGCGTCCGAAGTGACCCAGATGTATCAGGTCGGCCTCCTGGTAAAGGAGCAGTACTACAACATTCTCGCGGCGCGTGAATCCCAGAGCGCATCCCAGGCTCAGATCGATCTCGCGAACCAGGAGCTGAAGGCGGCATCGCTTCGGCTCCGTGCCGGCGCCGCGACGACGTCCGATTCGCTTCGCTCGGTGATTCAGCTCGGCAACGCGCGGCTGGCGCTGTTGACGGCCCAGAACAATCTGGGCCTCGCCAACGCAACTCTGACTCGACTTGTCGGTTCCACGCGGCCGGTAACGGCGACTGTGTCTGACACGCTCGACCAGCAGGTGATTATCCCGAGCCTCGCCGAGCTCGAGCCGCTGGTGCAGAAAGCTCCGCTGGTGGAACAGGCAGACGCCCAGCTGAAGTCCGCAGAGGCAGCGTCTCGTTCGGCGAAGACCGCTTATATGCCGACAGTGAACCTGAATTTCTCGCGCGGCGGTAGCGGACTCGACCCGGCGTTCGGACTCGGCGACAAACGATTTGCGTACAACCAGAGTCTCAACTTCAGTCTGTCGTTCCCGCTGTTCAACAATCTGAATCGCGAAGTCTCGGTAATGCGCGCGGAAGTGGCTGAGGACAATGCCGAGGTCGCGCTGCGGGACGCACGCCTGCAGGCACATGAGACGCTCGTGCAGACGCTGGGACAAATGACGACTGCAAGAGAGCAGGTGAGCATTCAGACGGCTTCGGTTACGGCCGCGCTCGAGGATTTGAGGGTTCAGCAGAAACGTTACGAGCTCGGGGCAAGCACTTTCCTCGACGTTCTCACATCGCAATCACAGCTCGATCAGGCGCGCACTTCGCTAATCAGGGCGCGATTCGACTACCGCGTAGCGAAGGCGCAGCTCGAAGCGCTGATCGGACGCGATCTCTAGGAGAAGATTTGAAACGCACGGTAATACTCGCGCTGGCCGGGCTGACCGCCCTTGCCTGCTCGAAAAAGAAAGACGATGCACTGACGATTCCATTGCAGCCGGTAAGCCGCCAGACGATTGTGGTCACGGCGGAGGCTACCGGAGTGGTCGAGCCGATAAATGTCATCGAAGTAAAGTCGAAATCCTCGGGACAGATCGTCGCGATGCCGGTGGAGACGGGAACGATGGTGAAGACCAACGATCTCCTCGTTCAGCTCGACACGCGTGACACACGCAATGCCTACGAGCAGGCGAAGGCCGACCTCGACGCGGCGAACGTCAACCTCAGAGTGGCGAAGCAGGCGAACGATCGTGCCGACCAGCTTTTCAAGGATCGGATCATCACCGAAGTGGAGCATGAGCAGGCGCAGGTGACGTACGCCAATGCTCAGGCGACGGTGCTGCGTAATCGCGCTGCGCTCGACATTCGGCTCCAGGCGCTTCAGGAAGCGACAGTTCGCGCACCGGTGGTTGGAACAGTGATCGAGAAGGACGTAGCACTTGGCCAGGTCATCGCCTCCGGTACCGGGACCTTTGGCGGCGGTACGACCATTCTCAAGATGGCCGACCTGACGAAGGTGCGTGTTCGCGCGCTCGTCAATGAAACGGACATCGGTCAGGTTCGGCCGGGACTCATCGCGATAGTCACCGTCGACGCGTTCCCCGATCGCCCGTTCACGGGTACCGTCGAGAAAATCGAGCCGCAGGCGACGATACAGCAGTCGGTGACGATGTTCCCGGTGCTGATCAGCATCGACAACCAGGCTCGGCTGCTGATGCCGGGAATGAACGGAGAAGTGTCGATCGAGGTTCAGCGGCGCGACAACGTTCTGGCGATTCCCAACGACGCCGTGAGAAGTCCCAATGAAATAGCCTCGGTTGCGCCATTGCTTGGGCTGGATCCCGATTCCGTGAGTGCGATGCTCAGGAATCAGCGGGGTGGCAATGGGCAGCGTGGAGTTGGCAGCACGAACGGAGCGTCGCCCACGGCGGGTGGGGACAGCACGCAGCGTGGTGAGCTCACCAGCAACACCGCCACACAGGGTGGTGGACAAGGCGGTGGGCAGGGCGGTGGCGGATTCAATCTGCCCGCAGTCACGGACAAGCAGTGTCAGGCCGTGACGGCGGCGATGACAAAACACCCCGAAGTACAGGGAAAGATTGCCGATCTGCGCACGAAGATGATGTCGGGTGAGCTCGACCGGCAGGGGATGCAGGCCGAGATGAAGAAGATCTACACCGCCATCGGGCTCGACGCCGATGTGGCTCGCGCTTGCAACTTCAAGGCGCGAAACGCGGCTGGTGCCGGCGGCGGCGGCGCTGGAGGAACAGGCGGCAGAGCCGGCGGTGGATTCAACTCGGCGCAAGGCGCTGCACCCGGTGCAGCTGCTGGCGCGAATGGAGCGACAGGTGCCGGCGGACAGCGCGGCGGGTTCGGTAATGGACGCGCGGGCGGTCGTCGCGGACTGGTTTTCGTGTCGAAGAACAAGAAATACGACCCCCGCATGGTTCGCCTTGGCATCAGCAACTTCGATTACTCCGAGGTTCTGAGCGGCGTGCAGGAAGGTGAGCAGGTGGCAATTCTCAATGTTGCCGTGCTGCAGGCCAAGAACCAGGCGGACATGGCTAACATTCGAAATCGCTCTGCCCTGCCTGGCGTGCAGCGGCCGACTACCGGCGGTGCGACGGGCGGTGCTGGCGGAAGACCGGGTGGTGGTGCCGGCGGTGGTGGTGCACCCCGTGGGGGAGGCGGTTGATATGAGCTCTCCAGTAAGAAAAATCAACATCGAAGCACCGGCGCCGGTCCACGCGGCGGCTCCGGCTACCCGGGGACGTCCGGAGCTCAGACACAGAAGCGCGAACGAAGTGATGATCATCAAGGAGATCGTGATGGTCGCGCTCGGCGCGCTCCGCGCAAATAAGATGCGATCCTTCCTGACGATGCTCGGCATCGTCATCGGCGTCGCCGCTGTAATCGCGATGGTGGCGATTGGAAAGGGCGCTCAACAGTCCATCAGCGACCGTATCGCCGGGCTGGGCACGACGCTTCTCACGGTGCGCCCGGGAGGCGCGCGCGGAATGGGCGTGTCCAATGACGACAACGCCCGACTCACGGTGAAGGACGCGGAAGCGCTGGAGAAGCGCGGAACAAACTTCGCGGCCGTCGGGCCCGAGATGGGCAAGCGGGCGCAGTTCCAGTACGGCAGCATGACGGCGATGACACAAGTCACCGGCGCAAAGCCGAATTATCCAGAGATTCGGAAAGCCACGCTCGACGCCGGTCGCATGTTCAACGATGCCGAAGAGGCGGGAATGCGCCGCGTTGTGGTTGTCGGATCAGCGGTGATCGATAACCTTGGCTTGCAGACGCCTGAGGCGCTGCTCGGTGAAAACGTCCGAATCGGCGGGCTGCAGTTTCAGGTGATCGGGGTGTTTAAGTCGAAAGGTCAGGCCGGTGGCTTCGGCAACAACCCCGACGACTTCGTGCTCATCCCGCTTTCCACGGCTCAGTTCCGGGTGATGGGGAGCGACCGGCTGAGCAATATCGGAGTGCTGGCGAGCAGTGAGGACAAGATCCCCCAGGCGCAGGCCGACATTCAGTCGATCCTTCGCCGCGAGCACCGGCTGGCCGCCGGGAAGAGGGACGACTTCGATATCCGGAACCAAGCAGAGTTTCTGAACACATTCGCTGAAACCACCAAGACCTTCACGTTCCTCCTCGCGGGCATTGCTGCAGTCAGTCTGCTCGTGGGCGGAATCGGCATCATGAACATCATGCTCGTGTCGGTGACGGAGCGCACTCGCGAGATCGGCGTGCGGAAAGCTCTGGGAGCGACACGCCGGGCGATAATGCTCCAGTTCCTGATCGAGGCGATAGTTCTGTGCCTTCTCGGAGGGCTGGTTGGAATAGTGGCCGGCGGCGGCGGCGCGGCGCTCCTCAACAAGCTCGGCGGATTCAACACCACTGTCGATCCGGCAGCGGTAGGCCTGGCGTTCGCATTCTCGGCTGGTGTTGGAGTGCTGTTCGGGGTCTGGCCGGCGCGGCGAGCGGCTTCGCTCGATCCGATAATCGCCCTCAGGTACGAGTAGACTCGGCACTCGATGTTACCGGATCGGGATAGGGAGTAGCGGAGAATAGCTCCGCTACTTCCCTCCCACACCACCGGACATGCGGGTCCGCATCCGGCGGTTCGGTGAGTTGAGGTTAACGCGCAGCCATGCGTGGCACGCCAAGCTGATCGAAATACGACGTGGGTAGTGCGAGGTGAAACGCAGCGTGCCCAGCCACCCGCCACCAGTTCCCGGTAAATCGTGCGGCCATCTTAGCGACATGGTCTGACACCCCACGGCGCTTTAACTCGTGATAGACCGTTGATCCCCGTTTCCAGTGTTTGTGGTGGATAGCGCGGAGTCGGCGGTGCAGCCACTGTTCCAATTCCGCAAACACGCCCGGCGTCTCAGCGAGCCGGAAATATCCCAGCCAGCCGACGAGATAGCTCCGCAGCGTCGCCACTACCTGCGCGATGCTGCGACCGCCACTTCGGGATGTGATCTCCCGAATGCGTTCCTTCATCGCCTTCAAGGCCTTTGGCGCAATTCGGCGTTTGATTACCCGTCCCGGGGCTACCCAGAAACTGAAGCCCAGAAACTGGCGATCCCACACTCGCGCCACAGCACTCTTGTCCATGTTGACCTGAAGCCGGAGATTCGCGTAGAGACCCACCAGCGCCTTCATCACTCGCTCCCCCGCTCGCCTCGACCGCACATACACATTGCAGTCATCCGCGTAACGAGCGAAGCGGTGCCCGCGTCGCTCCAACTCCTTGTCTACCTCGTCCAAGAGCACGTTTGCCAGAAGCGGTGACAGAGGCCCGCCTTGCGGCGTGCCCTCGTATCGCTCCTGCATCACCCCGTTCGCCATCATCCCGGCTTCGAGATAGCGACGAATGAGGACGAGCACGCGACGATCCGCGATTCGCTGATTCAATTTCCCCATGAGCACATCGTGGTTTACTCGATCAAAGAATTGCGCTAGATCGACATCCACCACCCAGCGCCGGCCGCTCTGCACGTAGCGCTGCGCCTGACAGACCGCATCATGCGCCCGTCGCTTCGGCCGAAAGCCGTAACTGGACTCCGAGAAGGTTGGATCGAATCGAGGTTGCAAGACCTGCAAAACGGCCTGCTGAATGAAGCGGTCGAGCACGGTCGGAATGCCAAGCGTGCGCATCCCACCCCCTGAGTTCCGTGACTTCGGAATCTGGTGCTGTCGTA
>Ga0097691_1001910_pt1 | contig 14608 bp, 11 predicted proteins | sample NGESurdeep072012_8_FD_72858 | JGI IMG/M metagenome (GOLD analysis project Ga0097691, IMG submission 72858) | Arctic peat soil microbial communities from Barrow, Alaska - NGEE Surface sample 210-1 deep-072012 | ecosystem: Environmental > Terrestrial > Soil > Wetlands > Peat ...
CAGTCCCCCCGCCGCGTCCAGGCGGGCGATGGGAACGGCCCGAACATCGAGATCGAGTCCATAGGCGCGGTCGGCATATCGATAGAAGCCCCCCCCGCTCGCGGTGCCGTCCGCCAGTCGCGCCGTCGCGTTCTCGATCACGATCCGGTCCTTCTCGAACGCCAGCACGCCTTCCAGCCGGTCGAGCTTCTGGCCCCACAGGCTCGCTTCGGTCAGGACGAGCGGGATCCGGCCGGACAGGACCGGGGTCACGCCGTCTAGCGGAAGCCGCCCCGTGGCCGCGCCGGTGATCGGCAGGTCGAGATCGAGGAACTTCAGCACGCGTTCGATGGGCCACGCGGAAAACTCGGCCGCGAGGCCATCCAGGCGATACGCGCCTTTGAGGGGCCCGCCCCAGCCGATCTTTCCCGTGAGTGAGAGCCCGGCATCGCCGTCCTTCGCCGTGAAAGGCGAAAACGTCGCCACGTTGCGGTCCACGAGAAACTCCGCCGACGCCGTCCCGAACGGCACGCCGCGCAGCACGAATTGGGATGCCGTGAGTCGGCCCTCGATCCGCGGATCGCCGAAGCTGCGGGTCAGATGCGCGACGATGCGGCCGACGCCTCCCAGCTTCAACGGAGGCGTCAGCGGCTCGTTCTGGATCGCGGGATAGAAGTTGTCCGCGATCCGCTCGACCTCGGCGAGATCGTCGGCGGCGATGTCGAGCTGGAGATCGGGCTCCCAGGTCCCGAGCCGGAGGCCGCCGTCGAGCCGGATCCGCGCGCCTCCGGCCGTCGTGAATGGCACCCCGGAAAAGAGAAGATGTCCGTCGCGAACCTGCAGCGGGCCGCCTCCGGAAACCGGCAATGCGAAGCGCCCGCGCACCGCCGAACCCCTGCCGTCGTCACTCGCGACACGGATCCGTCCAATGCCGTCCGCGTGCTCGATCCCTCCGCGCCCGAACGTGAGCGACGTGTCGAGGTCCGCCCTTCCCATGAGTCCCGTGCCCTTGAGTCCAATATCGGCGAGGAACTGCTCGAAGTCCATCCCGTGGCCGTGCAGCGCGATGCGCACGGGAAGCGGCGGGTTCTTGAGGCGCTCGAGCCGGATGACGGCCTCCAGCGTGCCGCCCGCGTAGTTCGCGCGCGTCACGTTCACGAGAAGCCCCTTCGGATCGACGCGAATCAGGCCCTCGCCGCTCATCGGGAAGGGCCCGAACGCAGTCCCGGGCAGTTCGAACGCGCCGAAAATACGAAACCCGCCGGGCTCGCCGAACCGCATCGTTCCGTGCATCCGGATGCCGCCCGACAACGGGAGACCGAGCCCGAACACTCTCGACAACGATTCCCCCGTCGTCTCGGCCCGCGCGACGAGAGCGAGCACGGGCTTCCTCAGGTCGTCGACTCCCCCGGACGCCTCGACCTTCAGGCGCTCGCCGCGCAGCCTGAGGCCCGTCAGGTGGACGCGCCCCGGCGCGAGCGTCACCTCCGCGCCGAGGGCGAATTCGAGAGTCTCGTTGTTCTCCAGCTTGAAGCGGCCCTTGCGGCACGCGAGCGCGAGGTACGTCACCGTCCGGCTGCGCCCGGACGTGACCGTGACCGCGGCGTCCTGCAGCAGGGCATCGATTTCGGCGTCCCATTCCCGGAACCTCAGCGAGGCCCTCTGGATGATCGCTTCCTGAAGGTGGACGTCGAGACCCCCGCCGGTGTCTCCCGAGAAGGCCTTGAGCGGCCCCGTCAGATTCGTGGTGCCGTCCGGGAACGCCTCGACGACCACGCGCGGCGAAACGACGCGGAGCTTCGCAAGGTCGATGCGGCTCCTCGTGATCGTCGGCAGGCCGCGCACCTCGATCTCGGAAGCCGAGAACATGGCGCCCGCGAGACCGCGCGGATCGTTGGCCACCGAAACGTCGCGGACGAGGACGGAAAACGGGACGAGCGCGAGGTCGAAGCCACCGAGCGTGACGGTCCTCCCGAGCTTCGCGGTCAGGAAGCTTTCCGTCCTTCGGCGCAGGAGCTCCTGGAAGCGCGTCGAGCGGAAGACGCCGTAGAGGACGAGAAGAGAGAAGACGAGAAGAAGCGTAAAGAGGCGGAAGAGCCGGACCTGAGTGAGGGAGAGCTGCGGAAGGCGGTGCATCTCTCCGTTACCGCGCCGCGCTCTCCCGCTCGCCGCCGAACGAGAGCTTTCCGGCGAGAACCTCGAAGAACGAGGCCTCCGAGGCCCGCACCAAAGAGACAGTCTCGGAGGAGCGCGCAATCGAGATGCGCGTCGTGGAGCTCACGGGGAACCCTTCCTGTCCGTCCAGGGTCAGGAATACGTCCGTGGGGTCGTTCTCCACCGAGAGTTCGAGCCGGACCGAATCGGGGAGCACGAGGGGTCGAAGCGTCAGCGTGTGCGGGCAGATCGGCGTGAGCACGAGCGCCGGCAGCGTGGGTTCGAGGATGGGGCCGCCCGCCGAAAGGTTGTAGGCGGTGGACCCGGTCGGCGTGGACACGATGAGCCCGTCTCCCCGGTACCGCGACACCAGGCGGCCGTCCACGTCGACGCGGATCGTGGCGATGCGCGCGAGCGCCGACTTGGCGAGGACCGCGTCGTTGACGACGCGGTAGTGGCGGGCGACGCGCGGGGCGCGCGCGCCGTCCATCACCCGGACCGACAGCAGGCGCCGCCTCTCGACGTGCGCCGTCCCCGAGAGCGCCGCCTCGAGCACCGGGCCCGCTTCGCCCGGCCGGCAGGTCGTGAGAAACCCCAGCGTGCCGATGTCGATTCCGAGCACGGAAACCCCTGGGGCCGGATGGCGGGCTACCGAGAGCAGCGTTCCGTCGCCCCCAAGGGTCACGACGAGATCGACGAGGCGCGCGATCTGCGCGCGCGGGACCCCGCCGGAAACGCCGCGGGCGCGCGACGACTCGAGGTCGTGGACGACCGTGATTCCCCGCCGCACGAGCAGACGCTCGAGCTTGCGTGCGAGGGCGATCGCGGCCGCGCTCCGGTGGCGGGTCACGAGACCCACGCGCCTTACACGGCGGCCTCTGGGCTCCGCGGACTTCACCCCCGAAGTGTAGCGGGATTCCGGCGGAACGCCGCGAGGAGCTCTACGTTTCCCTCCGCCCCCGTGATCGGCGACGGAATCACCCCGCGGCTCGCGAGGCCGAGCGACGCGGCGGCCGCCGTCACGCGGGCCACGGCCCGCGCGCGCACCCCCTCGTCGCGCACGATTCCGCCCCGGCCCACCTCGGTGCGCTCCGCCTCGAACTGGGGCTTCACGAGGAGAAGGGCGTCGGCTCCTTCCGCCAGGAGCGGCACGGCCGCCGGCAGGATCAGGGAGAGAGAAATGAACGACACGTCGGCAACGAGCAAAGAAGGCGGCTCGGGGACTTCGGCTCGCGAGAGAAACCGCGCATTCACCTTCTCGCGCACGACGACGCGCGGATCGTTCCTGAGGCGGGCGTGGAGCTGACCGTAGCCGACGTCAAGGGCGTAAACCCGCGACGCGCCTCGCGCGAGAAGCACGTCCGTGAATCCGCCCGTCGAGGCGCCGACGTCGAGACAGATCCGCCCCTTCGCGTCGATCCCGAAATGCGTCAGTCCGAAGTCCAGCTTCACGCCTCCGCGCGAAACCCAGGGATGCTCGGGCTCCCCGACTTCGATTTCGGCGTCCTCCGGGACCGGCGTTCCCGGTTTGACCCGCTCGCGCCCAACGACAGAAACACGCCCCGCGAGGATGAGCGCTTCGGCCCGCGTGCGCGATTCGGCGAGCCCACGCTCCACGAGGACGACGTCCAGACGCTTCTTCAGATGATCACGACGACCTTCAGGACGTCGCCTCCCTGGCGCGCGAGCGCGAAAGCCTCGGCGGCCCGCGCGAGCGGCACGCGATGCGTGACGATGCCGGGGGCGCCGACGACGCCCCGTTCGAGCAGCGCCAGCGCCTCGCGCATGTCGGCCGCCCCGCAGGAGTAACTGAAGAGAAGGGAGAGATCGCGAAGATACGGCCCGTGCGGCTCGAGCCGCCAGACCTTGCCGGGCTCGATCGGCGAATAGAAGACGATCCTCCCCGCCGGCGCGGCGGAAGCCAACGCCGACCGCACGGCCTCTTCGGCCGTCGCCAGCACGAAGACCGCGTCGTGCTCTCCCAGCGGTTCCCCCGGAACAAGGGCGCGGTCGAAGCCGAGGCGGATCGCGTGAGCCCGCCGGGCGGGGTCCGGGTCGCAACCCGTCAGCGGTCCGCTCCCCCTCGATTTCGCGAGAAGGCCAAGGAGGATTCCGTTCGCGCCGAGCCCGATCACGAGGACCGAATCTCCCGAGCCGATGCGCGCCCGCCGCACGGCTTTCACGGCGCACGCGACCGGCTCGACGAGCGCGCCGTCCTCGAACGAAAGGGAGTCCGGCAGACGAAACGTGTCCGTGGAGACCGCCGCGGCCTCGACGCGCACGCGCTCCGCGAGGCCTCCCGGGTGCAGGCGCGTTTTCTTCCACGCCGGGCACATGACGTCTTCGCCCGCGCGGCAGTGCCGGCAGACGCCGCAGGCGGCGTGATGATGGACGACGACCCGATCGCCGACGGTGAACGCGGTCACGCCGGTCCCGACTTCGGCGACGACCCCCGCGGGTTCGTGGCCGAGGACGACGGGTGCCTTCGTCGCGACGTACCAGGGCGTCGTGTCGCTGCCGCAGATACCGACCGCCTTCATCGCGACGACGATCTCACCGGGGCCGGCGAAAGGCGGAGCCATGTCCACCAGCGTCACGTCGTCGAGCGAACGCACGAGGACGGCTTTCATGGAACGAGAGCCACCTTCATGGCGCTGCCGCTTCCGGCGAGGTCGAACGCTTCGCGCCACGCGGCGAGAGGGCGACGCGCCGAGACGATCTCCGCGGCCGGGACCGCGCCGCGCGAAAGGAGCGCGAGGGCCTCGTCCACTTCCCGGGGCGTGTAGTGGAACGAGCCCACGATCGACACCTCGCGGTAGTGGATCGCGTGCGCGTCGAGGGAGACGCGCGCCCCGGCAGGCAGCCCGGCGAAGAGGAGCACCGTCCCCCCGTCCGCGGCGAGCCCCGGCAGCGCCTCGATCACCCCGGGATCGCCGGTGGTGTCGATGACGAGGGGGAAAGACCGGGGCGACGAGTCCGCGATGCGCGCAACCTCTGCCATATTCCTTTCAAAGAAAGCGAATTTCTCCGGTCGCCTTCCTGCGACGACGATCCGGCGCCCCACGCCGCCAGTCCCCTCTTTCCACCTCAAAAGAAAAAACAGCATCGCCGCTATCGGGCCCGTGCCCACGATCAGGACGTCCCCGCCGACAGCCGCCGCCTTCATCCGGCCGAGCGCGTGCACGACACTCGCCAACGGATCGAGGAGAGCGGCAGCCTCGTCGGAAAGTCCGGGCGGAATCCTTCTCAACCCGTTCTTCACGATGCGCTGCGGGACGAGAAGAAAGTCCGCGAAGGCTCCGAAGAGCGGCTGGTCGAACGCCGTGGCGCAGAGGTTCTCCCGGCCGGCGCGGCACGCCTCGCAGTTTCCGCACGGGCCGGACACCGCCGACGTCACGCGGTCCCCCACGTCGAAAGGGGATCCCGCGCCCGCCCTTTCGATCCGACCCGCGAACTCGTGGCCGAGCGTGAGAGGGAACGGGATCTTCGGATGGCCCCGCCTCAGGAGCTTGAAATCGGTCGCGCACGTGAGCGCGACGGCCACGCGCACGAGCACCTCGCCCGGCCCCGGTTCCGGGGTCGCGACCTCACGGAGCGCGACCCGCTCCGGCCCATCGCAGACGAGTGCCCGCACCTCCCGAGCCTAGCAGGACGCTGATGCATCCTCCCGCTTGACGCCGGCGAAATCGCCTCTCAACCTCCGGGGCGATGGCGGATCGTGCCGCGACGTTTTATGCGGGAATCTCGATCGCGGCCGCGTTCGCCACGATCGGCCTGAAGGTCTATGCGTGGAAGCTCACCGGTTCGGTCGGTCTGCTGTCCGACGCGGCCGAGTCCGCCGTGAATCTCCTCGCGGCGCTCGTCGCTCTTTGGGCCCTTTGGCGCGCGAGCAAGCCCGCCGACGCCACCTATACCTTCGGCCAGACGAAGGCCGAATACCTTTCGAGCGGTTTCGAGGGAATGATGATCCTCGCGGCAGCGGCCGCGATCGCGGTCGCGGGCGTCGAGCGCCTCCGGAACCTCCAGCCGATCGAGAACGTTGGGCTCGGCCTCGGGATCTCGGTCGTCGCATCCGCGATCAACGGCGGCGTGGCCGTCGTCCTTCTCCGCGCCGGGAAGCGCCTGCGCTCCATCACGCTCAAGGCCGACGCCCAGCACCTGCTGACGGACGTCTGGACTTCCGCCGGCGTGCTCGTGGGCGTCCTCCTCGTAAAGGCGACGGGCTGGCTGGTCCTCGACCCCGTCGTCGCCCTCCTCGTCGCCGCGAACATCGTCTGGACGGGCGTCCGCCTCCTTCAGGAAACGAGCCACGGCCTTCTCGACCGGGCGATCGCGGACGACGACCAGGCGGCTCTCGCGGGCCTCCTCGGACGCTTTCACGCCCGCGGCGTCGTCATCCACGGCATCCGCACGCGCGCCGCCGGCCCGCGCCGTTTCATCCAGATGCACGTCCTCGTGCCGGGCGCCTGGCCCGTCAAACGCGGACACGACGTCTGTGAAGAGATCGAGCGCGGCGTGGCCGAAGCCCTGCCCGGCAGCAGCGTCCTGACCCACCTCGAACCGCTCGAGGACCCCACGTCGTGGGACGACCGGGGACTCGACAGGCGTCGCGGCTAGCGCGCCCTAGGCCGACCGCGTCGCGAGAGAGACGAGGGCTCCCTTCGGGGCGAGATGCTCCCGGAAGGACGCCATGAGACCGTCCTCGTCGAGGCCGAGGTCGCGGCGCTGCTCGGCCTGCGTCGCGTGCGGGACGAACCGGTCGGGGATACCGAGGCGGCGGACGTTGGCGCTGACGCCGATCTCCTCGAGCGCCTCGACGACCGCCGAGCCGAAACCGCCGGCGAGCTGGTTCTCCTCGACCGTCACGACCTTCGTTCCCGGCTTCACGAACTGCGCGAGCAGCTCCTTGTCGAAGGGCTTCACCCACCGCGCGTTCACGACGGTGAGCGACGGACCGCCTTCCTTCGCGAGCCGTTCGGCGGCCTTCAGCGCGGGCAGGACGGGATCGCCGACGGCGAACACGACGCCGTCCTTGCCGACGCGCAGGACTTCGCCCTTCCCCACCGGCAGCAGTTTGAGCTCGGGGTCCATCGCGACGCCGTAACCCGCGCCGCGCGGATAGCGGATGGCCGTCGGATGGTCGGAGGCCAGCGCCGTCGCGACGAGGTGCCGGAGCTCGTTCTCGTCCTTCGGCGCGCAGACCTGCATGTTCGGAAAGACGCGGAGATACGTCAGGTCGAAGACACCATGGTGGGTCGGACCATCCGCGCCCACGACGCCCGCGCGGTCCAGCGCGAAGACGACCGGCAGATCCATGAGGCAGACGTCGTGCATGATCTGGTCATACGCTCGCTGGAGGAAGGTCGAATAGATCGCGCACACGGGCCGGAAGCCCTGCGTCGCGAGGCCGGCGGCGAAGAGCACGGCGTGCTGCTCACAGATTCCCACGTCGAACGCGCGCTCGGGGAATTTCTTCGCGAAACGGTCGACGCCCGTCCCCTCCGACATCGCGGCCGTGATGCCGACGACGCGCGGGTCTTTCGCGGCGACCTCCGAGAGCGCGTCCGCGAAGACGGCCGTGTAGCTCGGGGGCGCCGACTTCTTCGCGACCTCGCCCGTCTCCACCTGGAAAGGAGCCGGGCCGTGCCAGTAGACGGGATCGTTCTCGGCGAGCTGGTATCCCTTCCCCTTCACCGTGCGCACGTGGAGGAGGACCGGTCCTTCCATCTGCTTCGCGTCACGCAGCGTGCGCAGGAGCACGGGCAGATTGTGTCCGTCGACCGGGCCGACGTACTTGAAGCCCAGTTCCTCGAAGAGCGTGCCGGGGACGAGCACCTTCTTCACGCTGTCTTCCAGCGCTTCGGCCAGGCCCGCGAGCTTCTGACCCGCCGGGAGCTTCTTGAGGATGTGCGCGACGTCCTCGCGCACGCGCTGGTAGATCTGCCCGCGCGCGATCCGGAGAAGGTAGCCCGACATCGCGCCGACGTTCGGAGAGATCGACATGTCGTTGTCGTTCAGGATCACGAGGAGCTTGCTCTTGAGGTAGCCGGCCTGGTTCAGGCCCTCCATCGCCACGCCGCCCGTGAGGCCGCCGTCGCCCACGATCGCGACGACCTCGTTCTTCTCTCCCCGGAGATCCCGGGCAATCGCCATTCCGAGGGCGGCGGAGATCGCCGTCGACGCGTGCGCGGCGCCGAACACGTCGTACTCCGATTCCGCGCGGTTCGTGAAGCCCGAAAGTCCGCCCGCCTGACGAATCGTCTTGAGCCGGTCGCGCCGGCCGGTGAGGACCTTGTGCGGATACGTCTGGTGGCCCACGTCCCACACGAGGAGGTCCTTCGGCGTGTCGAACACATAGTGGAGCGCAAGGGTCAGCTCCACCGCGCCGAGGCCCGAAGCAAAGTGCCCCCCCGTCTTGGCGACCGTGTCGATGACGAACGTGCGGAGCTCACTCGCCAGGAGAGGCAACTGCTCCGGCGTCAGCGTCCGCAGGTCGCGCGGCCAGTTCACCTTGTCGAGAAGGGGCGTGGGACGGGGCGAGGGGCTCATGGGCGGGTTCTCCAAGGCGCTCGATTCTACCGGGGACGTTGAATCGCGCTCAGCGCGAACCGCGCGGGCCGCCCGGCGCGTCCACGTAGGCCGCCAGGGTCTTCGCGAAGAGCGCGGAACCCGCGGCCGAGAAATGAACTGGATCCTGGAAATGCACATCCCCGAACGCCTCGCCCGCGAACGGATCGAAGAAAAGGGCGATCCCTTCGTCTCCGAGCTTTCGCGCGACCGCGTTGTAGCGCGCGAGCCCCGCGAGATAGCCCGTCGGCGTGAGGCCGGGCGTCCACCCTTCGAGCCACGCGCGATCCGAGGCCTCCTGCCCAGCACGGAGGCGCGCCGTCTGGGCCACAAGGAGCGTCCGGGCGCCGCGTGAGGCCGCGACGGCGATCGTGGAGCGCAGGTTGCGCTCGTAGACGGCCACGGCTTCCGCCGGAATGTCATCGCGCTTCGGGCCGCCGTTCCACGCATACGAGGGCGTGTACCCAGCGGCGGCCGCCGGCTCCCCCCGCGGCTTCAGGCGGCCGCGCAGCCATTCCACGAACACGAGGCGGGAGACGAACCGTACCGGCACCGGGGCGACGCCCGTGACCCTCGGGAGGATTTCCGCGTGCCCCTCGCTGTAGTCGGGCGCGAACGGGACGTGCCCGGCGGGCTGCAGGTCGTTCACGCCCGAGAACACGACGACGAGGTCGGGCGCAAGGTCGATATCCCGCGTCGCGAGCGACAGAAGGCTCTCGAGGCTCGTCCAGCCGGGGAAGCCTCCGTTCACGACGTCCGCGGTCGGGCGCAGCAGGGTCCCCAGCCGCGCGGGCCAGGTGCCCGCGTCGTCCGCCGCGAGGAGGTCGAACGTCGTCGACCCGCCCTCGCAGAGGACGCGATAGGTGCCCGTGGGCTTCGGAACGGGGACGTCGCGCACGTTCGTGACGCGCTGGCCCCGCGCGTTGAAATGCACGACGTGTCCCGCCGCCTCGAGGACGGCGTTGGGACGGCCCGCCACGATGAGGACCGGATGCGGCCGATACGCCTTCCCGATCTTCTCGACGAACCTCGTGTAGGCCGAGACCTGCGTCTCCGGCCACTCCCCCGTCTTCAGGCGAAGCGCCGCGCGGCAGCCGCCCTCGAGGAGGAGGAACAGCGCTCCGGCGATCGCGAGAGGCAGGACCAGGTTCGCCACGAGACCGCGAATCAGCTTCACGCGGCACTGATTATCCGGTCGGTGCCGGCGGAGGATGGTCCGGCGAGCACGCGCGCCGCATAGACGCATGCAATCGGCACGAGCGGGAGCCGGTAGCGGTCGTCCGAGGCCTCGAAGCCCGCGCTCACGACGAGGACGTAGAGGAACGTCCCGAGGAGCGCGACGTGAACGAGCACGGTCACCTCGCGGCGCCCGAGCCACAGCCCCCATGAGGCCGCGCCCCAGAGCGCCGCGAGGAGCGCGACGAGCCCCGCAGAAACCGCGAAGAGCCACGGGCTCGCACGGGCGAGCCGAAGGGTGAACGGCCCGACGCGCTGATCTTCGTAGAGGGCGACAAGCGTTCCGTCGGGGACAAAAAGCCCGTACTTGGGCGACAGGATGAGGCTCGAGGGCGTCAGCAGGAGGACGGCCGCCCCCTTCGCCGCCATCGCCGCGGTCAGGATCGGATGCGCGGCGAAGATCGCGATCGCCTGCCGGCGCCAGCGCGCGTTCAGCTCCACCAGCGAGAGGCGACTCGTGGCCGGGAAGAGGTCCGCGTAGTGCGCGTCGCCGAAGATCTCGCGCTCCGTCCCGCCGCCCGAGCGGTACCACCGCTCGCGGTTCCCAAGCCTTTCCTGCATCTCGGGGACGGGCACGCCCTCTGCCCGCGCGAGGACGGGCGCGGCTCGGTAGAAGAGAAGTTCGCTGCCCGCGATCGGCGAAAGCGTGAAAGCGTTCGCGCGCGCGAGGTTCCGGGCCTCCCAGCCTCCGACGAGGAGCAGGGCCGGCAAGAGAAACGCGGCCCCGGCCCCGCACGCCGCGCGGAACGAGCGCCCCTGACGGAGTGCGACGACGAGAACGAAAAGGGCGACCGGAGGGAGGAGGTAGTACGAGAGCGGTCTCACGAGCGTCGCGAGCGCGAGCCAGAATCCCGCGCGGGCCGGGCTCGTCCCGTCGCCGCCCGCGTACCCCGCGAGTGCGGACACGAAAAGCGTGAGGGCGAGTGTGAAGGGCGTGTCCGACAGGACGTCCAGCGACCGCAGGAAAGTCCCGGGTTCGCACGACACGAGGACCGCGGCGGCGACTCCGGCCCGCCCGCCGAAGAGGCGCGTCGCGAGGCGCGCCGCCACGAGCGCGGTTCCGGCCGACAGCAGCGCGCCGAGGAAGGGCGGCACCCACGGCCGCTCGCCGAGAAGGCGCCACGCGGCCGCGACGAGGAGCGGATATCCCGGCGTCCGGTTGATCTCGGGCTCGGGGACGGCTTCCTCTCCCGGCGAGAACGACCCGTGGCGCAGCAGCGCAAGGGCCGGACGCAGGTACGTGCCGGTGTCGATGTACACGACCGCCTGCGGCCTCTTCCCGGCGACGACGGCCAGGAGGACGAGCTTGAGCGCAAGAGCCGCGGCGACGACCACGAAGACCGCCGTGGGCGGCGCCGCCGATCGCCGATTCAAATCTTCGCCGCCAGGTGGCGCGAGCCCGGCGCAACGAGCGGATCCCCAGCCGCGCACCGCGGGCAGGCCGCGGGCTCAAACGCCGGTACGTCCAGAGCCAGGAGCGTGCGATACGGCACGCCGTCCATTTCCGGGCCTCCTCCGACCGCCCGCCGGTCGACGATCGACGCGCATACGACGGGCACGGCGCCCGCCGCACGCAGCACGTCGAGAACCTCGCGCGTGGATTTTCCGGTCGTCACGACGTCTTCGACGACCGCGACGCGCTCTCCGGGTTCGAGCGCGAAGCCGCGCCGAAGCGTGAACGCGGTGTCGACGCGCTCCGTGAAGAGGGCGCGCACCGCGAGGCCGCGCGCGACCTCGTGGCCGATGATGATTCCGCCCATCGCGGGAGCGACGACGACGGAAGGCGCGAACGGAGCGAGGAGAGAGGCGAGCGCGGTGCCGAGCGCCCCCGCGCGCCCGGGCCACTGGAGCACCTTCGCGCACTGGAGATACGCCTCGGAGTGAAGGCCCGACGAGAGCCTGAAGTGGCCGGACAGGAGCGCTCCCGCTTCCGTGAAGTGGCGGCGGACCTCATCCGGCGTCATGGGGCTCCCGTCCTTCCGCGTTCTCGCGGCCCCGGCGCAGGCCGTAGCGGTCGATCTTCTTGTAGAGGTTCGAACGCGGCGTGTCGATGGTCTCGGCCGTGCGCGTCACGTTCCCGGCGCTCTCGGCGAGCTTGGCCACGAGGAAGAGCTTCTCCGTTTCGTCCTGGAATTCCTGCAGCGTCCTGATCGAGAGGAGCCGCTCCCACGCGCCCGCCGCGCCCGCTGCCGCCGCCGGGTCGACCACCCGGCCTCCCCGCACGACGACCGGGGGCGCCGCGTCGCCCGCGCGAGGGGCCGCTCCGGAGTCCACGTTCTCTGCGTCGAGAACGTCCGCGTCGGACATGATCATGAGCCGCTCGACGTGGTTCTTCAGCTCGCGCACGTTCCCCGGCCACGCGCGCGCCGCGAGCGTTTCGAGCGCGGCATCGGTGAAGCGCTTCGGGCGATAGTTGTTCGAGCGCGCGAAGAGCTCGGCGAAGTGCGCCACGAGCACGGGCACGTCCTCGGGCCGGTCGGCGAGCGGGGGAGTCAGGAGGACGAGGACGTTGAGACGGTAGTAGAGATCCTCCCGGAACTTCCCCTGCGCGATGAGCCCCATGAGGTCGCGGTTCGTCGCCGCCACGACACGCACCTTCACCTTCACGACACGCGGGCTCCCGACGGGCTCGACCTCGCCCTCCTGCAGGACGCGCAGCACCTTCGCCTGCGCGGAGGCCGACATGTCGCCCACCTCGTCCAGGAAGATCGTGCCGCCGTCGGCCTCCACGAACTTGCCGGTTTGCTTGCGGTCGGCGCCGGTGAACGAGCCGCGCTCGTGCCCGAAGAGCTCCGATTCGATGAGGCTGTCGGGGATCGCCGCGCAGTTCACCTGCACGAACGGGCCGGTCTTCACGAGGGAGCCTTCGTGGATCGCGCGGGCGACGAGCTCCTTGCCCGTTCCGCTCGGCCCCACGATGAGGACCGTCGCGGGCGTCGGCGCCGCCTTCGCGACGTCGGAGAGAAGGCGGCGCATCGCCTCGCTGTTCCCCACGAGGCGCGTGATGCCGAGGCGCGATTTCAGCTCGAGGTTCTCGCGCACGAGACGCGTCGAATCGAGGACGCGCCGAAGCGCGTTCAGGACGTGTTCGGTCCCCACCGGTTTCTCGAGGAAGTCGGCGGCGCCCGCGTGGATGGCCTCCATCGCAGTCTTCACGTCGCCGTGGCCGGAGATCATGATGACGGGCGTCGCGATTCCCCGCCCGCGCATCTTCGCGAGCGTCTCCAGCCCGTCCTGACCGGGCATCTTGATGTCGAGGAGCACCGCGTCGTGATCCGGCGCCTCGGAAATCGCGTTCACCCCCGAAGAAACCGCCGTCACCTCGTACCCCTCGTCCGAGAGCAGCGTTCGAAGCGACTCGCGGATGTCCGGTTCGTCGTCGCAGACGAGGATGCGTCGCGCCATCCGAGGAATCCTAGCAGCCCGAAGAAAGCGCCTGCCGCGCGCCTGCGAGAGTGGATATGGCCGCACCGAGGTGCGCCTCTAAAAATGAAAAACCCAGAGCACTTCGTGGCACGCTGCTTGCTTCTTGCAGCTCGTGGAGGTGCAAATGAAAAAGCTGATCGTTGTCGTTTTTGCCCTGGTCCTGACCACGCCCCTTCTTGCCGAAGAAGCCCATGTCCGTTCCAAGGCCCCGCTCGTGGTCGGTGCTGTGTCGCACCTGCTGCTCCCCACGTCAGCCTATGCCAACGGCCAGTTCGGGGCCGTCTTCAAGACGAAGATCAGCATCGCCAACGTCACGGGTAACTCGTACACGATCCGTGCGGGTTTCAGCACGCAGGCCGGCGAAGTGGCCGCGCAGAATATCACGATCTTCGCGTTCGAGACGCTCACCTACGAGAACTTCCTGAGCGACGTCTTTCAGACGAGCGGGGCCGGCGCCATCGACTTCGACAGCAGCAACACCAGCAATCGGTTCATCGTCGCCGCCCAGGTTTACGTCGACGGCCCGAACGGCCGCTTCAGCACCTCTGTGCAATCCGCCGACGAGGCGGGGACGATCATCGCTGGGCGGCCCGGCTATGTGGTCGGCGTCAGCGCGGACTCGTTCGACCGCACGAACCTCGGCTGCGCAAGCGATTCGGGTTTTCCCCAGACGATCACCGCCCAGGTCTACGGACCCAGCAATGAGCCGCTCGGCTCTCTTTCCTTCGATATGAACCCCTACGGTTGGAACCAGGTGCCGGTCCATATCGGCGTCACGAACGGCATTATGGTGATCAACAGCACGCAGCGCGCGGTCTGCTACGGCGTCGTCGTGGACAACACCTCCAACGACGGCACCTTCCAGCTCGCCGTCCCGGACTGACGAGACCGCGTCAGACGAGATCGCGGACCTTTTTCCTTACAGCATCGGGGCCGCGATGCGGCCCCGACGGGCTGCCCCTTCGCCAGCGACTCGGCTAAGCGAGTTTGACGGTTGGCGGAAGCGTGTGGGGGTCGAACCCACCCGCCGCCCCTCTCGGAGCGAGCACGCTGGTTTTGAAGACCAGGAGGACCGCCGGGCCCCTTGCGCTTCCGCCGCGGATTCTACCGGCACGCGGCGAGCGGGCCCAACGGCCCGGGCTCAGCGCCGCGTGAGCGTGAAGCTGCCCGACACGCTCCCGCAGCAGGCCGTGCCGGTGCCTGTCGCCTGCCCCCTGTAACTTCCGCTCAGGCCTCCGGAAGTCGT
>Ga0097691_1001911_pt1 | contig 14607 bp, 12 predicted proteins | sample NGESurdeep072012_8_FD_72858 | JGI IMG/M metagenome (GOLD analysis project Ga0097691, IMG submission 72858) | Arctic peat soil microbial communities from Barrow, Alaska - NGEE Surface sample 210-1 deep-072012 | ecosystem: Environmental > Terrestrial > Soil > Wetlands > Peat ...
AGCTTCGCACAGCCTGAGGCCCTCGACGAGCCTCTTTTGTGTTGGTACACAAGAAACCTGCCGCCATTGCACCGAGACTCGTGCACATTCAGTCTGTCGAAGGTTTTTGCGGAGGACAACTGCGACTTTGCATGAAGAGCATCGCCAGTTGACCCATTACTCCGTGACCGCAGTCACTGACATCGACTCGCGATTGCGCTAGTTTGTATATGGTATGTGCTCTCCTCTGCACAGGGATTGTAGAGGACACCTACAAGCAGAAGCATAGAGCAAGTCCTTCCCCCCTCCGCAATCCCTGTGCTTTCCGTCGAACTCATTGTGCAGACAATTGAAACGCCTTCATGTCACACTTCGGCATGAGTTAGAAGCTGGTTGTGACAATTCTGCCGCGCTCGATCCTCAATCCTTCGGCAATGACCCATGCGATTGCAACTCCCTCTACACCACCACCGCCAGTTGAAGAGCATGCACTGCGGGAATGGGCGCAGCCTAAGAACGCACGACAGACGCTCGGCGACAAACTTGTCTGCATTTGAAACTTGCAACACTACCGTCAGGCTCTGCCTACGGAACCTTCTTTGTAAACTGCATCTCATGCCGGAACTGTGGTGGTTGTCCGGTCGAACTCGTAGTTACGGTCAACGTAGCTGCGGAGTTGAGCGCACTGAGGGTCGGGCCCAGCATCGAGCGATCGAGGTTCTTCACAACCAACTTGGTTGTGGCATCGAAGGAATCAACTGGGATCACACCTGCAAAAAAGTTCAGCTGCAGCTTTCCTGCTCCCGTACCCTGAAATGGCAACTCTAAAGTAGCCGCCGGTCCGTCACCCGACCCGTGCAGCGAGAGCGTCCAGGAGAACGGAGCATTCGCTGTTTGCACCACTGTGCCGACGGTCACTGGGGGGCCACCTCCGCCCGGCGGTCCAGAGCTACATTGGGGCGTCGCAGTATCTAGAAAACAGAGGCGCAGGATTGGATGCAATTCGATGTTATTCGGGGCGCGCCCGATCTGGCCGTGCGGGCGATCGAAAAAACCAACAGCTGTGATTTCTACCGGCAGTCCAACATCATTGAACGAGCCATCTTTCGCAGCATTCGGGAATCTGCTGTCCATCAAGGCACGCGCCGCGGTGATTCGGTCAGCAAAGGGAGTTGTGCCCGGGAAGTTGTGATCTTTCCCTTCCAAGCAGTTCGGATCCGGTATCTCTGCAATGACACTGTGTCCGATTGAATTTCCATGAGTATCCGTGAACTGATGTGTGTCATCCGTAACCACGATATGGTAGTCGCTGTCGTTGGCTTCGAGCTTGAACTTCAGCATGAACGCTCGAACGACAAAGACGTGGGTTTCATCGGGGATAACGCGGGTGACATTGTCATTCGGTCGCGTTGGCTCGGGGAGCGCGATCAGATCATGGAGGTCGATCGCTGTTGGCTGATCGACGGTCACCGCCCCTACCTCGGAATCTGTGCCTACTTTGACTGCCCACCGTTCGGTTCCTCCGCATTGCACCTGTTGGCCGGAGGCTATAGTCGAGAGAAGGAGGGCAGGGCAGAGCAGAGCGTTGAGAAGTCGCATGGTAGCACCCACGCTAACTATCCCCCACAAGATTGGAACGTGTCAACGATTTTGGGTAGTGGGGTCATAGCGTGGAGACGATAGCGGCTCAATTCGACCGATCCGAGCGACATCGATCTTGGTGCGCGAAATGGCAAACTTGGCTTGCCGTGACAGGGCCACGGTTTCACTGGCCGTATGGACTTACCAAGTCTCGCATTATCGGCTCACTGAGATCGACTGCTCTCAGTATCGGTTTATTAGTGTCGATTTGTGGCCTCTTGGGCTGCGCATTTGGGCAGCCGATCAATCCAAAGATGTCAAGAACGCAAAGGTATTCGCGGCGGCCCCACTTAATTGGATATTGACTGGAGGAGTCACCGTGACGTTCTCCGGTTTGTATGCTCCTCCTCCGTATTTGAAAGTCACGTTAACAAACTTAAGTCCGTGTGTTTCAAGTCCATCCACCACGTATTCCATATTCGCCACGGTTCCGTGGCCGCTAGCTACGATATGGCGAAGCGGCGGAACGACAGGAACCGCTCCAGAGACGGTGACTAGACCTTGGGCAAATGCCGATTGTGGTGACGTGGATGCGTGGTTTCCCCGGAAGAACATGACAACAGCACCAAGCGTGAATGATCCCAATGCTACGGTGACGACTCGCACATCTCCTCCTTCTGACGATGATTCCAATTGCAGAACATGGCGATTTCATTATGGTGAGCAGTCAAACGAAAATTCAGTCTACGGCAGCACTTCGCCACAGGTTCCAGCCTCCATCGATGTTCGTGTTCGGCATTACTTGAAAGCCTGTGGGTCATCAAAACACCGTACATCCGCAATATCAATGACTTGGGAATTGGCTCGGCTAGACATGTTTCGATAAGATTCTTGCCATGATCGTGTGGCTCCGGCACCTCCTTGGGTGGGTTGTCAGTACGTTCCGTTCCCGTCAGGATCTCATCCTTGAAAACCTCGCCCTCCGTCAACAACTACTCGCTTTCCACGCCAAGCGGCCACGCCAGCGACTTACTGCGTCACACAAGCTGTTTTGGGTTTTGTTGCGAAGGTGTTGGGCTCGATGGAAACAGCCGCTCATCCTGGTTACTCCCAGAACGGTCGTCACGTGGCATCGTGCTGGCTTTCGGCTGTATTGGAAATGGCTTTCGCGAGCCCGATCGACAGGAGGTCGAAAGCCTGTGAGCAAAGAAGTTCGAGCGTTGATCTTCCAGATGGTCGCTGAAAATCCGACCTGGGGAGCACCGCGCATTCACGGCGAGTTGCTCATGCTAGGTTTCGACGTATCGGAGCCAACAGTGTCGCGATGGGTTCGGCGAGCACCAAAATCTCCAGATCCGGCGAAGCGCTGGCTGACGTTCTTGAGGAATCATCGCGAGGCGATCGCAGCGATGGACTTCTTCACTGTGCCAACGCTGACCTTCGGCATCCTGTACTGCTTTTTCGTCATCGGCCATGACCGGCGTCGAATCCTTCACTTCAACGTGACCCGCAATCCCAATGCGCTCTGGGTCACACTGCAGCTGCACGAGACTTGGGAATACGGCCAGCAGCCGCAGCGTTTCATGATCTTCGATCGCGATGCGAAGTTCGGCGCCGAAGTCGTTTCGACCGTGAAAGCCATTGGCCCTCAGCCCATCAGGACCACATTCCGCAGTTGTCGCTAGTAAAAAGTCCATCGCACCCTGATGTCGCAACTCACGCAGCATTTTTAAGGCCTCTTACTTGGGACATCGATTCGCGATCCGCTGACGATAGGCCTACGTTCGAGGGGGTTCGCGCGTGCGAAGACGGCAAAGTAAACGCGGACCACAATTCAACCGTGGATCGGTCAGGCCGCTCGCCGTTCGTATCTGTGGTGCAGCCCGCCGACCTCGCGCAACTCCACCACCTTGCCGAACTCAGGTGGCTGAACAGCGCGAGGGATCGGTGCATCCTTTTCGAGCGATAGGTGAGTTCGCGAGCGGGAGTAATACTCAAAGTACGATCTCAGTACTCGCCTGAGACCTGTCTCGTGGAAGGCGATCACGTGATCCAGACATTCTCGGCGTATCGACCCGATCAGCCGCTCCGCATAGGCGTTCTGCCAGGGTGAGCGCGGCGCACAAAGCACTTCCTTGATCCCAAGCCCAAAGGCCGTTTCACCGAATAGCTCGCCATAAATGCTGTCGCGATCGCGCAACAAATAACGCGGAGCCGTATCCCAGGGAAAGGCCTGCAAGAGCTGCTGGGCTGTCCATTCCGCCGTCGGATGGCTGGTTACCGCGAAGTGCACGGGGCGGCGACGGTCATGAGAAAGGATGACGAACACAAACAACAAGCGAAACGTAGCCGTTGGAACGACGAAGAAATCGGCGGAGACTAGCTCCTTGATGTGATTGCTCAAGAAGGTACGCCACGCCTGGGAAGGCGGGCACCGGTGCCGCACCATGTACTTGGCGACCGTTGTCTCCGAGACGGTGATGCCGAGTTTGCCCAACTCGCCGTGAATGCGTGGTGCACCCCAGCCTGGGTTGGCGGCGCTGATGCGTCGAATCAGCTCCCTCACCTCGGTCGTTACCGGCGGACGACCATGACGGGGGCGACTCTTCCAACTCCAATACAGCCGAAAGCCTCTGCGATGCCACGCGATCACGGTCTCCGGTTTCACGATGCGAAGCGCCGATTTCCAGTCCGGCCAAATGCGCGAGAGCCAAACCCAGAGAAGACGATCAAAGGCCGACAACTGGAGTCGCCGTTTCTGATTGCGGCGCTGGAGAACGAGAAGTTGATGGCGCAAGGCGAGGACTTCTGCCTGCAGTCCAACGCGCGTACGGAGCGAATCGCGAAGAGTGGCGACGAAGAAAGCCAGGACCGGGAGCATCGCTAGAGCCTATTGCCACATCGCGCTAAGTGCAACCAGGTCAGCGAGAACGAGTTTTTGGTAGGCACAGGGAATGCTGGTGCAAGATCTTCAGGTTCAGTTGATTCGGCCACCATTCTGCATTGGCCTGAGCGCTAGCTGCGGTGTGTCTGACCGGGCACTTTGATTCGGTCGCCATATTTTGCTCCTGATTCTCGGGGACAGGTGCCCCCGCTGCGGTGGTAAGTTTTTTCTCCATATGTTCCTCTTCCTTCGAACTAGTCAAAAACACTATGAGGAACTATGAACCTATCCTAGCTTACCCCTTCGCGCCATCGCCGCCGGTCGCGCTCGCAGGGGGTTGCCGCTCGGTGGTGGCTCGACAGTGCTGACAGAGGCCTAGGACCTCGACCAGGGGCTGCGTTAAATCAAAGCTGCCCGGCACCTGCCGGGCCGGCCGCTTGAAGTCAAGGAAGTCACCTTCAATGTCCTGCACAGACTTGCTTTGAGTGCAGACTAGGTTGGATCCTTCCGGCCGGCGCTGGCTCGGCTTCCATTCCCGGAAACCGCAGAGTGCGGACACGTGGCCCCAATGATCGGTTAGTAAAACTTGACAAATACGTCAAGTTTCTGTACTAACTATTTAGAGGCTTGCCGCCGCCGGCGCCGCGAATAACCTGGCTCACCACGGTGTTGAGTAGTTGCTCGGGCGCACCGTCGCCTCTCTGCTGGTTTCTGAAGACCAGATCAACCGCATGTTCCGGCATGGCGGCAGGAAGACAAGGGCACGGACGTGCAGGCATTTCTCGATCGCTCTTGAAAGGAGCCCGTCATGTTTTCACCCGAAGACACCATCTCCGGATTTGTCGACGGCCTCATCGGAAGGTCAACCGCCGACCTGCAACCGGGACAGACCCGCTTGCATGACCTCGGTTTGAAGCCTAAGGACCTTGACACACTCGCGCTGTTGATCGAGAGCGAGTATGATGTGAAGCCTTCAGCTGACGAGATGTTGGGCTGGAAGCGAATGCAGGACGTGACCCGCTTCGTCCGGTTGAATGTCCACCCAACTGCTTCCGCACCACAGGATCATCCTCCCTGGCGTCAGTGATTGCGCATTCCTGTGGAGACCTCTTGCTTGCTAACGTGCACCCATCAAAGCGGGAGAAGTACGGGTTGCAGGAAGAGCGACGCTGTATGGGTTCTTGATCGCTGAAAGCGCGGGTGATATCATCCGACCTGGATCGCGACGACAATGAAACTTTCTTCCTGTCCAGCCGTGTCGACTTGCCGTTTGCAGCGGAATGTCCGGAAAGGATTCCTTCCGACTACTGGGTCTCGACAGGCCGGTTCGGAGTGACGAAGACTTCCCCATCGCGGAAGTATCGCGCCTCGGAGAAGAGAACAGCCACAAAACTGCAGAATCGCGCTGCCATTGAAGCAGCCGCGTGGGACATTTTCTGTACGATCGGCATGGACGCCGCGAACATTCGCGAAATCGTGGATCGAAGCGGGGTTTCTCCTGGGACCTTCTATAACTATTTCCGCGCCAAGGAGGCCATCTTCGAGGTTCTGTCGCAAAACCTGCTGGAGAGAATTCGAAGCGAGACACAAGCGGAGCGTGCGAAGGCGACTAGCGCCGAAGAGCTTCTGTACGTCGGCTACCGGTCTTATCTCAATTCGGTGCAATCGATCGACGGCGCAATGGACTTCATTGATCGAAACCAGCACCATATCCGTTCGCAGATCTATCCTTCTCCGGCAATCAGCGGCCTTGCGGCGGATTTAGCACAGGATCTTCAGCGCTTTGTGCCGTCTTCGGCAATGTCACGACAGGATCGGCTGCTCGCCTCTTCGATCATAATCGCGGCAGGCGCGGAAGCCGTTTTCCATTTGGGCGAGAAGCCGCGGATGAGCACGAAATCTCTGGGCAAGTTCCTCACGAACTTCATGATGAGAGGATTGAGTGAGTGGCAGTCCGGATAAACGATAATTGCACGCCCGAAAACACTTCCCCAAGATTGACTTCGCCTGATCGAGTCGCGCCAGCAACTGGATTAAGCTCTCGTTGTTTCGACGTGCCAGCATGGCCAACGTGCCGTCTTCGTCGCATGCGGTGGCGACACACTTGATGGGACTCAACACTCTCACGGTTATGTCGCTGTATGCTACCAATTCTGTGATACTGGAAAAGTGCAAAGAAGGATCCAATAAGTTCTTGCTGGCGCTTTCGGTTACCTTGCCTCGCGGTTTTCAAGCAGTAGACTTGCGGCGATGTTCCACGATAATGGGTTGCCTGACCGGCAAGGGCGACGGCGTTCAATGCGTTCACTCGTAGCGGTTCGATGGACCGCACGGGCCCCGTAGAAATGACGTTTCACTGACAAGCGAACAAGGGGCAACATGGAACGAATCTGGTTGAGTCACTACCCACCCGGGGTTCCGGCTGAGGTCAATGTGCATGAGTTCGCCTCGCTGAAGGACGTGCTGTTGCGCAGCTGCCAGCGCTTCGGCCCATTGCCTGCATACAGCAACATGGGCACGTCGATGACCTATGCCGAACTCGACCGATCGAGCCGCGACTTTGCCGCCTACCTGCAGAAATCGCTAGGGCTGCATAAGGGCGACCGGGTGGCGATCATGATGCCCAACCTGCTGCAGTATCCGGTGGCACTGTTTGGCGTGCTGCGGGCAGGCTTGGTGGTTGTCAGCGTCAATCCGCAGTACACGCCACCCGAGTTGGAGCACCAGCTCAAGGACTCGGGTGCCGTGGCCGTCGTGGTGCTGGAGAACTTTGCCCACGCCCTGCAGGAGGTGCTGGACAAGAACCCAACGCTGAACCCGGTCGTCATCACGACCGAGGTCGGCGACATGTTTCCGCCGGTCAAGAAGCTGCTCACCAACGTCGTAGTGAAGTATCTGAAGCATATGGTGCCGGCGTGGAAGATTTCGGGCGCAATCAAGTTCAACGCGGCGTTGCGTGCGGGGCGTGAGCAGGATGTGGAGGACGTGCTGCTGAGCCATGACGACACAGCCTTCTTGCAGTACACCGGCGGCACGACGGGAGTGGCCAAGAGCGCTGAGCTGACCCACGGCAACCTAGTGGCGAACGTGCAGCAGATGGGGGCGTGGATGGCACGTGACTTGGTGGACGCCAAGGAGGTGTTCGTCTGTCCGTTGCCGCTGTATCACGTCTACGCGCTGACCTCCAGTCTCGTGTTCATGACGGTCGGCGTGCATACCGTCCTGGTGACCAATCCGAAAGACATGCACGCCTTCCTCCACGACCTCAAGAGATACCCTTTCACGATCATCATTGCCGTCAATACGCTGTACCGGGCGCTGCTCGATGCGCCCGAGTTTGCGGAGGTGGACACGCACGCCCTGAAGTTGACCAGCGCCGGGGGCATGGCCGTGCAGCGCGTGGTGGCCGAGCGCTGGAAGCGGCGCACCGGCGTGACCATCATCGAGGGCTACGGCTTGACCGAAACCTCGCCGGTGGTGATCTGCAATCCGCTGGACACTGAGGAGTGGAGCGGAGCGATCGGCATACCGATTCCGTCGACCCAGGCCACCATCCTCGACGAGAGCGACAACGAACTCGCGGTCGGCGAGGTCGGAGAGATCAGCGTGCGCGGTCCGCAGGTGATGCGGGGGTACTGGAACCGCCCCGATGAGACTAAGGTGGTTTTCACCCGCGACGGCTGGTTTCGCACCGGCGACATGGGGTTCGTGGACGAGCGCGGCTACTTCAGAATCACGGACCGCAAGAAGGACATCATCGTGGTCTCCGGCTTCAATGTCTTTCCGAACCAGATCGAAGACGTCGTCGCGATGCATCCGGGCGTGGCCGAGGTTGGAGCGATAGGCGCACGAGACGACAAGTCCGGCGAGGTCGTCAAGATCGTCGTGGTGAAACAGGATCCGGCGCTCACTGGACAGGCCCTGCTCGAACATTGTCGGCAACACCTGACCGGCTACAAGATGCCCAAGATCGTTGAGTTCCGCTGCGAGCCCCTGCCGAAGTCCAACCTCGGCAAGATCCTGCGCCGGCAGTTGCGCGAGACGCCGGCTCCGGTTGGCGCCGTTCCGACGGTCGGCACCCCAGCACCTTGAGTGTTCGCAATCGCGAAACAGGTGCGTACGTTCACCGATGTCGAGGTGCTTCGAATCCGCCGTTAGGAGAAGTCAGGAAAGGCGATCTTGCACTACTTGGTAGGCTTGTGGCCGTACCAGCGATTGTGTGTTTGCTACTAGGTATGATTGGCCTTAGAGGTGAAGCCGCTCGCGCGAAGTGCGGACTAATACTTGAAACAAAGCAGGACGTCCAAAAGTTAAGATCGGAAGAAAAGAAAGGCGAGAACATGAATTTGCGGGAGTTGTTAGCCAAAATCGTTGGATCGTCGCGGGAAGATTGGCACCTCATAGCTGATCCGCCGTCTGGTCTTAACCGTCTTCAGTTTCACGAAATGTACGAAAGCCAGCAGAATGTGCTTCACACCGCGGCGCACCCCAGGGTTGCGGTGTACATCCCTGAAGTATCAATCACGGTGGCCTGGGGCCCGAAATGGCTAGAAGATTTCACGGACGACTGGTGTAAGAAAATTTCTGACCAGAAGGCTAACGCCGGGTTCGTTGACATGTTCTTCAACAACTCCCTGGTTTACCGGACACCTTATGTCCAGGTAGATGGGATATACTTTCCGCCTCCTCGACTTACCGGTGGGGGTGCGTTAGAAGTCGATAAGGATGCTTGTGTGTTCATGAGGCTGGTTGACTCAATCGGCCGCTCCGCCCGCACTTCCGATGACACGTACGAATCAGACCTCCGCCGCGCCGGGTTTGCGGTCGTGGACAAGGAGTGGCCGAAGTTCGTCCACTAACGACGATGTGAGTGCGGTGGAGGTCGAGTGGATCGAATATGAGGCGAAGCTCAGGTTCTCGCTTCCTTTGCTCACTCGCTGGGCGACCGAACGAAGCACGTGGAGGAGTTACGATCGATAAGGCTCCGACGCTTTCGCGGTCCACGTGCAGCCAAGTCCTTCTGTGGATACTGTTGATCACTGAGTTTGCTCCGACCGCTTTTGGACGATTCACGCGGTTGAGGCGAGATGTCTCCCCACCCCGTATCCCAACGTCGGCCCGGCGCGTTGACAGATGCGTTGACAGATAGATGCCGAAGGGGATGGTTTCGTCCAACTGAGGCAATAGAATCCATCTTGCAAGTGCTTGATACAACTGAGATGGAGGCCCTGCCCAACATTTACGCGTAGGCGTTTCGTTCGTGATCTCAAGACTTATGCCCTAAGCTCATGGCGATTCGCCTGAAGTTCTAAATGCTAATCACTGGCAGGCCTGCGCCACCTGCTCTATATGCGTCACCGTCAGTGTCGTGGGGCTTCTGCCGGACAGAGGTGGACGGCAACGCGTGACGAGCATCACATCGCTGTTCTCGTGAGAGTCGAGATTCGTGGTCGGCGCCGTCCGTTCAGGATGGTAAGGTCAGCCCTAACCGCTCATCGTGCGGAGTGCCTCGCCAGCAGGCATTCGAAATCAGCAGGCCGGCGTGGTAGGCGGCACAGGGAAATTTGGCCCCCAACTCGACCGCGAGGCCAGTGCTCTGCGCTCGCGTGGGGGCGTACACGATGGCCGGGCGGCGCTCGTGATCCTGCAGCAATTCCGCCGTCAGTTCGGCCCGCTGCCGCGGCTCGACTTCCACCACTTCGATGGCGAGGTTGTCGCGACGGAACCCGTGGATGAAACGCTCCGCCTGCAAGAGGCCCAACTGCGCCGCAATATCGTCTTGCACCAGCGGCGTCGCGGTGGCCGTGAGCGCGATTACCGGCGCCGGCCGCAGGGTTGGCAGGTACTGGCCGAGCATGCGATAGTCCGGCCGGAAATCGTGGCCCCATTGCGAAATGCAGTGGGCTTCGTCGATGGCGATGAGGTTGGGCTTGCGCTTCGCCAGCATTTCGGGAAAGCCCGCCACCCGGAGCCGTTCCGGCGCGATGAACAGAAACTGCAGGCTGCCGTTGAGGTAGTCCGCGCAGGCCTGGCGCGCTGCCGCGCGGTCGCGGCCGGAGTGAATCCGCTCTACGGCGACGCCGCGATCTTTGAGTTGGCGCAGCTGGTCTTCCATGAGCGCGATGAGGGGGCTGATGACGAGCGTGGTGCCCCCGCGCGCGATGCCCGGCAACTGGTAGCAGAGCGACTTCCCGGCCCCGGTGGGCATGACGAGAAGCACGTCACGGCCTTGGATCACGGTTTTACAGACCGCCTCCTGGTTTGCACGAAAGGCAGAAAAGCCGAACGCTTGATGGAGTAGTTCGGCGGGTGTTGCATCGGTGGCACAAGAAGTGGGTGAGAGCACGTTCGGTGGCAGACCGCCGCCTGACGCGCGCGGCTCGGTGTTGGTGCCGCTAGCCTCGACATGGCCAACCTTCTCTACCACTTCTCGGACGTAATCCTCAATGGCTTTGATGAAGGGCCCCAATTGGGCGCTGCCCTTCTGAATGCGGTGCAGATATGCTTCCCACTGCCCCGTCATAACCGGGCTCTTCACCTCGGGATGCACCACCTCGATCAGCCGCATGCCTTTATCGGTGGCCTCCAAGCTCTTGCCACTGCGCACGATGTACTCGCGCTTCAGCAATACCTCGATAATCGCCGCCCTGGTGGCCGGCGTTCCGAGCCCGGTCTCTTTCATGGCATCGGATAGTTCTTTTTCGTCCAGCGTCTTGCCCGCCGTCTCCATCGCAGTCAACAGAGTGGCTTCCGTGAAGCGCTTCGGCGGCCGCGTCTTCTTCCTGAGTGCCTCCGCGTCTATCACATCCTGCGATTGGTCTTTGGCGAGGCCAGGAGGGAGCGCCTGCTGGTCGCGGTCCTCTTCCGCGTCCGGTTTCGACTGCCGGGCTTTTGCGGGCAACGCCAGATCCAGGACTTTCCACCCGACCTGCACGACGGCGCTTCCCGACGTGTGGTAGCGGTCCGCCACGCCGGGATGGCGGATCGCCGTGATCACCGTGGTCACCTGCCAAATGTGGTCTTCGTGCCACGCGCTGAGCAGACGGCGGCAGATCAGGTCGTAGATTTTCTGCTCCTCGGGCGTCAGCGATGCCCGCTGGGGCACTGTCGTGGTTGGGATGATGGCGTGGTGGTCGGTGACTTTCGAGTCGTCCACGAACCGCCGGCCCAGAGGCCGCTCGCCAGTTCCTGGCGCCAAGTGCTCGCGATACGACTCCGCGATGGAGTGAACGATATACAGCAGCGTGCCCGCCACGTCGTGAGAGAGGTGGCGGCTGTCGGTTCGCGGATAGCTGATCAGCTTGTGCCGCTCATAGAGCGCCTGCGCCGTGTCCAGCGTCTTTTGCGCGCTGAAGCCGAAGAGCCGATTAGCGTGGCGTTGCAGTTCCGTCAGATCGTAGAGCGCGGCCGGCGGCATTCGCTGCGTCTGCGCTACGATCGATTCGATGGCGGCCTGGCCGGTCCGCGCCCGCTCGACGATGCGGTTGGCTTCTTCGCTGTCCGCCGGCAGCCGCATGGATTTCTGGAGCGATTCCTGATCGCTTTGGAGCGGCCGTTCGCGAAACCACGTGCCCTGGTAGGTGCTCCCCTTGGGCGCGTCCCCCGGGTGGAATGTGGCCAGCACTTCGATGTAATCCTCGGACACGAACTTCCTGATGGCTAGTTCGCGCTCCACCAGCATTGCCAGGGTCGGCGTCTGCACGCGGCCCACCGAGAAATCCTTCTCGCCGTATGCCAGCGAATACGCACGGGACAGGTTCATCCCGACCAGCCAATCCGCCCGGCTGCGGCCGCGGGCGGCGTCGGCCAGCGGATCGTATTCCTGGCCGGGCCGAAGCTGTTCGAAGCCTCTGCGGATAGCGTCCGGCGTGAGCGAAGAGATCCACAAACGGCGGAACGGCTTGGCGCAGTGCGCGGCTTCGTAGATGTAGCGGAAAATCAGCTCGCCCTCTCGGCCAGCGTCGGTGGCGCATACCACTTGCGAGACCTTGGGTGAATTGAGAATCTTCTGCACTACGTCGAACTGGTCCTTGGTTTTCTCGTAGACTACTAACCGCCATTCCACCGGCAGCATGGGCAGCAGATTGCGCCGCCAGTGGCGCCAGTCGGGGTTGATCTCGTGCGGCTGCGCCAGCGCCGCGAGGTGCCCGATGGCCCAGGTGACGATGTAGCCGTTGCCGTGAAGATACCCTTTGCCCTGCTGCGACGCCCCCAGGACGCGCGCGATATCGCGCGCCACCGAAGGCTTCTCGGCCAACACCGCGATGCTTCCCGATTCTGTCATCTGAAGCTATGGTATCGTCCGGCGATGTTTTTGCTGGTGCGGATCTCGCCGCGCGCCGACATTATTCTAAGAAAGGACTGTAATTCTCATCCTCTCGCACAGATCGAGGTTATCGAGAAACACAAGCGGTCGTTCACCCAAAAGAGTCGTTGTCGCGGACGATCAGATCGCGTTTCAGTTCGTCCGGCAACAAACTCGCTGTATGGGGGCAAGACTTTCGACGAGCGGCCGGACACGGACGTTCCGCACTCGGCCGCTGAAAGTGGCGACCTGCCGTTAGTTGGTCTTGCTAAACTTGGCGCAGCGCGTGCAGACTTCACGGCACATTCGCTGGCCGGCAAACCTTGTCGGTTTGCCAATTTGTCTGCAACGGTCTGGCGCGGCAGAGATCTCGGATCTGTCAGGCAGATCGCATTCAATCGAGGTCATCCTCGGAATCGGTTAGCTCAGCGTAGGCCTGACGTTCACGCCGATGGCTGCGCGCCGTGTGATCATCGGGCATGTCAGCGGCGATGACAAATTGTTTCAGGAAGAGGATGCGCTCGCGCGGAGCCACACGACCTCCGACCATGAAGATCAGGTAATTCAGATTGTCCCGGCAGAAGCGTTCGAATTCATCGTCCTCGACGATGTACGCGGTGACGCTGCCCCGTTGCTGATGTTGGATTTCCAGCCTGCCTTCCGCACCCCACTGTTTCACCGTGGCTGGGGTAACTTTCAGCAGATTGGTGATGGCCGACACGGTGTAGATCATTCCACTGTGTCCGGCGCTCTTGTGGTGGTTGTAGATCTTCAGATAAATCGTGCGCGTCGTTGTCTTGAACCGCTTGGCGATTTCCCGGATGCAAGCGGTGTCGGACAGTTCGATGATTCTGGCTGCGTCTTCCTGGCTCAAGATCCGACGTGCCATCGGCCGGCGGAAGCCAAATCGTTCCGCCAGGCGCCAGCACGCTTTCTCTGGATACGTCGTTAATGCATGGAGTTGCTGCACAACCAATGCGCCGTCCTTCTTGGGTATTCTGGTTGACCGGACGATGCTTAATGCTTTCTCCGACCAGACATAATGCTGGCGGGGCGATCGTGAGCGGGGGTTGTCGAATACCATGGGCCTGACTTACGAATCAGATTCGTGTCCTTTCGCTGAATTGAGAAACGATGCTTCAGGCGAACTTGGTGCTCCGTATGAAGCCATGGCAACAGATAATCTGCAGGAGGATCGTTTCTGACTAGCGAGGCATGATTCGCAACAAGCTGGACCAGGATACGCAGTGTCGAATCTGCATACCAATAGGTAAGAAGTATCGAAAAATCGCCGGAAACTTGCATCTCGGCGCACATGTGTCAAGGGCGGAGCAATACTAGACCAGGGCAGCGGCGTATCGGTAGACCGGGGGAGCAGTTAGGAGATCGGGGATTGTCGGGGAGGAGGACGGCTGGAGCGAAGGCCTGCGCCGCCTGCAAGGCGGCGCGTTTAGGCCGGAGCGGAAGACGCCTCCTTCCCGAGGCGTGTTCGCCGTAGCGGTTGGCGGATCAGGAGTTTTGCGGTTAGCCTCGCTTGCGTTTGCTCTGCTTGAGGCGGTAGCTCTCGCCGTTCATCTCCAGGATATGGACGTGGTGGGTGAGTCGGTCCAGTAGCGCACCGGTCAGGCGTTCTGATCCGAGAACTTCGGTCCACTCCTGGAAGGGCAGATTGCTGGTCACCATTGTCGAGCCGCGTTCGTAGCGCTGGCTGAAGACCTCGAAGAGCAGTTCGGCGCCGGACTTGGACAGCGGCACGAATCCCAGTTCATCGACGATCAGCAGTTCGTAGCTGGCCATCTGCTTCTGATAGCGCAGCAACCGTTTCTCATCCCGGGCTTCCAGCAGCTCGTGCACCATC
>Ga0097691_1001912_pt1 | contig 14597 bp, 14 predicted proteins | sample NGESurdeep072012_8_FD_72858 | JGI IMG/M metagenome (GOLD analysis project Ga0097691, IMG submission 72858) | Arctic peat soil microbial communities from Barrow, Alaska - NGEE Surface sample 210-1 deep-072012 | ecosystem: Environmental > Terrestrial > Soil > Wetlands > Peat ...
GCTGGGAATCTCGGAGATCTTTGGGGTGAACAGCACAGAATCGAAACGAGAACAAAGCCGAATCATTCGTGGGTAAATTCGGGGCGCCTGATGATCGGTGGCAATTATTCGAGGTCCCCTTAAGCCATTTTCCAATCAGCTTAAGAATTGCCGGGTCGGCGATCCGGTGGGCCACCATCTTGCGCAACCCCCCACCAGCACCAACGTCGTGATTGATTTTCCTAACCACAGCCGTTACAGCGCGCCACGGCCGAACGGGATCCCGCCACGCGTCGCACCCGTGGAAAGCTGCTTGGGGCCCCAGCGGCATAGACTGGACGAATTTCTTCACGCGCCTGGATGTCGGAGACCCCGTTGCCGTAAGACTGATCGATCTGCCCGCCCGCCTTCCAGCTATGCGGGATGGCCTCGGCAAGATGGGGCTTCCCGACGCCGAACCAGGGAGCCAGTGCGGAACCCCCTACGCGTGCGAGTTTTGGGACCGATGCACAGCGGACAAACCTGCCGATTGGATTGGCTATTTCCCCCGCCTGTCGCAGGCCCGAGCGAGCGAACTCACGGCGCACGGAATTGAGTCCATCTCTGCCATACCGGTGGAGTTTCCGCTGACGTCGAAGCAGGCGATCATCCGGGACGCTACGGCGAGCGGAAAGCCCTACATTGCGACTGATCTCGGACGGTTGCTCGATGCCTTCGGACCACCGGCTTGCTATCTCGACTTCGAAGCAATGATGCCGCCTATCCCTCTCTATGAAGGCACAAGACCCTATCAGACTATTCCATTCCAATGGTCACTTCATACGATCGATGGCGCTGGCGTGCTGCTCCACAAGGAATTCCTTGCCGATGGTGTCAACGATCCGCGTCCAGCTTCGGAGGGCAACGCTCTATCCAGCTGAGCTACGGGTGCGTGCGGTTCATTTAGCCGATTGGCGGTGCGTCGGCAACGGCCCTGCAGGGGCTGGGGAGGGGTTACGAGCAAGGCCCAAAAGGCAACGGTCACGCGTTCGAATCGTGTCGGGTGCGCCGATAAAACATGTGCCAGGCGTGCCGGGACTGTGGCGGGTCGACTTCCTCGGATGGATGGCGCGGGAGATGGTTCATTCGCCCGCCGGAGTCCCCGGCGCGACGACATCGGCGGCCTGATTCGCGGCGAGGCGGCGCGCGGTCTTCATTCAGGTAGCCCCGCGAGGCGAAGACCTTCCGCATACTTTGCAAAATCCTCGGGCCGTTTTAGCGGTATGTGGCTCTCCAAATTTGACATTCGGCTTTGCGGATCGATTTTTAGCATCCGGGAAGCCGCTTTCCGCGCTTCATCGATCCGGCCAAGCAGCCCGGAGTTAACCGCAACCATCCGATGCGCCGCCAAAAAAGTGGGGCCTTCATGAGAAGCCTTGTCCGCCCAGGCCAATGATGCGGCGTAGTCGCCGCCGACGAAATAAGCGAGCGCTGTTGCGGTTTGCATTCCGCACAAACCGGGGTCCAGCGGACTCAATCGCATCGCTCGTTCCAGGCATTCGACTGCCGATTGCGATTCACCTGCGTAGGCTTTCAGAAGTCCACTGAATTGCCATGCCACAGACAAATGCGGATTGAGCATAACAGCGCGATCGAGAAACGTGCGAGCTTCTTCCCATTCAAGAACGACTCGACCGAGAGCAAACCCGGCCCTGCTGAGCGCCACGGCGTCGTTCCAGCCGATTTCTCGGATGCGATGAGCGAGGCGCGCCGTTTCGGCTGTTTCCCGCCTCGGATCGTCTGCCCAGTTGTTTGTTCTCCTCAGGGTATAACAACGTGGCGCCTGGCCAATCGCAGGAACGAAGTTAGGGTCGAGATCCATCGCCGCGCCAAAAAGCTTTAGTGCCAAATCACTTTCCGGACGACCGCCGCGCTCAAGGTCGGCTGATCCTCGTAAGTAATAGTCATATGCGTCCAGACTTTCGGTAGGCTTGCGTTTTGCCCGTTCAATCTCAGCCTGCTCCAGTTTCAACGAAACCGAGCTCACCACGCTATTGGCTACTTGATCCTGCAAATCGAACACATCTTCGAGCGAACCATCAAACCTGTCCGCCCACAGATGCGCGCCCGTCGTCGCTTCAATGAGCTGTCCGGTTATCCGAACACGCGCGCCTGACTTGCGCACACTGCCCTCGAGCACATAGCGGACGCCGAGTTCACGCCCGACCTGCTTGATGTCGACGGCCTTGCCCTTGTAGGTGAAGCTCGAGTTGCGGGCGATGACGAACAGAGATTTGAATCGCGATAGTGCGGTGGTGATGTCCTCCACCATACCGTCTGCGAAGTATTCCTGCTCGGGGTCACCTGACATGTTTTGAAACGGTAAGACGGCGATGGACGGTTTGTCGGGAAGGGCAAGAGGTTTGGCGGGGTCGGGGAAGGCAGCCGCTGTTGCCGATTGCGAACCCGCGACATGCACAGCATAAATATGAATCGGCCGTGAGATATTCTTGACCTGCTGTTCGCCACGATTTTCGAACACCGCCTCGACCTTGCCTTCGACTTCGCGATGAATCTTGTCGGAAATCAGAATTCCGCCGGGTTCAGCCAGTCCTTCAAGCCGTGCGGCAACGTTGACGCCTTCGCCGTAGACATCGCCGCCTTCCTCGATGATCACATCGCCAAGGTTCAGACCAATCCGTAACCGGAGCGCGTCAGGGTTATTTGTAAGGTCGGCCTGGATGGCCAGTGCGCAACGAAGCGCAGCGATAGGGCTAGCGAATTCTATTAGAAAGCCGTCTCCAGTTGTCTTAATTAACCGGCCCTGATGCTCGGAGAGGCGCGGCTCGATGACCTCGCGCCGGAGGGTTCCGATGCGAGCGAAGGTCGCCTCCTCATCGCGCTCCATCAGCGCCGAGAAACCGGCGACATCGGCAGCCAAAATGGCAGCAAGGCGTCTAGTGGTCATTTTGCTAAAACCGCTTTGCTCAGCCTTCAAAGCTCCGAGATTGGCTATCCGGTCGGCGTATTACAGCACGATGATCAGTTCCAAGGCTAGAGTGGAATTCCTTCGGCGACACAGGCGGCAAGGGATAGGCGGGTGTCGATTTATCTAGGACATCAATCAAAGCGCTGATGAATTGGCCGGGCCTCGGCAACGGCCTCGGCAACGGCCCTGCAAGGGGCTGGTCGGGCGAGGAGCAAGGCCCGAAAGGCAACGGTCACACGTTCGAATCGTGTTGGGTGGAGCCCCGGGGGTCAACAGGGTCGTTGGCGGACGCCATCCGGGTGCCGTTCGCTCTGCGCTTCGTCCCTAACCCACGACCTTAGCCTTGGCCTCGAGGCTGCGCGGCCGGTTCGTCGCCAGACGGCGGTCGTGCATGACGAACACCTTATGTGCGCGGCGCACCAGCGCCGGCTGGTGCGCAACGACGATGCGCGTGATGGGGAGGCCGGCGATGAGGTCGGCGAGCGCCTCCTCGTTCGCCTCGTCGAGATTGGCGGTGCCCTCGTCGAGCATCAGGAGCTTGGGCCGGCGGTAGAGCGCACGGGCGAGCAGCACACGTTGGCGCTGGCCGCCTGACAGCGTCGAGCCCATGTCGCCGACCAGCGACAGATACTGCATGGGGAAACCCAGGATATCCTCGTGCACCTGCGCGGCCTGCGCGGCGGCGTTCACACGGGCCATGTCGAGGTCGGGATCGAAGAAGGCAATATTATCGGCGAGCGTGCCGGACATTAGCCGGTCGTCCTGGGCGACAACGCCAATCTGTGCGCGCCAGGCCCGCCATAGCTCGGGCGTCGCGTCCCGCCCGTCGAGCGCGATCGATCCCGTCACCGGAGGATAGAGTCCGAGCAGCAGCTTCAGGAGTGTGGTCTTGCCGCTGCCAGAGGAACCGGTGATGGCGATGAATTCTCCCGGCGCGATGGCGAGGCTCACGTCCTCGAGCACAAGCGGATCGGCCGCGCCGTAGCGGAACGAAACGGCTCTGACCTCGATCCCACCCTTGACCTCGAACCCCGGTAAGGCGGTGGCGGACGCCTCCGGCGCCGTCGTCGCGATATCGGCGATGCGGTCGAGATGCAGGCGCAACAGCCGGAACTGGATCGCCTGGTTGATGAGGCCGGTGGCGCGGTCGGTGAGCGTCTGCCGGAAGGACAGGAAGGCGAACAGCATGCCGACCGAAAAGCCGTCGCCGGTGAGGATCAGGCGCGCCGCCAGGAAAATGACGAGCACGGTCTGCAACCCTGTCACCACGCTGTTAAGGAAGCTTTGCGTGATCTGCAGCTTGCTGAGCAGCACGCCGGCATTGCTGACGCGGGCGTAGGCGTTGCGCCAAATGGCCTCGCGTTCGGGCTCGCGTCCCATCACCTTGATGGTTGTGGCCGCGCGCACCGTCTCCATCAGCGTTGAGCTTTCCCTAGCCTTGGCGACGATCTCCGCCTCCATGCGCGCCCGCGTAGCGGGATAGAAGAGGAGGGCAATGAGCAAGTTGAGCGCGATGGCGGCTAGCACCACAAAGGCGAGCATCGTCGAATAGAAGAACAGGATGGCGGTGGCGAGGACGGCCATTAGACCGTCGATTAGCGCGGCGATGGCCCCGCGCGTCACCGCGTCCTGGATCGGCTGCACCGACGAGAGCCGCGACAGGATATCGCCGACGTGGCGCTTCTCGAAGAAATCGGCCGGCAGCCGCAACAGATGGTGCACCAGATTGCCGACCACCTGGAACGTCAACAATTGGCCGAACACGCGCAGCGCCCAGCCGCGCAGCGCCTCGAGTCCCGCCTGCATGACAACGAGGGCGCCGAAGCCGATGGCGAGCACGGCCAGCAGGTCCTCATCCCTGCGGAAGATCGCCTCGTCGACGACGAGCTGCAACTGGAACGGCCCGGCAAAGGTGGCGATCTGCAAAGCGAGCGATAGGACTAGCACCTGGGCAAAGGCGCTGTGAGCCCCGGTCATGCGCGACCACAGCGCCGTCAGCGGCATAACCGCGCGGGCCGAGACCGGCACGAAGCTGTCGCTCGGGACGAGCTCCAGCACCACGCCGCTGATGTGCTTCGACGCCTCCGCCAGCGTGAGCGTGCGTCGACCCACGGCCGGGTCATGGATCGTAATCGATCTCCGCGACACCGCCGCCAGCACCACGAAATGATCGAGGTCCCAATGCAGGATGGCCGGACACTTTACCTTTGCAAGCGCCGAAAGCTCCACGCGCAACGACCGGGTGCCGAGCCCGAGTGTATCGGCAAGGCCGATCAGGCTGCGCAACGTGGCGCCGGTGAGCGATAACGCGAAGCGCTGACGCAGGCCATTCAAGTCGATGTCGTGACCATGATAGCGCGCGATCATGTCATGCAGGCGAGCCCGCATTCGGCGGCCTCGGCGCCGAGCACCACGGGCAGGCGCGGCCGTCCGCTGAAGTTCAGCTCAGCAAGCACGCTCATGGCAACCTCGAGAGCCTCGGTCCATATCTTTCACGTGCCGCGTCTCATGTGCGGCGGCTCACGGCATAGAGTGGATCGAACAGCCATTGCAGCAGGCTACGGCGGTCGAACACGATGTTAGCCGATAGCAGCATGCCGGGCTGTAGGAGGTAAGTCTTGCCGTAGGCCTCGACGGCTTCGCGCGATAGCGTGACGCGCACGCGAAACACCGGTTCCTGGATGGCGAGGCCCGGAATCGAAATTTCAGATGGACCGAGCACGGTGCTCGAGACGGTCTTGACCGCGCCGCGCACGATGCCGAAGCGCTGGTATGGGAAGGCCTGGACCTCGAGTTGGACTTCCTGGCCCGGTTGGATGAAGCCGGCGGCTCGCGACGGGGCGAGCAGCTCGGCCTCGAGCTTGCCGGACACGGGCGTGATGATAGCTAGCGTGGCGTTCACCCCGATGGGCTGTCCGGTGGCGACAGGGAGCGCGGCAACGTGGCCGGCGATCGGCGCCAGGACGACAATGGCGCGGCGCGCCTCGGCGTCGGAGGCACGCTGGCTCAGTCCTGCCTCGGCCGCTTGCGTCTCCGCGCGTGTTGCAGTGATTTCAATCGGGATCACGGTCAGGCGGGCAGCGAGATCGGCGATCTCGCGTTTGGTCGCCGCGGCTTGGCGGTGCAGAGCTGCAAGCTCCTGCTGGGCTATCAGGGCTGCCGAGCGGCGTTGCTCGATTTCGCGCCTGGCGATTGATCCCGCTGCAGCCGCGTTGACATCGCCCAGCGCTCCTTCCGCAAGGGTGATGCGGCTTTCCTGCAATTGCGCCTGCTGCTCCAAAAAAGTCAGCTCTATCTGTAGATTGTCCAAACGTGTCTGCGTCTGCGGGACTTCCGCTTCGAGCTTTGCGATCTGCGCCCCGCCACGGGCTTTGAGCGCTTCGGCTTCGTGCCGGAGCGCTATGGCAACAGCCTCGCCGGCATTGCCGCCGGCGATCTCGGCCGCGACGCGGATTTCAGCCAACCGCTGCCCCTCCTCGACACTATCTCCTTCGGTGACAAGAAGCCGCGCAATCAGCCCCGCAGCCGGCGCGGTGGCGCGAATGAAGCCCTGATCGGGGACGAGCCAACCGGTAACGCTGGCCTTGCGGGCATAGCTCGCCACGCCAGCGAACACGGCGGCGGCCAGCACGATCGCCGCCAGCACCAAGCCGACGACCCGCGCCGGTAGTGGCGTAGCCAACATCACGTCGCCGGCCAGGCGCCGCGTGACATGGGCAACGGCCTCAGGCCGAAACAACTTGCTCATGGCTGCGGTCTTCTAGCGCCGCCGCGTTGCAAGCTCAGGTCGTCGGCGATCCGAACAGCGCGTCGATGATCATGCTCTGCGGGCTGGAGACGAAGATGAAGACCGGGTTTCCCGGGATGAACAACGGGGAGAGATTTAGTGCGGCAATAGAGATGCCAGACGGCAATCCGTCAAAGCCCACGCCGCCGGCGACGGCGTCGATCTCGGCATCGGTCAGCGCACGGATTTCATGGCTTGAGGGGGTGTGAGTCATCAATATTCTCCAAAAAAGATTTTAAGTGGGCATTTCAGTAAAACTGCCATCTCGGGTCCGCGTCCAAGCCAGCAGGATCCCATTCCAGCACAAAAGGCGTCTCTGCGCCTCAACTATTTGCGTCGCATTTGAATGATGTGGGTGCGACCATAGGCACAACAGGTCCGCGCACTGGCATCTCGAACTGCCCAAAACCGAAGCACCGTGAGTGACTAGCACGACGCCCCTACTCGCTGGTCCATATTGCCACTAGATAATGCTACGTCTTATCTGCTCTCCGGCGTATCAAAGTGCCAGGGTCACCTTCGTCTGCTACGCGCGCTCTCACTTCCCGGGGTCAGTCACTAATGAAGGCCAGGCACTGGCACCGGGCTTATTATCGCTTAACGCCTGCTGCTACCAACGCCCGCCTCGCCGGACCAGCCTCACGATCACGAGCAGCAGCACGGCGCCGATGGTGGCAGCAATGATCTCGGCAACAATCCCTGCACCAAGATGAAGACCGAGCTGGGGAAACAACCAACTGGCGATGAAGGCGCCGACGATTCCAATGATAATGTCGCCAACCAAACCAAAGCCGGTCCCTTGCACGATTTGGCCAGCCAGCCAGCCGGCGATAGCGCCAATCAACAATATGACAAGCAGGCTTTCAGCAGACATAACGGGTTCCTCCGGTTAGAGCGAGTTGGCACGATTATTAGCTGAGGATCATATTGAACAAGCGGGAGAGATGTTACTGCATCAGATTAATTCCATCTATGATGTGAACTCATTAATTTGCCCGGTTTCGCGAGGGTCGACATCGGCAGCTAAAATGGCGGCAAGGCGTCGAGTGGTCCTTTTGTTAAAACCGCTTTGCTCAGCCTTCAAAGCCCGAGAACGGCTATCCGGCAAGTGGATTACAGCACGGCGATCAGTTCCAAGGCTAGAGTGGAATTCCTTCGGCGACACAGGCGGCAGGGGATAGGCGGCGTGTCGATTTATCTAGGACATTGATCGAAGTGCCGATGAATTGGCCTGGCCTCGGCAATGGCCCTGCAGGGGCTGGGGAGGGGTTACGAGCAAGGCCCGAAAGGCAAAGGTCACACGTTCGAATCGTGTCGGGTGCGCCAGGAAAGCGTGTGCCGAGAGTGCCGGGGTTGTGGCGGGTCGATTTCCTCGGGCCTCCCTTGGAAATGGATCGCCGGCAGTTAATCAGGCCGCCGGGTGTCCCCGGCGAGCAAATGAACTCCTCAACCATCGAAGTCACCGAGTTTGGATTCGATAGCAGGTCGCTCACGTTTTACTTAGCCAGCTTCACCATCACCACCACCCCGCTTGACCAATCGATGTAGATACGGCGGAAGCCTTGCTGCGCGCCGAGTGCCTCCACTAGGGGTGGAATTTTCCTCGCATGCTCCGGAGGCCACATCGGATGCGGCTTCATATCGTCGCAAATATAGATTCCGCCCGGACGCAATAACGCGAGTGTTTCGTCAAGCATGATATGTTTGCCGACCCCTCCATCGGCGAAGATAAGATCGAGCGAATTTGGCAACTCACGCCGCACTGTCGCCTGGGCATCTTCGGTGAGCATCGTCAGCCTTGGGTCCGTTCCAAGGTGTTCTCGGGCGATAGCATGAACTCCGGGATTGATATCGACGGTAAGCAACCGTGCTGAAGCATCCATGCCGTCCAGCAACCAACAGGTTCCCACACCGGTGCCGGTGCCAATTTCAAGCAGCCGGCCACCGGGTTTCAAAGCCGCCATGATCCGTAGCAAAGCGCCTACCGGCGGCCAGCACCAATTCTGAAAACCGATCGCGCGAGTCTCGGCCATGATGGCTTCAAGCGCTTTCGGCGGCGGCTGAAACGCAGTCTCGTCCACGAGATGTTCTCCTTCGAAAACACGGGCTCGCGCCAAATTTCAATCAGGCTCGTCGGCGGCACCTTGGAAAAAGACGAAATCTATTCGCCATTCGGCTCCTTGCGCGGCGGCACGACATCCCTGAACGCGTCGAAGCCTTTCCATGCTGGCTCGACGGGAGTGATACCCGCATGTGGAACATAAATAGAAGGCTCGGTAAGCGTCATTGAGGGAATATAGCGCGGGCAATTGGGAAAGATCACGTTCACTTTGATGCGGACGATCAATTGCGCGCCGATCGTCTCGGGGAGCAATGGATCATCGCGATCAATCCGGGCGTTGCCGTTAATACGCAATCGCTTCGGATTACCATGCAATGCAATGAACAACAGTCCGACATGCGGGTTGGCTGCAAGATTGCCGAGACTCTTGAACATGCCGTTGCCGTCGTAGTCCGGAAACGCAAGTTCCGACGGGCCGGTGACCCGGACAAACCCCGGCGCGCCACCCTTGAATGAACAATCCGGATGCCCAGATGCGTCGGCGGTCGCAATAAAGAAGTAGATGCAGCCCTCAACAAAGGTCTTGTCTTCGTCGCTGAACGCGGTGCGTGACAGCTTTTCTTCCAGGCGATCGGCAAGGCGTCGACCGTCAAACTCGTCTTGAAATGCTCGATTGCCTTCGTGGTAAAGCATGCTTGTCATGGCTAGCCTCCGGGGCCAGATCAAAAAGCATCTAAGGGATTTCGTAGCGTCGCACTAATTATAGCAGACTTGCCGGGACTACCCCACCACCTGGGCGGCCAGAACGGCGGTGTGGCAAGTCGTCCCAATAACGCCGTGCTAAGCCACAAGAACGGTCTGAGGGCTGAGGAGGGTAGGTTGCTCGCGAAATCGCATTTCCAGCCCACCGCAATGCATCTTCAAGCCGGCCCGCGAACAGGTTGGTCGCCCAAACCGAAATCAGCGGCGATCAATTTACCCAGCTAACGAGGCCCGCTGCGTAGGCGTAGTTCTGCACGGCCCGAAAAGGCAACGGTCACGCGTTCGAATCGTGTCGGGTGCGCCATAAAAGCATGTGCCGAGCGTGCCGGGACTGTGGCGGATCGATCCCCGAGAAAGCTTCTGCGGCGGAGCCGCAGAAGGCGCAATGGCTTTTACGTGGGTCATGATCTCTCGTGCATCGTTTAGACCCCCATGTGGGCGTAACAAGACACCAAAACCCAGGATATCATCACGCAAGTGATGGTGGGTATTTCGACCGATAGCGATCGTTTGACCCCACCTTGCAGTGAATGGCGTGGATATCGCGCCGAACCGGTTGACCTCGACGTGGCTGGATGTTGGGTTTTTCGAACTCAACCGCGAGCCTGCCGATGTCGACCGAGTCCCAGTTGCGCGAGAAGTTACGGAAGATCGAGGCCCTTTTCGCGGGTGCCGGGACGGCCGGCGAGCGGCTCGCGGCGGAAGCAGCGCTGGAACGCGTGCGGGAGCGTTTGACGGAACTTGGTCGGAAAGATCCGTCAATTGAGATGCAGTTCTCGATGCCGGATCAATGGTCGCGCCATCTGTTTCTCGCCTTGTGCCGACGCTACGGCATGAAGCCCTATCGCTATTATCGGCAGCGGCGCAACACGGTCATGGTTCGCGCACCCAAACGGTTCCTCGATCAAGTTCTGTGGCCGGAGTTCTCCGAGCTTGACCAGGCCCTGCAAGCCTATCTTCATCAAGTGACGCTGCGCGTGATCCGCGAGGAAGTCTATGCCGACGCGAGCGAGGCGCAGGAGGTTTCCGAGTCTCTGCCGCCGAACTGATGGGAGATGCGGTTAGGCCGCAAGGCTGACTTTGCTTTGTTGAGCCCATGCCCAGGGCAATAATTCGTGGTGGTTCTGTCGGCTTTCTACAGCGTAACCGTGGGGGAATTGTGTTTTTTGATCGCGTTGTGGATCGTTTCTGCTGGTGGCTGTGTTTTGTCGCTCCATGCCCCATACTGTTGGCTTGCCCGAATCAGGCGGAGAGCCAGCATGAATCCCAAAGTTCGGAATCTTATTCTGACCGAATCCCAGACGGCTTGCCTTGTCGCACTTAGATCTCGCAAAGAGTCCAAGACTGATATTGCAATACGAGCCAAGCTTGATCTCAAGAAAGCAGAAAAGGCACTCGAAGCATTGAAGGAACTCGGGCTTGCCAAGCGCGACGAGATGAATAGGTGGCATTTCACGAGACGCGGAAGAGATTGTCGCTTCAAGACTATTCCGGATCGAATTCCGCGTGGTAGCGCACTTCCTGGTCCTGGCGCTCGGCGTCTGCTCGATGTTTTGGACCGGCCGATGCGGGGCGATCAACTCGCCGAAAGGTTGGGCATCACTCTTCAAAGAGTTCGTCAGCTTGTGGTCAAACTTCATGCGCAAGGACTTGTGAAATTCGGGGACCCAGAAAGAATTCTTGAGGTCGTCACGCGCACTAAGGACAAGACTGTCTTGCTGTCACAAGACGAGGTGCGTGTGCTTTCGGCAATCCCGGATGCATACGCAACGAATGTCAAAAAGATAAGGCTCGCAGTTTTGCTTCCTGAGAAAAGGGTTCAGCAGATTCTTGATCACTTTGTTGCGAGGCACTTCGTCGTAGCACAGGGAGGGTTTGCCGACGATACAGTCTATCAGATCACCGCGATTGGATTGAAGCATCCGCAACGGCACCATGACGCTCGCCTGGCGCACGCGCCTCGGCTACCTGTTGAATCAGATCGTGTTCGCGCGGTGCTCTCGGCTATACGCGATGCGCGATCGCTGCGGATCAGAGATTTAAAAAATAAGCTAAAAATACCGCAGCCTTCGATAAATGCTCTTATGCAGTATCTAAAGCGGAAGGGATTGGTGCAAAAAACAAGTCAAGAGCAAGCGGCACCCTATTCATTGACAGAAAAGGGGTTTGACGTCCTAACAGAAATGGCACGGCGACATGCTGCATAGCATGCGCTACAGGTTCATTTAGCCGATTGCCCTGCTATGGGCGATGTCTTGGAAAGGGCTTTTGGGTGCGGAGGATGGCCCGAAAGGCAACGGTCACACGTTCGAATCGTGTCGGGTTGCGCCAGGAAAGCACGTGCCGAGGCTCGACGTCGATCTCACTGGCGTCGTCGTCACGCGCCATGGCCAAGGTCGGTCCGCGGGACGCATCGAGGTGATCGAAGCCTCGCACCCGACTCCTGATGCAATGAGCGAGGAAGCAGGGCGCCGGATTCTTACCGCCGTTGACGGACTTACCGCCGACGATCTCGTCGTCGCGTTGATGTCAGGCGGTGGTTCGGCGCTCATGGTGCTGCCAGCGGGCGAAATGACACTGGCCGACAAACAGTCCGTCAACAAAAGCCTGTTGGCGAGCGGCGCGAATATCGTCGAGATGAATGCCGTCCGCAAACATCTCTCGGCCATCAAGGGTGGTCGTCTCGCGCTTGCCGCTCATCCGGCTCGGGTCGTGACTTTAGCGATCAGCGACATCCCCGGAGACGATCCAGCCGCCGTCGCATCGGGCCCGACAGTTGCCGATCCCAGCACGCTCGCCGACGTCCGCGAAATCATCGCGCGCTACCAGATCGACCTGCCGCCCGCGGCCTCGGCGATTCTTTCCACCAACAACGAGACGCCGAAATCTCTCGCGGCGCAAAACACGGTCCGCGTCATCGCGGCTTCCTCGCTCGCCTTGGCCGCAGCGGCCGAAGCTGCGGCCAAGGCCGGCCTGACGCCTCTGATCCTCGGCGACGCAATCGAGGGCGAGAGCCGCGAACTCGGCATTGTCATGGCCGGGGTCGCCCGCTCGGTCCGCCTCAACGGATTTCCTGTCAAGGCGCCCGCCGTCCTGCTGTCAGGCGGCGAGACAACTGTCACGATAGGCAAGGAGGCGGCCGGCCGCGGCGGACGCAACACGGAATACTTGCTAGGCTTTGCTATCGCCATGGCTGGCGAACCGGATATCTTCGCGTTGGCAGGCGACAGCGACGGTATCGATGGAACGGAAGACGCGGCTGGCGCCATCGTCACGCCTGACACGCTGGCGCGCGGCCGCGCCGCCGGTCTCGACCCGCGCGCCTACCTTGTCGCGCATGACAATTTCAGCTTCTTCGATGGGATCGGCGATCTATTTCGCACCGGCCCGACCGGCACCAACGTCAACGATATCAGAGCCGTTCTGATCACCAGAGGCGGCCGACAGGCCGAGTGAACAATGCGCCGTAATCGCCGGGCAAAAATCGTCGCCACAGTCGGTCCGGCGAGTGGATCGCCCGAAATGCTGGAAGCGCTCTTCCTCGCGGGCGTGGACACGTTCCGGCTGAACTTCAGCCACGGAACGCATGAGGATCACGCCAAAGTCCATGTGGCCATCCGTGCGCTGGAACAGAAGGTCGAGCGTCCGATCGGCATCTTGCAGGACCTGCAGGGGCCAAAAATTCGTGTCGGAACGATCAAGGATGGAAAGATCGTGGTTGTCGCCGGCGAGCAAGTGCGCTTCGTCCTGTCAGGATCGGACGGCGACAAGATGTCGATTCCGCTGCCCCATCCAGAGATCTTCGCCGCGGTCACGCCAGGCGATGATTTTCTGATTGACGATGGACGGGTTCGCGTTCGCGTGACGGGTCTCGGTGACGATCGCATCGATGCAAAGGTCATCATCGGCGGCGTCATATCGAACCGCAAGGGCGTCAACGTGCCCAGCGCCGTTTTGGATCTGTCGCCGCTGACTGCAAAGGACCGGGCCGATCTGGCGTTCGGTCTGGAGCTCGGTGTCGATTGGGTTGCGCTGTCGTTTGTTCAGAAGCCTGGAGATGTGATCGAAGCTTGCGGGCTCGTCGGCGATCGCGCCGGCATCATGGCAAAGATCGAAAAGCCCGCCGCCCTGGAGCATATCGATGACATCATCCGCCTGTCGGATGCGATCATGGTCGCTCGTGGAGATCTCGGCGTGGAGATTCCGCTCGAAGACGTGCCCGGCCGTCAGAAAGAGCTGATCAAATCTTGTCGCCTCGCAGGCAAGCCGGTGATTGTCGCGACCCAGATGCTTGATTCGATGGTTGCGGCGCCGACTCCCACGCGCGCCGAAGCGTCCGATGTTGCGACGGCTATCTACGATGGCGCCGATGCGGTGATGTTGTCCGCAGAATCCGCGATCGGTCTCTATCCACGCGAGGCGGTAGCGATGATGAGCCGCATAATTGAGAGCACCGAACGGCACAAGATGTATCGTCCCATCCTAGACGCCTCGCAGCCTGGCGAGGAAGAGACCGCGCCGCACGCCGTCGCTGCTGCCGCCGCCGATCTCGCTGCTGCCCTCCATGCCTCAGCCATCGTCGCCTTCACGTCGAGCGGCACGACGGCGGCCCGCATCGCTCGCAAGCGACCGAAGGTCTCAATCCTCGCCATTACGCCGGATCGGCGGGTGTCTCGGCAGCTTTGCCTTCTTTGGGGCGCTCACAGCGTCCTATCCAAGGACATCAACAACTACGAGGAGATGGTTGATCGTGCCACACAGACCGCGATCACCGAAGGATTTGCACATAGGGCAGATTCGATCGTTGTGGTCGCCGGCATCCCGTTCGGCGAGGCCGGCACCACTAACAATCTTCGAGTGGTGCAGATTGGTTGAGCGAGACGAAAACATGGCTCGTTAGCTAACGGTCGAGGAAGCTGTAGCCCAATCGTGGCCCGGGTGTGCCTTCGATTGGGAAGGAGCTCAAAAAACGCTTGCGGCCGCTATGCTAAAGTCGATTTCAAAGGGAATTTAGTATCGCTGCGGTCCAGCTTCGGAGG
>Ga0097691_1001913_pt1 | contig 14578 bp, 14 predicted proteins | sample NGESurdeep072012_8_FD_72858 | JGI IMG/M metagenome (GOLD analysis project Ga0097691, IMG submission 72858) | Arctic peat soil microbial communities from Barrow, Alaska - NGEE Surface sample 210-1 deep-072012 | ecosystem: Environmental > Terrestrial > Soil > Wetlands > Peat ...
AGGAGATGCTGGAAACCTGTCTCATCGCGAAGTTTCCAAGCTGCCTGCATATTCCAGCCGATAATTCGACGAGCGGCACTGGCAGGCCATCGACCTTCGGCCTTTCCTTGGAATTCAGCAGCATCCGGTCGATTGGCAGTTCGTACAGGTCGCCTTCCCTCCGACCGTTCTCACCCGAGAACGAGATGACGTGACTATCGTCGGCTGGGTCGTCGAGAGCGACCGTGAAATTTGCCCGGCCTTGTGGGCTATGGAAGTATGCAACGGCCCTGCATGCGAAATCGCGTCCCGCGATTTTAAGCGTGCTGCACTTTCCTGACATTAACGCGAGCATATCAATGTCCGGTTCTTGTCGTTTGGCCTCATTCGAGACGCGTATTACCGGCCGTGCAAATGTCTCCAGGTCAGCCGGCGTACTGTCGGAAAATGGAGACGGCACTGTGACAAGTCCATCGGCGGGACGAGCCTTCGCTGTCGCCGGGTATTGTTTGAAATTCTGCACATCCTGCAAAAGCCGGCTGCCATCGGACGGCCCGGCAACTGACGGAGTCGCAGCGAAAATAATGGCAACGGCGAAGACTTGCCAGCAAAGGCGCATCGTCATGCTCGGTTGATAAGACATGGGATCGAACAAGCGCCGTATAACATCAATTGGATCATAGGTTACCCGAAATTTCCGGCTTTATGCTAGGCTCAGCGACCGACTTTTGTAACTCGACGAAGCTTGATCCACGAAGACATAAATCGGGCTAATTTTCTGCTAAAGACGATTATGCGATGCTGCTGAAACTTACTATCAAAAAGCGGACATTCAGCGCGTGCATCGCGGCTTGGGACGAAACTGACATGTCATCCAGTCCAACGCATGTCTGTTGGCGGGGGTTAAGCGGTTGACCCATCTCGGCAGGATTCCTGAAGCTTTGGATTGTTCTGACATATAGACCCGCGATATATTGTCGGAACAGACGACCCAGCGAGGCAGAATACCATGACAAGTTTTGCGCCCGTTTCAGGGCTGGTCGGCGGGGCTCTCATTGGCCTCGCTGCGACCATTCTGATGCTCACGATCGGGCGCATCGCCGGTGTCTGCGGCGTAGCCCTGAACGCCGTGACCGCGAGCGACGCGGCGGGCAGGTCATGGCGTTTGGCCTTCCTCCTGGGATTGCCGCTGGGCGCGCTCCTGGTCTCGGCGCTCGGCCTGAAAGACTGGAGCAGCATCACGTTTCCGGCTACCACGCCGATGACGGTCATCGCGGGTTTTATCGTCGGCGTTGGCTCGATCGCTGGGTCTGGCTGTACCAGCGGTCACGGCATTTGCGGCCTGGCCCGGTTTTCGATGCGTTCAGTCGTTGCCACAGTGACTTTCATGGCCACTGGCGCGGCAACCGTTTTCATTATCCGTCACATGGTCTAGGCATCCGACATGCCCGTGATTTTCTCGCTTTTGGCTGGGGTCATCTTTGGCGCTGGGCTCACCCTCTCCGACATGGTCAATCCGGCGCGCGTTCTCAATTTCCTGGATGTCGCCGGCAGTTGGGATCCGACCTTGATATTTGTGATGGCTGGGGGCCTTGCCGTTACGACCCTTGGCTACAAGTTGATTTTGCGCCGCAGCTCTCCCGTGGCCGACGACAGATTTCACCTGCCAACCCGGCGACAGATCGATCTGCCGCTTGTCGGCGGCGCCGCGCTGTTTGGCGTGGGGTGGGGCCTTGCAGGCATCTGCCCGGGCCCGGCGCTCGCCGATCTTGTGACACTAGAACCCAAAGTCTTGCTGTTTGTTGCAGCCATGCTGGTTGGGATGATTGTAACGCGCGCCTGGCGAGACAGGGTGTATGCGATGAAAGCTCTTCGGCAATCGTAGGACTTCAGACTTAATCGAGCCAAAACGTGAGAGCGGAGCGGCTTGGCGAACCTTGCGCTTCAGCGCAGCCTTAACGACACAAACCCTTCTTCTCGCGATGGATCCTGCGCAGCCGTACGCCGTTGCGTTATCGGAGGTGCAATTCCGGCCTGATCAAAGCGCGGCTTCCTGGCCATCGTTGGCGCCGATTTGGAGCGGCTTGTGATTTCGATTCGCTTCGCCCGCGCGGTGTCAGCGAAGGCGCGGTCGAATTTTCGCAGGCGATAGAGGATGATGCCGCGGTCGATGTAGGCAGCCAAAAATTTCGGATCAAGATGAAGCGCCTGATCCAGGTCGGCGATCGCGCCGTTCAGGTCGCCGTTGCGGTAGGCGAAAGTTCCTCGCGCTCGCAAGGATCTGGCGTCGCGGGCGGCGGGGTCGGGAGCCGGGCCGACATTGGCCGCCGGGATGCTCTCCGCATTGGGCTGGGGCATGGCGGCACTCGGCACGATCGCCTCAGCGGGAACGCTTGTACTCTCACTTTTCGTGGGCGATGCGCTCTCGTTGGTCGTATCCGGTGACCCTGCCGGGCTGACGGGAGCGATCTCAGCCGATGCGCGCACAGTGACGTCAACCTTGTTTGCCGGAGCAACCAATGCCGCTGACATGTGCATGAACAGCAAATATCCCCCGACAGTCACGACCGAGATTCCGGCAAGCGCGATCACGCCAGAGGCGAGCTTGTGAATCCTGGCGGCGATAGCATGCTCGGCCGCCGACTGCTGCTCCAGGCGCGCGAACTCCAGCAGATAGTCGTAAGCCGCCCGCTGCTCGGCATCGCCAAGGATTTCGTTGGCGCGGGTGATCTGCCTGAATTTCAGCGCGGCATCGGGATCGCCAGGTCTGATGTCGGGGTGGGCCCCTTTGACGGCTTTGCGGAATGCGGTCCTGAGACCTTCAGCGTCATCGCTCGGAAGAGCCCCAAGCACATCGTAAAGCGTCTTCATCGTCGCTCTCGCTGCTGGATTTCCCCGTCTCCGTCCGAAATTCCCGCCGCGAATTTACTCTGGAGCACTCGTACAAACTGAACGTCACCGCCTGTGGACAATGTTGATCCAGTACGGCAGAAAAATGACTTGTCGGATGCGACTGCCGCAAGCCCGATCGGCGTTTTGCTGAGCCGTTATTGTCGAGCGGGGCTCGGCCTCGCATCTCGTGGCGGCCTGCAGCAGGCGCAAACGCTCGCGAACGATCTTTTCCGCGTTTTGATAGCATTTTCGCTCGTATTCGAGCTTCAGGCGCGTCCACTGATCGGGGCCCCGGGGCCCGGGGTCTTGAAGCTGGGCCGCCCGAAGCCACAATCGGGCGCAGGTTGTGGCGCAAGCAAGGCACGCTCGGGACGACACATTCGTGCCTCAGAACTTGGCGCGGGCCTTGATTCAAGCTGGGCCGAACCCGGCGCACAGCCGGAAACCGCCATCGCGCACCCCGGCGCGCGGAGGGTCGAAAGCCTTGCGGTGAACCTTGTGTCCGGCTGCCTTCAATGCCGATCAAGCATTTCCGGGATGATCCGGATAGCGGACATATCGCTGACATAGCAACATCGACGCAAATGGCTTGGAACGGACATCGCGCCTGATCAGCGTCCGAGGCCGGTTGTGTGCATTTCTCACTCGTCGCCCGGTCGCAAAATGCTAGTCTTTAGGCGTTGTACGAAGCCTGGTCCTGAGGCTCGAGGGAGAGCTGTATGAGACGGCGCGATTTCTTCAAAATGATTGCTGGCTCTGCGGCTACTTGGCCACTCGCAGCGCAAGCACAACAGCCGGCAAGGAGAACCTACCGGGTCGGTATCGTATGGGCCAACACACCGGCCATTTCTGCGCCGCGATTTGCGGCAGTTCGACAAGGCCTGCGCGATCTTGGCTATGTTGAGGGCGAGAATATTGTCTTCGAGCAACGTGGACCGGATCGCACCTTGCAGGCGCAGGAGCTGGCACCACTCATTGCTGAGCTCGTCAATGAAAGGGTTGACGTTATTCTGACGGCGGGGACAAGCCCGACACGAGCAGCAAAGAGCGTAGCGGGTACGATCCCGGTCGTCATGACCTTCGTCTCCGATCCGATTGGATCTGGATTTGTTACCAGCCTTGCGCGCCCCGGAGGAAATATTACCGGTTTGACCAATTTCGGTCCGGAAATGAGCGTGAAGTGGCTGGAGTTGCTCAAAGACCTGATGCCCAGCGCGCATCGAATCGCCGTGCTCTACGATTCAAGCGTTCGCGTCCTCGTCAAGGGGATGGAACTCGCTGCAACGACAGTCGGTGCTCTGAGCTGAAGAACGACAACGCGCTCGTTGAAGCCTTGTCATCGTTTCAGCAGGAACATGCGGAGGCGATCATAGTGACGTTGCCTCCCCGGACTGCAGATCAACAAAGAAGCGTCGTGCAGTTCGCGGCAACGAATCGACTCCCGACGGTATATTGGTGGCGCGAATATGTAGATGCGGGTGGGCTTGCGTATTATGGTCCGAGCGTAACCGATATGTATCAGCGCGCCGCTGTCTACGTTGACAAGATCCTCAAAGGCGTCAAACCGGCCGACCTCCCCGTCGAGCAGCCGACACGCTTCAGTCTCGTCATCAATCTCAAGACCGCGAGGGCGCTTGGTCTCACAGTTTCACCGGCACTACTCGCTCGCGCCGACGAGGTGATCGAATGAATGGTGGAATGTCGCTATTGGCGACATCGCGTCGTTCGCTGCGATGCATCATTCGTCGGCTATCGGACCCAAAGCCGACCCGAACGCAGCATGGGCGCGTTTTATGAGTTCACGCCCTGGCCGGCTGACGGGCGCAAGCGAAGCTGCTATGATCGTTTGAGGTTCACAGCAACGGAACATCGCCATGGACGCAGCGACGCCGAAGGGCTCTCAGACCGCCGACACGCATTCCCACCTCGTTCGCCCCCAAAACATGGAGTGGCAGAAGACCCGCTTCCCCGGTTGCGAGGCCAAGACGCTGCTGTTCGATCGCGCGACCGGCCTGATGACCGCGCTGATGCGGTTCGCGCCGGGCGCGGTGCTGCCCGACCACGAGCACGTCAACATCGAGCAGACCTACGTTCTTGAGGGCAGCCTGGTCGACAAGGAAGGCCCGGCGAAGGGCATCGAGGCCAGGGCCGGCGAATACGTCTGGCGCGAGCCGGGCAGCCGCCACGTCGCATGGTGTCCCGAGGGCGGGCTGATGCTCGCGATCTTCCAGGTCCCGAACAAGTTCTTCGAGGCCGACGGCCGCGTCGTCGATGCCGCGGGCCAGGACTGGGACGAGACCTGGGGTCACACCGGCAAGAACTGAAACCACTTGGTTCGCTGCGGCCTGACGTTTCCCGAGAACCGGCGACCGAACACAGGAGCCCCGGCTTCTGCCGGAGCCTCACTGGAATGCCGTCACGGGATCACGCTTTCCCGGGTTCGGTCGCCGCCTTGGCGGTTTCGAACTCGGCCGCGTCGACGAACAGATTGGGGACCTTGGCAGCGCGATCCAGGAGCCACGCAGCCGCGACCATGATCAGAATGCCGGCGGCGCTGACGGCCAGCTGCTCCCAGACCCCTTTGGTGTACTGCGTCAGGATCCAATGCGCCCCGAAGGACAAGAAAACGCCGAAACAGAAAATCGGTAGCGAATGCCGACCGCACAGGATCAGCGGACGCACCCATTTGGAGGTGAGTCCCTCCCACTTGCGTGGGAAATATCGCGTGACCACGAGCGCCAGAGCGAGGAAGTGGGTGAAACGCAGCATATCGAGATCGGTTTTATCGATCGGATAGATCGCCTTGATCATCCATTTCGGCACCAGCGATTCCAGAAACGCGCTGTGCCAGGTCATGACGATCAGGAGTGCAAAGAGAATCCACGCCACGGCCAGGGCTAGCGCCACGCGAGACCGGATCACGAACTGGAGTTTGGCGACGCCTCCGACGCCACACCATGCCGCGAAGACAAACAGCAATTGCCAGGCAAACGGATTGAAGTACCAGGTTGTCCCGGGCGGATAGGAAGCGAGATTCCAGTCGAACCAGCGCGCCGCAACGTACAGGATGGCCGAGGCAAGCAAGGTCAAGTTCGGGCGGCGCAACAGACACCACAGGATCAGCGGTGAAGCGGCCACCAACGTTATATAGAGCGGCAGCACGTCGAGATTGACCGGCTTGTATCGCAGCGTGAGCGCCTGCCCGATCAGCACGTCGGGGTGCTGGAGAAAATTAGCGACGTTGAATTCATCCTTATACATCGGGTTGTCGAATTTCCTGGCCGTGCGGGCGATCTGCGCCGTAAAGAGCAGGAACAGCATGATGTGGGCCACGTACATTTCCGCGGCGCGCTTCAACAGCCGCTTGGTGGCGGCGAGAAAATGGCCAGTGCGTATAATCGGACCGTAGATGAAGCCAGCAAGATAGCCGGAAATGAACACAAAGAACTCGGCGGCATCGCTGAAGCCGTAATTGCGTAGCGTCAACCAGGAAACGACGTCGTGCGGAATGCGATCGAGGAAGATCATCCACAGTCCGATACCGCGGAAAAGATCGAGCCGGAGGTCACGCTCGACGGCATGCGAGAGAGGTACCGTATCTTGATTGGCCATCATGCCCTAGTCATTTTGTCTTGTTGGGTGTCGCAAAAGGTAGAGAGGCGACGTCGGACCCTGCGAAAGGCCGGGCGCCGCCAACAATCAATGCGTTCACGCTTCGCAGTCGATGATCTTAAAGAAACCGTCAGCCAAAAAAACATCCTGTGGTTCGATTGACGAGCGCCCATTGAGACCTACCAGGATACTGGCGTCAATGTCCGGGATGGCCAAAAGCACCGTTTTGACCCTCTTCCCCTCACGTCCGGGCTACCCCGAAAATCGGACCTTTCCGGACGCGATCGGCGCTTCGCATTTACAGGTCCGGGCATGACGAAACGAATCACGCCGAAATCGGCGGCTTATCCTGCTTGATCGCCTGCGGATGTCCCTGGTCGTCGATCGAGACGTAAGTAAAATTGCCGTCGGTCACCAGGATCGAATGCATTTCCTTGCGGCGCAGCACCCAGGCCTCGAGGTGGACGGTGACCGAGGTCTTGCCAACCCGGACCAGATTGGCGTGAACCGAGACCACATCGCCGACGAACACCGGTTTGCGAAAATTCATCGCATCGATCGCCACCGTGACGGTGCGCGACTTCGCGATCTTGGAAGCGAAGATGCCGCCGCCGATATCCATCTGGCTGAGCAGCCAGCCGCCGAAAATATCGCCGTTCTGGTTGGTATCGGCCGGCATTGCCAGGGTGCGGATCGACAGATCGCCGCACGGCTCGGCTTCGGTATTCGGCGGGGCGTGAACGGCCTGGGTGTCGGTCATATCTGATGCCCCGTCAATCGAATCTGAAATGATGTTATTTGAAACTATCCCAGCCGGCATCCGGCGTGAACCGGCCGCCGAACTTCGCCGCCAGCGCGCGCAACGCCGACACCACATTCTCAGGGCCGCGGGTTCGCGCATAATTCAGCGGGCCGCCGCGAAACGGCGCATAGCCGGTGCCGAAGATCATTGCGCCATCGACCGCGTCGGCGTTGTCGACGATGCCCTCGCGCAGACACGCGACGCAGACATTCGACATCGGCAGGATCAGCCGGTCGATCATTTCTGGGGTCGGCTGCGCCGTGGAGGGCGAGCCGGCCGTCTTGTCGGCCTTGCCGTCTTTCCAGACATAGAAACCCTTGCCGGTCTTGCGGCCGAGGTCGCCGGCGGCAACCTTCTCGCGCAGCCACGCCGGCGTCGGCGGCAGAGAATCGCCGAATTTCGAGCGCAGCATGTCGCCGACCGCGAGGCAGATATCGAGGCCGACCTGGTCGGCGAGCACGATCGGACCCATTGGCATGCCGAATTTTTCCGCTGATGCATCGATGGTGACCTTGTCGATATTCTCATCCAGCATCACCATCGCCTCGAGCATGTACGGCGTCAGCGCGCGGTTGACGAGAAAGCCCGGCGAACTCTTGACCGGCAGCGGCAGCCGGTCGATGGCGCCGACGAAGGCCAGCGCCTCTTTCAGCAGTTGCGGATCGCTGCCGTCGTGGCTGACGACCTCGACCAGCTGCAGCCGGGAGACCGGATTGAAGAAGTGCAATCCGACCAGCCGCTCCGGCGACTTCAGCGTCGACCGCAAGTCCTGCAGCGGGATGCTCGAGGTATTGGTGGCGAGGATCGCGCCCGCCTTCATCCTCAGTTCCAGCCCGGCATAGACCTTCTGCTTCAGTTCCAGCTTTTCCGGCACCGCTTCGATGATCAGGTCGGCGTTGCGGACCCCTTCGCCGTCGAGATCGGGAACGAGCCGGTCCAGCGCATTACGGATATCGGTGCGCCGGCCCATGATCTTGCCGAACAGATCCGCGGCGCGCTTGATCGCGCCGGCGATCGGCTCCGGCTTCATGTCTGATAGCGTGACCCGCATGCCCTGATTGGCGCACCATGCCGCGATGTCGCCGCCCATCGCGCCGGCGCCGATGACGTGAACATGGCCGATCTTGTTACCGGAGCCTGCGAGCTTCTTCATCTGCTCGCGCAGGAAGAATACCCGGATCAGGTTTTGCGCCGTCGGCGTCACCATCAGATTGGCGAACGAGGTCTTTTCGGCAGCTAACATCGCCGCCGTGTCGCCGCCGTGCCTTTCCCAGAGATCGATCAACGCATAAGGCGCGGGATAATGCTCGTGCGGCGCGGCTTTCTCGGCCTCGGCGCGCATCCGCGAGGCCAGAAAGCCTCTGACAGGACCGGAATTCAGAATGGTGTTCAGGAGACCGGGCCTGGCACGTTTCAGACGGCCGAACAGCGCGTCCTTCACGGCGTTGCGGATGTGCCGCTCCTGTGTGACGGCATCGACGAGCCCCAAGGACTTGGCCCGGCGCGCGTCGATGGTCTTGCCGGTCAGCATCAGCGTCATCGCCTGCATCGGATTGACCAGACGCGTGAAGCGCGCGGTGCCGCCGAGACCGGGATGCAGACCGAGCATCACTTCCGGAAAGCCAAAACGGGCGCCGTCGATGGCGATACGCGACTGGCAGGCGAGCGCGACTTCGAGGCCGCCGCCGAGGCAGAAGCCGTGGATCACGGCCACAGTCGGAATCTTCAGGCCTTCGAGGCGGTCGGTCACCGCATGGGCACGACCGATCGCGGTCTCGACCGGGCGCGGATCGGCTGCGCCGCGAAATTCGTTGACGTCCGCACCGGCAATGAAACCGGATGTCTTCGCGGAGCGAATGACAATTCCCGCGGGCCGCTGGCTTTCCAGCGCCGCAAGCACCAAATCGAGTTCTTCGATGACATCGGCTGACAGCGTGTTGGCGCTGGCGCCTTCGCGGTCGAACAGCAGCCAGGCAATGCCGTCGGCGTCGCGGGTCAGCTTGAAATTGCGATAGGGTCCGCCTGCCTCGGGCTTCGGCCCGAGTTCGAGCACGCGGTCGCCGAAAGCGTCCATGATCCTGCTTTCCATGGCGTTCCCTATACCGTCTCGATCAACATGGCGCCGCCCTGCCCGCCGCCGATACATTCGGTGGCGATGCCGCGCCTGGTGCCCAGCCGCTTCATCGCGTTGACGAGATGCAGCACGATGCGATTGCCGCTGCAGCCGACGGGGTGACCGAGACTGATCGCGCCGCCGTCGACATTGAGTTTGGCATGGTCAATCTGCCCGGCAACGCCATCAAGGCCAAGGATCTCGCGGCAGAATTTCTCGTCGTTCCAGGCAGCAAGACAGCCCAGCACCTGGGTGGCGAACGCCTCGTTCAATTCCCATGTCTCGATGTCCTGCAACGACAATTTGTTGCGCTTCAAGAGTTCCGTCGCCGACAACACCGGGCCGAGGCCCATGATGCTGGGATCGAGCGCCGACCATTGGCTGTCGACGATCACGGCCTTGGGTGTCAGGCCGTGTCTTGCGACCGCGTCCTCCGAAGCAAGGATGGTCCACGACGCGCCGTCGGTGATCTGCGATGAGTTGCCGGCGGTAACCTGGCCCCAGGGCCGCTCGAACACCGGCTTCAGCCCCGCCAATTTCTCGGGCGTGGAATCCGGCCGCACCCCGTCGTCGTGTTCGTAAAATTTTCCGTCGCGCGCGAACGCGGTTTCAACCTCGCCCTTGAGAAAACCCTGCGCCTGCGCGTTGGCAAGCCGCTTGTGACTTTCGACGGCGTAAGCGTCCGATTGCGCGCGTGTGATGCCGAAGAGGTGACCGACCACTTCGGCGGTCTGTCCCATGTTGAGTTCGGTGATCGGATCGGTCAGTCCGCGTTCGAGGCCGATGATCGGCTTGAAAAAAGCCGGGCGCGCTCTTGCGATCGCAGCCAACTTGCCGAGAATTCCCTTGGCGCCGGCGAGCCCAGCGAACCAGCGCACGCCCTGCTGCGGCCACACCAGCGGCGCGTAACTCAGGGCTTCCGAACCGCCGGCCAGGATCAAGTCCGAGGTGCCTTCGCGGATATAGCGATACCCAGTGTCGATCGATTGCATGCCGGAGCCGCAATTGATCTGCACCGTGAACGCCACCATCGCCTCGCCCATGCCGAGCCGAAGTGCGGCGACACGCGCCGGGTTCATCTCGTCGGCAATGACATTGACGCAGCCGAGGATCACCTGATCGAAGGCGGTGGGCGCGAACGGTTGCCGTGCCAGCAGCGGCCGGCCGCACTGCACGGCGAGGTCGACCGGGGTGAACGGACCCGGTCCGCTGCGCGCTTTCAGGAACGGCGTCCGGCTGCCGTCGATGATGAAAACCGGTTGCGCCATCAGCTTGCTGCCCTCGTTTCACCCAGCTCCTGGAAAAACTGATGCACTTCGGCAGGCTTTTTGTAGATCGGCGACAACGCCTCCGGCGCGAAGTCGTCGACCTCGATCACTTTGGCTGCAGCCTCATGCGCTGCCGCGATCTGATTGCCCTCGGCCTGCGTGATGACGCCCTTCTTCACCGCCTCTTGCCAGTCGTGAATGTGGGCGGCGCGCATCTTCTTGGCAATCTCCTCGGCGCCGGTGACGAGCAGGAACGCCTTCTCCAGCCGCGCCACGCCGCGGTCGTCGTCGACATGTGACAGATCCGGGGTCAGGCGATCGCGCGCCGCCGAGGGCTCCAGCACGAGCTGCGCGCATTGATGGATCACGATATCCGAAGGACCGAGCACGCGTGCGCCGAACGGCTGGATCAAGAATTTCAGGACGATGGCGACAAACCGGTTGGGCAGATTCGCCAGAATTTCCGCGAATCGGTTTTCGATGGTGCGGAAGCCGCTCGCCATGCACCATTCGAGCACGGCAAAGTCCGCAGTTTGGCGGCCCTCGTCCTGCCAGCGTTTCAACGCGGCAGACAGCAAATACAGTTCCGACAGAATGTCGCCGAACCGCGCCGACAGCATTTCCTTGCGTTTCAGCGCGCCGCCCAGCGTCAGCAGCGCCATGTCGGCGCACAGCGCGAACGCCGAGGAGTAACGCGACAGCTGGCGATAAAAGCCGGTGGCGTCTCCGGCGTCGGGCGCCGGCGCAAACATCCCACCGCTCCAGCTCCGGCCCCACGCCAGGAACAGCGTGATCACGCTGTGACCGATATGTTTCCAGAATGCCTTGTCGAAGGCGTCCAGCCCCCTGGCGTGGTCGGCGTCGCCGAGCGCATTCATCTCTTCCAGCAGATAGGGATGCGCGCGGATCGCGCCTTGTCCGAACACGATCAGGTTGCGGGTGAGAATGTTGGCGCCCTCGACCGTGATGCCGACCGGCACCGAGCGATAGAGAATGCCCAGGTAATTCTGCGGACCGTCGATTACCGCCTTGCCGCCATGGATGTCCATCGCGTCGTCGATGGCAATCCGCATCCGCTCGGTGGCGTGCAGCTTCATGATGCCGGAAATGACCGCGGGATGATGGCCCTGGTTGAGCGCGGCGCAGGTCAGCCGCCGTGCCGCATCGAGCAGATAGGCGGTGCCGGCGACCCGGGCGAGCGGCTCCTCGATGCCTTCGAATTTTCCGATCGGCACGTTGAACTGCTCGCGAATCCGCGCATAGGCGCCGGTGGTGCGCGCCACGTAAGCCGCACCCGCGGCCGACAATGACGGCAACGAGATGCCGCGCCCGGCGGCCAGCGCCGTCATCAGCATCTTCCAGCCCTGGCCGAGGCGCGCCTGCCCGCCGATGATGTAATCCATCGGGATGAACACATCGCGGCCCCGGTTCGGACCGTTCTGAAACACCTGCATCGACGGCAAATGACGCCTGCCGATCTCGACGCCGGGCAGATGCGTCGGGATCAGCGCCACGGTGATGCCGAGGTCATCCTGCGACCCGACCAGATGATCCGGGTCATAGGCCTTGAAGGCGAGGCCGAGCAGCGTCGCGACGGGGCCGAGCGTGATGTAGCGCTTGTGCCAGTTGAGACGCAGGCCGAGCACTTCGCGTCCCTCGAAACTGCCCTTGCAGATGATGCCGCTGTCGATCATCGACGCGGCGTCGGAGCCGGCTTCCGGGCTGGTCAATCCAAAACAGGGAATTTCGCGTCCGTCGGCGAGCCGCGGCAGCCAGGCTTGCTGCTGATCCTTGGTGCCAAAGCGCATCAGCAATTCGCCCGGGCCCAGCGAGTTGGGCACCATCACGGTGACGGCGGCCGCCACCGAGCGCGTCGAAATTTTCCGCACCACTTCCGAATGCGCGTAGGGCGAGAAGCCAAGCCCGCCATACTCTTTTGGGATGATCATGCCGAAGAATTTGCCGCGCTTGATGAAGTCCCAGACCTCAGGCGGCAGATCGCGCAACTCCCAATTGATCTTCCAGTCGTCGAGCATCGCGCAGAGTTCATCGACCGGGCCGCTGAGAAAGGCCTGTTCCTCCGGCGTCAGGGTAGCCGGCGCGTTGGCGAGCAGTTTCGACCAGTCGGGGTTGCCGGTGAACAGGTCCGCGTCCCACCAGACATCGCCGGCCTCCAGCGCCTCGCGCTCGGTGTCCGACATCGCGGGCAATACGCCCCGCGCCCAGGAGAAAATCGGCTTGGTGATGATGTCGCGGCGAAAGGCATGGGAGCTCATGGCGATGTCCTCATGGTCGAAGCGGCGGCGCGGCCGGAAGGCCCGCATGCGCTGAATGGTCGGCTCAATTTAGCAGGAAAGCGCTGAAATCACGTGATCCTTCGCATTGAGGGTAAAGCGAAATTGATCCGTTCGATAACGGCAAGCCAGCACAACAGTTCCGAAAAACATAATCACGAACGCTACTTGCTGCAGTGCAGCTCAGTCCGGCCGCGTCATCTCGAACATGGCATCCGGCCGAATTACAAAATAGTCGCCCCGGCGGCCGGCGCGCACGATGGGCCGCGCCAACGCGGTCTGGTAGACGCCGTCCTTGATGAAGGCCTTGTCGATGTGGACGGCGACGACCTCGCCGAGGGTGAGCCAGGCCTGCACCTTCTTGCCGTCGGCGCCCTGCAACTGAATGATCTGCGTCAGCTTGCATTCGAACGCGACCGGGCTTTCCCCGACACGGGGCACGTTGACGAGCTTGCCCGGCACCGCCGTCAGCCCGGCGATCTCAAATTCGCTGACGTCGTGGGCGACATGCGCCGCGGTGGCATTCATCTGCTGCGCCAGCTCCATGGTCGCGAGATTCCAGACGAATTCTCCGGTTTCCTGGATGTTGCGGACGCTGTCCTTCCAGGATGTGCTGGAAAAGCCGATAATGGGAGGCGTGTAGCAAAATCCGTTGAAGAAGCTGTAGGGCGCGAGATTGACGTTGCCCTTGGCATCCCGCGACGAAATCCAGCCGATCGGACGCGGGGCGATGATGGCATTGAAAGGATCGTGCTTGAGGCCGTGGCCGCTCGCCGGCTCGTAATAGTGCAAATCCTTGTCGGCCACGTCAGGTTATCCCTTTGATTATTTGCGAACCGCGGAGCCAGCGCGCGACGCAAGTCCCGCGAGGATAAAGTCGGTCATCTGGTCGAGCGACGGCCCCGGTTTGTTGGTGCCTTGCGCAATCATCTGCGGATGGAAAAACCGCATCATCGCAGTGCAGACGCACATCGCCGCCAGCGGCACGTCCGGAGCCTCGAATTCGCCTGCGGCGGCGCCCTCGGCGATGACACCGCCGATGGTCTCGGTTATCCGCTCCATGTGGGCCACGCAAACGTCCCAGTTCTCCTCCATCGCGACCTCGACCATCTCGTGCAGCTTCGAATTGCCGACATAGCGTTCTGCATTCATGCGATGGATGGATGTCACAAGCTCGCGCAGGCGGTGGGCCGCCGAGCCGGGCCTGGCCGCGATGGCACGCGCCGCATCTTCGACCTCGCCCATCAGGGCGCGCGCGACGCCCTCATGGATCGCCTTTTTCGAATCGAAAAAACGATAGACGTTCGCCGGGCTCATGCGCAGCACCTTGGCGATGTCGGCGACGGTGGTCTTTTGATAGCCGATTTCGCGAAACAAGCGCTCCGCCACCACGAGAATCCGCTCTCGCGTGTCGGGTTCGATATGTTCCGAAATCAGTGTCATGTCGGTACTCAATGTTCAATTATTCCGCGGCCGCGGCAAGCGGAAATGCGGGCTGTGATTCGCCTTGATGCTGCGGCGCAAGATCGATCTGTTCGCTCCGGCTGCTTTCTTCAAGACTGTTGCGGAACCAGAGGGCATAGAGCCCCGGCAGGGACAGCCAGGTCAGGAAGGTTGC
>Ga0097691_1001914_pt1 | contig 14569 bp, 13 predicted proteins | sample NGESurdeep072012_8_FD_72858 | JGI IMG/M metagenome (GOLD analysis project Ga0097691, IMG submission 72858) | Arctic peat soil microbial communities from Barrow, Alaska - NGEE Surface sample 210-1 deep-072012 | ecosystem: Environmental > Terrestrial > Soil > Wetlands > Peat ...
GACGGAGGTGAGACCACAAACGACTCCGCCAACGCACGCAGCATGGGCTACACGGTGTCACCCAGTACCGACAACGCCCGCAACAACAACAACAACAACAACAACACCCGAGCCCGGACGAGGGCATGGCCGACTAAAGCTCTGTACTGCTCTCTAACCTCGATCCTCGGGACGGTGGCCGGTAGGTCGAGTTCGGGCCCTGATCGGCCAGAACTCCTTCACGGTCAATGGGTTTGGTGAGGTCGACACCTCAGTCGTAGCGGAACTTCTAGAACCCGCAGGCACCGGCTTCCCCAGTGGTTTTCATACCGTGCGCGGGCACTCGGATCAGTCGCGAACTCACAAGCCAATAGTCACAACGCAATAGCCACGAGCCGGGCGTGTCGAACCACCGCCACAAGCAGATTCGACTCTACACTTTAGATATGGCGTTCAGAAAGATCGACTGAGATATGCGGTCCGGGGGCGAGTACTTCACCGAACCCGCCGAACCAGGCCAACGCCGGTACGAGGCGCTGCGCCACTACTTCGTGGACCAGGCCAGCGCCGAACAGGTCGCAGCCCGCTTCGGCTACTCACCAGCGACGGTCCACCAGCTCGCCGCCGAGCTGCGGGCCGGCCGGACCAACTTCTTCCGCTCCTCCAAACCCGGCCCCAAAGGCCCCCGCAAGACCACCACCGTCCGCGACCGGGTAATGGTCCTACGGGCCGCGGACCGCTCCGTCACCGAGATCGCCGACGCCCTCACCGCCGCGGGCAGCCCGGTGTCAGCGCAGACGGTGTGGGCCATCTTGAAGTCCGAGGGCCTGGAACGACTGGAACGCCGCAGCCGACCCGCCGGCCCGGCGCCGCGGCTGGAACCGGCCAAAGCCAGGCCCATCAGCCACTGGCCGGCCGGGGCCAGTTACGACTGCGACCACGCCGGGCTGTACCTGCTGCTGCCCGCGATGGCCGAACTCGGCCTGGACACCCTGGTCGACGCCGCCCACTACCCGAGTACCACGGTCCTGTCCTCGTTGCACTCCCTGGGCTCGTTGCTGATGCTCAAATGCAGCCGCCGGGGCCGGGTAGCCAACGCCTTTCCCCTGGGCGCCGACCCCGGGCTCGGCCTGGCGCTGGGTCTTACCGCGCTGCCGAAGGCCACTCACCTGACCAGCTACTCCTACCGGGTACGACGTTCCTCCAACGTCACCCTCCTGGAGGCCCTGGGGCGGCGCTGCCGCGAGGTGAACCTCTACAACGGCGAAGGCGGGTTCAACCTGGACTTCCACACCATCCGCCACCACGGCGAACAGGTCCCTCTCGAAGAGCACTACGTCGTCTCACGTTCCCAGCGAACCCGATCGGTACTGACCTTCTTCGCCCAGGACCACGCCTCCACCGAGATGGTCTACGCCAACGCTGACCTCACCAAAGCCGAACAAGCCCGCGAGGTGATCACCTTCGCCGAGTACTGGCAACGCGTCGCCGGAACAGCCCCCGGACTGCTGGTCTTCGACTCCAAACTCACCACCTACCCCGTCCTGGACGAACTCGCCGCCCGAGGCATCACTTTCCTGACCCTGCGCCAACGCGGCCCCAAGGTCCTCCAAGCCCTCGCAGCGCTACCCCCGTCAGCGTGGCGGACCTACCACGTCAAACGCGCCGGGCGCTTCCGCCACCCCCAGATACACGAAGAGGTCATCCACCTCAAAGGCATCGACCACCCCCTGCGCCAGATCGCGATCCGCAACATCGGCCACGACCAGCCCACCCTGCTGATCACCAACGACCTCACCACACCGGCCAAAGACCTGTTCACCCGCTACGCCGAACGAATGATCATCGAGAACGAGCTCGACGCCAACATTTCTGGGTTCCACCTCAACGCCCTGTCATCCGGGCTGCCCCTGAACGTCGACCTGGACACCACCCTCACCGTGCTCGCCGGCAACTGCTACCGCCTCCTGGCCCGCAAACTGCCCCGCTACGAGCTCGCCACCCCCGACCGGCTCTGGCGCCACTTCCTCGACAACACCGGGACCCTCACCGTCGCCGAAGACCACGTCCGCGTCGACCTCGCCCTACGCACCTACACCCCCGTCCTCATCGACGCAGGCTTCCCCGAACTCGACATCCCCATCCCCTGGTGGGGCGGCCGCACCCTCCGCTTCGGCTTCCCACCACGCTGAAAACCTCAAGACGACTACCGCAACCAACCGTCCCGAGGATCGAGGCTAACTGAAAGACCTCACCATGTCGGGAGTTCTGGACTCCTACGGCTACCGTCCGGGGCGTTCCGCGTTGGACGCGGTCGCGGTCACCCAACGGCGGTGTTGGAGGAAGGACTGGGTGCTTGATCTGGACATCAAGTCGTTCTTCGACAGCGTCGACCATGATCTGCTGCTGAAGGCTGTGGAGGCGAACACCGACGACGTCTGGGTGGTGTTGTACATCAAGCGGTGGCTCAAAGCGCCGCTGGAACACCCTGACGGCACCTTGCAGGCTCGGGACCGGGGGACCCCGCAGGGGTCCGCGGTCTCACCGGTGCTGGCGAACCTTTTCATGCACTATGCCTTCGATGCGTGGATGGACCGGGAACATCCCGGAGTCACGTTCTGTCGGTATGTGGATGACGTTGTGGTCCATGCCGTCACGTTGAGGCAGGCCGAGCGGCTTCGCTCGGCGATCGCGGAGAGGATGGCGGAGGTCGGGTTGCAGTTGCACCCGGTCAAAACCAAGATCGTTTACTGCAAAGACAACAAACGGCGCGGCTCTTATGAGCACGAGTCGTTCACGTTCTTGGGGTACACGTTTCGCGCCCGTAGCGCCCTGAGCAAGTACGGGGTCGTTTTCCCCTCGTTCTTGCCTGCGGTGTCGCGGGAGGCTCTCAAAGCGATGGGCCAACGGGTACGCGGGTGGCGTGTTCACCTGAAGGTCAGCTCCGACCTTGCCGACCTCGCACGGTGGATGAATCCCATCGTGCGCGGCTGGATGCAGTACTACGGGCGGTTCTACCGCACCGAGCTGTATCCGATCCTGCTACGTATCAACTCCTACCTGATGCGGTGGGCTCGCTCGAAGTACCGGCGGCTCCATGGGTTCAAGAAAGCCAGGGCGTGGTGGGATGCGGTCTGTGACCGTTACCCCCGCGGATTCGCACATTGGCAATGGACCCAAGGACTCATGCCGACATGATGGGAAGAGCCGTGTGACGGGAGACTGTCACGCACGGTTCCGTGGGAGCCGGGGGGTGAGATTCCCCCCGGCCACCCGACGTGTGCCACGAGCGCTGGAGCCTGGGCTCTGTAGGTGGGTCTTGGTGATGGCGGTGCTGTGCAGTTGATGAAGGTTTGGCCCTTCGGAGTCGCCCTGCGGGGGGAGGCTTCAAACCGCCTCATGCTGCGCCGGTTGAATGCCGTGCGTGGTGAGCGATGAGGAAAAGGCGCCCTCGAGGCGTCAGGTCTGACGTTCCGCACTTCTCGGTGCGGTTATCTCGACGATTTGCCGGGGGGGTCTTCGGCGGCGTTGAAGGCGGTCAGGGATCGTGCTTCGACGTCGGCGATGAGTTCGCGTAGCCGTCGGGCATTGTCGAACCACGCCTGGTAGCGGGCGGCCTGTTCCTGGGTGAGGGTGCGGGTCACGGTCCGGCCGGCGAGGGTGCGGGTCCAGTGTAGATACGGGCCGTGCAGGACGGGTGGGTCGGCTTTGCACCGGCAGTTGTCCTTGCCGCAGCGCATGAACCTGCGCGAGAGGGTGCCAGGCAACGCGTAGTCCAGGTCGGTCAGCTCGGCGCTGATCCGCGCACCTGGTGGCGGTGGCTTCTTGGCCAATGCGTGGTCCCCCTCTGCGTGTCCTGCCCTTCGATTAACAATCGAAGGATAGCATCGGGCGCACTGCGGGCATACCAACGGGATCGGGGTGTCGTGATGGACCAAGGCAACGACCGGACTGCCCAGGACCTCGACGACGTGGGCGAGTACGGGCTGACCTCACGCACGCTGGGCGGCCTGCCGATCGTGAACCACATCCTGGACCGCTTGGGCCTGACCGCCCTGCTGGGCCAGGCGCTGGGCCAGGCCTTGGGCGAGGTCGACGGACGGACCAAGCTGGCACCGGCCACGGCGATCCGGCTGGTGATCACGAACCTGGTCCTGGGCCGGGAGCCGCTCTACGCGTTAGGCGAGTGGGCCGCCCGCTACGACCCGGCGCTGCTGGGCCTGTCCGACGCCGAGGTCGGGGCGATCAACGATGACCGGGTCGCTCGCGCGCTGGACGCGTTGTTCGACGCGGACCGGGCCAGTCTGCTGACCTCGGTCATGCTCCGCGCGATTAAGGAGTTCTCGGTGGACACCTCCCAGCTGCACAACGACTCGACGTCGATCAGCGTGCACGGCGCCTACCACGACGCCGACGGCACCGCGCGTGCCGGGAAGGCGACCCCGGTGATCACCCACGGGCACTCCAAGGACCACCGCCCGGACCTGAAGCAGCTGGTCTGGATCCTCACCGTCAGCGCCGACGGCGCCGTCCCGATCGCCTACCGCCTCGCTGATGGCAACACCGTCGACGACCCGACGCACATCCCGACCTGGCACGGCCTGGTCGCTCTGCTGGGCCGGGTCGACTTCCTCTACGTGGCCGACAGCAAGCTGTGCTCACGCCAAGCCATGGGACACATCGCTGGCCGCGGTGGCCGGTTCGTCACCGTGATGCCCCGCTCCCGCAGGGAAGACAAGGCGTTCCGGGACTGGATGCAGACCCACACCCCGGTCTGGACCGAAGCCGCGCGGCGGCCCGGCCCGCGGCTGGGCGAACCTGACGAGGTCTACGCCACGACACCCGCGCTGGCGCCCTCAGCGGAGGGCTACCGCATCCTCTGGGTCCACTCCAGTGCCAAGGCCGGCCGCGACGGTGCCAGCCGGATGGCACGCACCGAAGCCGGCATCGCCGCCATCGACGCGCTGGACGCCAAGCTCGCCGGGCCCCGCAACCGACACAAGACCCGGGCCGCCGTCGCGCAGGCCGCGACCGCGGCACTAGCCCAGGCCCGCGCTGATCGCTGGGTCACCTTCACCATCGGCCAGACCACGACCAAGACCTACAAGCAAGCAGGACCCGGCCGGCCCAGCACAGCGACGAACTACCGGGAAGTCCTCACCACCCGCTACACCCTCACCGCCGACATCGACCTCGAGCGCATCGCCTACGACGCCGCCAGCGACGGCTGCTTCCCCCTGATCACCTGCGACCGCGACCTGCCCGACGCCGCAGTCCTCGCGGCCTACCGCTACCAGCCCAACCTCGAACGCCGACACCACCTGCTCAAGAGCGTCCAAAACGCCGCGCCGGTCCTGCTGCACAGCCCGGCCCGGATCGAAGCCCTGTTCTGCTGCCAGTTCCTCGCCCTGCTCCTGGCCGCACTCATCGAACGCGAAGTCCGAACCGGCATGACCCGCGCAGCCCTGAACACCATCGAGCTCTACCCCGAGCTCCGCAACTGCAAAGCACCATCCACCGAACGGATCCTGGAGATCTTCGCCACCACGACCCGCCACCACCTCCACCACGACGGCGCCCTGGTGAAGACGTTCCAGCCAGAACTCACCGCACAACAGCAACAAGTCCTCGACCTACTCAGACTGCCCGCGACCGCCTACACCCAGCCCAGCAAATCGAGGCGATAACCCGCCCGAGAAGTGCGGAACGTCAGCCGATGTGGACCACGAACGGCGCGTATCCAGGGTCAACAGTCTGAACAACCAGGTCAGAGAAGACAAGCGAAATGTTGTGTCCCTTGGCCTCAATGCTCGCTACGTGGAAGGGCAGCCCAAGGCAGCGGCAGCCTCCCATGAGGGGGAGGGGCAGGACAGCCCGAAACGCAAATTTGCGGAGTCTGGACTCTCAACCCCAGTCTTTCGTCATCAGCGCGGCCGCGTTTCTCCGTCCCGCCGAGCATCGATGCCGTCCACCCGAGATCGATACCGTTCTGCAAGACGAACGGCAAATGGTGATCCGTAGCCTGCGGCCGCCGCACTGATCGTCTTCGCAAGCGGATCCCCAAACGAAGATCCGGCATGGCTGTCCATTGACAGGCCAACTGGGACGACGCTCGAGCTGACCCCCTTGCAACGTCCATTCGTCTACTTCACGGTTGAGGGTCGGCTGTCCGAGTCTTGATGACCGAGGAGTCGGTGCCGTAACGACCAGTCCACGTCAGTGATGCAGGATGCTTGGATGCGCCGAATCCTTCCTGCCGGTGGCTCTGGCACCCTGGCTCCGCACGGGCACGTCCGGCTGACTCCTGGATGCGTGGGATTTCGTGCGCAGGGCGGCACTTACGAGGACCCAAGACCTGAGCAGACGAGTGACGCGCCCGCAAGGTCTCCCAGGTGGTGACCAGCTTCGCACGCGTGAAAGGTCCCGCGAACCCTGAGTACAGCTCCCACCTCGCCGGTCGCCCGACCGCTCACTACAGGTGAGTAAGCCGAGCGCAGTGCAACGCACGATCACCCCCAGGGGGGCGGCAGTGATCGGAGTCGCTTCCGTCCTGTCCGGTTTGTCGGGGTACGTGATCCTTGTCATCGCGGCACGCACACTCGGACCTGCCAGAAACGCGGACTTCATTGTGTTCTGGTCGCTTCTGTTCGCCATGTTCGGCATCGTCGGAGGACTTCAGCCAGAGACGACGCGTTCGGTGCGGTCGGCGGACCTCAGCCCTGTGCCTGCTCAACGACCCGTGCATGTGCTGCCTGTCGGCCTGCTCGTCGGTATCGGAGCCGCCCTGGTAATCGGAGCAACCTCGCCCTTGTGGAGCGCTACGGCCCTCGGTTCGCGTTCGTGGCCGTTGGTCGTCGTCCTCTGTCTCGCCGTTCCCGCATACGCGGGTCAGTCAACAACGGTTGGTGCGCTGAACGGCCAGCGGTCATGGTACGCAAGCGCGGCGCTCATCTCCTCGGAGGCCACACTCAGACTCCTTCTCGTGGGGCTGGTGGCTTTCGCCGGCGCTAAGGCGCTGGGGTTCGAGGTCGCGAGCGCGGCGGCTGCCACGGTGTGGGTCGTCTTCATCGTCGTGTCCCGCGCCGGACGTCGGGCGGCCGGCGCCACGGGTGACGGTGACCGCGGTCAGTTCCTGAACCGCACCGGCCACGCCATGGTCGCGGCTGCCTCGACGGCAGTGCTCGTCGTCGGCTTCCCCTTCCTGCTCCGGCTCACCAGCTCGAACCTCGAGTGGGTTAACGCGGCCCCGCTGCTGCTCGCCATCAGTCTGACCCGAGCCCCTCTTCTGATGCCCCTGCAGGCCTACCAGGGTGTCGCCATCGCGCACTTCCTCAGCGAACGCCGCCGAGGAATTCCTATGCTGCTCCGCCCTGCCGCTGCGGTCCTCGGCGTGGGAGCACTCGGCGCGGCCGGCGCCTACCTCATCGGGCCGCTCATCATGATCGCGTTCTTCGGACGGGACTACCGGGTCGATGGGCGACTTCTCGCAGGTCTGACACTGGCCGCCATCTGCCTGGCACTGCTGACACTCACGGGCTCAGCCGTCCTTGCCACTTCGCAGCACAAGGCCTACGCCATTGGATGGTTCCTCAGCAGCCTCGCAGCGGTGGCTGTGCTGATGACCCACCTTCAGCTGGACATTCGCTCGGTGCTGAGCCTGTGCGTCGGCCCACTTGTCGGGATCGTCATCCACCTGGCTGCTGTTCGCGCGGCTTCCACCGCCGACCTCGACACCGGAGCCGACGATGAACCCTGATGTCCGACCCGGCAAGCCTCGTCGGTGTTCGTCAACGGCCAACCAGGCAATAGCTCAGGGCGGTGAGGTTGCCGATCGCCTCGGACAGCACGCTCAGCTGGTTGTCGTGCATCCGAAGACCGCTTGAGGCCGATCAGACAGGTCGCCAGCCTGCCTATCTCGACCTGCCCCAGGCATTCCGCACCGATACTGCCTGTCTCCGTGAGATAAGAGGGTTTTCGTGAGGCCAGGGCTCTGGACATCAGGACTCTGGACATGGAGTCATAATCTCTGCGTGTTTAGGGCCGGGTTGCCCGGAGCTGACGAAGCCGGTCTGGCCGCCACCGCCGAGCGGGTTCGGATGCTGGTGGAGAACTCCTGGATCCAGAAGGGTGAGACGCAGGTGCGGGTCACCGTCTCAGTCGGCGCCACGATGGCTGTACCGACCGAGAGCACCGACGACCTTGTTGATCGCGCCGAAGGGCTCATGTACACGAGCAAGCGGGGCGGGCGCAACCGCGTGACAACCGACACGCGCGTGCTCCTCAGCGGAGCAGATCGACCCATCCTCGGCACCGCCATCCCCTGGAAGACTGCATCAAGCTGACCAAAAGCCCCCGTAGGTGACTCCCGCTCCTCGTCGCCGGCAGGCAGTTCTGGCTTGACAGATCGTTTCCCGCCCGCGGGTCAACACACCACTACCGTCCTGCACCCGAATCCTCCCTCGGGGCCCTCGGGCGCAAGCCCGATCACGTCCGCAGGAGGATCGGCTTGCGGGCGGTGGCCGACGGTGACCGGAGATGAGCGCGTGAGAGCGTCTCCGCGCTGATTGGCGACCTGCGGCAAGATTGAGCCGCGCCAACTGAGTCAGACAAGATTGAGCTGAGCGAACGCGAACTTCGTGAGATCGCGGGCTACGCGGCTGGCGCACCGGGGGTCTTGCGACAAGACCCACGTCGTGTGCAGAATCTCCGGCCGAAGCCAGAACCTACGGAAATCAGGGATTCGCGAAGTACGTGTGCTTTTGTAGACGTTTGGGTCTCGCGGGACGTCGAACCGCAGGTGGGACTCGCAGTGCGGTTGCGGGCACTCGGCGCGGAGGTGCGGGTGTGCGCGCCGCCGGACTGCGCGGAGCAGCTGGCCCAAATGCAACCTTGTTGAATGGGGGTTTTCATGATTGACGTGATCGTTGCCGGCGGCGGACCGACCGGCTTGATGCTGGCCAGCGAGTTGCGGCTGCACGGCGTGCATGCGCTCGTGCTGGAGAAGGAGACGGAACCGACCAGGATTGTCCGCGCGCTCGGCTTGCACGCGCGCAGCGTCGAGGTGATGGACCAGCGCGGTCTGCTGGAGCGGTTGCTCGCGCTCGGCCAGCAGTACCCGGTCGGTGGCTTCTTCGCCGGCATCACCAAGCCGTCGCCGGACCGGCTGGACACCGCACATCCGTACGGCCTCGGCATCCCGCAGACCACCACCGACCGCCTGCTGACCGAGCACGCCACCGAACTCGGCGTCGATATCCGGCGAAGCTGCGAGCTGGTCGGGCTGAGCCAGGACGACCACGGGGTGACCGCCGAGCTGGCCGACGGCACGCGGCTGCGCTCGCGCTACCTCGTCGGCTGCGACGGCGGCCGTAGCACGGTGCGCAGGCTGCTCGGCGTCGACTTCCCCGGCGAGCCCACCAGGGTCGAGACGCTGCTGGGCGAGATGGAGGTGGCCGTGCCGCCGGAGACGCTGGCCGCCGTGGTGGCCGAAGTCCGCAAGACCCAACTTCGGTTCGGCGCCGTGCCCTTCGGGGAGGGGGTGTACCGCATTGTCGTGCCCGCCGAGGGGGTGGCCGAGGACCGCTCGGTCCCGCCGACCCTCGAGGAGGTGAAGCAGCAGCTGCGGGTGTTCGCCGGCACCGACTTCGGCGTGCACTCACCGCGCTGGCTCTCCCGCTTCGGCGACGCCACCCGGCTGGCCGAGCGCTACCGGACCGGCCGGGTGCTGCTGGCCGGCGACGCGGCGCACATCCACCCGCCGACCGGCGGGCAGGGGCTCAACCTCGGTATCCAGGACGCGTTCAACCTCGGCTGGAAACTGGCCGCCCAGGTCAACGGCTGGGCACCGGAGGGGCTGCTGGACAGCTACCACACCGAACGGCACCCCCGTGGCCGCCGACGTGCTGGACAACACCCGCGCGCAGATGCAGCTGCTGTCCCCCGAGCCGGGCCCCCGGTCAGTGCGCCGGCTGGTGTCAGGACTGATGGACTTCGAGGACGTGAACCGGTACCTGATCGAGAAGATCACCGCGATCGGGGTCCGCTACGACTTCGGCGAGGGGCATGAACTGCTCGGCCGGCGGATGCGGGACGTGGGGCTGAAGCGAGGGCGCCTCTACGAGCTGATGCACGGCGGCCGCGGGCTACTGCTCGACCAGAGCGGCCGGCTCTCGGTGGCGGGCTGGGCAGATCGGGTCGACCACGTCGTCGACGTCAGCGAGGAACTGAACGTGCCCGCGGCGCTGCTGCGGCCGGACGGCCACGTGGCGTGGGTCGGTGAAGATCAGCAGGATCTGCTCAGCCAGCTGCCCAAGTGGTTCGGCGCTGCCGTAAGCTGAGCGCGCAGTTGTGGCTCAAAAGGGCGGGACCTATCTCCGGCCGAGTTCGGCGCGGTCCGGTGCCGTACCCCACCGGCCGCGTCACCGGCCGGACCCGGCCTCGCACATCGCCGGATCGGGGCGCCCCGGGTCGCCCCGCCCACGCAACGACACGATCAACGTGGCCTTCACCTCTTGCTGATTGCGCGCGCGATGATCTCCGAGGCTTCAATCCGCAGTTACAGCAGCCACAGCCGGGTGCCGCGCCGTCCGTCCCGTGTCCCGGCGGCGGACGTCCACACATGGCTCCCCTCTGTGTCAAGGGCGTCGCATTCCCGCCTGTCGATCCTCTACTGACACGGTTCCCCGGCCCTTGGATCATTGCCCGGAGCGGTCGACTTCCGAGACGACCGGTGGGCTTGCTCCGGCTGCTCGCATATCCTCGGTCTCAATGAACAAATCCGTGCAGGAACAGGTGCCCGACGGGCTCGGCCTGGCTGACGTTGGTCTCGTTCGTTGGGTTTCAGAGGTACGACGATCAGTTGGACCATCGTGTCGAGAGGCCGGCGCGCAGCGACTACGGGCGGCGGCCCGGGCGCGGACAGCCAGCCGGCCGCGCGGGCCCGAACTGCCGCTGGTCCAAGACCTGCGCACCGAACAGGGCCTGGCCGTTCGGCTCTACCGCCCGACGCAGGATCTGCGACCGACGGTGCTGTACCTGCACGGAGGTGGCTTCGTCATGGGCGACTTGGAGTCCCATGACGGCACGTGTCGGCGACTGGCGGGGATCGCTGATGTGACAGTGCTGGCAGTGGACTACCGGCTTGCCCCAGAACACCCCGGTCCAGCGGCGGTCGAGGACGCAATCGGCGCCTTCGCCTGGGCTCGTCAGCACCTTCAGGAATTGGGCGGTGACCCTGAGGCCGGTGTCGCGATGGCCGGTGACAGCGCAGGCGGTGCCCTGGCGGTACTGGGCTTAGGCAGCATTGCGCAAGAAGGCCATGGCTGGGGCCTTGAGGCCGACGACCTGCGCTGGTTCGTCGAGCAGTGGCTGCCTGATCCTGACCGTTGCGACGATCCCCAAGTCAGCCCTGCGCACGCGGACCTGACCGGTCTACCGCCGACCCTGCTCGCGACCGCCGAACACGATCCACTGCGCGACGAGGGCAACGCTCTCGCTCAGCAGCTACGCGATGTGGGTGTCGAGGTGCAGCACGTACAGAACGGCGGCCTGGTCCACGGCTTCCTCGGGCTCAGCCATGTCTCTGAGGCAGCAGCCGAGGCCGGCCGCGATCTCTTTGACCGGTTTGGCGACATCCTTCGCAGCCGTACAGCCGTGTCGTCCCACTGAACGGGCCCCGCTAGACGATCCTCTTTCGGTCATGACCGCACCAGTGCAGACGGGTCCTCATGCTTTGTCGGCGCCCCTTCCCAATAGGTGCGCTATCATGGGCTATCCATATGGAGGTGTGGCGACATGACCGATGTCCTCGTCCGGGACGTACCCGAAGATGTGATTGCCGCGCTGGACTCCCGTGCGTCTCGCTTGGGACTCTCTCGCAGCGAGTACCTGCGTCGACGGCTGGCTCAGGAAGCCGTGAGCGGTCCGCAGCCGGTGACGGTGGAGGACCTCACCGTCTTTGCCGAAACCTTCGCTGACCTCGCAGACGCTGAGATCATGAAAGGTGCGTGGGAGTGACCAGTTGGCTCATTGACGCCTCCGCCCTTGTTCGTCTGGCCAACTCTCCCGACGCTGGCGTGTGGGCCGACCGGATCGAGCGGGGACTGGTCCGCATCAGCACAGTGACGCGCCTGGAGGTTGGCTACTCCGCGAAATCGGGTCCCGATCTACGCGCTGCCGCTCGTCGACCACCCCTCGCGTCAATGCCGGTCGAGTACCAAACCCCGACGATCGAGGATCGTGCCGTCGAATTGCAGACGCTGCTCGCCGACCTGGGGCGCCACCGTGCACCCTCTGTCCCCGACCTCATCGTCGCCGCCACGGCAGAGCTGGCCGGGCTCACCGTCCTACACCTCGACAAGGACTTCGACCTCATCGCCGAGGTCACCGGACAACCGACGGAGCGCCTTGCCGGGGCATGACGCGTCCCGCTGAGCGGATGGCGAGTTCGTCCACGCAACATCTGCCACGACTGAACGATACGTGGCACACTGGTCTCATGGATGCCACACTGGTTTTGGGTCAGCAAGGTCGTCTGGTGATCCCAGCGGAGGTCCGTGCGGCGCTGGGATTGGCTCCCGGCGATCGACTGCACCTGCACCTGGCTGGGCCGCGGCTCGTATTGGAGCGTCAACAGGACGCCGTCGCCGAGTTACGCGGGCTGGCCAGTGACGTGCCGAAGTCGCGCTCGTTCGTCGACGAACTGCTCGCCGAGCGCCGACTCGCTGCCGCCACCGAATGACCGTTCTCGACGCATCCGCCGTGCTCGCGTTGATCCACAACGAACCCGGAAGTGACATCGTCGCAGGAGAGATCGTCGGCGCTGTTCTCGGCGCGGCGAATCTGGCCGAAGTTGTCGGCAAGCTTGTCGACGCTGAAATCGATGTCGCCCGCGTGCGCGAGTTGTTCAGCGCCGCCGGCGTCAGCGTCGAACCGCTCAGTGCGGCGGATGCCGAACTTGCCGGCGCGCTGCGCTCCCTCGGCGGCGGCCGGGAATTGTCATTGGGCGACCGCTGCTGCCTGGCGCTCACCGTTCGGAGCGTCCCTGCAGAGGTACTCACCGCCGATCGAGCATGGGCCCAGCTTGACCTTCCTATCAGGGTCCGCTTGATTCGCTAGCGGATCCTCCCCGGACGAGTACGCGCACCGAACGCGGCAGTTGCCGATGTTGCCTGAGGCGCGCCGGCGGATGGGATGTACGCGTTCGGCGGTGCCGGCGCGGGTGTCGGCACAGCCAAACGGAGGAGCTTGGGCCGCATACGGCGGCGGTATGGCGGTCCTACTCCCACCTAAACATCCGCACCGACAGCCAGCCGAGAATCACCGCCCAGGCCGCCATCACCAGCAGCGACTCTGCGGGTGGGAACTGTCCCTTCAACATCGAGGTGTCCATGGCGTGGACGGCTGCACCGAGCGGCGTGAGATCGCTGACGGTCCGTAGGGCGGGCGGCATGACCTCACGCGGTAGCCAGACGCCCGCGAAGAACAGCATGGGGTAGAAAATGGCCGCGCCGATCGCGCCGGCCGCCCGCTGCGTGCGTGCGATCGCCGCCACCCAGAGTCCGAGGGCGAACATCGCGCCCACCGCTAGCAGCACCGACAGCACGAAGCCCAGCGCCTGGAGTGGAAGATGGGCGCCCAACGCGACCCCGCCGAGGACGACCACGAGCACCGCCACCAAGAGCAGCACAAGGTTGACGACGACCTGGGCTCCGAGTAGCCACGCAGGCGGCACCGGGGTCGTGGCCATACGACGAAGGACGCCCAGCTCGCGGTAGGACGTGATTGGGACCGGCAACCCGATCAGCGCGAGCAGACCCAGGGAGAGGGCGATCATGACGGGCAAGTAGACCTCGAAGAAGCTGAGCCCCCCGAGCGCGGCGTCCGGCTTGGTCGTGGCTGGCAGGCTCCCGAAGATCGCCAGGAGAAGGATCGGAAAACCCACGCCCCAGACCAGGGCGGCCGGGTTCCGAAGGGTGAGGTGCCACTCGTTCGCGACGAGCCGCCCGAAGGCGGCCAGCGGCGGTGGCGGCCCATCGGCCCGTGTCGCCGGATCACCGCTCGCCATCCGCGGAATGCTCGGTGCTCGCGGTCCCGCGGGACGACACCTTCCGCCTGCGAGGCCTCGTGGTCGGCCTTACCGATGCCGCGGCCCGTGAGCGCGAGGAACGCATCCTCGAGCGCCCCCGACTCCATGGCAAGGTCGTGTGCGCACACGCCGACCTTCGCGAGTGTCAGGATGACCGCGTTCGCGAGGTCCCCCTCACCGGTCACGACCACCAGGCCCCCGTCGTGTTCCAGGCTGCTCACCTCGGGGAGGCGGGTCAGTAGCGACTCCTCGAAAGGGGTCGAGGGCCTGAAGCGCACGCGCTTGCCTCCTGCGGTCCGTTCGGCAAGGCGGTGCCAGTTCCTGGCCCTGCTCGTCGCCGCCCTCATCGAACGGCAGGTCCGCACCGCCATGGCAGCCGCGGCCCTGGACAACATCCCGCTCTACCCCGAGCTCCGCGACTGCACAGCCCCCTCCACGCAGCGGATCCTGGAGATCTTCACCAACCTCGCCCGCCACCAGCTGCACCGCGACGGCGTCCTCGTG
>Ga0097691_1001915_pt1 | contig 14567 bp, 13 predicted proteins | sample NGESurdeep072012_8_FD_72858 | JGI IMG/M metagenome (GOLD analysis project Ga0097691, IMG submission 72858) | Arctic peat soil microbial communities from Barrow, Alaska - NGEE Surface sample 210-1 deep-072012 | ecosystem: Environmental > Terrestrial > Soil > Wetlands > Peat ...
TCGAACTCGCGGTCGATTGCTTCCTGCGTCCGGTGTCGCTGGGCCCAGGGCTCGAGGCCAAGTAGCCGCGCCGGCCACGGGGAAAAAAGCGGGAGATCGTTGAGCGTGCGGGGAGCCAGGCGGCCCTACCCGAGATCGCTTGCGCTGCCCGCCACCTTTTCAAACGCAAGAACTACATCCATCAGGTCCGGCTGGGCGACCCCGGCGCGGCACACGTTGGTCACCATGAGCTCCTTCTCCCACATCCGCTCCGCCACCGGGCAGATCCCCCGATCGTAGCTGACCGTGCCCTTGTACCCTTCGTACGTGAAGGGAAAGCCGTGCCGCCCGAAGGCGATTCGCTGCTGGTAGAGTGGCGCGTAATAGAGCGGCTCCGTGTATCCCTTGATCATCGGAATACCTTCAGCGATCAGCGCGTCGACGAATCGGTCGCGTGAAACGCCGAATTTCTTTTCGTCGTAACGAACACCATACAGATAGTAGCCGTGTCGCACGTTGCCGCGCACAGCCGGAGGGGTAATTCCCGGGATCTTCGACAAGTGGAGGCCCAGGTACTCCGCCGCTTCGATGCGCGGCGCGAGCAGCGATTCGAGCTTTCTGAGCTGCTCACTTCCAATGGCCGCTTCGATCTCGGTCATCCGGTAGTTGTAACCCACCATGTTGACGATATCCTTGACGCCTTTGTCGCGAACTACCATTTCCCCGTGGTTTCTAATGAGCTGAAGACGCTCCGCAAGCGCGTCGTCGTCGGTGACGACGACGCCGCCCTCACCCGTGTGGATCGTCTTGTGGTAATTGAGGCTGAAAACGCCAATATCGCCCAGCGTTCCGGCCATTCTGCCGTTATAGGTTGCGCCGGGTGCCTGCGCGGCGTCCTCGATGACCGTGATCGCGTGGCGCCTGGCGAGGGCCATGATCGCGTCCATCTCGGCGGGATGGCCGAGAATGTCGACGACGATGATTGCCCGGGTGTGTGGTGTTATCAGCGGCTCGATGGTCGCCGCGGTGAGGCAGAGCGTTTCGGGGTCGATGTCGGCAAATACGGGTATCGCGCCATATACGAGCGCGGCCGAAGCCGACGCCGTCATCGTTATGGGAGACACAATGACTTCGTCGCCCGGCCCCACTCCGGCGGCTCCGACGGCGGCATACAACCCGGATGTCGCGGAGTTTACAGTAACGGCGTGACGAACGCCGAAATACTTCTCCCACTCGCGCTCCAGCTTCTGCACGCGTGGCCCGCCATAGAATTGAGGCGACCAGGTGGCGAGGAAATCGGAAAGGACCCCCGAGTCGAGAACTTCCGCGACGGCGGTTTTTTCTTCTTCGCCAATAGTGACCTGACGCGGAAAGGCCGTGGTGCGCACGGGTTTTCCGCCAAGAATGGCCAGACGGCTCAATCCATTGCCTGCATTATGGGTTCGCTCATCATCCTATCGCAAAAAAACCCGGTTGCCCGATGATCTCGAGGCCGCGTCAGCAATTCGCATCGCCGCCAGCCCGTCGTCGACGGTGCACGCCGGGGCCCCATTGAAATTAACAGCTTTTGCCGCATCGTCGACAGCGTGAAGCATCAGGTCCCGCCGGTGGCCAAGGTTCATCTCGACCGGCTCGAGCTCCACATACCCCGTGTACCGCGGGCTCGGAGCCGTCCTCCATAGAGATATCGAGTGTCCGGAATCGGTTATCAGCGCCCGGCCACGTGTCATCACGATGTCCATCTCGAACAGCGCATGCCACCTGAAATCGCATGCCCGAAGAGTCGCCAGCGGGCCGTTGCTCATGCCCATCACCACGTCGAGCGTCGGATCGGCGCCCGGCTCGCGGAGCGAATCAAACGACTCCACCCAGCTGACCTCTCCCGCCAACATGCGCAGCATGTCGAACCAGTGCGTTCCATTGTGAAAGGTTCCGCCGATGTACCAGCCGGAAACCGCCTGTATCTCGCCAAGAGCGCCGGAATCGATGTAATGCTTCAGCGCGACGATGTTCTGCGCGAAGCGGCGCAGGTAGATGGTGGCAAACATCACCCCGCTCTTTTTCACCATTCCAGCAAGCTCTTCGGCTTCGGCGAGGGTCCGCGCCAGAGGTTTCTCGCAGAGAATGGCACGCGGCGGCGTTTCCGCTTCGAGGAGCTTCCGCACCACTTCCAGATGCGTAGCTGTGGGCGTGCACACGCTGACGATTTCCGGCGACGCGCCTGTCATCATCTCGCCGGCATCGGAAAAAATGGCGTCGACTTTCCATCGTTTGCCGGCCTCTTCAAGACGCTGCGAGTCGGTATCGCAGAGCGCGGTCAGCGTCGTCGACTCGCTTCTTTCGTAGGCCTCGGCGTGGGTGAACACGTCATTCACGAGAAGCGGGTCATCAGCCAGCGTGCTGCCAATGCGGCCGACGCCGACCACCGCCGCGCGCATCATTGCCTGACTGCCTTCTGCTGAACCTGCGCATTGATCGCCATGAGCTGGGGCTTTCGCTCGACGAGGGCAAGAACGTCAGCGAGCGAAAATTCCGGGTTCTGGGGGTACAGCTCCTCGTAAATCGCGGTTACCAGATCGAGATCTGGCTGCATGTCGACCGTGAGCCTCAGCTGCGCCGCGAGCGGTGAAAGCTCCGTCGCCACATTGCGCAGCCGGTATTTCTCCGGATGCTCCCAGAAGTAGAGCGACACGTGCTCCCTGTCCGCAGGGTCAGCGGACGTCTGCTCGATCTCGGCGAGAGCATCAGCCGAAAACACGCGAACATCGGTGCCACGCGGCGTAGTGTACGGGTGAATGTTGCTGACGAAATCAGCGCCGCCCATCAGATAGTCGGCAACGACCTTATCGACGATTGCCGGGTCGTGCAGCGGACAGTCGCCGGTGGTCTCGGCGATCACTCCGGCATCGTACGCCCGGGCAGCACCAACCACCCTGCCGAGGACGTCGTCCTCACTGCCGCGAAAGCAGTCCGCTCCTGCGTCGGCCGCTGCCTCGGCCACCGCATCGTCGGCGCGCGACGTGGATGTGGCGACAACGATTGCGTCAAGGGTTCGCGCACGGCTCAGCCGTTCGATCATCCGCGCGAGCATCGGCTCACCCAGAATGGGTCGCAGCACCTTCCCCGGCAGCCGTGTCGAAGCGAAGCGCGCTTCGATGATGCATACCACACGAGGGTCGCCGTCTGCCTGTCTCATCAGCCCTGGTCGACGTCCTTCTGCCGCACGCCGGCGTTGATCCAGCTGAGCGATGGCTCCGACTCGACGAGAGCGACAACGTCATTCCAACTGAATTCGCCGTCGCGGCCGAGCCGCTGATAGACCTGGCGAACGAACTCGAGGTCCTCCGCCGTGTCCACAGTCCAGCGCCAGTCGGCGCGATCGACGTCGCTCGTCACACTTATCAGCGAGAAGCGCTCCGGATGGCGGTACATGTAGGCGGTGACGTGCACGCGCTCGTAGGATTCCCGGGCTTCCCGTGCCGCGCGGTTCAGCGCCTCACGCGAGAACACCTCGGTATCGAGACCTCTTGGAAAGGACTGCGGAATCTTGTTGCTCACATAGTCTGCCGCGCCATCAGCCTCGAGAAAGACGGAGATGATACTGTCGCTCACGCCCGGGTCCAGCAACGGGCAGTCGGCGGTGAGCCGGGCGCAGACGTCGGCACCCGTTGCGCGGGCAGCTCCGACAAAACGCTCGAGAACGTCGGATTCGCTTCCGCGGAACGTTTCCACTCCGATGCGCGCGCATTCGTCGCAAACCTTGTCGTCGGCATGAAGCTCGGAGGTCGCGACAATCATTTCGTCCACCAGGGTGAAGCGACTCACGCGCTCGACAACGCGTTGAAGAACAGTTTCCCCGGCGACATCCATCAATACCTTTCCAGGCAGTCTTGTGGACCCGACTCTCGCCTGGATAATGGCGACAGTCTTCAAGACGCCAGCTCTTCCACGAGCCGCGCAAGCTTCGGAAAGTTCTTCGACCAATCGGCGCGATCCCGCGCAACAGCGACGTTTGACTCTCCCATTCGCCCGGCTCGGGGAGGATCGGCAATTACAGAGATCATCGCCTCGGCAAGCGACTCGGCGTCACCCGGCCGGGCCAGCTCACCGTTCACGCCCGCTTCAACCCATTCGAGGTTGCCGTAGCTGTCGCCAACGACGACGGGCAGGCCGGTGGCCATCGCCTCGAGCAGCGAAACCGAAGTTCCGTCACTCAGAGCGGAGCTGACATACACGTCCGACGTCCTGAAATAATCCGGCAGCGTTTCATAGCTCACGCGGCCGGGCGCATACACAGCCGAGCCAAGTGCGTGATCGCTGATCGACGCATGGATCTCGTTTCGGCGCGACCCGTCCCCGAGAAGAATGAGCCGCGCTGCCGGTCGCTCCGAGTGCACGAGAGCGAACGCCTCGACCATCACGTCAATGGCGTAGACTGGCTCCCAGGTGCGGGTGGATATGAAGACCTCGCAGTCTTCCCACTCCAGCTCCAAGCGCAGAGGGAGCGCCGACGCACCGGGAGTGAACCGGTCCAGGTCGATTCCCCACGGAAACGTGACAATGCACTCATCAGGCATCCCGGCGTGCCGCTTGACCGCTTCGCGCACGGCCCGGCAATCGCCAAACACGGCGTCCGATCTGTCGAGCGTATAGCTGGTTGCCATCCGCAGCTGGGCGTTGCGGTCAGCGTCTACCAGCATGTCCGTTCCCCACGAAACGGTCACCAGCGGCGACGCACCGGCGAGGGCAGCGAGGTAAGCGCCCGACTGCACCGGGCCGGCAATGACGACGTCGGGGGAAACATCGCTCAGAATCGTCCGCAGCCGCTGTTCCCTCTCAATCCAGTCGGCTGACGTGGCGGGCTCACGAAGATCAGGAGTCCAGCGCAGCGTGTCGACTTGCGCGGGCAGCGGACGCTCGTCAAGCCGCTCGTCGACCATTGGCAGGTGGGCAACCTGCCATCCCTCCGCGGCGAACGACATCATGAAGCGACGGTCGTGAGTGGTATAGCCGCGGGAGACGTAGAGAATCTTCAGGCGAGATCGGGCCACTTCGGATAGTCGCCCTGCTTCAGCTCGCGACGCAGTGTGCGTCCGAGCGCGAGTTCTTCCTGATACGGAAGGATTCCGTCGCGTGGCGCAGGCCGCAGCGCCTCGAGGTCGCCTTTGGCGAGAGTCGTTCCCGCCGGAAGGTCGTGCGCGGCGCGAAGACAGCGCCGCTGAATCACCACGGTGTCGGCCTCGTTGGGCTCGACGATCTTGTTGCCGTCGCCCATGGCATATTCAAGCTCGCGAGTGCGGTCCACCATTTCCCGCCACGACGCCGGATCGAGCGAGAAGGGATGGTCCGGCCCTTCACGGGCACGATCGTCAGTGAAATGCTTCTCGATCGCCCGGGCGCCAAGGGCCACAGCACCGAGGACCGCCGCGTGGCCTGGTGTGTGATCGCTCAGCCCGAGGACCAGTTGAGGATACATCGACGCGAATGTGCGAAGAACATTCAGCTTCACGAAGCGAAAGTTCTCGACGCTCCCGGTGTAATTGGTGTTGCACTGCATCAGCAGCAGCTGGGGGTTGATCGCGAGAATCGCGTGAACCGCCCGCTGAACGTCAGCCAGATCCGAAGCTCCGGTTGCGAGCAGCACCGGCTTTCCCTTGCGGGCGATATGCTCGAGAGCCTCGATCCACGTGATGTCGCCCGACCCGATCTTGTACGCGGGGACGTACGGCTCGAGCATGTCAACGGCCTCGAGGTCGTATGGCGACGAGAAGAAATGAATGCCGGCCTGGTCGCATTCTTTCTTCAGCGTCTCCGTCCAGTCCCACGGCACCGACGCTGACTGGTAGACCTCGAACACCGAGCGTTTCCACTTGCTTTGATGCGAGAGCTGCGGCCCGGTCTCGAAGCCGAACTTGCTGACAATCTTTGGAGCTCGAAAATGCTGAAACTTGGCCGCATCGGCACCGGATTCGGCCGCCTTGTGCACGAGGGCAACCGCGCGATTCAGCTCGCCGTCGTGGTTGGCCGCAATATCAGCGATGAAATACGTCGGCTGCTGGTCTCCCAGAACGCGTCCACCGATTTCCAGCGTTGGCATCATCTAGCTTCCGAAGAGTGCGTTGAGCCGCCCGGCATGACCGGCGCGTCTGAGTTGTTCGAAGAGGCCAATCGACCTCTCCAACGACGCCATGCGCTTGCCCAGCGCCGATTCGGCGCGGGCCGAGCAAAGCGAAGTATCGCGCGGCCGTGCCGCGCGCAACGCTCCGTCACTGATTCTTGCCGGCTGCACCAGCTTCTCATCGAGGCCAAGAGTTCGCGCCAGAAGCACCACAAAGTCGAACTTGCTCACCCGAGTCGAGCCAAGATGATAGAGGCCGGAAAGCCCGCCGTCCATCATCGCGAACAGCACACGCACCAGATCATTGGCGAGAAGCGGGGCGAACGCAATGTCTGTGAAGCCCGGGACCCGGTTGCCTGCAGTGAGCTCTTTGATGGCCCAGTCGGCCAGTCCAGTGCGCTCTCCTGGTGAGATGCCGAAAAAATTTGTCCGTACGATTAGGGCATCGGGGAGCTCCTCCGCAACGGCACGTTCGCCATCCAGCTTCGTCTGCGCGTACACGTTGATTGGGGACGGCTCATCCTTCTCCGAATAATTTCCGCGCTTTCCATCGAATACGGAATCGGTGGAAATGTGAAGCAGCCGGGCTCCGGCCGCGCGGCAGCTCGCGGCGAGCGTGCGCGCCATGTCGGTATTGATTCGCCGCGCAGCCGCTGGGTCTCGCTCACATCCATCCACGTCCGCCAGCGCCGCGCAATTGAGAACCCAGTCGGGGCGCAAAGAGTTGAGCAGCCCGAATGCAGCTTCCGGTGTCGCGAGGTCCGCCTCGAAGGTATCGATTCCTTTCCAGTGAACCGGCGTAGAATGGAACGCGCCCGCCACTTCCCTCCCGGCATCGATGGCCTCGAGAAGTGCATTGGCGCCGAGAAAGCCGCTGGCTCCGGCAATGAGCAGCATCCGCTCAATCTGCTGAAAGCTTCTCCGGACCTATCATCTGCTCGAGCTCGGCAACGCTGAGCCACTGCGTGTTCGTCTCGCTGCTGTAGCGGAAACCATCGGCGCACGGGCGGCCGCCATTCTTCTCCAGGTAGTGTTCCCGATTCCAGCTTCGCACCGCCGGCAGGATCGCGTAGTAGTCGTCGTATTCGAGCGTGTTCTGGGCGTCGTCTTCGCCTACCATCAGCTCGTGGACTTTCTCCCCTGGGCGCTTGCCGACGACCTCCATCTCGCAGTCGGGGCCGATGACCCGCGCCAGGTCCGTGAGCTTCATGCTCGGGATCTTCGGCACGAATATCTCGCCGCCGGTCATGCGGTCGAGTGAGTTGAGCACAAACTCGACGCCCTGATCGAGCGTGATCCAGAAGCGCGTCATTCTTGGATCGGTGATGGGAAGCTTTCCTGTCGCCCTCTGCTTGAGGAAGAACGGCACCACGCTGCCGCGGCTTCCAACAACGTTGCCGTACCGCACGACGCTGAATCGCGTCCGGTGCATCCCCGAATAGCTGTTGGCGGCGACGAACAGCTTGTCGGAGCAAAGCTTGGTGGCGCCGTAAAGATTGATCGGGCTGGCGGCCTTGTCGGTGCTCAGCGCGATGACCTTGGTGACGCCACGGTCGATTGCCGCGTCGATGACATTTGCGGCGCCAAGGACATTCGTCTTCACCGCTTCGATTGGATTGTACTCGGCGGCAGGAACCTGCTTGAGCGCGGCCGCGTGAATCACGACATCAACTCCGTCGAAAGCGCGGTACAGCCGGTCGCGGTCCCGCACATCGCCAATGAAGTAGCGGATGTTGGGATGTTGATCCTCGCCGAGATGCGCATGCATCTCGAACTGTTTCAGCTCGTCGCGACTGAAAACGATGAGCTTCTGCGGCTTGTATCGCTCGAGCACGATCTCGGTGAAGCGCCGTCCAAAGGAGCCGGTGCCACCCGTAATCAGTACAGACTTTCCATTAAGCATTCTTTATTGGTCGCAGGGATGGTGATGATTGGTCATTCGCTGGCCGGCACGCGCGCGCGGGATGAATCGGCGGACACGGCGCTCAACTGCTCGACCGTCTGTTCGGCAATCATCCGGGAAGGAATGGAAAATACTCCAAGCGGCTGTGACGGGTCGAAGTTCGGGTTCGTCCTTCGGCCGCCCGGTGCGATCACGAGCGGCGGTGTCAGATCGTCAAGCACATCATAGTTGGTCTTGGTGGGAACCGCTTCGCTGATGTGAAGATAGAGGGGATATTCGCCCGGGCGAATGTAGACGTCCGGAAACTCCACTACCACCGAGCCTCTCGCTCCAGCGGGAAGATGGTCTGTGGTGACCACATGCCGCGCCGATGTCACCATCTCGCGGGAAATCCCGGATCGCAGCGCAATGACGATCGCAACACCGCGCATCGATTCGTTCAGCTGCCAGGCGAGCCGGAAATGAATTGTCTCGCCCATCCTGAATCCGTACCGCTCCTCGCCGTCAGTGCCCTCAACGCTGACACCGGTAAAACGGATCGCGCCCGAGCCGCGGCGGTTCTCCGGATTGTTGATGCCGGTCTCGGCGTCAACGCGCATGTCCCTCAGGCGCTGGTTGTAGATGGCGAGAGTCTCGTCGGTGGGAGCGTCGGAGATCACGCGGCCGTGCTCGAGCAGAATGCAGCGGCCGCACAGCTGCCGCACGGCCTGTGTGTTGTGGCTGACGAAGAACACCGTTCGTCCCTGGCCGGCGACGTCCTCCATCTTTCCAAGACATTTCTTCTGGAAAGCGGAATCGCCGACCGCCAGGACCTCGTCCACAAGAAGTATCTCCGGCTCGAGATGCGCAGCCACGGCGAATGCCAGCCGGGTGTACATGCCGCTGCTGTAGCGCTTGGTGGGAGTGTCGATGAACTGCTCTACTTCAGCGAAGCTGACGATCTCATCGAAGCGGCGGGCAATCTCGTTGCGGCGCATCCCGAGGATGGCGCCGCTGAGAAAAATGTTCTCGCGGCCCGTGAGCTCCGGGTGGAAGCCTGTCCCCACTTCGAGCAGCGCTCCAACACGACCATAGATGTCTGCCCTTCCGCGCGTCGGCTCGGTGATGCGGGAGAGAATCTTGAGCAGAGTGCTTTTCCCTGCACCATTGCGACCGATGATCCCCACCACCTCACCTTCGCGCACCTCGAAGCTCACGTCAGTGAGCGCCCAGAAAGTCTCCAGCGGCTCCGACCGGCCGAGCGCCCTCTTCCATAAAGTGCGCGGGAGGGCGACGACCTCCTCCTGCAGCGTTCGGTACGGCTGGCGGCTGAGCGCTCGCGCGATCTGATAGGATTTGGAGATGCCCTCCACGCGGATGGCGGTCTCATTCATACCGAGTCAGCAAATCCGCGCTCAACGCGGCGGAAGAAAAACGCCCCTCCGATGAAGACCACCAGGGAGATCGCCGTCGCCACCGCGACCATCCGCGACGTCAGCGAGCTGGTGCCGAGTACCGCCCAGCGCGTGCCTTCTATGAACGCCACCGCCGGATTGAAGCCGTAAATCAGGCGCCACCGCGCCGGAACAATCGTCGTGGCGTAGACAACCGGGCTCGCGAACATCCACACCTGGATCAGAAACGGCATCGCGTGAACAAAATCACGGTAGCGAACGTTGAGCGCCGAGAGCCAGAGGCTGACGCCGGTGGCGGTGAGTGCGGCCAGTGCGATGAACGCTGGCAGCGCGAGAAGCCGCCAGGTGGGCGCCACACCGTAGATCATCATCAGAACGCCAAGGACGCCAAGCGAGACGACCAGGTCGATCAGCGCCGAAAACGTGCTGGCCAGCGGCATCGCGAGTCGGGGAAAGTACACCTTGGTTATGAGCCGGGCGTCAGTGATCAGACTGTTGCCAGCGCGCTGCAGCACCGCTGCGAAGTAGTTCCACATGGCGACGCCGGCAAATACGAACAGGATGTAGGGATGGCCGTCGCTGGGGAGCTTGGCGAAACGTCCGAACATCACGGTAAAGATCAGCGCCGCAATCAGCGGCTGCATCACTACCCAGGTGACGCCGAGTCCGGTCTGCTTGTAGCGAAGCTTCACGTCCCGACCGGCGAGAATCATCAGCAGGTCGCGGTACTTCCACAGCTCACCAAGATCGAGAGCGGCCCAGCCGCGAGTGGGCTGGATGACGACGGTAGGGCGGCGGACTGTCTGTGGTGATCCCTCGGGACGGGCTGCGGTCGCGGACACCGTCAGGATCGTTTTCGCGACGGGATCGCGCGGCCGACCACGCGCCACGGATGCCTGAGGTCGCCAAGCGCATCGCGCTTGAGGACGGCGAATTCCTCGAGCTCGTCGGAGCGAAGGTTGCGGTTGGCAGCAAGGCGGTCGAGAACAAAGGCGAGCACCATGCCCGCAACAAGCCCCACCAGCATGCCGAGAATGACCTTGCGCTTCCCGCCGTGTGGATCAGGCTGGATAGGCATTTCAGGCGGCTCGAGGACGGTGATTACCGGCAGATCCCTCACTTCCTCGATCTTGGCCTGCTCGTACGACGTCGCCAGCGCGTTGTAGAGCGACTGACGGGAGTCAACGGTCCGGTTGAGCCGGCCAAAGTCGAGGGTGAGCGTTGGCGAGCTCCGGAAATCGCGATTTTCGGTGAGAAATGACTGGAGATTGTCCTCTGCCTGCGACAGCTGTGCCTGGGCCTCAGCGAGCCGCCTCTCGATGAATTCACGCTCGGCGCTCGCCGATTCCTGGCGCCGGTTGAGATTGAATGTGTTGACCTGATCGAGAAGTGCCCGCGCGATCTGGACGGCCAGCTCCGGATACTTGGCATGAACGGTCACCGTGATCACGCCCGTCTTGAGAGACGTGTTCTCGTCCACCTGTCCCCTAAGCGCGGTGGTGAGCGCGGCTTTCACGATGGCGGGGTTCCGGTTTCTGACGTTATAGATCTTCGCCAGATTGCCGGAAATAATTCCGCTATCCGTGCGGATTCGGTACTGGCGGTCTGCGACGGCTGCCAGTAACGGCCGGGATTCCAGCAAGTCCATGTAGAATTGCGGCGACCCACCGACGTCGCTCCCGCCCACGGCAATGCCGAACTGCTGCGCGAGCCCCTGCCCCTGGCTCTGGCTGCGGCTGCCCTTCGGCATGAACTGCGCTTCGGTTGTGTACAGGCGCGGCTCCTTCATGCGCTTCCATCCCATGTAGAGACCGCCGAGCAGCGCCAGCGCGATAATCAGCCACCGGTGACGGAGGATGGAGTTGACGATCGAGATTATCGACAGCTCGTCTGCTCCCGGGCGCGGCTCGGTTCGGATCGGCTCGACTGCCACCGGCCCTGCGACCGAATCGCTCGACCGTGGCCGCGGGGTCGTCAATTTCCGGCCCTCGTCATCAGCGACTCGCTCGCTTCCCGATACCATTCGTAGACCGACCTGATTCCATCCTCCAGCGAGATGCGCGGCGACCAGCCAAGGGCGCGAATACAGGTCGAATCGAGGAGTTTCCGGGGAGTGCCATCGGGCCGCGAGCTGTCCCACGTGACCGGACCGTCGTAGCCCACAATGCCGGCAGTGAGCGCCGCCAGCTCCCGCACCGGGAGATCGACGCCGGATCCTACATTGAATAGCCCGGTTGCCCGCGATTCCATCAGCGCGATGCAGGCCCTCGCAGCGTCGTCGACATGAAGAAACTCGCGCCGCACAGATCCGGTTCCCCACAACGCGACGGTGGCATCCCGCCCGGCATCGCGGGCTTCCTTCGCCTCATGAAACTTGCGGATGAGAGCCGGCAGGACGTGCGAAGTCTCCAGGTTGAAGTTGTCATTCGGACCATAGAGATTCGTCGGCATCGCTGAAACCCAGTCGCGGCCATGCTGCGCCCGCGCAGCCTCAACGAGCTTGACGCCCGCGATCTTGGCGATGGCGTACGGCTCGTTCGTTTCCTCGAGAGGGCCGGTCAACAGATAGTCTTCGCGAATTGGCTGCGGTGCCATGCGGGGATAGATGCACGAGCTGCCCAGAAACACCAGACGCTCGACGCCAGATTCGAGCGCGGCCCCCAGCACGTTCGTCTCTACAACGAGATTCTCGTAGATGAAATCCCAGCGCTGCGTGTTGTTCGCCTGGATACCTCCTACCCTCGCCGCGGCGAGAAACACAACCTCGGGACGCGTCTCGGCAAAAAAGGCGCGCACGGCTGCCTGATCGAGCAGGTCGAGCTCCCCCCGCGTTCTTACGAGTGGCTCGGGGTACTTCGCGGCGGCCAGGGCGCGCACGATGGCGGAGCCGACAAGACCACGGTGACCGGCGACGAAACAGCGCGTGGATCGGGCCGCGGTCACTTAAGGAGGGCCTGCAGCGCCGAATCCGACGACTCGACCGTGAACGGAACTCCGGACTGCACGGTGGCCACGTCGGCGTCTACCATCATCTCGACCAGCTCCGTGAAGCCAACCGTTCGGGTCCAGCCCAGCCCGGCCTGCGCCTTCCGGGGATCACCAAGCAGCAGATCCACCTCGGCGAGCCGGATATATCGCGGATCAATGGAGATCACCTCGCGCCCCGTGGCCATGTCCACGCCAGTCTCAGCGGCCCCTTCGCCACGGAAATCGAGGTCGATTCCGGCCCGGGCAAATGCCAGATGGCAGAACTCGCGCACGCTGTGCGTCTCGCCGGTGGCAAGCACATAGTCGTCCGGAGTATCGCTTTGGAGCATTCGCCACATGCCTTCAACGTAGTCCCCGGCAAATCCCCAGTCCCGCCTGGCGTCGAGGTTGCCCAGGTACAACCGGTCCTGCCGTCCCTCGCGGATGCGGGCAGCAGCCATGGTGATCTTGCGGGTGACGAATGTCTCGCCACGGATGGGGGACTCGTGATTGAACAGGATGCCGGACGACGCATACACACCATAGGCTTCGCGGTAATTGACCGTGATCCAGTGTGCGTAAAGCTTTGCTACGCCATAAGGAGAGCGGGGATAAAACGGCGTGGTCTCGGACTGCGGGACCTCCTGAACGCGCCCGAACATCTCCGAAGTCGACGCCTGATAGAACCGCACCCTGTCGAGCATGCCGAGGATTCTGAGTGCCTCGAGAAGACGGAGGGTGCCGAGGGCGTCGGCGTTGCCCGTATACTCCGGGGTCTCGAACGAAACCTGGACGTGACTCTGGGCGGCCAGATTGTAAATCTCGTCCGGCTGCGTCTCCTGAACGATGCGGATGAGATTGGTGGAGTCGGTAAGGTCGCCGTAGTGCAACACGAACCGGGAGTGCACATCCTGGGGCTCGGCATAGATTCCGTCCACACGCTGCGTGTTGAACTGCGACGCGCGGCGTTTCACGCCGTGGACCAAGTAACCCTTTGCGAGCAGCAGCCGGGCGAGGTAAGCGCCGTCCTGGCCCGTGACTCCGGTGATTAACGCTGTTTTCATGTAGTTGGCTTGGCGATGCTGGCCCGCAATGGTCATCGACCGCTTCGGGCTTGGGCGGGCGGCCAGCATGATTATTGAACGGTAATGGGGAAGCCGGGGAAATGTCACATGGCGGTTGGCGTCAGTCAATCGCAATTTGTCCTATGGCGGATCGCGTAAGTATTGGCCAATGTGTGACATCCGGGTTGTGCGTCCGTCAAGGCAGCGTAGATTGGACGCGGCATGTCCCTTGCCTTGCCAGAATGCCTGGAAGTCACGGTGCGTGAGAGTTCTCCTAAATTGACCCTCGTCTGACCGCAAAATTTTGACGCTGAAGTCTCTCCGCAACAGACATCTATTCGTAGCCGACACCGCCTCGGTGATCGTGGCGCCCCTTCTGGCGTTCCTTGTGCGATTCGAGGACGCTCGATGGATCAGCGACAATTTCCGACTCGTCGGACTTTACCTTTTGCTCGCGATACCGCTGCGGCTGCTGATCTTCTACGCCGCGGGCATGTACCGGCGGCTGTGGCGGCACGCCAGCGTCGGCGAGCTCAAGCCGATTGCGGTGGCGGCGCTTGGCGGAGGAGTCGTCGCGGGACTGGTCGGCCTCGTCGTCCTGCCGGTATTTCATCTCACAGCGACTCGCGTTCCCTTCTCCGTCGTATTCATCGACACGTTCCTCACCGGCGCGCTGATAGCCTTTCCGCGCCTCATGGTGCGCGTCACCCGCCAGGGCTCGCTTCGCCGGAGACGACACGAGGGCGGAAAGCGCGTTCTCATCGCTGGTGCCGGCGACGCCGGCAAGCTCGTAGTCAAGGAGCTTTTCGCAACCTCCCAGCTCGGACTCGAGCCGATTGGGTTTGTCGACAGCGACGTGTCGAAGCACGGTCACATGCTTGCCGGACTGCCGGTGTTCGGGCCTCTCGCCCACATCCCGGAGATTGTCGAGCGCTTCGGCGTTGCCGAAATTATCATTGCCATGCCATCTGCGCCGGGCACGGTGATTCGGCAGGTGGTGCGTGCCGCGCTCAGCTGCGGCATCCCGACACGAACGGTGCCGAGCCTCCCCGAGATCATCTCAAGGCAGGGTAACGCCACCGGGCTTCGTGAAGTGGAGATCCAGGATCTGCTCCGCCGGGATGCGGTCGAGACCGATCTCG
>Ga0097691_1001919_pt1 | contig 14555 bp, 10 predicted proteins | sample NGESurdeep072012_8_FD_72858 | JGI IMG/M metagenome (GOLD analysis project Ga0097691, IMG submission 72858) | Arctic peat soil microbial communities from Barrow, Alaska - NGEE Surface sample 210-1 deep-072012 | ecosystem: Environmental > Terrestrial > Soil > Wetlands > Peat ...
GACGTTGGCCGTCCTTCTCGGCTCGGTCGGCGCCTATTGGTGGCGCGGACACGAGGCGTTGAAGAAGCTGCCGACGGCCCCACCCAACCCGACGTTCTCGGACGTTCTCAGGAACGGGCTCAAGCTGGGCCTCGATCTGCGCGGCGGCATCCACCTCGTCATGCAGGTCAAGACCGAGGATGCGTTGCGCGTCGAGGCGCAGGACACGCTCGAGCGCCTCAAGGACGAGGGTGGCAAGCGCGGCGTGGCGGTCGTGCCCGCGGGCCCGGCCGACGGCACGGGCTTCACGCTCAGGCTCGACGAGAAGACCGACGCCGCGAAGCTCAAGGAGCTCGTCACCTCTGTCCTCCCGCCGAACGCGTGGGCCGTCGACCAGCGCGGGCGCGAGTGGAAAGTCACCTTCAAGGACTCCGAGCGGATCACGATCGAGGACCAGGCGACGCGCCAGGCCGTCGAGACGATCCGCAACCGCGTGGACGCCCTCGGCGTCGCCGAGCCCGTCATCCAGCGGCAGGGCACGGATCGGATCGTCGTTGAGATCCCCGGCGTGGACGACCCGAGCCGCGTCAAGGAGATCATCGGCACGACGGGCCTCCTCGAGCTGAAGCTCGTGGACGACCGCGGCGGTCCGTACCCGTCCATAGACGTCGCCCGCGGGGCGTACGGCGGTACGGTGCCCGAGGATCTCGAGGTCGTCGAGGGCTTTAACGAGGACGCCGACGCCCGCACGCGCACTCCCGTCTGGTACGTCCTGAAGCGCGCCGCCGCCGTCACGGGACGCGACCTGAAGAACGCGCGAGTCGACCGCGACAAGTTCAACCAGCCGGCCGTCATGTTCTTCCTGAACGCGGCGGGCGCCGTGAAGTTCGCGAAGGTCACGGGCGAGAACATCAACAAGCACCTCGCGATCGTGCTCGACAAGCGCGTTCAGTCCGCGCCGGTGATCAACAGCCAGATCAAGGAGAGCGGCATCATCGAGGGAAACTTCACGCCTGAGAAAGCCGACGCGCTCACACTCGTTCTCCGCTCGGGCGCGCTTCCGGCCGAGATGATCATCCTCGAGGAGCGCACGGTTGGGCCGTCGCTGGGACTCGACTCGATCAAGAAAGGCGTCCTCGCCTCGGTCGTCGGCATGATCTGCGTATTCCTCGCGATGGTTCTCTATTACCGCCTCTCCGGCGTGAATGCGGTCCTCGCCCTCGTCCTGAACGCGCTCATCCTGCTCGGGGCGATGGCCTACATCAACGCGACGCTCACGCTGCCGGGCATCGCGGGTTTCATCCTCACGATCGGCATGGCGGTCGACTCGAACGTCCTCATCTTCGAACGCATCCGCGAGGAGATCGACAACGGCAAGGCTCCGAAGGCGGCCATCGACCTCGGCTTCAAACGCGCATGGGGGACGATCGTCGACACCCACGTCACGACGATCTCCGCCGCCCTCTTCCTGTTCCAGTTCGGAACCGGGCCCGTCAAGGGCTTCGCCGTCACCCTCGTCATCGGCCTCCTCGCCTCCGTCTTCACCGCGGTCTTCGTTTCGCACCTCCTCTTCGACCTGATCTACGGGCCGAAGGAGCGCGTCGAGACCCTTTCCATCTGACCAAACTGAGCGGAGAGAACGTGCGCCTCTTCCATAAGACGAACATCGACTTCCTGAAGATCAAGTGGATCTGCATCTCGCTGTCGGTCCTTTCGATCGTCATCGGCACGATCTCGCTGATCGCCAAGGGCGGCCCGAAACTCGGCATCGATTTCACGGGCGGCGCCCAGATCGTCTACGGGTTCTCGAAGACTCCCGACGAGGACCAGATCCGCAAGATCGTCGAAGCCGCGAACGTGAACGTCGTCTCGGTCCAGCGCTTCGACAAGCCCGAGAAGAACCAGGTTCTCCTGCGCGTCCCGCTCGAGAAGAAGGAAGGCCGCGACCTCTCGAAGGAAGTTACGGCGGCGCTCACGAAGTCGCTCTTTCCCGAGGGCGCGAACGCCACGGCATTCGACCTGAACCTGAACGGCGCGGACACACTTCTCGGGAAGCTGATCGCCGACGACCCCGAGAAGCTCGCGACGCGGCCGAACGCCGACCCCAAGGTCGAGTACGGCCGCGAAGTGCAGGCGCTGATCGCGGCGCGGTCGGAGAAGGGGCTGTTCCACTCGCTCGACGAGGCCGCGAAGACTTCGGGCGTCTCGCCCGCGACCGCCGATTGGCTCAAAGCAAAGACTGTCGCCGGCCCGTTCACGCTTCTCTCTGCCGAGAATGTCGGGCCGCAGGTTGGAAAGGACCTGCGCGAGAAGGGCATGTGGGCGATCCTTTTCTCATGGGTCGCGATGCTCCTTTACATCGCGTTCCGCTTCCGCTCGGCCTCCTTCGGAACGGCCGCGGTCGTGGCCCTCATCCACGACACGTGGACGACGCTCGGCATCTGCTCGATCCTGAACCTCGAGATCTCGCTCACGGTCGTGGCGGCGTTCCTCACGCTCGTGGGCTATTCCGTGAACGACACGGTCGTCGTCTTCGACCGGATCCGCGAGAACCGCGAGAAGTCCAAGCGCACCCCGCTGCCCGACCTCGTCAACACCTCGATCAACCAGACGCTCTCGCGGACCGTCCTGACCTCGGTGCTCACCTTCGTGGTCGTCGTCGTCCTGTTCTTCCTCGGGGGCGAAGTCCTGCGCGGCTTCTCTTTCGTGATGATGGTCGGCATCATCGTCGGGACGTACTCGTCGATCTTCATCGCCGCCCCGCTCGTCGTCGTGTGGGAGGAGTGGAAGCAGAAGCGCGCGGCCTTGAAGGCTCAGGCCAAGCCCCCGTCCGCTCCCGCAGGGGTCAAGTCCGGCAAGGCGGCGGCGAAGGCCCGGTAAGAAGGGACGCGAGTGGGCCTCAGCCCGCTTCGCTCGCCTCCGGGCCGAGGACGCCTTCCCACTTCGCGACGACGACGGCCGCGACGCAGTTGCCGGCGAGGTTGATCGACGTGCGGCCCATGTCCATGAGCTCGTCCACGGCGAGGATCATCGCGACGCCCGCTTCGCCCGGCAGGTTGAACGACGCGCAGCCCGCCGCGATGATGACGAGTGACGCGCGCGGCACGGCGGCGACGCCTTTCGTCGTGAGCATGAAGACGAGGCACATGGAGACCTGCTCGAGGATCGAAAGGTGGCGGCCGGCCGCCTGCGCGATCGTCATCGTCGCGAGAACGATATAGAGCGTGGAGCCGTCGAGGTTGAAGCTGTAGCCCGCTGGCAGGACGAACCCCGCCACGCTCTTCGGGACGCCGAACTCCACGATGCGCTCCAGAGCTCGGGGGAGAGCGGCCTCCGACGACGCCGTCGAGAAGGCGATCAGAAACGGATCCCGGATCTTCCGGACGAATCGTCTGACGGAGACGCCCGCGAGCTTGAGGGCGGGAACGAGAACGATCAGGGCGAAGACGACGAGGGCCGCGTAGAGCGAGCCGACGAGCTTCGCGTAGCTCCCGAGGACCGTGATGCCGTGATGCGAGACGGCGCCTGCCATCGCGCCGAAGACGCCGAGCGGCGTAAGCGACATGACGTAGTCGGTGAGCTTGAAGAGCACCGCCACGGTCGCCTCGAAGAAGTCGACGAACGGCTTCGCTTTCTCGGCGCCCACGTGCGCGGCGGCGACGCCGAGAAGCGTCGCGAAGATGACGATCTGGAGGATGTCCTGTTTTGCCATCGCGTCGATCACGTTCGACGGGAAGAGATGGAGCAGCGTCTCGACGAACGTCTTCGGCTTCGCGAGGGCCAGGTCGCCGCCCGGCGGGAGCTTCAGGTCGAGCCCCGGTTTCACGAGATTCGCGAAGACGAGGCCGATGACGAGCGCGATCGTCGACGCGATCTCGAAGTAGACGAGCGCCTTGACGCCCATGCGGCCGACCGCTTTCACGTCGCCCGTCTTCCCGATGCCGAGGACGATCGTCGCGAAAATGAGCGGAACGACGAGCATCTTGATGAGGCTGATGAACGCCTTCGACAGGAACTTGAACGACTCGTACGCCCAGGGGTAGGTCTCGGCGGGGAGGAAGTGCCCGAGGACGACGCCGAGGATCAGCGCGTAGAAGATGAGCGCCGTGGAGGAGAGCCAGCGCGAGCGCCCGGGGGAGGCCCCGCCGCTCATGCCTTCGGCGCGCCCGCGCGGCGCCGCGCCGTCCACGCTTCCCAGAGGATCGGAAGCGTCGAGACGAAGATGATCGCGAGGATGACGAGCGAGAAGTTCTTCTTCATCACGGGGATGTTGCCGAAGAAGTAGCCCGCGCCGACGCAGGTCGCGACCCAGAGAACGCCGCCGACCACGTTGTAGGCGAGGAAGACGCCGTACTTCATGGAGCCGACGCCCGCGACGAACGGCGCGAATGTGCGGACAATGGGGACGAACCGGGCGAGGATGATCGTTTTCCTGCCGTGCTTCTCGTAAAAGGCTTCGGTCTTCCGGAGATGGTCTTGCTTGAGGAAGCGGAATGTGCCGTCGAAGGCGCGCGGGCCGATTCTCTTCCCGATCCAGTAGTTGGCGGTGTCGCCGAGGATGGCGGCGAGCGCGAGCGACAGGAACAGCAACCAGACGTTCAGCGAACCGAGCGCCGCGAGCGCGCCGGCCGCGAAAAGCAGGGAATCGCCCGGCAGGAACGGCGTCACGACGAGGCCGGTCTCGCAGAAGACGATGGCGAAGAGGATGACGTTCGTGAACGTCCCGTAGTCCCGGGTCACCTCGGCCAGGTGCCGGTCGAGGTGCAGGAAGACGTCCACGAACTGCTTCAAGAGATCCATCGGGGCTCCTTCGGTGGCGCGGAGATTAACCGGAAAGGCCCGTATGCCGCGATAATGGGCCCGTGCTGCGCTTCGAGGACATCCTCGAAAAGGTCGAGTCCTACCACCCCGCCATGGACGAGGACCTGCTGCGCCGCGCCTACGTCGTCTCGGCGCACGAGCACCGCAACCAACTCCGGTCCTCCGGCGAGCCGTATCTCATCCACCCGCTCGCGGTCGCCATGACGCTCGCGGAGATGAAGCTCGACGATGCGTCGATCGCCGCCGGTCTCCTCCACGACGTCCTCGAGGACGGCTCCGTCTCGAAGGAACGCATCGGCGAGCTGTTCGGCGCCGACGTCGCGCACCTCGTCGACGGCGTCACGAAGATCGGCAAGTACGCCTTCACATCGAGGGAGGCCCAGCAGGCCGAGACGTTCCGCAAGATGCTCCTCGCGATGACGGACGACCTCCGTGTCATCCTCGTCAAGCTCGCGGACCGCCTCCACAACATGCAGACCCTCGAGCACCTGCCGGAGGCCAAGCAGCGTGCGACGGCGGCCGAGACGCTCGAGATCTACGCACCGCTCGCGAACCGGCTGGGCATGGGCAAGATGAAAGGAGATCTCGAGGACCTTTCGTTCCGCTTCCTCCATCCGGAAGAGTTCGCGGCCCTGCGCGCGGCCGTGGACGAGCGGATGACGGCGTCGGCGGCGAATGTCGAGAAGATCCGCCTCGAACTCGTGGCGAGGACGAAGGCCATGGGAATCGAGGCGGAGATCACCGGACGCGTGAAACGCTACTGGTCGATCCGCCAGAAGCTCATCCGGCAGGCCATTCCGCTCGAACAGCTCTACGACGTGCTCGCGTTCCGGGTGCTCGTGGACTCGATCCCCGACTGCTACACCGTCCTCGGCATCGTCCATCAGTCCTGGCGCCCCGTGCCCGGCCGCATCAAGGACTACATCGCGATGCCGAAGCGAAACTTCTATCAGTCGCTGCACACGACCCTCGTGCCCGAGGGAGCGCCCCCGTTCGAGGTGCAGATCCGCACCCGCGAGATGGACCTCGTCGCCGAGAACGGAATCGCAGCCCACTGGAAGTACAAGGAAGGGAAGCTCGTGCGGACGGACGCGCGGCACGAGGAGAACGTCGGTGTCCTCCGGCAGATCCTCGAGACGACGAAGGACGTGTCCGACCCGCGCGAGTTCCTGTCGTCGCTCCGGATCGACCTCTACCCGGACGACGTCTACACGTTCAGCCCCAAGGGCGCGGTCTACGCGTTTCCGCGGGGAGCCACGCCCTTGGACTTCGCATACCGCGTCCACACGGACGTCGGGCACCACTGCGTGGGCGCGCGCGTCAACGGGCGCCTCGTGCCGCTGAAGTCGCCCCTTGAGAACGGCGACATCGTCGAGATCCTCACGGCGCCATCCGCGCACCCCTCCAGGGACTGGCTTTCGTTCGCGGTGACGTCACGGGCGCGCAACAAGATCCGAGCCTTCATCCACACGGCCGAGAAGGAGCAGTCGGTGGAGATCGGCCGGCGCCTTCTCGAGCGCGAGCTCAAGAAGTGGAAGAAGAGCTTCGCGAAGCTCCTCGAGGCGAAAGCCTTCGATCCGCTGCTCGGCGATTTTGGCGTCGCCAAGGTGGACGACCTCATCGCCGACATCGGATCCGGGAAGATCGCGCCGCGCGCCCTCGTCGCGAAGCTGCTGCCGGAGACGGCCGCCCCTCCCGAAGGCGCGTCGCCGGCTCCGTCCCGGGTCTCGGCGATCTCGAGCGTGATCCGGCGCGTGCTTCCCTTCGGCGCCGCGACCGGGATTCGCGTCAAGGGGGAGAACGATCTCCTCGCGACGCTCGCCAAGTGCTGCCAGCCCGTGCCGGGCGACGACATCGTGGGCTATGTGACGCGCGGCCGGGGCGTCTCCGTGCACACTACGACCTGCCCGAACGTCCGCGCGCTCCTGTTCGATCCCGGCCGCGAGATCCCGGTCGAGTGGGAGACGGCGAAAGACGCGACGGTGACCGTGGATCTCGAGATTCGCACGGAGGACCGGCAGGGAATGCTCGCGCGCATCACGCAGGTGCTTTCGGCCGCGAACTCCAACATCCGGTCGATCGAGGCCCGCACGAGCCGCGACGGGAACGCGTCGATCGAGGCCAGCGTCACGACCCGGGGCCGCCGGCACCTCGAACGGCTGCTCGTGGCCCTCCGGGCCCTGCCGGGCGTGACGGACGTGCGGCGCAAGCTGCGCGACACGGATGCCGAAGCCGGTTGACGGCCCCGACGCTCCTGGTCCTCACTTACGGGATGGGGCGCACTTATACCAATATTGTTGCACAGGAGCAAGGGAAATCGCGCGGGGCTAATGACTTGACACCCCGCGGAGGGGGGCGACAAAATAAGGCGAGTCAATCCCTTTTCGCGTCATGCCCCCGGGGGACCGGGTCGAGGGAGGGCAACCCTATCGTGCTGTTCCGAAAGGCGAAAAACCTGGTCGGCCTCGACATCGGCTCGTCTGCTGTGAAGCTCGTCGAGTTGAAGGAGGGCAAGGAGGGAACGTTCCAGCTCGTCAAAGCGGGCATGGAGGTGCTTTCTCCCGAGGCGATCGTCGACGGCGCGATCATGGACTCCTCCCTCGTCGTCGAGACGATCTCGCGGCTTCTCGCGTCCACCGGCGTGAAGAATCCGAACGTGGCGGTGTCCGTGTCCGGCCACTCCGTCATCGTCAAGAAGATCATGCTTCCGACGATGCCGGAGGAGGAGCTCTCCGAGTCCATCCGGTGGGAAGCCGAGCAGTACGTCCCCTTCGACATCAACGACGTCTACCTCGACTACGTCGTGCTCGATCCGGGGGCCGTCGGCGAGACCATGGGCGTCCTCCTCGTGGCCGCGAAGAAGGAAAAAGTGGACGACTTCAAGAACGTCGTCACCCAGGCCGGGCGCACCCCGGCCCTCGTCGACGTGGACGCGTTCGCGCTCCAGAACTGCTACGAGGTGAACTACGGAGCCGACCCCGGCCGCGTGGTGGCGCTCGTGAACGTGGGGGCCTCCGTCATGAACGTAAACATCCTCGCGCAGGGGCAGACGGTCTTCTGGCGCGACATCACGTTCGGGGGAAACCAGTTCACGGACGCGCTCCAGAAGGCCTATTCGCTCAATTTCGAGCAGGCCGAGTCGTTGAAGAGAGGCGAACCGGTCGCGGGGCAGACCGCCCAGACGATCCAGCCCGTTCTCACGGGCGTGGCCGAGGACGCGGCCGCCGAGCTGCAGAAGACGCTGGATTTCTTCCAGGCGACCTCGGGCGCGGAACGGGTCGACTCGATCATGATCTCGGGCGGCGGCGCGAAGGCCGCGCATCTCGAAGACGTCCTGAAGGACAAGTTCGGCCTGCCCGTCGAGGTCCTCAACCCCTTCCGGTCGATCTTCACCGACGACCGCGCGGTCGACGCCGCGTGGCTCTCCGAGGCGTCGCCCTCGCTCGCGATCGCCGTCGGTCTCGGTGTCCGGAAGATCGGGGAGTAGCGGCATGATTCGCATCAACCTCCTCTCCGAAGCCCGTCCGCAGCGCAAGAAGAAGGGCGTCTCCGCGCTGGGCGGCGCCGGCCGCCTCAATACCCTCCTCATGGGGGGCGCGATCGGCCTCGCGGTTCTTATCGGGATCGTCCACTACTGGGTGCTTCGCTCTTCGATCAAGGCCCAGGAAGAGAAGATCCGGATCGCCCAGGTCGAGGTGACGCGTCTCGAAGCCGTGCTGAAGGAAGTAAAGGACTACGAGGCGAAGAAGGCCCGCGTCCAGCGCAAGGTCGACCTCATCAACCAGCTGAAGCAGAACCAGCGCGGCCCGGTCCGCCTCATGGACGAAGTCTCCAAGGCGCTCCCGGACCTCGTCTGGGTCGAACGGATGGAGTACCACGGAAACGCGATCTCGATCGACGGGAAGGCCTTCAACCCGCCGGCGGTGGCGAACTTCGTCGCCAACCTCAAGCTCGTGCCCTCGTTCCAGGAACCCAAAGTCGAATTCTCGGCGTGCGGCGGCCCTGCGGGCTCGTCGCTCTACTGCTTCAAGACGAACTTCGGCTTCTCGAATATTGACCGCACGCAGCCGGACGCGGGAGCCCCGAAGCCGGCCGAAGCGCCGAAGAAGGTCTAGGGGAGAGCCATGGCGTCGCTCGACCTCAAGCAGCTCGAAGGGAAACCCTGGTACTACGGGCTCGGCATCGGCGTCGCGATCGCGATCGCGCTCTATGCGGCCGCCTACTACCAGCTCCCGAACTTCAGCGAGATGAAGCAGACGCTGGAGAACAAGAAGAACGAGCTCGACCAGCTCAACCAGAAGATCAACCAGGGCCGGGCGGCCGAACGCCGCCTGCCTCAGCTGCGCGAGGAGGTCCGCCGGACCGAGCTCGACCTGCAGCGGCTCCTTCAGATCCTGCCCACCGCGCGCAACGCCGAAGAACTCATCAAGAAAATCCAGGCGTTGGCCGGACAGGGCGAGTTCTTCCTCAAGAAGTGGGCTCCGAAGGAGTACATCAACAAGGACTTCTATGCGGAGTGGCCGATCGACCTGCAGGTCGACGGGACTTACCACAACCTCGCGCTCTTCTTCGAGAAGGTGGCGCGTTTCTCGCGGATCATCAACATTGAGGATCTCGTGATGGTCGGCTATCCCGACGCGGCTGGCGGACGCACGCTGGGCGCGAATTTCACGATGAAGACCTTCATCTATCTCGGGGACACCGACGCGGCCGCGTCCGCCGCGCCCGCCGCGACAGCCGCCGCCGCTGCGCCGAAGAAGCCTGCCGGCGCTCCCGCGAAGAAGGAATCGATGGAGTGATGAGAGTTTCCCGGTCCCTCGCCGCGCCCGTCTCCGTCGCCCTGCTGATCCTGTGCGCGCCCTCAACCTCGTTCGCGCAGGCGCCTCCCGCGGCATCCAATGCGCCGGCCGAGGCCCCGGGCTCCGCGGGCAAGGTGACCGAGCAGGATTTCATTCCTTCCGTCTACACCTACGAAGTCGGCGGCCGCCGCGATCCCTTCCGCTCGCTCCTCGTGCGCAACCCGTCCGACAAGGACCGCGTGCGCCCACCGGGCCTGGCGGGGGTCATGGTGGACGAGCTCGAGTTGCAGGGCACGATCAAGATCAAGCAGGGCTGGGTCGCGATGATGCGGAGCCCGGACAACAAGTCGCATCTGATCCGCAAGGGGACCACGCTCTTCGACGGCGAGGTCGTCGAAGTGTCGGCGACGGAAGTGACGTTCCGGCAGAACGTGAACGATCCGACGAATCCGAAGCCGTTCCGGGAAGTGGTCAAGGCGCTCACGCTCCAGAAGAAGTCGTGACCGAAGGGATGTCCATGACGACGATGCTGATGGGCTCGAGGAACTCGAAGGGCACGGGAGATCTCGTGTCGTCCGGGGGAGGAAGCATGCGGCGAAACCAAAGGGGAGTCGCGTCCCGTCTCGCGGCGCTCGCGTTGATCGTCCCTGTGCTGGGCGGCTGCGCATCGCGCACCGACCGGGTCGTCGCGGGAGACCCGTCCGCGATCGGAGCGGCGCCCGCTACGCTCACGGGAGCCACGCTCCTGACCGACGGAGAGACGCCGCGGCTTCTCCTCACCGGCAACGGTCCTCTCGCAACCACTCTCTACAACCGCGAAGGTTCGACGAAGGTCGTCATCGACGTCGCGAACGCCGTGATGTCGCCGGGCCTCGAACCCCCTCGCGCGGACGGCGTGATCCTGTCGCGTCTAGACATGAAGTCGTTCACGGAGATGGGCAAGCCCCACGTCCAGTTCGAGCTCACGGGGCGCGCGCCGATCGAGCCCGCCATCACGTCCGACTCCGGTTCGCCGGCCATGGCGATCGCGCTCGGAAGAGCCGCGCCCGCCGCGCCCGTCGCGGCGCTGGCTTCTGCCGCGACGTTGGCTTCTGCGTCGACGCTGGCTTCTGCCTCGACGCTGGCGCACGTGGAACCCGCGCGGGCTTCGGAACCGGCGCCGGTGGAACCCGCCGTGAAAGTCGAGGACGTGGCTTCGCCTGCGGTGCCCGCGGCTGTGGCAAGCGCCGCGCCGGTGCCCGTCCGGCACGCCGCCCTCGGCCACGCCGCAACGCGCCTGTCGGCGGTCAACGTGCAGACGATCGACGGCAAACTCGTCGCGACGCTCGCGGGCAACGGCAGTTTTGCCTACGAGACCTTCGCGCTCGAGAATCCGCCGCGCTACGTCGTGGATCTCCCGGGTGTCCTCCTGGCGACGACGAAGAAGTCGCAGGACGTCCGGCATGCGGCCGTGAGCCGCGTGCGAGTCTCCCAGTTCAAGGGCGGAAGCGAGCCAGTCACGCGCGTCGTTTTCGACCTTGCATCTCCCGCGGAGCCCGCCGCGAAGAGCTCGGGCACGGCCTTGGCGCTTTCGTTTGGCGCCCGCGCGGCAGCCCTAGATTCGACGATCGCGGCACTCGCGCCGCCCCCCTCGGAAAGGTCCGTCGAAAAAGTCGCCGAGCCGAAACCCGCGCTCGTGCGAGCGGCGCCCGAGATGGTCGCGGCCGCGTCGCCGGTGCCGGCCGGGGGCTCGTACGAGAAGCATGAAGTCGACGATCCGAAGGAACCCGTCGTGCGCGAGGGACGCGCTCTCGACGTGACGACGTCTCCCGCGGCGTCGCCCACCCCGGTTCCGGCCGGCCCGGCCGCGGCCCCGGCTTCCCAGTCCGACACGCCGCGCCTCGTGCGGACCTCGCCCGAGTTCCACGAGGTCAAGGCTCCGCCCCCGGTCCCCGCCCCCGTCAAGGTCGCCGCCGCCGAACCGCGTCGCAAGAGGGCGCCCACCGCGGAAGACAAGGCCCTGATCGAGGCGGCCGAAGCCCTTCTCGTTCAGCAAGACGGTTCCTCGCGTCCCCGCGAAATCGCGAATCCCTACGAGGCCCGCACTCTCGGCTCCGGGGACAAGCAGTACACGGGCGAGCCGATTACGCTGAACCTCAAGGACGCGGACATCAAGGACACGCTGCAGCGGTTCAGCGAGCTGACGCAGTTGAACATCGTGCTCGACCCGGACGTCCGCGGGACGGTCACCGTGAGCCTGCAGGACATTCCGTGGGACCAGGCCCTCGAGTTGATCCTCAAGATCAACCAACTCGGCTACGTGCTCGAGGGAAACATCATGCGCATCGCCTCCACGAGCAAGCTGACTCAGGAGGAGAACTCGCGGCTCCAGTTCATCCAGGCGCAGGACAAGAACCGCCCGCTCAGGACCGTGCTCCAGAAGATCTCATACGGAAACGCCCAGGAGATGGCGGCCACGGCGCGCAAGGTCATGTCGGCGCGCGGCGACATCTTCATCGACACGCGCTCGAATACGCTCGTCATCAAGGAGCTTCCGGACTATCTGCCGACCGTCCTCGACCTCATCAAGAACCTCGACACCGCGAACCCGCAGGTCATGATCGAGGCCCGGATCATCGAGGCGAATCGCACGTTCTCGAACTCGATTGGAATCGTGTGGGGGGCCAACGGGACCGCGGACGCCTCTCACGGCAACACGACCGGCCTCGTGTTCCCGAACTCGGGAACGGTCCTCGGGAACGTCTCGCTTCCCAGCGGCGCGCCCCAGGTCCTTCAGCTGAGCCTCGCGAACGTTCTCAACACGTTTTCGCTCGACGCCGCCATTCACGCGGCCGAATCCCGCGGCCTCGTCAAGGTCATCTCCACTCCGAAGATCCAGACGCAGACCGGCGAGCTGGCCTCCATCCAGTCGGGTTTCCAGCTCCCCGTCCAGACCACCGTCAATAACACGACGTCGGTCCTCTACATCAACGCGACGCTCCGCCTGGACGTCACCCCGCAGATCACGAATGAAGGCACCGTCATCATGGACGTCACGATCCAGAAGCGTGAGCCGGCGCCCGGCATCAACATCGCGTCAGGCCAGAACATCCCGCTCACGACGCGCGACGCCAAGACGCGGCTCATGGTGCGCGACGGCGGCACGGCCGTGATCGGCGGCATCTTCAAGATCACCACGAACGACTCACAGTCGATGATCCCGGGCCTCTGGAAGATTCCGATCCTGGGCAACCTGTTCCGGAGCCGGGAACAGACCGAGACCACGGACGAGCTCATGATTTTCATCACGCCGCGGATCATTCGCTGAGGAGCGAACGATGAAAAAACTCTCTCTCTCCTTCCTCGTGGCCATCGCGGCGCTGGCCCTCTCTGCTCTCCCCGGCTGCTCCACGAACACTCAGGGCGACAGCGCCTCCCCGGTGTTCCTCTTCGGCAGCTTCACGCTCATGCCTCTCACCGTCAACGTGGCCTCGAACGCTCCGGTACAGTTCTCGACGACCATTCTCACGAGCCGCCTCAAGAACCCGAGCGCCACGTCGTTGCAGTTTCTCGACGTCCAGGTCGACGAGTACATCGTCGTCTGGAGCCGGATCGACGGCGGGACGAAGGCTTCGGCTCCAGAGAATTTCCCCGGCCGTATAACCGTGCCGCCGAACGGTTCCTCGACGCTGACCAACTACGATTACATGTCGGCGGACAACCTCATCCGACCTCCGCTCGACCAGCTCTTCCCCTTCAACGGAGGGATCGACAAGGAAACGGGGCGCGCCGAAATCCGCCAGGCAGGCAGGGTGACCTGGTACGGCCATACGTTGTCCGGGCAACCCGTCACGTCCGACGTGGCGACGTTCGGCCTGAACTTTTCCTACAGTCCAACCGCTGGACGCATCGAGCTGAAACGTGCCCAGTGACGAGGTGACTTCCATGCGACGTTTTCAGTTCCCGAACGCCGCGTTGGTCGCGGGCCTTGCCGTTCTCCTGAGCGGATGCTCCGGCGAGACGCCGACCGCGCCCGGTACCGTGACCCCGCCCGGCGGCGTCCCGTCCGGCTCGTGCACGACCCTCGTCTCGCTGACGGCCACGACGGACACCCCGTTCGCCGGCTCCTCGGGCGCGATCGTGCGCGCCACGGTCACGAAGGCCGGAGTGCCCGTCCCCGACGGCGGGTCCGTGCAGTACACGACGAGTCTCGGCTTCTTCGCGGAGAACGGGCTCAACACGATCTCGAAGACGACGGGCGGAGGCGTTGCCGACGTGACCGTCGTTTCGGCGAACTCCGGAACGGCGCACGTGATCGCGGCCTACGACTGCGCGCGCGCGCAAAAGGACCTGCAGTTCCAGGGCCTTCCGGACACCGGTCCCGTCATCACGTCGTTCCTGCCGACGAGCGGCTCGTGCGCGGGCGGCGACACCGTCACGATCCAGGGCGTGCGCCTCGGCAACGGCACGAACGTCAGGGTCTTCTTCGGCGGGATCGAGGGGTCGGTCACGGCGAGCGGGAACACGCAAATCAAGGTGCTGACCCCGGCCCATCCCCTGAAGACCCTGGGGGTTCCGGAGTCGGTGCAGGTCGTCGTCGTCGTGAACGGCGTGTCCTCGCCGCCGGCGGCGACCCTCTTCACCTACGCCTGCATCCCGGACGCGCAGAAGATGTCCATCTCGTCGATCACGCCGACGGCGGGGTCTCCCGCGGGCGGCGACATCGTTCTGATCCTCGGACGGAACTTCGGCACGACGATCGCCACGACGCAGGTTACGTTCTGCGGCGCGCCCGCGCAGATCGTCGCGCAGCAGGACCAGCTGATCACCGTGACGACGCCCCGGCATGTGCTGGCGAACCCGGCCATCTCCGAGACGTGCGACGTCGTCGTCACGCGGGACATCGGCCTCGTCTCGCAGCAGTCCGCCACGCTTTTCCAGGCCTTCACGTATCGGGGCAACGGGTCCGGCGCGGCC
>Ga0097691_1001920_pt1 | contig 14548 bp, 15 predicted proteins | sample NGESurdeep072012_8_FD_72858 | JGI IMG/M metagenome (GOLD analysis project Ga0097691, IMG submission 72858) | Arctic peat soil microbial communities from Barrow, Alaska - NGEE Surface sample 210-1 deep-072012 | ecosystem: Environmental > Terrestrial > Soil > Wetlands > Peat ...
CACATTTGAACCCGATCGAACGGTTATGGGGCGTGATGCACAAGCATGTCACGCACAACAAGTGCTACGCAACTTGCGCCCAATTCGCCGATGCGACGCTCAGTTTCCTGCGTGAAAAAGTTCCCCGGAATTGGGCGGACCTATGTGATTCGGTCACCGACAATTTCCGCGTCATCAACCCAAAGGATTTTCGGGTTGTGACGTGAGCGGGGTATAGCCAGAATAGGCTCGCAGGATTCGGCGCAGATGCGCCTCGCCCAAGACAATGATGCGGTCCACACACTCGCGCCGTATCGACCCGATCAGCGGTTCGGCGAACCATTCTGCCAGGGCGAGACTGGTGCAGTGGGTTTATCCCGGATACCCATGGCGCGCAATCGGCGTGTGACGACGGCGCCATAGATGCGATCCCGATCACGGATGAGGTAGTGTGGAGCCTCATTCCAAGGGAATGCCTCTGTTATCTGACGCGCAATCCATTCCGCCGTCGGATGGCTTGTAACGTTGATCCAGACGAGGTCTCTACGATCCAGCCGCACGATGACGAAGCCATAGAGCAGATCAAAGCCAACGGTCGGGACAACAACAAGTCCATGGCGGCAATGTCCAGCGCGTGGTTACGCAGGAAGGTGCGCCATCCTTGGCTTGGCGGTCCATGCCGCTTGACCATGTACTTGGCGACGCTCGACTGCGCGACCTCAAACCCGAGCTTGAGCAGCTCGCCGTGGATGCGCGGCGCCCCCCAAAGCGAGTTCTCGATACTCATCTGCCGGATCAGCACACGGACTTTAGTCTTTATCTGCGGTCGCCCTCCCAGTGGGCGCTACTTCCAGCGCCAGTAACAGCGAAAGCCGGCCCGATGCCAACGCACGAGCGTCTCGGGACGAATAATCGTGAGGACCTGCAGGATCGACGGAAACCAGCGATACAGTTGGACAAAGAACCAGCGATCGTTGTCCGTGAGCCGGACCCTGACCTGCACCTTACGCCGCAAAACGATCAGCTGATGTCGGAGCACCGCATTCTCGGCTTCAAGCCAGCTCTTCGACTTGAATGGCGCGGCCAAGACGGCAAGTACGAAACATAGCAGCGCGATCATAGTGAGCTGACGTTAGGCGATTCCTTCGGCTAATCAATACGGATGACGTTCTCGGTACACACAGGTCGCATCCTAGTGGTGACGCGGCTCGGTGTCGGCAAGGTCTGCCATGTCGGCTATGTCGATGCGCGCGCCAACGCGAAGGCCAACGAGTTGGCGCGGGAAATTGCCGACAAGCACGCGCGCAATTTCGACTGTGAAAATAGCAAGCGCATCGTCCTTGGCGAAAAGAGGCCGGATGCGGAATACACCTTTCCGAAGGACGAATAACCGTTGCCATCAATCTCCGGATTTGGTCGGTGGCACTTTGATTAAACCACCATGTGAATAAGCGTCGAAGTGTGACCCCTCCAATACTAAATGGTTCAACGGCTTATTGTGCCGATCGGCGTCGGGACCCGGCGCCGATTAACAACAGTGTTGGGCATCCGCGCTGCGATGTCCGAGAAGGGTCATCAACTGCCATCGCGCTATGTCCGCTTCATGTCGGCTTTGCCCCCGATAACAGATATTCTTCTGATGGGTCGGCACGTCCGAAAAGTGCCAGAAGCTGACGTCCATAAATATGTGTTATCCTCACTAGGTATGCCCCGCTTCCATTTCGCCCTTGTCTGGCTGATGCTTTGCACGCCCGCTTTTGCGCTCACCGGCAATGCGCCGGCGGCGACCGGCTGGGCGGCGCGGCCGATCGTGATGATCGTGGACGCGCGCGGCAACTTGTGCACCGGCACGGCGCTGGCGCGCGACCTGGTGCTCACCGCCGCGCACTGCGTCACGCAAGCCATCGACTACCAGGTCAAGGCCTACCAGACCGGCCGGTCGATCCCGGTGCGCTCGATCGCGCGCCATCCGCGCTTCGATTTCGCAAATTATGCCGCAAGCAGCGCCACCGCCGACCTGGCGCTGCTCAAGCTGGCCGCGCCGCTGCCCGACATCGTCACGCCGGCAACGCTGGCAGCATCACGCCGCGTCGCCGCCGGCGAGACACTGACCGTTGCCGGCTTCGGCGTCACCGCCGCCGGCACGCCGCGTGGCCTCGGCGTTCCGCGCATGGCGACGCTGACCGTCACCGGCAAGCCCGGCTCTCTGCAAATACGGCTCTATGATGGGACGACGCGCAATCTGCGCGCCGGCCTTGGCGGCTGCACTGGCGACTCCGGTGCCCCCGTCTTCGATGGCGACGGTCCGCTGGTGATCGGCGTGGTGAGCTGGTCGACCGCACCCGGTGACGAGGAAGGCTGCGGCGGACTGACCGGCGTCACGCCGCTTTTGCTCTACCGCGATTGGATCGCGGACACGGCGCGTAAGTTCAATTCGCCGATTGCGCCTTAGCACTCGATTCAAATCCGGAAAATGTTGCAAATGAATCGAGATGTTCACGTGGGGAGCGCCAAGAATTTATGGAAGCGACCTCGTCGGCGTAGCCAAGTGCCAGGCCACAAAACAGTATGTACTCAGGCGGGATGTCGAGGAAGGAATAAACGGTCTTGTGCCAGTGGGTCCAGGCTTCCTGGCCGCAGCTGTGCAGCCCGTACTCGCGCGCTAGCAACATCACGGTCTGGATGTAGCCGCCGAGGTCCGACCATTGCGGCGGACCCATGCTGCGGTCGATCGACAGCAACAGCCCGACCGGCGCGCCGAAAAACTCGAAATTGCGCGCATATTGCCGATAGCGGCCAGCGCGGTCCTCGCGCGTCACGCCGATCGACTGATAGAGTGCGGCGCCGACCTGGCGGCGGCGCGTTTCGTAGGGCTCTTTCAGAAGGCGCGGATAAATGTCGTATTCGGCGCCCTCGCCGCGCGGCAGCAATTCGGGCCGCGCACGCACCAGCGCCTTGAGCTGTTCGAGTTTGTCCCCCGCCAGCGCATGCACGCGCCACGGCTGCACGTTGCCGCCGGATGGCGTGCGCGCCGCGCGCTCGAGAATGTCTCGAACCGCTGTTTCAGGAATAGGCGTAGGCAGAAAGGCTCGGCATGAGTATCGTGATGCAACGGCGTCGCGAACATCCATAAAATGCTCCACGTTATCGGCAGTCGGCGCGTCGACCTGAGGCCATCCAGTACAGCCGCGACTTATGGCGGCATTTACATCGCTCTTTAGTAATTGATGCGTCGAGCTTTGCCAATTTGCTAGCCATTCGGTTTGCAATTTCTCCATTCCGCAGGTCGACTATCTTTCCATTTCTTGAACGACCGATAGAATTGGCTCGCTCAGCTCCAAACAGTGAGTCCATATAATACGTGGGTTCGAGACCACCACATCGCCGACGAATCGCTGCCGAGGGCGATGCCGAATGCGCCGAGATACGCGCGGCAGAGTACGTGCGGATGTCGACTGAACACCAACGGCATTCGATCGAAAAACAAAAATTCGCGATAGTTTCCTATGCCTCCACGCATAGAATTAAGATCGTACAATCTTATATCGACTCCGGTAGAAGCGGCCTGCGGATAGAGCGCCGCGACGCGCTTCAGCAACTCATCGAAGATGTCCAGACGGGTCGAGCAAATTTCAGCACAATTCTGGTTTATGACGTAAGCCGCTGGGGGAGATTCCAGGATATCGACGAGAGCGCCTATTACGAATTCCTTTGCAAGAGAGCCGGCGCGCCCATTCGATATTGCGCCGAACAGTTCGAAAACAACGGTACGTTGATCGCCCAGCTCATCAAAGGCTTAAAGAGGGCGATGGCTGGCGAATATAGCCGGGAGCTTTCGGTAAAAACCTATGAAGGCCACAAACGTGGCGCCCTGCGTGGCATCTATCAAGGTGGAATCCCGGCTTATGGTCTTCGGCGTCTGCTTGTCGACGAGTGTGGCAATCCAAGAGCCCTGCTCAAGACTGGCGAGCGTAAGCATTTTCAAACAGATCATATCGTGCTGGCCCCGGGTCGCCCTCCGAAATAAAGACCATCGAGCGAATTTTTCGTTTGTTTGTCCAATCGCGGATGCCGCGCAGACACATCGCTCAGCTTTTAAATGCGGAGGGCCTGCCCAACGCGGTTGGGAACCGGTGGACGGACAACAATGTGCTTCGAGTTTTAACCAACGAAAAGTACATAGGAAATGTAGTCTACGCCCAGACCTCAGGGAAATTACAAGGTCCCTGCTTTCATAATCCGCCGGAATCGTGGATTCCCGCAATCGGTGTTCTGCAACGCATTGTAGATCCTGAACTGTTTGCATCGGCGCAACGTATCTTGGCAAACCCGTGGTGGGCCTTTACGGATAATCAGCTTCTTGATCACCTTACCGCTGCGCTCTGCAAGAATGGCTATTTGACCTCTAGCGTAATCGCCAAATCAAAGTTCGCGCCGGCGGCAATCACGTATCGCGAACGATTTGGAAGCTTGACGAATGCCTATCGTTTGATCGGATACAATCCGACACACGGCTACTATCACTGCAAGTCAGACCTGCTGCGTCCGATGCATCGAAATCTTGTGTCCAGCTAATTTCGATCATTGAACACCGGCGCGGGATTGTGCAATTCGACGAGACAGCACAGACTTTGCGGCTCAACGGCACACTCACCGTCGCAGTTGTGGTCATCCCTTATTCAAAGCCTGAAACTGACTCGTGGGGATGGACACTTCGTCTCTATTATTTCCCGAAATGCGATCTGATCTTCGCGGGGAGGATGGACAATTCAAATACTAAAATTCTCGACTACTTTCTATTACCGCGCAGTGCATGCCCTCGTACCATTCTGCGGTTCACAGAGAGAAATTTAGCTCGATTCAATTCCTACAAACTTGCATCCCTATCGGAATTTTTCGCCATTGCCGCGCAGCACAGTGGTGCAACAGCTCGCGATTCGGCTGATCATTGCTCTTACCTTTCCCGTACATCACCTGCGCAACGCGTTCGATGATCTCGCGTACGGTGGCGACCTTGAGAAAATCGCTCTAAGCATAAACTTCTAACATTCGCGAATACCCGCTTTGGGTCAATCGCACCGCTTGAGCTACGTCCGCGTCACATCCGCTTTACCCCCGATAACCGCCGTAATGTTGCAATGCCGCGAACGGCAGAAACGTGCCATTAGCGGTCATTGGGCAGCGAATTAGCCCAAATTCATGCTTATGTTAGAAACACCTGACTGCGAAGCGCCGTTCAAGGGTGATGGAGCACGCGTGCGATATCAAACCGGCGCGCGAAAGGAATATTTCGGTATGTCAATGTTCGACCGTGCCGGGACGGGTTTTTCGGAGTGGCTCGCAGGCGTGCCCGACCTCGCCGAGCTCGTCAAAGGCTCGACCGTCAGTCTCGCGGTCACCGGCTTGAGCCGCGCCGGCAAGACAGTGTTTATCACCAGCCTTGTGCACAATCTGCTCAGCGCGCTGCATCAACCGAACCGCATGCCGCTCTTGAAGGTGGTCGGAGACGGCCGGCTGGTTGCAGCCAGGCTCGCCGGCGGCAAGACCAATCGGCTGCCGCGCTTTCCCTATGAGCAAAATATCGAGCACATGGCGGCCAGTCCCGCCGACTGGCCTGCCCGTACCACCGACATCAGCGAAATCGAGATCGACATCCGTTTCGTTCCTGCCGGCACGCTCGGTTTCCTACTCAGCCGGATCGGCAGCGGCGTTGCAACCTTGAAACTCAGAATCATCGATTATCCCGGCGAATGGCTCCTCGATCTGCCGCTGCTAACTCAAAGCTACGCCGATTGGTCGCGCGCCACATTGCTGCTCTGTCGCCGCGGGATGCGCGCCGGCACTGCGCTCGATTTCATCGCCTTTCTGTCCGATCATCGCCATGACGCCGCGGCGAGCGAGGACGATGCCAAGCGGGCGCATGACCTTTATCGGCAGCACCTGCGGGCGGCCCGCGACCAGCATGGGCTCAGCTTCCTGCAGCCCGGTCGCTTCCTCGATCCCGGTTCGCTTGGGGAGAATTCCTATATGTGGTTCGCCCCGCTCGATATTCCAGATGGTGTCCAGCGCGCCACCGACGGCACGCTGGCCGCCCTGATGGAGCGGCGCTTTGAAGCCTATAAGACCGAAGTCGTCATGCCGTTTTATGGCCAGTACTTCCGCAACTATTCGCGACAAGTGGTGCTTGTGGACGTCCTTGGCGCGCTCTTGGCCGGCCGCGAGGTGTTCGAGGACACGCGGCGCGCCATCGACGCGATCCTGGAAAGCTTCCGCTATGGGCATAGCGGCATCATCAGACGGTTGTTGCGGAGCGCGCGCATCGAGAAGGTGCTATTCGCCGCCACCAAGGCCGATCACGTCCCCGAGGTGCAACGCGACCACCTTGCCGCGCTCTTCCACAACATGGTGGCGGTGCCATCGCTCGATGTCACCAGCAGCAATGCCAAGATCGATGTGGCTACGCTGGCGTCAGTAATTTCGACAGAAGAGGACACCCAGGAGATAGATGGGCACCGGGTCCAGGTCGTTGTCGGAAAACCAGTCGGCAGTGACACCAGAGCAAAATTTTTTATCGGCAACGTGCCTGCCCGTCCGCCCCGGCCGGAGGCCTGGGGAAAGCCGTTTCTCAACATCCCGGTGTTCGAGCCGCCGGTGATCGACGTGTCACCGATCGACGGCATCGCGCACATCAATCTCGATCTTGCGCTCGAATATCTCATCGGAGATCAATTGCGGTGAGCAACCAAAATAACAGCAACGGGCCTGACGACACGCTGCGTCCGCAGGTCGTTGTGATGAAGACGCCTCAGGAGTCAGGCGTGGGCATCGCCGAACCATTGGCGCCCCGCGTAATCACGACCGCGCAAATCGGGCGTATCGTCCCGGCGCCGCCAGCGGAGCCGCAGCCGGCAACTGCCGTACCGGGCCGGCAGCGGCGCTACAGCCTGACGATGAAGCTCGGATTGGCGGGCTTGATCGCCGCCTTCTGTGGCTGGCTCGGCGTCGATCTCTATCTCTGGATCGCGTCGGCATTCAATTTCAGCACGGGGCTCGGCTGGGCGGCGACCGCGGCGGCGGCGGCCGGCATTGCCGCCGCGGGTGCGATGATTGCGCACGAGATGAGGAGCTACATTGCCCTTAAGAATGTCGAGGCCAACCAGCAGCGCTTTGCTGTGCAACGGGAGAATATGCGGCCTTCCGACATGCAGGAAGCGATCCGCGACGTGATTGCGGAGATTCCCAGGGATCGCGAGAGCAAGGCCGCGATTGAGGCGTTTCAGCGCAAGGTGCAGCGCCATCATTCGCCCGCACAGCAAATCGAACTGTTCTCGCAGACTGTCATAACCCCGCTCGACCGGCGTGCCGAGGCGATCGTGCGCCGGGCCGGCGCCCGCGCCTTCGGCATCACCGCCATAAGCCCGACCGCGATCACCGATGCGCTGTTGTTCATCACGTGCAGCGTTCGCATGGTGCGCGAGATCGCCGCCTGCTACGGCCACCGGCCGACCGCGTTCGCCACCGCCCATCTGTTGCGGCGACTCGTGGTCGAAGCCGGAAAACTCGGGGCTATCGACTTTGCGGGGGCGACGCTCACCCAGCACATAGGAGGCGCCGTTGTCGAGCGCGTGGCGACAAGCGTTGCCGAGTCCATGTATGCCGCGCAACGCATGGCGCGGCTCGGCCTTGTGACAATGGGTCTGTGCCGTCCAATCCCGTTTCGGCGGAACGAACTCCCGGGCATCTTGTCATCGTTGATCGGCAACCTGTTCGCGCGGCCCGCAGAAACCCGCCAAGATGAACAAGGCGCGAGTCAGCCGCAAAATTAATGTAGGCGGTCGGTCGGCGCTCTTTTCATTTGAGCTGATGTTTGGTGGGGGTCAAACTGCGACATGGCGGCATGTCCGCGGCACGTCCGCCTTGCCTCCGATAACAGACATGCGTCTGATGGATCGGCAGCACGTCCGAAAAGTTCCATTTGCGAATTTTGCAAGGAGAGATTCCGCGAGCGACACAGCGCCGCCCGCGGATCAAAAACGTCAGGCCTTGGCGGCCACCGTCTCCATTTCAACTACCCATTGCGGATTAGCAAGCTTGCTGACGACAACCCAGGTCGAGGTCCCGGCCAGCGGCACAAATGAGAAAAATTCGCCGCTCGGATCGACGTTGCCAATACGCTTCAAGACGAATCGCCGCTCGCGCGCTCAACCGCCGACAGGTTCGAAACGAAGACAAATGGCCGATGCCGGCGCAGTCGTGCGCGCGGGTTCAATCCGACTTAAGGCCGGCTTGGCGGACCACCTTGCCCCATTTGTCGGTTTCGGACGCGATGAACTTGCCGAAATCGGCCGGCGTGCCAGGGGACGGTTGACCGCCCAGCTCGACGAGCCGCGCTTTTAACTTGGCATCAGCAAGCACCGCATTGATTTCCCGATTGAGCCTGTCGATGATTTCGGGCGGTGTCTTGCTTGGCGCGCAGACGCCCTGCCAGCCGCCCGCTTCGAAGCCGGGCACGGATTCGCTGATCGTCGGCACACCAGGCAACAGCTCATGCGGTGTCGGCGTGGCGACCGCCAGCACCCGGAGCTGACCGGAATTGATGTACGGGAGCGAGGAAACGGCGATGTCGAACATGACCTGGACCCGGCCGGCAATCAGATCGGGTATTGCCTGCGCCGCGCCGCGATAATGTACCGGTACCATATTGATCCCGGTTATCATCTTGAAATACTCGCCACACAGATGTTGGAGGCTGCCAACTCCGATGGTCGCCATGTTGACCTTGCCCGGATTGGCCTTGGCGTAGGCGATGAATTCGGGAACGGTCTTGACCGGAAGGTCGCGGTTGACTTCCATCACGACCGGCGTGCGCACCACGCTCGCGACCGGCGCAAGATCTTTCTGAGCATTGAAACTAAGCTTGCCCGCATAGAGTGTCTCGTTGATGGCGATCGCCGTCGACGCATAGAGCAGCGTGTAACCGTCCGCCGGCGCCCGCACGACGAACTCCGAGGCGATATTGCCGCCGGCGCCCACGCGATTATCGATGATGAAAGGTTGGCCAAGCCGCTCCGACAGCCACTGACCGACAAGACGCGCGTTGATGTCGGAGGCCGAGCCGGCCGCGAAGCCGGCGACGAGGTGCACCGGCCGTGTCGGATAAGTGTCGGCAAATGCGATGCGCGTCGCCGCAGGAAGCGCAGCAGCTCCGGCGGCGAGTTGGAGAAATCGGCGACGAGGGATGTTCATGGCATTTCCCTTGGCTGTTCCCCGCGGAAGCTAACTTGTTTTCAAGGCCGTGTATAACGGAGCTATGGCGTTGGATGGCGCTCAGAGCGTCATCGCGCCGCCACCGTCCACATACCAGGCTGTACCGACCACATAGCTGGCACGTTCCGAAACCATGAAGACGACCACGGCACTAACCTCGTCCGAGCGGCCCATGCGGCGGACCGCCACCTTCGAAATGCGTTGCTGGCGGACTTCGGCCTCGGGCTGACCGGTCATCTGCGCCCATTCCTGCATCGTCTCAGTCTGACGCTCGGTATCGATAATGTACGGCACGACCGCGTTGATCAGGATGTTGTCCTTGGCCAACTCGGTTGCGAGGGCCTTGGTCAAGTTGAGCATGGCCGAATTGTTGAGCGCGGCCGGGACAACCGTGAAATGCGGCTGCCGGCCGGCGAGGCCAGACACGTTGATGATGCGGCCCCATTTATGCTTGCGCATATGCGGCACCACATGACGAATGCAACGGGCCGCCGCATTGAATTTCTGGTCCAGCAGGCTCGTCAAATGCGCATCGTCCATTTTGAAGAAATCTTGCGGAATTACCGTCGCCGCCGCGTTGATTAAGATGTCGATGCGGCCGAATTTAGCTATGACCTGCTCGGTCATCGCACCGATAGCGGCATCGTCATTGACATCGGTGGGAATGCCGATGACGCGGCCGGGGTAAGTCTTTTCAAATTCCCGCACTGCGGCTGCATTGCTGTCGGGGCTCTTGCTGACGAGGACGGCGATGGCGCCCTCGGCGAGTAGTTCCTTGGCACAGGCCTTACCGATGCCGCGGCTCCCCCCAGTGATGACGGCAACTTTATCCTTGAGCCCGAGATCCATCGCGCTTCTCCTTGCAAAACAGGCGCCAGGCAAGACAGGCGCCAACCCGCTGCCGTCGAATTGTGTTTCGGTTAAGGTACGATCAGTCCTCGTATTCGATAATATCCAAGCAGCCGGAAGTCTTTGGCCTCTTCGGGAAATCGTCCGGTCATGAGTTCTCATCCGGCAAGCGCCTTTAAACTCAGGGCATATGTCGGGGTAGATAGATGGCGGGCATGCAAGCTATTTTTCATATCAACAGGTGTCAATGTCTACTGCCGGAGCGAAGTGCTCGCAGGTGAAATCGAACAATTGAACCATGCCTTCGGTGGGGTGCGACGTGACGGAAGTCGACGAACGCCATGTCCGCGTTGGTCGGGTAGGATCGAGGCGCGGACCGGGCTTCGAATGATGCCGACGTTTCCTCGATCCTCCCTATCATTCCGTACGGCGGGTTTTCCCCAGTACGGCTGGAAGGCTGGCTTGTCAGGCGGTGCCTTCCCGGACGCCACTCAGCTTAAGTCTGCTCCCGACATACGCTGCTTGTCGTCCGGTTTGCATCCGCCCTTCGTGCACCTCGTAGTCACGACGGTTGTCCCGCACTGCGTCGGGCCGTGGACTCGATAATGCACCGCCGACCGCCCCAGAGGCCCTCGCTCGGGTCCGGGTTGTTCTGTCCCGGTCCGTCATCACTTAATCGGCCTCATCCGCCCCACTCGCAGGCACACCGCGATTTCACCGCACGGCGGCTTATACGCGATGCCTTCGCTGTGCGGGAGCGCCGAGGCGACCCGCGAGCGGTTCCGGGCTTTCACTGCACATTCCTTCCTGACATGCCGTCCTCTCCGACCCCGGGGAGTTCGACATCGATATCCAGAAACTTCGATGCCGACATTGGCCTTCGCCGAATGACCACCGGCTCGGCACTCCCGACACTCCCGCAATCCGTTCCGCGCGGGCGGTCGATTTCGTGGCTTCACTGGTTCGCTTCCGCTACGGCCTGCCAGATTGCTCGCCCCCCTGTACGGATCAGACTGGAACGTCCAGCCTTCGGGGACTTTTACTTCCAGGCTTTCAACGGATCGGTCTCCCTCTCCGTTGCTGGATATAACTACAACAGCGACTGGACTCCTCTGTTGGCGGGACTCTCACCCGCTGGAATGGCAGCTAGCCTCGCTGCACGGTCATTCGCGACCGATGTATTCCGCGCCCGTGCCGACCAATGTCCGCTATGCCCCCAATAGCGACCGTTCACGGCATCAGTCCGAATTGACGCGATGTGCCAATCGCGACATTTCGCGCCGCAGCAAATAGCATCCTTATTCGATCACCTCGTCGGCGAGCGTGACCAGTGACGACGGCACAGTGAGACCGAGCGCTTTGGCAACTTTGAGGTTGATGATGAAGGTAAATTTACTCGGTTGTTCGATCGGCAGGTCGGCCGGCTTGGCACCCTTGATAATCTTATCGACATAGATGGCGGCGCGCTTGTGTATGTCCTCGTAGCTCGGCCCGTAGGACATCAGACCGCCAGCCTCGACCAATTCCTTGTACGGATTCACATTCGGCAAGCGCTGCTCCTCAGTGAAGTCCATCATGCGTTGGCGGTTATGCAGGAACACGCGGTCCGCCAAGATTAGCAGCGCGTCCGGTCGCTCCTTGCGGATTGCCGCGAAAGCGCCGTCGAGGTCTTCGGATTTGCGTATGTTATGCCATTGCAGCTTTATTCCCATTGTCTGAGCGGCGGCGTTCGCTTGGCGGACCGACACGACATGAAATGCATTGAGCGAATTGAAGAACACAGCGACATGCGAAAGCGTCGGCACGATTTCGCGCAGAAGATCAAGCCGCTTGCCCTCAAGGTCCGGCGCGATCGAGCTTAGGCCCGTGAGATTTCCTCCTGGCCGCGCCAGGCTTTGTACAAGACCAGTGCCGACCGGATCGCCGACTGCGACCATGACGACCGGCACAGTTGTCGTTGCCTTCTTCACCGCGAGCACCGCAGGCGTGCCGGCAGTTACGATTACGTCCACCTTCGCGGCGATGAGTTCGGCGACGAGCGCCGGAAACCTCGCGTAGTTTCCGTCCGCCCAGCGATATTCGATGACGATATTACGGCCTTCTTGGTAGCCGAGTTCGCGCAGGCCGTCGCAGAATGAGCCGACAACATTGGCTTCGAGCGCCGCGGTGGAGTTGCCCATGAAACCGATGCGCGGAATTATCGCCTGCGCACGCAGCGCGACCGGCCATGCGGCCGCTGCGCCGCCGAGGAGCGTGATAAACTCGCGGCGGCGCATATATGGCCCCTCGGAACACGCTTAGTCATTTGTCGAATTTTTAAAGGCTAACACTTCCCGACTGGAGGCATAAGCGGACAAACCGTCGCAGGCCAAAAACCGCCTTTTGTCCGCTTTGGTCCAAAAGCGGACAAACGCGGGTACGGCTGGATTGTCCGCTAAGTGCCAAAAGCGGACTCATGCAGTGCAGCAAACAGCATCGTTATTCAATCACCTCGTCGGCGCGGGCGAGAAGCGTGTACGGTACAGTAAGGCCAAGCGCTTTCGCGGTCTTGAGGTTGACGATCAAATCGAATTTTGTCGGTTGCTCTACGGGGATGTCAGCAGGATTCGCGCCCTTAAAGATTTTGTCTACGAAGCTCGCCGCCCGAAGATAAAGATGAGCATAGTTCGCGGCGTAAGCAATCAATCCTCCCTCGTCTGCAAACTCTCTTGCAGCATAAATCGTAGGTAGCTTGTGCATTGCCGCCAAGTCGATGATGAGCCGTCGATTTGGCCGGGTGACGCCGTCAACCCCGACTCGAATCGCCTCGACCCGCTCTCTGATTGCCACCTCGAAAGCGCGCCTCACGTCTGCAGCACTTCGCACCTCAAAACGCTGGGCCTCGATCGCCAGAGATCGTGCCGCTATTTGCACCTCTTCCCATTGATTTGCGACTGCAGGGTTACTGAAATCTCCCAAGGCCGCCATGAGTTTCATCCCTGGGACAAGCTCTTTCAGCAACTCCACGCGTTTGGCTTCCAGATCAGTGACAAAGGAGCTCAGCCCCGTGATATTCCCGCCGGGGCGCGCGAGCGACATGGCGACGCCTAACCTGACCGGGTCGGCAACGGCGGTCATAACCACCGGAATCGTGCTGGTGGCATTCTTTACCGCCGTGACTTCGGGCGTTCCCCTGAGCACGATCAGGTCGACCTTGAGACGAAGTAGTTCGGACACCAAGTCCGGCAAACGCTCGATGCGGTCATTGGCTGACCTATATTCGATGATCAGGTTTTGTCCCTCGACATAACCGAAATCCCGCAATCCCTTGTAGAAGGCGGCCAGATTGACCGTGTTGAGTTCACGGGTTGCCGTGTCCAGAATGCCGATGCGCCACACCTTGCCCGCCTGCTGCGCACGCGCCGCCAGCGGCCATGCCGCCGCCGCGACGCCGAGAGCTGCGATAAACTCGCGCCGCCTCATTCGATCACCTCATCGGCGCGGCCGATTAAAGGCAGTGGGATATTCAACCCGAGCGCCTTGGCGGTCTTCAGGTTGATGATCAATTCGACTTTGGTAACCTGCTGGACCGGCAGGTCGGCGGGCTTTTCCCCCTTGAGGATGCGGCCGGTGTAGACGCCAGCGCCACGGAACGCATTCGTAAGACTGCCTCCGTAGCTCATCAGGCCGCCAGCCTCGGCGAACTCGCGAAATTGGTAGACCGTGGGTACCGCGTGACGGGCTGCGAGTGCGGCGAGCTGCTCCATCCGGCTACTGAAGAATGCATCGCTGCCAATCACGAGCCCGCCCGCTCGCAATTGGATCAGGTTTGCGAAGACTACATCGAAGTCACGTTCGGTGCTGGCATTCAGTACATGGAGCTCCAGCCCGAGGCTACGAGCCGCCGCTTGCGCATCTTCAATCGCGGTCTTGGTAAGAGTTGGACTGGTCGGGTTAATCAGTAATGCCATGGAGCTCGTCCCCGGGACGACTTGGTGCAGTAACTCCACGCGCTTGGCCACTAATTCCTGATTCAACGTGGTCAGGCCCGTGAGGTTGCCTTCTGGCCGGTTCAGGCTGGCGACAAGTCCAAGCTCGATCGGGTCGCCCCCTATCCAGAAGACGATCGGAATCGTCGAGGTCGCCGCTTTTGCTGCAAGTGCCGCAGGAGTGCTGCCGGGCACTGCAATCACGGTCACCCGACGACGAACCAGATCGGCAGCCAGTGCCGGCAATCGATCATTGCGGCCCTCCGCCCAGCGGTATTCGATCGCCACGTTCCGGCCGTCGACGTACCCCGTTTCGCTCAGGCCTTCGTGGAACGCACGCATACGACTCGCCCACAGATCAAGCGATGCGCTGCCGAGCAACCCAATCACCGGCATCGCCGGCTGCTGCGCGCGCGCCGCCAGTGGCCACGCCGCCGCGCCGCCGAGAAGCGTGATGAACTCGCGTCTCCGCATATCCGCTCCCA
>Ga0097691_1001921_pt1 | contig 14542 bp, 9 predicted proteins | sample NGESurdeep072012_8_FD_72858 | JGI IMG/M metagenome (GOLD analysis project Ga0097691, IMG submission 72858) | Arctic peat soil microbial communities from Barrow, Alaska - NGEE Surface sample 210-1 deep-072012 | ecosystem: Environmental > Terrestrial > Soil > Wetlands > Peat ...
CTTGGATGCGGGAGTTCAGGCCTTCGGCGCCGGCGTTGGTGATCGGGTGGGCGAAGTAGGACAGCAGTCCCGCCTCGTGACGCTTCAGTGTCTTGGCAGCGTCGATGATCGGCATGGGATTCCGCAGGCGCGACTGCAAGAATTCCAGGGCGGCCATCTGTTCAGCATCTTGGGGGGACGCCACCAGGTTGCCGCGGCAATCGACACCTTTCCTCGTGAGTCGCCCCCTTGGCCGACCGCGGCTGTTACTGGAAAGCTGTGACCGCATACGCCGCGAGGTTTCTCGGTCATCATGCCGCCAAGCCGGCGTGCCACAGACAGACAGCCGCGACAGAGCGCAGTCGGTCTGGTGCGTCTAACTGGGCGCTGTGATACCTGCCCCACGGTGGGCGATAGGCGGCGGAATGACGCGCCTTGTTCGACCTTGCGGGCTCTTGCAGCGACGATTGGTGCATGGCGCGTTGGGTTGAGATCAACACTGGAAGTCCGGTCTACCGGATCCGAGGCGACCGCGTGGTCGACATCAACACTGGAAGTCCGGTCTACCGGATCCGAGGCGACCGCGTGGTCGACATCAACACCGGCCACCCGGTCTACCGCATGCGCGAGTAGGAACAGCGCCATATGGCGGCGGTGTGACGCACTCTTCGCGGCAGAAGAGTGTGTTGTCGGGGGCGGCGTGATCGGTTCCCCCTGTTGCTCGTCGGCCAGTGTCCGGCCGAACTGAGGGCGGCGATGACGTAGGCATACCCGTCACGGGTGTGTTGCTGGACAACGGTCCGGGCTGAGAATCTACTGGAGAACGCAGGAGAGTATCCAGGAGGCGATGTGGCACAGCCGTCGACCGGCCTGGCGTCAGAGCGGGTCTCGGCCGTCAACCCTCAGGAGTCCATCGTCCGGATTCTGCGCGACCTGCGGACTCGTCGCGGCGGGCTCTCGGATCGCGAGGCTGCCAGGCGGTTGGTGGTCTTCGGGCCGAACGAGCTCATCCGACGTCGTGGCCGGACGTGGCTGCGCGAGCTCGTCGGACAGCTCATCCACCCCCTTGCTCTGCTTCTGTGGCTGGCTGGACTGCTCGCAGCGATCAGCGGCACCGCCCCGTTGGCCATCGCGATCGTCGTCGTGATCCTCATCAACGCGCTCTTTGCCTTTATCCAGGAGCGGCACGCCGAGCAGGCGGTGGAGGCGCTCTCGGCATACTTGCCAATAACAGTGCGCGCCGTTCGTGAAGGGATCCCCAAGCGGGTGGAGGTTCGCGAGCTCGTCCCGGGAGACGTGATCGTGATCGAGGAAGGCGAACGCGTCTCGGCGGATGCACGGCTGCTGTCAGGGTCGGTGGAGATGGACCTGTCCACGCTCACCGGCGAGTCGCTGCCGCTGTTGCGTACCGCCGATCCGTTCGACACCCACGGGCCGATCCTGGAGGCGCGCGATCTCGTCTTCAGCGGCACCAGCTGCACCGGGGGCGAAGCCACCGCAGTGGTCTTCAACACCGGCATGCACACCGAGCTTGGCCGGATTGCCGCGCTGTCACAGCGTGTTGGCCATGAGGAGAGCCCCCTCGAGAAGCAGGTCAAGCACGTCGCCCGGCTGATCGCCGTGGTGGCGGTCGGCATGGGTGTCGCCTTCATCCCGCTCGGGACGCTGATGGCGGGGCTTTCGCTGGGCGACGCGGTGAACTTCGCGATCGGGCTGCTGGTAGCCAACGTGCCCGAAGGGCTGTTGCCGACGATCACTCTCGCACTCGCGGTGGGTGTCCGGATCCTCGCGCGACGGGGTGTCCTGGTCAAGCGGATCTCGGCGGTGGAGACACTCGGCTCCACCAGCGTGATCTGCACGGACAAGACCGGCACGCTGACCCTGAACCGGATGCGCGTGACCCGGGGCTGGACGTCCGAGCGGGTTCTCGACCTCACCGCGCCGCTCCCTGACATCGAACCGGGATCGGCGGCGAACAGGATGGCCCGCGCCGTCGTCGCCTGCAACAACGCCGAGTTCGACCCGACCCAGCCTGACCAAGAACATGGTGACCCCACCGAGCTGGCCCTGCTGCACATGGCCAGGTCGTTGGGCGTCGACCCCACCGCCCGGCCCAGCGAACGGATAACCCAGTTCCACTTCGACCCCGCGCTGCGTCGGATGTCTACGGTCCACCGGGACGCCGACCGGGTCCGTGTGCACACCAAAGGCGCTCCCGAGGAGCTGATGCCCTTGTGCACCCGAGTGGCCGGGCCGGATGGCGACGAGCGTCCCTTGACCCAAGAGGACCGCGCGGCATTCGACCAGCTGGTCAGTGGGTGGGCCGAGGAGGGGTTACGCCTGCTCGCCGTAGCCGAACGCGACATCGACGAGAGGGAGCTGCCGGACCTCACCCGCGAGCAGGCCGAACACGACCTGACCCTGCTGGGCGTGGCGGCGATGATCGACCCACCCCGGCCCGAGGTGGCCGACGCGGTCGCCCGCTGCCACTCAGCCGGCATCCGACTCATCGTGGTCACCGGCGACCACGGCCTCACCGCCCAAGGCATCGCAGAATCAGTGGGCATCGGCCGGGCAGGCCTGCGGATCGTCACTGGCGCCGAGCTCGAGCAGATGACAGAAGACGCGCTCGACGAGCTGCTGGCCATAGGCGAAGAGCTTATTTTTGCGCGCAGCTCACCCGAGGACAAGCTTCGCATCGCCGACGCCCTGCAGGACCAGGGACATGTCGTCGCCATGACGGGTGACGGCGTCAACGACGCGCCGGCACTACGGCGAGCCGACATCGGCGTGGCCATGGGCAAGTCCGGCACCGACGTCGCCCGTGAAGCAGCCACGATGGTCCTCACCGATGACAACTTCGCGTCCATCGTCACGGCGGTCGAAGCCGGGCGACGTGTCTACGACAATGTCCGCAAGTTCATCATCTACATCTTCGCGCACGCGACACCGGAGGTCGTTCCGTTTCTGGTCTACGCCCTCTCCGGCGGCCGAGTTCCGTTGCCCCTGACGGTGATGCAGATCCTGGCCATCGACCTCGGCACCGAGACCCTGCCCGCTCTGGCGCTCGGGCGAGAACGCGCCGAACCCGGACTGATGGAGCGCCCGCCGAGACAACGCACCCAGAACGTGATCGATGCCCCGATGCTTGCCAGGGCCTGGGGACTGTTGGGCGGCGTCTCCGCACTGCTGGTGATGATGATCTTCCTGGCGACGCTCCAACTTGGCGGATGGCGCCTCGGCGATGACGTGAGCTCGGGTCCGCTTCTCCATGTGTGGCAACAGGCCACGACCATGAGCTTCCTCGGTATCGTGGCCTGCCAGATCGGGACCGCCATGGCCTCACGCACGCAGCACGCATCGCTTCGGCAAGTGGGAGTCTTCACCAACCGGTTGCTGCTCTGGGGCATCGCGTATGAGATCGTCTTCGCCGCCGCACTGGTGACCGTGCCGCCGCTACAGGGCGTGTTCGGCACTGCCACACCAGACCTATGGCAGGTGTTGTTCATCCTGCCCTTCCCCGTCCTGGTCTGGGGAGTCGACGAACTCTGGCGGTGGAACACCAGACGACGTGTCGCTCTACACCAGCAGGAAGTTCCGGGCCATTGAGTCTTGGTGGTGTTGTTCCTGGTCAAGGCTGCGTTGGCCATGTCTCGGCGTATGACCCAAATGCGGGGGGTGCCGTGTGGGAACGGTCACCGGGGCCCCGCCACAAAGTCCGCAGTCAGTTGGGGGCACCCAAGGACGGAACCGGGCCGAGAGCGTTGTTGAGTTTGTTGGCGACGCGTCCCCGCTCAACCCTGTTCGGGGGGAATCTCGGGGAACGAGGACGCGCTGTATAGATCCTTCCAGACAACCCCGCCATCTCAAAGTCGAGGACTGCGGGGTTCGTCCGATCATCAAGCATGAGCGGGCGATGCGCATAGTGTGCCGGTAGCCCTTTGTGGGCGGTATGGGCGCCCCCTGGGGCCGGGTGCTCCGGTCGGGGAACGACGAGCGCCAAGATGCAGATCCGCAGCAGAGTCAGCGTATGAACGTCCTGTAGGACCCGTCCGGTGAAGATTCCCGCTCAAGCACGTCCTACGGCGAGCCCACAAGCCAGCGTCGAGGATCGGAAAGGCCCATTGGATTCTGTCGGACCCAACCGCCCCGTCGCGCCACTGTTGCCAAGCGCGATGGTGTTGGTTTCCATCGCGATTGCATACCCCCACCCCTGGCATACGCGCAGGTCAGCGCGCCGGCAGTCCGGCCAGCACGGTGGTGTAAACCCCAACTTGCGTGCGCATTCCCCACAGACCTCGAACCCGCCCGATCCGGTTTACGCGTTTGTGCAGGTCACAGGCCTGCGGCACCAGAACCTGATGACCGCCAAAACGAGGTCGTTTTCGATACCCCCACCAGGTATATGAGGAGGGGCCTCCGACCACGTTTCCGCAGGTCAGAGGCCCTCTCACGCACTTGGTGGCAGGTGAAGGATTCGAACCTTCGAAGCTCACGCGATGGATTTACAGACCATGGGCGGCAAGCCCGTGACCAGCGAAAACGTCCCTTCCATCGACAACTTACGTGCGTATTCCCCACAGATATCCGTCGACAGCCGACGACAGCCGACGGCAGCCGGACACCCAACGAGCAACTTCTACGACGACTTGGTGACAGTCGCGATGCCGGACGACCGACACTCGTTCTTCACAGCCACATCTTTCGGCGCGGCTATCGCCCCTTGGTAGCACAAGTGCTACCGTAGTGTCATGGCTAAGGCAGGACTGCGGGAGCTCCGCCAGCACGCAAGCGATCTGGTGCGCCGTGCTGAGCGTGGTGAGACGGTGACAGTGACCGTGAGCGGCCGCGAGGTCGCTCAGCTGGGACCGCTGCAGCGCATGCAATGGCGCACTTGGGAAGACATCGTTGCCGTATTCGCAGGCCCATCTGACAGCGATTGGGCCAAGGACCGTGACTTGGTTGACCATGGGGTCAGCGACCCCTTCGCCAAATGAGGAGCATTCTCGACACGAGCGTCCTCCTCGGACCCAATCCTGGTGAGATTCAGGGAGAGATAGCAATCAGCACAGTGTCGCTGGCGGAGTTGCATTTCGGGGTTATGGTCGCTCGGTCTGACCAGATACGCGCCACTCGCTTGCGGCGACTGGCGACAATCGAGCAGACGTTCCAGGCCCTGGCGATCGATGCAACCGTTGCGCGAGAATATGGGCGGCTTGCTGCCGCGGTCGTCGCGGCCGGTCGGAAGCCTCGAGCCCGCGCGATGGACCTCTTGATAGCTGCAACTGCGTCAGCAAACGACGCTCGGCTCTACACCCGGAATCCGTCAGATCTTGTTGGACTCGACGATCTCCTTGAGATCGTCGGCATCAGTTGAGGATCCTCCTGCGGACGACGGTCGGTGTTCTGCCATCATCGAGCGATGTCTACCTCCAGCCCAGTGCGCCTTGTGCTGTTCAATATCGACCGAACGCTGGTCGACCACGACGGCGCCACCGCGGCAGGGGTCGAGCAGGGGCTGGTGGCCAGGAGCTGGGGACCACCCCCCATCACCGCTATGCAGGGACAGACGACGGATGAGGCACCAACCAAACGCTTGACACAAAACGACTTACGCTGATATCCGGGCGTTTCGCCGCGTCCCAGAGTGCATGCGGCGCGAGTCATAGGCGGCGGAATGACGCACCCATGCGACCGCACGACTCACTCGGGAGGGCCGTTGCCTGGTACCGGCTAGTTGATGTCGAACTCATTCCCTTCGGGATCGGCCATCGCGACTCCGTAATGATCCAGACCCTCCGTGACGATCGCGCGCAGCCGCGTGGCACCGAGAGAAACGAGCCGCGCCGCCTCAGCCTCGACCCGCTCGCGCCTGGTGTCGAGCGACGAACCGCGACCACCGCTCGCGTTCACGTCGATGTGGATGCGGTTCTTGATCGACTTCTTCTCGGGGACGATCTGGAACCAGATGCGCGGACCCTCACCGTTCGGATCCTCGATGATGTCCGAGCCACCGCCAAGTTCGTCTTCAGGCACACCAATCGACCTGAAGAAGTCGTCCCACGAGTCGAAGCCGGACGGCGGAGGTGCGATCACGTAGTGCAGCGCCTCGGCCCAGAAAAGCGCGAGCGGTTCGGGTGATGTGCAGTCGATCACCAGTTGGTACGACACGGCCACCTGACACCTCCACGAATGCTCGATTCGGATCAGAGTGGCACGCCCGACCGACAGGCACGCGAGCCGGCCTATCGGCTCATCGCATCCGGGCGCTCCCAGTTCACGAACGCGGCGGAATGACGCATGTCGTCCACCCGCGCGGATCGCGGCATTTGAGTGCGTTGCTCTTGGTCGGCGGTTCTCATTCACGCTGTGAGGGCTTCCCGGTGCCCGGGTTCGTCTCCTTGGGAGAATGCCAAGTATGAGCCTCGACCGTGTGTGTGTTGCGGACTCGAGCAGCCGACGGCCCGCCAGGTGTCTGGCGGGCCGTCGGTTGTGGTTTGCTGTTTGGCCGTGCGGGTTGGCTCACTGGGGTCGCTCAGCGCACCGTTTCCGCTACGGATGAGTGGGGGTCATTGCCCGTCTGAGCTGGGGATGTAGGCCCCGGGAACCTGGGACGGGGCGTAGACCTGCGGGTCGCCGGGGTAGGGGACGGCCCAGTCATGCGCCTGGTACCAGGTGAACCGATTCATCAGCTCAGGGCTCGCGGTGTCCGGGGCAGAGTTGCTGCTGTTGAATGCCTGCTTCCCTTGCCACGCCTGCCACTTCGCGGCGACAGCCTTTTGGGATGCCGGCACGGTAGCCGTCGTGGCCTGCGCGCCGCTGGAGGGCGCCGCAGTCCCGCTGGCCGTAGTGGGGTTGTCCTGACCGCAGGACGGGGCAGGACTCGCCTGCTCGGTGAGCGGGATCTGGTTGGGGACCGCGGTGAAGGGTGTGAAGTCAGGCTTGGACTGGAAGGCGTCGAACATCGGCGTCGCCGCTGCGAGCTTCTGGTTCAGCGGCTGAGCTCCCAGGATCTGCTGGATGGTACGGACCATGTTGATCTGCGAGTAGTAGCGGGAGATCACCTTGCCATGCTGCGCCCATGGGCTGATCACCTGGACCGGGGCGCGGTGGCCATCGACGTGGTCGGCACCATCTTGGCTGTCGTCCTCGACCACGAAGATGGCCGAGTCCTTCCAGTACTTGCTGTGGGAGATCTTGTCCACGACCTGGCCGACTGCGAGGTCCCCGTCGGCGACCTGAGCCCTCGCATCCGGTGCGCCACCGGTGTGGTCGCTGGACAGCCAGAGCATGTTGAAGTTCGCGGGGCCGTTCTTCTCGAAGTCCTGCTTCCAGACCTGTTGCCGGTAGATGTCCGGGATGTTGACGTCGAACTTCGGGTAGTTGTGAACCGTGATCTGGTTCAGCGAGGGGATCGGGGACTCGGTGTCCGATTTGACGGATGGGTCCATCAACTTGCCCGGGTCGCCACCAGCTTGGACGTCCTTGGCGGTGCAGTAGTACTTCTGCCAGGTCGCACCGGCTGGTTTGCTCAAGAACTGGGTGAACTCACCGAAGTTTCTTGCGGTGGCCCCCGCTGAAAGCGCCGAGGTCCACAGGAAGCCGGAGCGCTGGTGACCTAGAACGTCGTCCTCGGTGTCGTAGCTGCGGATGTACTCCCCGGCGCTGGACTCGGTGTACTCCGGGTTGTCTGCCTGCATCAACCAGTTGTGCCCCTCGGCGGAGTTGGTGCCGATGTCGTACAGGTTGTCGTAGAGGCCGAACTGCTTCTCCAGCGCATGCTGGTTGGGTGTGACAGTCTTGCCGAACTGCGCCAGCGTCGGGTCGCCGTTACCTCGGGGGTCGTCGCCGTAGACCTGGTCGTAGGTGCGGTTCTCCTTGACGATCATGAAGACGTGCTTGATCGTGGACGGGTCCCCGAGACGCTTTGGGACGGGGACCGCATCTACTTTGTTTCCATCGGCCTGCTTGACGTCGTTCGTGCCCCAGGCGTTCTGGGCAAAGACCGTCGAGGTGTACTTGCCGATCTGCTGGTCGTCGGGCAGCGTGAAGCTGGTCAGTGACGCGGTGGTGCTGTGCGTGTCATGGCCGCTGACCGTCGGGACGCCGTACCCCTTGTTGGTGGTGATCGCAGGGCCGCGAGCGTCGATGCCACGGGTGTTCGTGACGACGATCCGGTCTCCGACCGTCGCCACATTCGCCGGGTAGTAGTCCGTCGGCAACAAGCCGACGTAGCTCACCGGCTCCTGCGGCTGGCTGCCGTAGCGGTAGACGGCGACCGCGTTGGCCCGACCGAGGGTGACCAGCAGGTGGCCGTCCTTGGTCAGCGCGATGCCGGTGGGCTCGTAACCCACCTTGGAGTGCGGCCACGGCTGGGTGGCGATGGTCTGGACGACGACGTCCTTGCCGGTGTCGATCACCGAGACGGTGTCGCTGTTGGTGTTGGCGACGAACAGCGCGTTGCCGGAGGTGTAGAGCGCGGTCGGGTGCAGTCCGACGTCGATGGACTTGACCGCAGCGGACGGGGCCGAGGTGTCGATGACGCTGACCGTGCCGGTGGTCGAGCTGTCGGTGAAGGGGTCGGCGGGCACGTTCGTGCCGTAGGAGTTAAGGGCGGTCTCGTTCGGCTTTGCCTGTCGGCCGCCTTCGTTGCTGACGTAGAGCTTGGTGCCCGTGAACCTGAGCTGACGAGGGGCGATGCCCACCTTCCAGGTCGCCTTGACCGCCCCTGTGGTCGGGTCGAGGGCCGCCACCGTGTTCTGGCCGTTCATCGCGACATACAGCGTGGATCCGTCGGGTGAGTACACCGACTCTCCCGGCAGCGCGGAGTTGCCGTTCGCCTGAGGAAGCGGGAAGCGGGTTGGGGTGCCCAGGGTGCCGTCGAGGTTGACCGGAAAACGGGTGAGGGCATCGCTTTGTGAAAGCCAGAGGAACTTGCCGTCGGGTGAGTAGGTCGGGCCTTCCTGGCCGACGCTGCCGTCGGCCAGGGGCTGGTCGACACCAGCAGCTTTGCCGACCCGATAGATCAGCTTGTGGGCAGCGAGGTCGAAGATCTGGAGCACCACACCCCTGTCGGCGCTGCTTGCGGCGAGGAACCGCCCATCGGGGTTGACGGTCGATCCCATGAACTTGCCGTACTCGGTCATCAGACGGTCACCGATCGGCTTGATGACCTGGTTGTCGGAGATCTGGAGCCCGTCGGCGTACTGGGTACCGACGGTGCGGTTACCGAAGGCGTCGGTCGTGGCGTAGGCAATCCCACCACCGGCAAGAGTGAGGGCCACCGTGCTGACCAAGGCGATTCGGACCCGGCGGTTGGTGATGCCGAGCTGTTCGAGGGGGTTTCGCGAGATGCCCCGCCGCTGTTGAGTGACCTGCATGATCATCCTTTCGAGGAGTTGACTGACAACAGGTCGACGAGACCGTCGATCTGCCACAAGGGGTTGGGCGTGTCCCCGGTCGGGGTACGCACATGGAAGTAGCCGTTCACCTCCCTTGGCCCATCACCGTCTGCGACGTACCGTCCCTCTGCGGCTACGTCGAGCTGGTAGATGGCGGTTCCGACAGCGGTGGCGCCCGGGATGTGCCATGACACGACACAACGCCAGTCGTTCCCCGGGCCCTGGTCGTTCCCCTGGGATCCCGCCCGGTAGCAGGACGCACTGGTGCGCAGCTGCTCCTCGGTCACGTCCGGCCGATGGAGCTCACGTAGCTGCAGGCGGTACAGGTGGGCGAACGACGTCGCCAGCGACTGCTCCACCTTGGGCTTCTCGATCCCAGAGCCAGTCGCGGGCGTCGCCACCGCGACGACCGCGATGCTGGCTCCGGCCAGGGCGGCCAGTGAGAGGGCGCCGACCATCAGCGAGCGGATACCGGACCCGTCGTAGGCAAGGTCGGCGAAGTCCCGGCGGACGAACAGGAGGTAGGCGAGTGTCGTCGCGACCACGACCCAGGCGATGCTGACCAACAGGCCGACGAGTAGTGGTCCGGTCTGCGCCGGGCTGGTGAACAGGCCGCGCCATGCGAGGAACGACTGACTCGGTAGGGCGAGGCGAACGGCGGCGGGCATGGGCAGTAGCTGCGCCGCCTGCAGCAGGAACGCGAGCAGCGCCGGCATCAGCAGGCCCATCGGCGACCGACCCAACACAACGGAGCCGAGCAAACCAACAGCCGCGTAGACGAAGGAGGCGGCCCCCACGCATGCCCAGGCGAGCAGCACCAACAGTGCGCTGTGTCCCGCGTCTATGCTCCCGCCGTCGAGCCCGACGAGTCCCTGGGCGCCGACCGCTGCGATGCCTCCGCCCATACTCGAGATGGCCAAGCCCGCCTCCATGACGACTATCACGGCGGTGCTGGCCAGCGACTTCGCGACGAAGATGCGGCGCGGCGAGCGGACCGCCATGACGAGGTGTCGCCACGTGCCCAGGCGGTCCTCCGCAGCGAACACGTCACCGGCGACGAGCGCTGTCAGTAGTGGAAGCGCCCAGCTGCACGAGAAGCTGAGTACCACCAGCGAGCCAGCCCAGCCGGTGGCGAACATCCAGCGTCCGAACACCGTGTCGCTGGGCAGCGAGCTTTGTTGGCTGGCGGCCGCGATGAAGACGGCTGGCCCGACCCAGCAGGCCGCCAGGAGGATCCGGATCCGCCACTGGGAGAGCAGCTTGACCAATTCGAACCGGAAGCTGGAAACGAGGTCGGCGGGACGGGTGGCGGGACGGTTGGCGGGACGTGCGGCCACCGGCGCCTGCGCCAAGGCGGAGCTCACTAGGCGACCTCTCCTCTGGCCACGGAGTCCTCGGTGCCGGTCAGCACCAAGAACGCTGCCTCCAGCGGCGGCACCACGGGTCTCAGCTCGCGGACCGCCACGCCTGCGCCGACGAGCCGGACGATCAGCTCGTCCACGGCGCTGACCGGACCTCGGGCGATGATGGCGTCATCCTCGGACTCAACGGGGTGGTTCGCCGGCATCACCTCCAGTCCCGGGGTCTGCCAGGCGATCCGGCGGGCGTTGGCTCCATCCGAGGTGACGACCCGGTAGTCGAGACGCCCGCTTTCTGCCGCGAGCTTGCTGACCGAGCCGGAGAAGACCACCCTGCCGCTCGCCAAGATCGTGACCTCGGAGCACAAGGCGGAGAGGTCGTTCATGTGGTGGCTGGAGATCACGACTGCGGCACCCTGAGCAGCCAGGTCACTGAGCACCCGGTAGACATGGCGTTTGCCGGCCGGGTCCAGGCCGTTGGTCGGTTCGTCCAGCACCAGCAGCTGCGGCCTGGTCAGCAAAGCAGCCGCCAGACCGAGCCGCTGGCGCATACCCAGCGAGAAACCGCGGAGACGGTTGTCAGCGACATCCATCAGACCGACCTGCTCCAGGGCGTGGTCGACCTCGCGGGCCCGGTTGGCCCTATAGCCGCGGAGCGCGGCGAGGGCCGCGAGGTTCTGCCGCGCGGTCAACGACGGATAGAGCCCCGGTCCGTCGACGAACCCCGCCACACCCTCCGGCACCCCCAGCACACGGTTGACCGGCGCGCCCAAGATCTCGAGCGTGCCCTTGTCCGCGACGGAGAGCCCGAGCAGGAGTCCAAGCAGCGTGGTCTTCCCGGCCCCATTCGGGCCAACGAGACCGTGCACCTGGCCGCGGGGGATGTCGAGATCTACCCCGTCGAGCCCGACCACATCGGCAAAGTACTTCGTGATTCCACGCGACCGAACTGCGGGCGAACTCTCCACGGTGTCCTCTCTAATCGTCCACTAATCGTCCAAGCGAGAGCGAGGCTAGGCAGGCTGGAAGCTTTAAGAGCGGCTGGAATCTGTACCCGAGGTGAATAACGGGTGTCTCCGTCGCGACACCCTCACCGTGTAGCGCCGGGCCTTTCGTGCCACCCTCAAAACAGGCTGCCAACTGTCGTGCGGGCGCGTTGGCCCTACTCGGCTGGCGGGGGGCCGCGGTGGTCCTCGTCTCGCCGCGTTGAACGCGGGCGCACTCGGGTCGGGTTGCTCGCGTCCGTGTTCAGCGTCGGCCTGGTTGCGTGGTTCGGGCTGCAGGTCGCGCTGGCAGCGAGAACGACCGCGAGGCGCGACGTCATCGCCAACGCCATCGCCGTCCTCGTCAACGCCGTCATCACTTTCAAGGTCATCCACAGCGGCGTGCGCGATGCGCCTTACGCAAAGCGCAGCGACCGCTGAGCCTCGATCCACGGTGAAATTCGTCTCGGCAGCGGGTCGTAACGGGCCAATACCCTTCTGACTCGACTATCCGAGTCGATGAGCGGTCGTCGATACCGCCTCTGGGCAGCATGGATGTCCGCGCGATGAGCCGGCTCGTTGTGCAAGCCAGCCAGGTCAAACAGATCCCGAGTTCCCAGCGATGGACCGCTAGGCCGGAGCCCAGTGCACCTCGAAGGATCACCGGCAATCTACCGACAAGCGGACTTCCGCTCATCGGCTACCCGGTCGTCCGCATCGCCGAAACGCGGCGGTAGGACGCGCCTCGCGGACCCATCGTGCGACCCTGGTTCGGCGGATGAAGTTCCGATTCGCGCTGGAGATCGCGACACCTCTGCCGGCAACCTCGACCAGCGCTGGCTCACTCGAGCACGTGGATGCCCCGTGCCGCGCACATGTCCTTGAGGACCTGCGGCCAGACCGTCACGCTGACCTCGCCGAGGTGGGCCTTGTGCAGCAGCAGCATCAGCGTCCGAGACTGGCCGATGCCACCACCGATCGACAGCGGCAGGGTGCCGTCCACGATCCCCCGGTGGTAGGGCAGGTCCAGCCAGTCCAGCTGCCCGGTCAGCTCAAGCTGCTGCCTCAGCGACGCGGCGTCGACCCGGACACCCATCGAGCTCAGCTCGTGACGGCGCCGGGTCACCGGGTTCCACACCAAGATGTCGCCGTTGAGCCCGTGGCGGGTCTGCCCGTCGGCGGTGGTCGTCGGCGTGACCCAGTCGTCGTAGTCGGCGGCGCGCAGCTCGTGGGGGTACCCGTCATCGAGGGTCCACCCGATGCCGATGATGAACACCGCGGGGACCTCCTGGAGCAGCGCGGTCTCCCGCTGCTTGCGCGGCAGGTCGGGGTAGCGCGCCAGCAGGTCCTCGGCGTGGATGAAGGTGATCTCCTCCGGAAGGCCGGGGTAGCGCTCGTCGACGAGGGCCGGGAACTCCTGCTCCAGGTACGACTGGGCGCCGCGCAGCACCGACCAGATGCGGCGCACGGTCTCCTTCAGGGTCTCCAGCGTGCGATCCTCGGCGGTGATGGTGCGCTCCCAGTCCCACTGGTCGACGTACGCGCTGTGGTCGTGGTCGAGGAAGTAGTCCTTGCGCACCGCCCGCATGTCCGTGCATAGCCCGACACCCGGGCCCATCCCGAGCTGCCGCAGCGCCACGCGCTTCCACTTGGTGGCCGCCTGCACGACCTGGGCGTCGATGGGGTGGACCCCGTTGTCGTTGGCGATGCGGAACGACACCGGGGTGCGCGAGCCGTCCCGGTCCAGCATGTCGTTCACCCCCGACTCGGCGTCGACGATCAAGGGCACCTGCACCATCTCGAGACCGAGCTCGCGGCACAGGCCGTCCTCGATGTGGCGTCTGGCCCCGAAGATCGCGCGCTGGGTCTCGCGCGGGGTCAGCAGTGAGCGGTAGTCGTCGGGCAGGACCCGCTCGACCTCCTCGTAGGTCCCGATTCCCGGCCCCGCGAGGTCGGCGCGCTTGGCGCCGGCTACGTCCGTCATGACCCGTTGCCTCCTGTCGTCGTCCCGACCCGACGTCAGGGCCGGTCGTCGGCCCGGTCGCAACCAGGGACTGCCACCAGTCTCCTCTCCGACGATCCCCTGGGGAACAGGCGACGACGGGACGTGACCGACCAGACAGGGGTAAACGGGTGCGCAGAGCACGAAGGCGCCCGTGCGGCTCAGCGCGGCCCACCGTCTCGCGAACCCCAGACGGGCGAGATCGTCGCATCCTCGACCTGCAGGCCCGCTCCTGCGAACCTCGCAAGGACCACGTCGTCACCGAACGGGCTCATTTCCAGAGCGAACCCCGCGTCGAACTGGACGTGGACCTGCGGCGGTAGCTCGACGCGGGGCCGGGAGCCTGGGCCGAAGGTGGCTCCCGTCACCCCGCGCGCGGGGGACGACCGAAGCGGGCGAAGCTAGCCTGAGGATATGGCCAGCAAGAAGAAGTGGAGCGATTTCACCGACACCCAGAAGGCGGCCATCCTCCTAGCCGCGAGCGTCGAGCTGTCGCTGACGGCGACCGCCCTGGCCGACCTGGTCCGGCGGCCCCGTGAGCAGGTCCGTGGCCCGAAGACGCTGTGGTTGCTCGGCTGCTTCGTCCAGCCGGTGGGACCCATCGCCTACCTTGCCTGCGGGCGGACCAAGACCTGAGGCCGCATGTTTGGGGAGCGCCGGATCTGCGGTGGTGAGCGAGGTTCCTCATCGGCGGCGGAATGACGCGCTCGGCGCGGCACCCGCGGGAAAGTCGGGGCTGCAGCGCCTGGTGAGGTCGGCCCGCTGGGAGAGTGGGAGGCGGCCCAAGGGACGGGCGGCCCGGGGGACGGCGGATGTGAC
>Ga0097691_1001922_pt1 | contig 14538 bp, 9 predicted proteins | sample NGESurdeep072012_8_FD_72858 | JGI IMG/M metagenome (GOLD analysis project Ga0097691, IMG submission 72858) | Arctic peat soil microbial communities from Barrow, Alaska - NGEE Surface sample 210-1 deep-072012 | ecosystem: Environmental > Terrestrial > Soil > Wetlands > Peat ...
CCGAGCCGCAAGGCCGCCACGAGGTTCTCATGAGCGATAGCGGTACGAAAAAGGTCGTGAAGTGTCCGCTGTGCGAAGGCCGCGGAGAGCTGGAAGACGACGAAATGTTCAACCGCCTCTCCGAGAAAGACCTGGGGCGCAAGCTCTCGTCGTATGTGGAAAACATCGTCATCGCCGACGAGAAGGCAGAAGCCGGCTCCACCGACTTCCAGCGCCATGTGGACGCGTGGAACTGCACGCACTTCCTGTGGCGCCGCAGCCCCAAGGAATAAGGAATAACGACGAGCGCAGGAGCAAAGTTGGTCGAGGAGCAAGTCGAGAGAGGATCTATGCCCCAAGTGGATACCGAAGCTGTCACAGGCCTGCTGGCGCAGTTTGAAGAGCGACGTTCCAGCCTGATTCCCATTCTCCAGGAAGTCCAGAACAACTACCGCTATCTTCCGCAACCGGTATTGAAGCAGATCAGCGTGCGGTTGCACCTGCCGCTGGCGGACGTGTACCACGTGGCGACGTTCTACAACTGCTTCACCCTGCAGCCGGTGGGCAAGAACCTGGTGCAGGTATGCCTGGGGACCGCATGTCACGTGCGCGGCGCACCGAAGGTGCTGGACCGTGTGCTCAGCGACCTGAAACTGTCGCAACCCGGCACCACCGGCGACTGCGAATATACGGTCCGTACCGTGCGCTGCATCGGTTGCTGCGGCTTGGCTCCGGTAGTGCGCGTCAACGACAACACCCACCCGCACATGAACCAGGCGAAGGTGAAGGGCATGCTGAAGAAGTACTACAGCAAGCAAGCGGCCCGCACCTCTGGCTAAGGCGAGGAGATCAAGATGCCAAGGCTGAACTCGGTAAAAGAAATGGAAGATTTCCGCGCCACGTGCCTGGCGGGCCGCGATGCGAACAAACCCTGCCTGACCGTATGCGCGGGCAGCGGTTGCGTGGCCGCAGGCTCGCTCACCGTGCTCGAAAAACTGCGCGCGGAAGTGAACAAGCGCGGGCTGGAAGGCCAGATCGACGTAAAGAGCACCGGCTGCCATGGGTTCTGCGAACGCGGCCCGGTCATGATCGTGTGGCCCGAAGGGACTTTCTACAACCAGGTGGCCGCGAAAAACGTGGTGGACATCGTCAACAGCGTTTCCAACGGCCACAAACCGGTGGAAGCGCTGCTCTACAAGGATCCGACTACCGGCAAGAAATACGAGCACGAACATGAAGTGCCGTTCTACGCCCACCAGCAGCGCGTGCTCTTCGGGAATAACGGCCGGATCGATCCGAAGGACATTACCGACTACCTGCGCGTCGGCGGCTACCAGTCTCTCGCCAAGGTGCTCTCCAAGATGACGCCGGACGATGTCGTCGACAGCATCACGCGCTCCGGTCTGCGCGGCCGCGGCGGCGCCGGATTTCCTACCGGCATGAAGTGGAGCCTGTGCCGCAAGAACGGCAAGCCCAACGGCCACGGCGAAATCGAACGCTACGTGATCTGCAACGCCGACGAGGGCGATCCGGGCGCTTTCATGGATCGCTCGCTGTTGGAAGGCAATCCGCACAGCGTCATCGAAGGCATGCTCATCGGGGCATTCGCGCTGGGCGCGAAGGAAGGCTATGTGTACGTCCGCGCCGAGTACCCGCTCGCGGTCGAGCACCTCAAGGTCGCCATCCAACAGGCGGAGGAGCACGGCATTCTCGGCGATAGCGTCCTCGGTTCAGGCATGGGCTTCCGCCTGAAAATCGTGCAAGGCGCGGGAGCATTCGTCTGCGGCGAGGAGACGGCGCTGATCGCATCCATCGAAGGGCGCGTCGGCGAACCGCATCCGCGGCCGCCTTACCCGGCGCAAAAGGGCTTGTACGGCAAGCCCACAATTATCAACAACGTTAAGACCTGGGCCAGCGTCGGACACATTATCGGCCGCGGCTGGGAGTGGTACTCGTCGATCGGCACCGAGAAGAGCAAGGGCACGATGGTGTTCTCGCTCGTCGGCAAGATCAACAACACCGGCTTGGTCGAAGTGCCGATGGGAATCACGCTCCGCGAAATGATCTACGAGATTGGCGGCGGAATCCCGAACGGGCGCGAGCTGAAGGCGGTACAGATCGGCGGACCCTCCGGCGGTTGCATTCCCGCCGATTTGATTGACCTTCCCATCGACTACGAGCAACTCACCAAGGCCGGTTCGATGATGGGCTCCGGCGGCATGGTGGTAATGGACGACAGCACCTGCATGGTGGACCTCGCCCGCTACTTCATGGAGTTCCTTGAGGACGAGTCGTGCGGCCTGTGTTTCCCCTGTCGCGAAGGCACGCAACGCATGAAGGAGATCCTCACGCGCATCTGCGAAGGTGGCGGGCACGAGGACGACCTGCAAACCCTGGAAGACCTCGGTTGGGTGATGAAAGAGACGTCGCTGTGCGGACTCGGCCAGACGGCGGCGAACCCGGTGCTTACCACGCTACGCTACTTCCGCAATGAGTATCTGGCTCACATCCGCGACGAAGTCTGCCCGGCGAAGGTCTGCAAGAAACTCATCATGTACGAGATCCAGCCCACCATGTGCAACGGTTGCGGCGCCTGCGTGGCGGTTTGCGCCGGGACGGCAATTCTGGGCGAAAAGAGCAAGCCTCACAAAATTGACCAGGCGAAGTGCACCAAGTGCGGCGCCTGCCTGGAAGTCTGCCAACCCAATGCAGTGCTGGTTTCTTGAGGAGCTATCGTGCCGAAACTACTGATTAACGGCATCAAGGTCGAAGTCGAAAACGGAACCACCGTGCTCGAGGCAGCGCGTTTTCTCGGGCTGCCGATTCCTACCCTGTGCGACATGGACGGCCTGACGCCCGCGGGCGCCTGCCGCCTCTGCGTGGTCGAAGTCGGCTCCAGCAATGGCAACGGCAACAGCCGGACGAAGCTGCTGTCGTCGTGTACGTTGCCCGTCGAAGAGGGCATGGTGGTGCACACGCACTCGGCGCGCGTGGAAAAGGCGCGGCGGTTGCTGGTGGAGATGTACGTCGCCACCTGCCCCGACTCCAAGCGCCTCCAGGACATGGCGTCGGCGATGGGTGTGCGCGAGGTGCGCTACAGCACCAAGCACGAAAACTGCATCCAGTGCGGCCTGTGCGTGCGCATGTGCGAGCAGCAGATGATGGCGGGCGCCATCGGCTTTGCCGGCCGCGGCCATCACCGCAAGGTATCGCGTCCTTTCGATATCACCGACGAAAGTTGCCGCCAGTGCGGCGCCTGCCTGTACGTCTGCCCCGTTTGCGAGCAGCGGTGCCAGGGTTCCACCCAGAAGACCGCACTCTGTAACGGCTGTCTGAATTTCGCGACCGTTTGTTTCCAAAGCTACAACGACGCGATGTGTTTCCTCGACCCGTGCCATGCCTGTGAATTGGGCGGGCCAATACGCCCCGACGTCAACGTCAAGTTGCGGGCGGAAAAATAATAGGAGAAGAGCAATGACCTATACGCGCCTGAATGCTTCCGCTGCCACGCTGACGAAGAACCGGACGGAGGGCTCCGTCAGCCCCTTCAGCGGTATGTGTACAACCTGTATTGACGGCTGCATCGGCATGTGCGAGATCGGCAAGAGTGCCTATCGCGGCGCCGAGATGATTTATCCGCAGCCCTTCGGCATCATCACCACGGCCTCGCAGAAAGACTACCCGGTTGACCTGTCGCACTTCACCGTCCTGGGCCGGTGCGCGGGCGCGTGGGGCATCGCCGCTGACTCCGAAGTGGCCATCTTTCCCAACGTCGACCTCACCGTCGAAATTGGCGCCAACAAGAAGAACCCGATCCGCTGCAAGCTCCCCTTCACCGGCGCGGCGATGGGTTCCACCAACGTCGCCAAAAACAGCTGGCCTGAGTATGCCGGCGGACTCGCTCTCAGCGGCGTACCCATGGCGATCGGCGAAAACGTCTCCGGCATGGACATGGAGTCGAAGTTCGAGAACGGCAAACTCGTCTCCGGGCCGGAGCTGAAGTGGCGCGTGGACTGCTACCGCGATTGGCAGCGCGACGGCTTCGGCGAAGTCATCCTCCAGGCCAACGTTGAGGACACCAAGCTTGGCGTGCAGGAATATGCGCTCAAGAACCTCGGCGTCACCGCCGTCGAGTTGAAGTGGGGACAGGGCGCCAAGGACATCGGCGGCGAAGTCAAAATCCGCGACCTGAAAAAGGCGCAGGAACTGCAGAAGCGCGGCTATGTCGTGCTGCCCGACCCGAGCAATCCGGGCGTCATCGAGTCCTTCAACAAGGGCGCGTTCCACGAATTCGAGCGCCACTCGCGCGTCGGCATGGTCACCCTCGACGGCTTCATGCAGCGCGTCGAGCAACTGCGCAAGTGTGGCGCCAAGCACGTCACCCTGAAGACCGGCGCTTATCGTCCGGAAGACACCGCGCGCGCGGTCAAGTACGCCAGCATCTGCGAACTCGACCTGCTGACGGTCGACGGCGCGGGCGGCGGCACCGGCATGAGCCCGTGGCGCATGATGAATGAGTGGGGCATCCCGTCCGTCGAGATTCACTCGCTTGTCTATCAGTACTACCAGAAGCTGGCGGCCAAGAAATGCTTCCTACCCGACTTGGCGTTTGCCGGCGGCTTCACCTTCGAAGACCAGATGTTCAAGGGTCTCGCCCTCGGTGCGCCGTACTGCAAGCTGATCGCTTACGCACGCGCTCCGTTGGCGGCGGCGATGGTGGCCAAGAACATCGGCAAGGCCATCGAGGCGCAGAACCTGCCCATCTACATCCAGCGCTTCGGCATGGGCGTGGACGAAGTCTTCGTCACCGCGCACGAGCTGCGCGAGGAACTGGGCGACCGCTTCAATAAGCTGCCGGTCGGCGCCATCGGCGTCTACACCTACAACCAGCGGCTGGCGCAGGGCCTGCGGCAATTCATGGCGGGCGCACGCAAGTTTGCGACCAAGTACATCACCCGCGACGACATCGCCACCCTCACGCCCGAAGCCACCCGCGTCAGCGGCATCGAGTACGTGATGGACATCGACAAGAAGGAAGCCGATGCCATGCTGAGCGTAAGCGGCGACCTGAAGGTCGGCAAGGCATCCAAGAGCCTCGCCGTCGCCGGGCACAATGGCAAGGGCAAGAAGTAGCAATTGGGTGGCCCACCCTAGCCGGTTTTGCTAGGGTGGGTTTAACCGCGCTCCAACCAGAACGCGGAACAGTGGCCGGAGCTGCCAGTCAGCTCCGGCTTTTATTTTGCTCGCTGAAAGCAGGGCGGACCGATCGCGCCCGGCAACGGTCTAGAGTTTTTTCAGGCGCGCGATCCGCTCCAGCACGACCCTGGCGAATCCGTCCACCTCAGCGGGCGAATAGCCGGCGGCACGAAAGCAGTCGCGTACTTGCTCCGGCGAAAGCTGGCCCAGCATGTTTCCTATCCATTTCACGTGCGCGCGTGGGATGTGCTGGACGATCTGCTCCATGGTGCGGCGCCCCTGGTACTTACGGTATTCAAAGATGAGCACGTACCACGGCGGGCGGTTCGGGAGGTAGAAACTCACGTCCTGGGCTCCGACCTCGTACAGGAACTCCAAACGGCTGTAACCGCGCAGGTCGCCGCGCGTTTCGCCCGCGGGATCGCCAAAAGATTCTCCCAGGTCGCCCACCATGTAGCGCGGTTCGCCGTCCGGTTGCGCATAGATCTTGTTGTTGTCGTCTTTGAGGTCCCAATTGCCAATGAGCGCCATTACCACCTTCAAGCCGTCGAATTCCCTGCTGCCGAGAAAAGGGTTCTTGAACCAACTCCAGTTGCCCGATTCCTTTTCGGTATCCAGGTGGCGCTTCAGTCTTACGCCGTGGATAACGCCGCCCGCCGAAACAAACTCCTGGCCCCGGCGCAGTGCCCGCATGCCTTCGACACGTATCTCCGGCAGGTAGTAGTCCTCATTCGTGAAGTAGCCCACGCTCCACAGCAGGCGCGTTGCCGCGGTTTCGGACTGAACTTCTCCCCCCAGCTTCACCGTCCAAGTGACGCCGCGCTCGTCCGTGGCTTCAAACTTAGCGCCGGTTCCGGACATAGCTTCTTTCACAAATGAATACTTCCCTCGCGGCGCGTTTTCGCTGCCTCCCGGCCCGTAAAGAAGATTGCGCGTCGCGACGACGCCCGGGTCCCGCCACAGCACCGGGGGAATCTTGCCGGCGGCGTGTTCTTCCTTTTTTTGTTCGCGGCCGGCAGGGACTGCGACGAGAAGGGGAACGGCCATCAGGACCGAGATCGCGCACTTTGTTGTCCAAGCCAGCATGAGTCATTCCAGGGAAGCGTATTTAGGTGAAATCCCCATCGCGCCAGTGACGTCGGCTGAGTGGGGCACCCATGTCAGTATAAGATCACGAAAAAGCAGCCTCAACTGCGGTGCGAAGGGCGGGCCACCCGTCACCCGGCTTCAAATATTCGAGCAACTGCCTGGAAGCGTGTCCTGGATAAAACGCAGATACACTCCGGTTGAGTTTTGATGATGGCCACCGATCATCCTCGACCGCGCGTTAATCGCAGTCGATAACGCGTCTCCCGCTCGGACCGAGAATGTGAAGCTGCGGCTGGCCGCCCTTCGTTTCGTACTCGGCGCGCTGCCCGTCGTAATTACCGCCGTGGAAAGTCAAGGTCGACGAGTTCAAGCTATAGGTGCCGCGCTTGCCCTCGCTGTCGGTGTAAGTGCCGTTGCCTGTGATGGTGAACGGCGCCGCGTCCTCCAGATGGTCTCCGACAAAAAACACGCAGTGGTATGGTCTCGCCGGCACTGTGCCTTTGCCAGATACTGGCTGAGCCGGCGCCGCTGCTGTGGCGCCACGCATTGCCTTCAGCGTCGGGTCGTTCGCTTCGCCACCAGGTACAGGCTCAGTCGGGCCGGAACCGGCAGAACGGATCCACGATTCCTCTTCCGGCACCCACGTGTCCATAGTGTCCTCGTAACCGAGCGGATGGACGCGGTATTGATACCTGTCGTTATCGCGCACTTTGGTGATGATTGCCTTGAACCACTTGCCATCGTAGTGATACTCAACCCGTTGACCGACCTTATACTTCCGTCCGTTCGCGGCAGCGGGCCGAGCCTGCGCTTGGGGCGTCGTGCTTTGGTAAGGCTGAGCCACCGCAGGCATCGGGGACGATGCTGTTGTCGCGTCGCCGGGCGCTGGTACCTCAGTCTCTTCGGCCGGAGGCGGCGTCGACTGCGCATCATTGCGGCTATCACCAAGGTGGGAGAAGGAACTCGATTGCAGTTTCCAACGTCCCGCTTGCTTGAGCAGCAGGAAGTGATGGTCGTAGTCAAGCACGTGGGTGCGCGCCTTATAGTAGACGCGCATCGTGTACGTCGCGTTCACCACGTAGTTGTCGGTCCCTTGCGGAATTACCTGCAGGCTGTTAATGGTGACGCGCGCGGGGGGTAGCTGTCGGGCATCCCTTGAATTCTCTTGCGGATCAGCCGTCGCGCTATCTCTTCCATCGGCATGGCCGGGTCCGCAGTGCTTTGGAACGTCGATGCCGCGGATTCAGGCGCGGCCACCGCAAGCGTCGGGGACGATGCCAATGCCGTGTTGCCGGTGAAATACGCCGCCGCGTTTTGAGCTCCGGCCTGCCCTGCCAGGGCTAGACACAGTAATACGACGATACAAAGCATCGACCACTTCATGTGAATGTCTCCCATCGGGTGCGAGCCAGTACGCGACTCTTTTTGGTCTTCGTGTGACACAGGCTTACTACCGGATTCGCAGACGCATGCTGATTGGGTCCCACTTGTGACTCGTCGGCGATTGCGTTCCGCTCCGACCGTACATTCGAGAAACTTGCGCGTCTGTGCAGAATCGCTCACCGTGTTCCGGCAATCTCACTCCCTGGACGACGGGTGGCCCACCCTAGCTGGTTTTGCTAGGGTGGGGATGTTCGGACGGGTGGCCCACCCTGGCCGGTCTTGCTAGGGTGGGGATGTTCGGTACGTTCACCGTTGGCTCGCTCCGCCCTTCTGGACCTTGCCCAAGTATTCTTCCGACTTGCCGCGCGGGATGGAAACCGACTTCCACTCCGAGGACCGGAAGTGTTTCGCCAAAAAGATGATCTGGCCGATGTGACTGGCGTAATGCGCCAACTGTCGGCTGATGGCCTGCATCACCGAGTGTGGCTCGCTGCAGATCGATATTTTGCGGTCGAGATCGGCGTTCCTCAACGGCTCCAGGGCGTCGAACACGTATTTCCAGCCGCGCTCCCACATTTCCATGATCTGGGCGCGCGTGAGCCGCTCTGGCATCTCGAATTCGGTGTCGCGATGGCGGTCCGCCTTCTCGCCGTCCGTAGTGAGGAAGTCCCGCCAGCGCGAGCGCATGTTGCCCGTAATGTGTTTCACGATCACGGCAATGGAGTTCGCTTCCGGATCGAGCGCGAGATGTAATTGTTCGTCGCTCACCTGGGCCATGGCTTTTTCCGCCAGCGACTTATATTTACGAAAAAGCACCAGCGAATCCGCGATGTAAGAGGTGGAGAATTCGTGGGGCATGATGAATGACCTCCGCGACCGAGCAGTAATAGCCAGCTGTTGGATGCGCACCTAACGATTTGGTCACATACAAGCGCACAACATGCGACCGTTTCTTAGTGTGATTCCGCTACATACTCCACACTGAGGGGTTCTGCGCGCCATCTCCGCAGACGAAACTTTGCCGACACTGTCCCCAAGCCGCCACAGGAGTGGCATTCAGCGTTTTTCGCTTGCACCCAGCTTTGTATCATCTGCTGGTCCAAGTGCAATGCATAGCAACCCGTTTGAAAATGTGCACGAGCAGGGATACGCTTGGCAATTGCCGATGCAACGGCAGAGAAGTCGAGTTCATGAGGTCCGGAGGCATCAAACCACCAGTACTCTTCCCAGCATCCTCCACCATTGCCCCCGTCAGTATCCATGGTTGCCAACACCGGTTCTGTCCCTACATGTTCGATCCAGGACGGCTTTAACGGAACATTCGTGAAGGAAGCCTGAAGATGCCAGATCTCGATGTAACGATCAGGCCCAGTTTTTACGAGGATCGACTTCCATTTGACGGGCGCCGGTCCTGGGTCCTGCTTGTCACGGAATCGATACAGAATTTCGATGACGGGAAAACTATGCACTATGCCAACCGGATGTAGTTCGCTGGTAGCAACGACGTTCACGGCATCCGAGGGATTGCAGGTGAGACAAAAGTCCCCTCCATCATCTCGAAGGAAAGGATCGTCCGTGAAATAGCGCAGTGAATGCGGCGTGGGCACGTCTGTCCTCCCGCCCTTTCCACTGAACATCTGGCGCCGCCACTGTCCCCAAACAGTAGACGACAGCAGAAGCACAAGACAGAGCGTTGTTCGGCATATGCAATTCATCGGCGCGTGACCTACCCTTTCGATTCCACCTTCCTCGCCGCCTTCTTCGTCCTCTCTTCGAAGCTCCCCTTCGCCAGCGGCGCCTTCGGGTGCAGGATGCGGTAGTCGCGCGTCAGCAACTCCCACAGCGCCGGATCTTCCTGGCCCAGCGCCCACGCGGAAATTCCGTGCAGCTTCTCTGATGCGGCAAGCTCGATCTTGGGCGCGAGGCTGCGCGCGTCCTCGTACCAGACTTCGTGCCGGCCTTCGGCGTCGGTGAATGTTGCGCGGTAGGCGCGTTCGGTATCGTTCCACTCCGGCGGGTATTTCGCGATCACTTCCGCACTCGCCGCGTAAACCGTCGAATGTCCCTTCCACTTCTTTACCGCCGCGCCGGCGTTGTCCTGGACGAACCCAGCGGCGGGCTTTTCTCCCGGCGCCAGCGCGATCCAGTGAAATCCGTAGAGCGGAACGCCGAGCGAGATCTTCCGCGCCGGCATGACCGAACGGGTGAAGTCCACGATCTTCTGTACCCACGGCAATCCGGCGATCGGTCCCGGACCGGAAAACCCCGCGTGCTGCGGATAGGCCATGATGCTGAGGAAGTCGGCGTCGCGCGCCAGCTTCGGATAGTCGTACACGCCGCTCCAATCGTCGTAGCCGCCGGGCGCTTCGGCTTTGCGGTCGTCGGAGTCCTTGCCCACCACCGCCGCCGTCAGCAGCAGGCCGTGTTTGTGGAATTCGACCGCGGCTTCGTGGAAGAACAAGGAGAAGCGGTTGCGGTAGAAGTACTTGATATTTTCGTAGTCGAACTGGAATCCGATGTAGCCATCGCGCAGCGCGTAATAAAGAAGATAGCGGATGGCCCGCGCGCGCGCTTCTTGCGTATCGAGAAACGTATGCATGAGAGGTTGGTCGAAGCCCTGGTTGGTGACCAGCGGCATCACCGCGATCTTGTGTTTCCGCGCGATGTCCATCACCGCCGCGGGAACCTCGCCGCCGATAAACCCCTGCGCGTCCATGGTGAAGCTTTGCGGAGCGATGATGGAAACGCCTTGCCAGTTCTTTTCGAAACTGGCAATCGCCGCCGGACGGTTCACCATGTACATGACCGTGGTGAGCGCGGGTCGCTCGGCAGCCTGCGCGCAGGAGACGAGCGCGAGTATGAGTACAAAGATTCGGGTTTTCACTTCGCAACCTAAAGCCCAATACCTAAAGCCCAATGCCTAACTCCCCACCTTCGCGTACGGCATCTCCGCCGTTCGCTCCAGTTTGTCCCAGGCGAAGGCGTGTCCAGTCAACGCGCGTTTGAGTGTCCTGAATAGAACGATGGAGAAGAGTTGGCGATAGGCGAAGCGTTGCAGCCAGACGTGTAGCAGCAAGCGCGGGTCTTCGCGATTGTTGGCCGTTCGACGCTCGAGCAGGAAGGCAAGCGTCGAGGCGATGAAGTCGATGATCATGAACGCCAGGAAGAAAGTGACCAGCTTCTCGAAGCTGCGCGGGTCGGCCGATTCCGGATGGAAGTACCGGTTGATGCCGTAGCTGATGGCGCCGAAGGCGAACATGATGTCGATAAACGGCGAAACCAGCGGCAGCAGGATCTGGAAGATGATGATGTTGGGCAGCGCCACCCAGCCGAGCACGCCTTTGCGCACGAACGCGCTCTTGTGCTTGAACACCGCCTGGAGAATGCCGAAGGACCAGCGGAAGCGCTGCCGCATCAGGCCGCGCGCGTTGATCGGGGCTTCGGTGAAGGCGAGCGCGCGGTCTTCGTACTCGACGCGATACCCCGCTTGCAAAAGCGCCATGGTGAGGTCGGCATCTTCGGCGACGGTGTCGAGGTGGAACTCGCCCGCTTCGCGCACGACCGAAGTTCGCCACGCGCCGATCGCGCCCGGCACCACGCTGACCGCACCCAGCAGGTCGAGCGCGCGCCGCTCGAAGTTCTGGCTGGTGACGTACTCCAGCGCCTGCCAGCGCGTCCACAGGTTCACGCGGTTTCCGACCTTGGCGTTGCCGGCGAGCGCGCCGATACGCGCGTCGAGGAAGTGCGGCACGAGCATGGAAATCGCATGGCGCTCGATCACGGTGTCCGCGTCAATGCCGACGAAGATCTCCTCGGTCACGAATTCGAGGCCGTAGTTCAGCGCGGCCGCCTTGCCGGAATTCGGCTTGGTCAGAATGACCACGCGCGGGTCGGCGGCGAAGACGCGGCGCGCGATGTCGAGCGTGCGATCGATCGAACCGTCGTCAATGACGATGACGCGCAGGTGCGGGTAATCGGAATTGAGCGCCGCGCGCACCGTTCGCTCGATGACCTTCTCCTCGTTAAATGCGGGGATGAGCACGGCAACCGCAGGCTTGAAGTCGGCCGCAGCGCTTGATTCGAGCAGCTTGCGCCGATGGAAGCGGTCGATGATGGCGAGCGTGCCGACCAGGAACAGGCGGCCGGACATGAGCACGTCGCCGATGAAGAAGAGCACGATAATCGAGTTCTGAATAAAGCCATAGAGCCAGAACCCGAAGCTGTCCAGCCGCGCCGACCACTGTTCGTTTGCCGAGATGGGGGGCATCACATCGTCGCGCGTCTTGCCCAGCAGGTTCGCCACCGAAACCAGCTCGTATCCGCGGGCGCGCAGGTCGCGGATGATCATCGGAAGCGCGCGCACGGTTTCGCTGCGGTTTCCACCGCCGTCGTGCAGCAACATGATGTTGCCGCAGCGCTGATCGTCGCTGTCGCATGGCGGCAAGTGCTGCATCACGTTGAGCGTGACCTGCTCGGCGCTGGGCCGTGGGTTGTCCTTCCAGTCGTTGGGATCGAGCTTGTCGCCCACCGTGGTGTAGCCGAGAGACTGCACGATTTCCAGCGGGCGCACCTGGTCGGCGGTGTCGGGTTCCTGATCGATCGAATACGGCGGCCGGAAAAGAATACTGCGCACACCAAGCGTCGACTCGAAGAATCGCTCCGGGAGGTTCAACTCAAAGCGCATGAAGCTGCGCCGGATGTTGCTGATGTCCGGGTGCGTCCAGGTGTGGTTGCCGATTTCATGGCCCTCGGCGTACATGCGCTGGACCAGCCCAGAGTACTTTTCCGCCTCGCTGCCGACGACGAAGAATGCTGCGGGCACGTGCTCCTGCTTGAGCACGTCGAGGATCCTGGGCGTCCACTCGGGGTCGGGGCCATCGTCAAAGGTGATGACGATCTTCTTCGGGTGCGCGCCGTACTGGTCGATCTTGTACGGCGTGGGCAGCACTTGCATGATCTCGTCGGTGATGAGGCCGGTCTCAGGATCGAGCGTGTAGGTGCGCTTGCCGTCGGCGGGCATTCCCCCGATGCGGATGATCTCGCCCGCACCCTCCACGTCCACATCCTGGCCGGGCGGGACGACAGCCAGTTCCTTATCGATTCCGTCCTTGCCCGGCAAGTCCCAGATCGGCCACAGGCTCCGGTCTTCCGACCCCAGGCGCCAGAGCGCGAAGGTGTTGATGCCCAGTTTCACGGCGGCGCGCATCTGGTTGAGCGCGGTCACGGCGTCGAGGAACCAGATGTCGTGACGCTTGCCGTTGTCCTCCTCGAAGGAGACGTGCGGGTTCATGGAAACGTCGTCGAAGTCGATGTCGGCTTCGGAGTCGGACGCGCTCAGCCACGCTTCTTGGTTGCTGATGGAGCGGGCGCTGTCGATCTTGGCCTTGCCGCGCTTCTGCTCGACCAGCGACCAGTCGTAGCCATAGCTGCCGATGGCGCAGATGATCTTGTCCTTGGGAATGACCTTGAGCGCATCGACCAGGTTCTTGTTGAACCAATTCTGCGAGGCAATGGGCCCGACGTCGCCGCCCTGGAAGTGCTCGTCGTAATTCATCAGGATGAGGCCGTCGGAGTGTGCGGCGAGGTAGGTGTAGTCGAAATCGTTGTCGTTGACGGGGACGGCGATGTGCAGCTTCAGTCCGCGCGCATGAAGGTCGGAGCTAAGCTCATTCACCAGCGCGTTGAAGCCCGGTTGCGACGCGGTGGGAAAGCCCTCGAAGTCGAGGGTCAGTCCCTTATAGTTGTCGCTGGCGAGGAACTTAGCCATGTCGCGGCGGAAACTGGCGCGCGCCTCGGCACTGTTGAGGAACGCGTCGATGTGCTCGATCCACTGGTTCTTGGTGGGATCGAAGTTGTTCACCAGCGGCATTACTTCCGTCTGCGCGTTTTCCTGCTTGAGGAAGGTCATCACCTTGTCGTCGGCGGCGTGAACCACACCGCCTTCGACGAGGGGAAAGAGACGATTTTCGGGAGTGATGGCCTGGGTCTTTCCGTCGGGCGTGAGGACGTGGAGCCACTCGGGGTAGAGGATATCGATCTGGTGCACGTACTCGCGCAAGGATGCGAAGCTGGCCGCATCCCATGTAACGTAGAACGCGGCGCGGATGCCCTCGCCGGAGTTGAACTTGACCTGCGTGGGCGGCTTGCTGGGCTTCTTGTGGGAGGCACGCGGATTGGCCTTCTTGCGCTCCTTTTCTTTCAGCGCTCGGTAAGGACGGTGCGGCTCGGTCAGCGCCAGGTTGGCGAGCGTGACGCTGCGAAAAACCGAAACGATAAAGAAGACGATGAGGACCGTGGTGACCAAACCGACGATGTCGAGCAGGCGGCGCACGTGCTTCCAGCGCTTACGCTGCGGGTCGTAGAAAATCGGTTTGGCCATGGCGAACTGCGGCTTTCGTCCTAGAATGTGCTGCGGAAGTCGCAGCGATTTTTGGCAGGAGGAATCCTGTTAATTCAGATGCAGAATACCATCAAATGGCGTGTTCTTCGCGGGTTCGGCGAGGTGGTCCGTGCGCACCGCGTCTGGTTCCTGGCCTTCGCCGGGGCCGCGCTGATCCTGCGTTTTCTGTTCGTCTTCCGCTTCCTGATGTACACGCCGGACTCGCTGTTGTACGCCGACTTTGCCAAAACCTGGATCCAGTACCACGTGTACGGAATATCGTCCCCCGACGGACCCATTCCCGCCGACTTCCGGCTGCCGGGGTATCCAGCATACCTCGCGATATGTTTCCTGATCGCGGGAATCGACCACTACGGGGCGGCATGTATCGGGCAGGTATTTGTCGATTTGGGAACATGTTTCCTGGTCGCGGCGCTGGCGTGGCGCATTGCCGATGAACGTGCGGCGCGCTGGGCGTTCGCGCTGGCCGCATTGTGTCCGTTCCTCGCGAA
>Ga0097691_1001924_pt1 | contig 14529 bp, 17 predicted proteins | sample NGESurdeep072012_8_FD_72858 | JGI IMG/M metagenome (GOLD analysis project Ga0097691, IMG submission 72858) | Arctic peat soil microbial communities from Barrow, Alaska - NGEE Surface sample 210-1 deep-072012 | ecosystem: Environmental > Terrestrial > Soil > Wetlands > Peat ...
CGCCTGCGCGATCAACCCGGTCTCCGATGAGGAACCGGGACAGTGATCAACGCGATCAAATTCTCGATCGAAGAGATAGAAGCCTCAGACCAATATTTTGACCACACGAGGTCACATCCGCGCACCAGACCGGCCTGAGGATCGCGTCCTCTCGTCTACACTTCCGATCTGCAATTACCTGCCCAACTGTGACAACGCGGACTGAACCCATGAGCATCGACCACACGAAGTTGACCAGTGACGAGCTGTTCGAGTTGGCGCGCACGCTGCCGAAGCAGTCCGAATTGATGTCGATAGCCGAGGCCGCCAACGCTCTCGGTTTTTCGGTGCGGAGCCTCCGGCGGTGGGAAGCTGCTGGAAGGATGCCGCGCCGGTTTAAGCGCAGCCGATGCTGGGCTTACCGCCGCTGTGACATTGAAACGCTGCGCCACAATCGCTCGACGAAGACATTGTCCCGCCAAGCTCCTTTACCGTCCATGCTGATCGCAATGCCGTTGTTGGCGAGCACACCGGTGAATGCCGAGCCCGTGAATTGCGAACCCTGATCCGTGTTGAATATCTCCGGCTTGCCGTGATGAGCCAAAGCGTCCTTGAGTGTCTCGACGCAGAATGCCGCTTCCATCGTGATCGACAGCCGCCACGACAGCACACGACGGCTGAACCAGTCGGGATCGAGCGCTGCTTGTTGGCGTCGGCCTGGATCAGGCTCGCATCCACCGCAAACCCTTCTCCGCCAACGAGGTCGGCCGCGATACACGCCTCGACGACATGTTCGAATACCTGGCGAAAGATGCCGCTGTCGCGGAAGCGCTCATTGCGGGCACGCGAGAATGCCGAATGATCAGGGATCTTGTGCTCAATGCCGAGCTTGCAGAACCAGCGATAGGCGAGGTTCACATGCAGTTCGCGACACAGTAACCGCTCGGATCTCAGCGCAAAGACATAACCGATGATCAGCATCCGGATCATAAGCACCGGATCGATCGATGGCCGGCCGAGGGTTGGATAGTGCGGCGCGAGTTCTGCGTGGACCCACGATAGATCGAGAACGGCGTCGATCTTGCGTACCAGATGATCATCAGGAACCGCCTCATCGAGGCAAAACTCGTAGAACAGATGACCCTGGTCGTTGTTCTGGCGTCCCATCATTGCTCGCCTCCGACACAAAATGTCGTCAGAAGACGGAATCACTGTTCGCCAAAGCCTTCAAATCACTTCTGCAACAAAATCGTCCAAAAGCGACCATTCGAGGCATCAGCTCGAAATGACGCTAAGTGCCAAACGCGTCGGTATTGCGATGTCCGCGCTGAGGCCGCTATTACTCCTATCGCTGCAGTTTTCTGCAACGCACGAACAGTCGAAAAGTGCCATTGCCATCGCAAGCACGCCCTTTCGCCTATGGTTCGAGTGAGATAGGCTAATGGAAGAGTTCTCAACAGGACGTGCCGAAGTCCTAGTTTTAAGAGCAGCGCCAATGGCGTCGGCAGGCCATCAGCCTTAAAGGCCAACCGACTTCAGTTTTTTGGGTGCCATCAGCATTCGCATTCTGCGGCTTGGTCTCGTTATTCGCACGTGCAATGAAAGGAACACGATAAAATTTAGGGGAGGACAGCAATGAACACGTCGCGACGCGAACTTATGAAAGCTTTCGGTACCGGCGCCACTGCAATGGTTATTGCCGGCCAAGCGACCACTGCCTTGGCGCAGGGGGCTTCCGCTTCGCAGCCCGACTTCGGCAGCGCGAGCGCTGCCGAACGTGAGTTGAAGATCGTCAACTTCGATCTACTCGAAGAGGATGCAAAGAAGATTCTCCCGCCTGGGCGCTTCGCTTTCATGGGCCCCGCCGGTGACGGCTGGACCTATCGGGAGAACCGGCGTGCCTTCAACGACTTCCCGATCATGCCGCGGCGGCTGCAGGGAATCAGCGATACCGCCATCGACCTGCGCATCAAGCTTCTTGGTCACGATCTGCCATTCCCGATGATCACCGCTCCAGTGGGCGCACAGGGCATGATTCACGTCAACGCCGAGCTCGCGAACGCCAGCGGAACGGGCATGGCCGGCACGCTCTATGTCTCATCGGGCGCCGCCACCAAGCCAATGGAGGACATCGCGAAAGCAACGCCCGGGCCGAAATGGTTCCAAATCTACATGCTTAGAGACATGGAAATTAATCGCTGGCTCGTGCAGCGCGCACGGACCGCTGGCTTTTCGGCAATCGTGTTAACTGCGGATGCGTTGGGACCAGGGCAAAGTGACGACTTCATCCGACTCGGTCGCCCATTCCCGCCCAATCTGCGGCCGGGCAATCACGATCCCGCGCTCGGCGGTCGCGGAAACTTCGATGACAAGAAGCGGGACCTAAGCTACAGCGACATCGGGTTTCTGCGCGAAGCCTCTGGTCTTCCCGTCATTGTCAAAGGCCTGTTGAACGTCGAGGACATCCGTCAATCGCTCGCCGCCGGCGCGGCCGGCATCTGGGTCTCGAACCATGGCGGCCGTCAGATCGACGGCGTTCCTGCCTCCATTTCGATGTTGCGGGCAGCGGTTGATGCCGTCGAGGGCCGTGCCCCGGTCATTTTAGACAGCGGTATCCGGCGCGGCATCGATGTCTTCAAGGCGCTTGCACTCGGTGCGACGGCCGTAGCGGTCGGGCGTCCGGTCCTTTGGGGCTTGGCCGTCGGAGGCGCTCCGGGCGTGAAGAGCGTGTACGCGCATCTCACCGGCGAGATGAAATCGGCGATGCTGCTCTGCGGTGTTGCCAAGGTCGGCGACATTAGACGCGAACACGTCGTCCTGGCGAAGGCATAGGTCCGCCTGCCGGGCAATGGTGCCAATCCAGATCGGCGCTGTTGCCCCCCAGCATCGTTCGTCACCAATATGCTTCGGTCGATCACCGGCCGTAGCGCGACACTCTCCGAGTGAACGTGCCGAACCTTATCGCACGCTCTCAAGCGCGGAGCGAAAGTTTAGCTTTAGTGGCGATCATGGATTCCTGCCCGCCGTCGGAACTGCCGTTCAATTGGACCGGCTTCTATCTCGGCATGAATGGTGGCTATGCCTGGGGCCAGTCGAGTTGGAGCGATCCGGTGGTTGGCTCGGATTCGGGAAAATTCAACACCTCCGGCGGATTAGTCGGCGGACAGTTAGGCTACAACTGGCAGACCGGCGCCGTCGTGCTCGGCGTCGAAACTGATGCCGACTGGATGAGCGTCAAAGGCAGCACTGCCGGCCTGGGGGGCGTCTGTCTCGCTGACGGCGGCGGCCAGTGTCAGACTCAGCAGAGCTGGGTCGGCACCACGCGCGCACGGGTTGGCTATGCGTTTGATCGTTGGCTGCCCTATGTCACCGGCGGCGTCGCCTACGGCAACATCCAGGCGGTGCAGCCGACCGGCACAACCACCAGCACCAATGTCGGTTGGACCGCCGGCGCCGGCGTGGAAGTCGGGATCGACCGGAACTGGAGCGCCAAACTCGAATATCTCCACATCGATCTCGGCACCACTAACTTCGTCGGCTCGGCGTCGGGCACCTCCACCTTGGCCGTCCCCGTCACCAACGACCTTGTGCGGGCGGGCCTTAATTTTCATTTTTGATCGCAAAAACTACGATTAGACGCAGGTCGCGTCTTCGTGCTCGGCTGAGGCGTGCGGAATTAGAAAACTCACAAGTCCAAATTAGGAGTGAAGCCATGCCAAAGTTCGACCCTTAAATTATCCGGATAAAATATTTGAGAGAGACAGGCCGATAGCCGTCCGCACCTCGCGTCTGCCTTACAAGCAATCCGGAAAATTGATACCATTCACAATAGATCGGTAGTCACCCGGCGAATGTCGGCTAAAAAAGTTCCTCGCTCCAGACAGTCATGTCATATAACCCAAGCAACACCGTCAACGCTATCCTTGCGGTTGCTCTGCCTCATGGTTTTCTCTTTCCGCTCGCCATCATTGTCGGCACTCTCATTCTTGAAGATTTGACTACGGTTCTTGTTGGTATTCTTGCAGCTGCAGGAGCAGTTAAAATACCAGTTGCGGTGTTTGCCCTTTACGTCGGCATTTGTCTTGGCGACTATTGTCTCTACGGGATGGGAATGCTGGCCCGGACTCATCCAAGGATCCATCGATTCATCCAACGCGAGCGTCTGCTTGCGCTACGGGGGAATTTGGAACGCAATCTTCGGAAGACGGTCATCACCACACGATTTATTCCTGGCTTGCGCTTGCCAACGTATGTTGCCTGCGGTTTCTTCCGCATGCCCTTTGGGGAGTTTGCTCGTTCGGTTATCCTGGCTACGCTTGTATGGACAACCTGCTTATTCTTCGCCGCATATCTTTTAGGCTACGCTACGGAAGAATGGCTTGGCGTTTGGCGCTGGCCAATTAGTGCCGGTATCGTTCTGGCCGTATTTTTGGTTGGGCGCTACAATTCCCGAAAAATATCTCCACATGATTAATCCCAATATCGACATTCATTGGCAGGAGCTTGGTCGATTACAAGCAGACAAACCAGCGTTCTCTTTTTTTGAGAATTGGCCCGTATGGCTTTTCTACATACCAGCTGGGGCCGCGTGGCTCGTATTAGCAGCTCGTTATCGAGGTCTTACCTTGCCTGCTCTCGTCGACCCGGCAATTAAGCTTGGCGGCCTCTGCGGTGAATCAAAAAGTGCTGTTTTGGATCTTTTTGGACCAACGGGCCGCAAAACGGTTGCCCCATATGTGAGCAGCAAAAGAGGAGCGAATTTGACGGCTGACGTTGGGGTCGCAGTCGAAAAAATGCGGATCGCTCACATTGATTTTCCCACCATCGTGAAGCCAGATATTAGCTGCCGCGGTACCGGCGTTGCGATTGTGCGCGATTCTCAGGAATTGTCCTCTTATCTCGATCGCTTTCCCCGCAACGCAGACTTTATCATACAAAGATTGGTGACGGATAAAGGGGAGGCGGGCATTTTCTATGTTCGGATGCCGGAAGAAGACTGCGGCAAGATCATTTCATTAACTCTAAAATATTTCCCATCCGTCGTCGGTGATGGACATTCGACATTGCGCCAGCTGATTTTAAATGACCGCCGCGCCAAAAGAATTGCTTCAAAGTATTTTTCTCGCCACCGCAAGCGGCTCGACACGGTAGTACCAGAAGGTGAAACAGTCGAGCTTGTATATGTCGGCAACCACGTTCGTGGAGCGATTTTCCGTGACGGTCGACAATTTATTACTTCATCAATGGAGAAGTGTTTCGACAAAATTGCCAAAGAGATCCCGAAATTTCGGTTTGGTCGATTTGATGTTCGTTTCGAAAATATCTCCGATCTCTGTAAAGGCGTAAAGTTTTCTATTATCGAAATCAATGGCGCAGGCAGCGAAGCAACACATATTTGGGATCGAGATACAAAGCTATTCGACGCCTACAAAGCACTTTTCGAGCAACTCCGAATTGCTTTTGCGATCGGTGCGTATCATCGTCGCCAGGGCTATCGGCCGCCGTCAGTTTTTGAAGTTCTTCGCGCATATTTTCGGGAACGGCGACTGATGAGTTCTTATGGAGACTAGTGCAGAATTGGTTGATTCGGGCTTGGACTCATAAGCGCGCAGCCAAATGCGGACTGAAATGCTTCACGGAATGCGAACAAAACTTGGACATACGCCCGGCGGCGATCTCGACCCTGCGGATTGGCAAGGTCTACGCGCCCAAGGGCATCGGATGCTTGATGACGTTTTTGATTACATTGAGAACATTCGCGAGCGCCCAGTCTGGCAACCGGTCCCAGATAGTGTCCGCGCTCGTTTTCGTGAGCCGGCACCGACCGCACCAACCGATCTTGCGGAAGTACATGAAGAGTTCATGCGTTCTGTCCTTCCGTTCGCGACTGGGAATGTCCATCCCGGATTTATGGGCTGGGTCCATGGTGGTGGGAACGTGGCTGGCATGCTCGCGGAGATGCTCGGTGCCGGCATAAATGCAAATCTCGGTGGGCGCGATCATGCGCCGGTCGAGGTGGAGAAGCAGATTGTTAAGTGGGTGCGCGGCTTTTTTGGATTTCCCGAAACCGCGAGCGGCCTGTTCGTCACCGGTTCATCGATTGCAAATTTTATTGGCGTTCTCGTTGCCCGCACTGCGACGCTTGGCGTTGGAGTGCGCCATACCGGAATTGTGGAAGCCGACAAGCGTTTGGTGGCTTATGTGTCAGCAGCGGCGCATGGCTGCATCGCGCAAGCAATGAATCTCTGTGGCGTCGGAATTGACGCACTCCGGATAATCCCGACGAATGACCGCCATCAGATCAAACTCGATGCGCTTGAAGCCGCTATTGCGGCCGATCGCAGCGCTGGTGTCACGCCGTTCCTTATCGTAGGCAACGCCGGGACCGTCGATATCGGCGCGATTGACGACCTTTCGAGCCTCGCTAGCATCGCCCATCGCGAAAAAATCTGGTTCCATGTTGATGGAGCCTTCGGCGCCTTGGCAATATTAGCGCCCGATCTTGCGCCACGACTTGCGGGCATTGAGCGTGCTGACTCGATTGCCCTCGACTTCCATAAATGGACACAAGTACCTTACGATGCTGGCTTTATCCTCGTGCGTGATGGCGCACTCCATCGCGACACCTTCGCCTCGCCGGCAGCTTATCTGCGGCGTGAGACACTCGGCCTCGCAGCGGGGATGTCGTGGCCGTGCGATTTTGGTCCCGATCTTTCACGCGGCTTCCGCGCGCTAAAGACATGGTTTACGCTCAAAGTTTACGGCACAGATGCGCTCGGCGCTGTCATATCTCACACCTGCGATCTTGCGCGTTATCTTGAACACCAGATCATTGCATCGGGGGACTTGGAGCTGCTCGCGCCAGTACAGCTCAACATTGTTTGTTTCGGTTACCGCTGCAAAGACTCAAACCGGCTGAACGCAAAGATCGTCGTCGATCTCCAGGAGTCAGGGATTGCCGCCCCATCGACCACGATGATCGGCAATCGTTTGGCGATCCGCGCGGCGATATTCAATCACCGCACCCGAAAAAACGATATCGACGCGTTGGTGAAAGCTGTGCGGGCGCTTGGGAACGCGGGCGTTTCAACCTTCGCCACTTGAAATCTTGGAAATACGCCGATGAATACCAATGCCGTACGGATAGAACCCAAAGGCGAAGAATATCCCGCATTTCCATTTGGGCTTTCTACCGTAAAATATTGGAACAATTGGAAAATGCGCCTCGACAACATGGTGATGATCGGGTGGAAAATGGCTAAGAAAACCTGTCCGCGGTGCGAGGGCGACAAAATAATCTTGTGCCTTTAGGCAAAGACGTCGGTTAGGCAGGATATCGCCAAATGCAAATCTTTCCGCCAAAACGTGCCTTTGCCATGGCGGGCCCTAAAGCCCCAGGTCGCACGCTGGGGCTTCTTTTTAGGCCGCCTCCGACCGGCACGACCACCAATACCAATGTCGGTTGGACCGCCGGCGGTGGCGTGGAAGTCGGCATCGACCGCAACCGGAGCGCCAAGCTGGAATATCTCCACATCGATCTCGGCACCGCTACCTTCATGGGCGCCGCGTCGGGTACGTCCACGTTAGCCATCCCCGTCACCAACGAACTCGTGCGGGCCGGCGTCAATTATCGTTGGTGAATCGTAATCGCCGGTCGGGTCCCAGCATAACGCCTCGTGCACCTGCGCCGCTGCATAACGTTCGCGTAAATACGGACCGTGCCGACAAATCTCCCCCTTTGCGCCAAGATTCGGCCCCGAGTGGGTGATGGGTATTGATGCGTTTGCTGCACCGCATGAGGGGAAACAACTTATGCTGCGGAAATTTCATTTTCTCTCCCGGTTTTTTTCCAAGCTGCTCTACGGGCTTCTACCGGCCGCGATCGTCAGCGTGGTCGGCGGCATGCTGTTTAGCCACTACGCCCGCCCGTCTGTGGCGACGTCAACGGCTGCGATCGGGACTCCGGCCAGTGCGGAGACGATGCAGATCGTACGCGACGAGCACGCGCTCATCGTCAGCTACCTGCAGAAATATACCGAGGCGCGCCAGCAAGCCGATCTTAGTGCCGAGCAGGAAATGTTGAGGAGCAAGGCCACGGAGCAGGCAGCGGTGCTTGCCGCGCTCGAGGAAAGAGCAGCGGAGACGAAAGCGCTCGCCATTGCCGCCCACGTCGCGGAAAAGCCTAAGAAAATGGTAGCGGCAAAGCAGCCGCCACGGGTGCTGGATAAGGTTGTTGTCGGGGCGCCGCTGCAGCTTGTTCATATGGCGAGTGCCGCGACGCAAATTCAGCCAGTCGGGCAGCCCACCGCGCTACCGGCGAGGCTCGTAACGCCCGCTGCGCACAGTGACGAAAACGTATTCAAGGCCAAGTTCCACGAAGTCACTGCAATGGTGGAGCGGATTCCTCTTTGGGTCCACTCGGTACGCGATTGGTTCTCCGACGATGTGTTGTCACACCGAGTGCTGCAATTGCGGACCGGAATATCCTGAAAGTTTCGGTCTAGGCCGGATGCCGGCCGTCAGGAAGGACACGCTTAAGAGGTGGACAGATGGACCCGAAGCTCACCATGCTCTTCTTGTTGCTTATCGGCGGCATTATTGGCCTTTCGCACCTCAATCGCAAAAATCTGAACGAAATTAAAAGCGAGTTCGACGGCCGACGTTGGCGTCGATATCGTGCCAAGATGGCGTAAATCGTAGACGGTGCGCACGTTTGGCTCTGTCCGTTCCTGTGTGTAGCGAAAATCTAAACGCACCGACGTAGTGGCTGGAGTCCGCGAAGCGTTGCGTGTGATTTAATGCTCCCTATCCGTTCAACCGGGCGTGCCGTGGATTGGCGGCGCCCAAAACGTTCTAGGAACGATGGTTAGAAATTCAGTCTCTATCTCCCTGATAATTGCAGTTGCGCTGCTTCTCAACGGGTGCGACGCTGTTAATTCATCCCTATCAGAGAGAGTGACGGATAGCATTCCGCACTGGGCCGGGGGCTTGCCCCCGGATGTTCCGCCAAGACCGACCGATCCGAAATATGCTGACTATCTTGAAAAACTGCAGGCGAAGGCCGTGGTCGATGCACCAACGGCGGACGCTGGCGCAGAGATCAGGCCACACTAGGTTTATTGAAGATGGTCACTGACGTGCAGTCCAAATACGGAAAGAATTGAAAATGAGAACCGTCATAGCCGTGATGGCGATTGCGTTACTGATGGTTGCCACCAATGCTCAAGCAATAGCAAAAGGAAAAAAACAACAACCGGACGCGCAAAAGACGGAAGACCAGGCAAAAAAGAAGGCCGACGAACTAGCGTACAAAAACGCGCTCAAAAGCATACCCGTATCCAACGAAAAGTCCGACCCTTGGAAAAACGTACGCTAGGCCGCCTCATGTGTGGATGGCCCCCGACTTGCAAGAGCTTTTTGGGGCATCTCATCGAAAGTCTGACCTCTAAGCATTCTGCCAGCCGCCAAATCTAAAATCATCGCCGGATGAGGTTTTCGGTACACACAAGGCTGCCGTCGATCTGCCTCGGGAGCCCGCAATGGAAAAACCGGCCGCGCAGGCGCTGCGCGACCGGCTCGATTCTCTATCGCAGCAAAACTCTAATTGCCGTCGATGGTTTTGATCACGCTCGACATCGGACGCGCCTCGTCCAGTCCGCCGCCCATCTCCTTGAGTACGATGTCGGTATATTCCTTCTTCGGCTCGACCAGGGTCTTGCCGACTACTTGCACCACTTTGTAGCCGCCGGCCTTGAGCTTGGCGAGCAGCTCGGGCGCGGCATGCGCGGTCGCTTGCTGGAAGTCGTGCATCAGGATGATGCCCTTGCCGCGCTTTTCGAGCTTCTTCATCACCGAGGCAATGACCTGCTCCGGCTTGCGCATCTTGAAATCGAACGAGTCCATATCGGTGGAGAAGATTCCGACATTGCGTTCGCCGAGATATTTGACCATCTCGGGCGGGTGCCGCAGCGCCGGGAAGCGGAAGAACGCGCCCACCGGCTTGTTGCCGAGCGCGATGCTCACCGCCGCGATGCCCTTCTCGATTTCATCTTTGGCTTCTGCCTCGGTCAGCCGCGACAGGTCCTTATGCGACCAGGTGTGCGTGCCGATGGTGTGGCCGGCGGCGGCCACTTGCTTGAGAATCTCGGGATGGTAGCCGGCATGCTTGCCGATCGGGAAGAACAGCGCCTTGGTGCACTGGTCGGCCAGCGCCTTAAGCACCGCCGGCGTGTTGCTCGGCCATGGGCCGTCGTCGAAGGTCAGCACCACCTCGTGATCGCGCAGGAAGTCGTAGGCCTTGAAGTGCTCGAAGCCGAAACCGGGCCCGCCGGTGGTGTCGATCTGCACGACACGGGCGACGCCGAGCGCATCGGGATTGGTGCATACAGGATCGGCGGCACGTGGCGGCACCGCCGCGGTCGGATTGGGAGCTGGCGCAGGAACTGATGTTGCCGGAACTATTACCGGTGCCGGTGCGACTTGCGCAACGTCAGTTGCGTTTGCATTCTCAGGAGCCGCTGTTGGCGCTGTGGCAAGTTTCCTAGCCGGAATATTTTGCGCCACCGCGACGCCAAGTGCCGCGATACCGGCCCCGATGATTAAGCCATAGACCGCTTTACGCATCTGAGGCCTCCGCACCCCGTGGGCGCTATGACGACCCTCACACCGATTCAGATATAGGTGTCATCACATTATGGCGTCTGGACGTCCGCAGTCTCCGCGCGCAGAAGCCAATTTTTCAACCGATGGTGTGCCTTCTCACTGATTCTGTCAATCGATGCGTTTCGGCGCGGGGGCCCCGACGCCGATTGGCGCGGCAAGTATCTGATTAAGTTGTCTCCATATGGCGCACAACGCGGATGAAGTTTTCGGTACACACAGGCGGCTCCCTTTCTACAATTGTATCGCTTGGATGCAATGGCGCCCAGAACCCATGCATGGTGCCCAGGTCGCAGCAGCGGCCAATGTTCTATTCGACTAATCAAAAATCGTCAGTCGCAATCTCCATCGACAAACCGATTCCCAGACCGGATAGGTTTTTGAGCAGGGACAGCTACTTCGGCTCAGCCCCGTGGTGCCTTACGGACTACTGAACTATCTCCTTGGCCTAACAAATACAACGTTCGCCAAATACCTGACCTGCACCACCATCGGCATTTTGCCGGGAAGCATCGTCGACATTTACATTGGCGTCATAGGAAAGAGCGCTGGCGACACGGCACAATTCGCGTATCTGCTCGCCGGCCTGATTGCGACGACTGCACTCGTGGTGCTGATCACGGTTAAGGCTCGTGGCTATCTCCGGGAAGCTGGCATTAAAGGTTGAGTACACCCTGATGCGATGGCGTGGCCCAAACCGACCGCTTCCATGCCAAAAAAGCCTCGCCGAGCACAGGCTACGATCTGCCGGCAGCGACGGGCGCCCGCCGTTTACTACCGTGACGATTGGCATAAGTTTTAGTGAATTCAGCCCCGAGTAAAAATATTTGGGCTGAATAATAAATCCATAATAGCATCACGATAAGTGCGCCGGCCGCCCCGTAACTCGAAGCAATCGCGCTCCTGCCGATGTACAATCCAATCAGCGCTTTCCCGAGCGCGAAAAGTAAAGTTGTCACCACAGCACCAACAGCCACGTCGTGCCATTGCAGGCGCCGATCAGGCAAAATCTTATAAATAGCAGCAAAAAGGCTTGATATAAGTAGGAAAGAGACAACGACATTCAAAGCCGTGATGATCAATTTTCCAAAAGGCAAAACCGTATTCAGGTAGTCGCCGAAGGCGGCAAGAACTGCACTCACCACAAGTGACACCGTCAGCAAGAACCCCAAAGCCGCGACCAACCCTATGCTAGCAATCCGGGCTCGAATCAAGCGCGACACTGTGATGCCGTGTAGCTCCGTCCTCCAAATAATATTCAAAGCAGATTGCATCTCGCCGAAGACGCCCGACGCAGTCGCGAGCAGCATTATAATCCCGAATATTGTAGCCAACAGCCCTGAAGTTTTTCCCGCAGCGCTGGCAACGGCTGTCTGCAAAAGGTCCGCGGCTTGTTGACCCATCAGGTCGCTGACCTGAGTAGTAAGGGCGTTCTGGGCAGCCTCTTGTCCGAAAACGAGGCCAGCTATGGCGGTTACAATAAGCATGACAGGCGCAATGGACGTCACCGTATAAAAGGCAATTGCCGCCCCACGACTCAGCGCTTCGTCTTCGATAAACGCAAAGAAGGTTTCTTTGCCCATCTTACCGATTTCCGAAAGCATTGCGTATAAACTCCGCTCTTTGGCTTGCGAAGGACGCACCCTACACGCGCCCGATCGAACGCTTCGGACATGTTGTTACGCGTCCGATCCTTGGCGGGCTACACCATCGATACGCACGAATCTAATTTTTTGAAGCGACAGGGGGCCGAAAGCGGCTGCGGAATTAACGCCGCCGCCTGTCCGAGGTTCCCATATCAATGATTTCGCAACCACGGTGGAACCGTCCCATGGCTGCGCCGTTGGAATCCGGCACTAGTGGCGTGATCAGACTAGGTTCACGGAGAAGCAGGATTAACGAACAGAGGACTAATCCCATGACCATGCGAAACGTGGCCGTACTCGTCGGCAGCCTGCGCAAGCAATCATTCAATCGCAAGATTGCCAACGAGATGATCGCGCTGGCGCCGGCGTCGCTGAAGCTCGAGATAGTCGAAATTGGCCAGTTGTCGTTTTTCAACCAGGATCTCGAGACAACGCCACCGGCGGACTGGGTCGATTTCCGCGCCCGCATCGCGCAGGCCGATGCCGCGCTTTTCGTCACGCCTGAATACAACCGCTCGGTGCCCGGCGTCCTCAAAAACGCGCTTGACGTCGGCTCGCGGCCCTACGGCAAGAGCGTGTGGAACGGCAAGCCGGCCGCCGTGGTAAGCGGTTCGATCGGCGCGATCGGTGGTTTCGGCGCCAATCACCACCTGCGCCAATCCCTGACATTTGTGAATATGCCGACGCTTCAGCAGCCGGAAATCTATATCGGAAACTGCGGCAGCCTATTCGATGACACCGGCAAGCTGAACAACGATGGCACGCGCGACCTGCTCAAGATGTTTCTGACCACGTTCGTCATCTGGATCGAAAAGAACCGGCAGGGCTGAAGCGAGTCGACCCTTCGCCATATCTACTACAGTTCCAAGCTAAAGGTCTGGAATCCGGCCGCTTTGTGAGATTTGAAAGCGTAACACGCGAGCACACTCAATGGCTTGCAGCCAAATTCCCTACGCAACAGAACAAGAAATTATTTTGGCGGAACAGGGAATTCTGGCGCAGGAACAGGGAATTGTTCGGGCCAAAATCGAAATCATTGCCGGATGAGGTTTTCGTGTCACGGCGACCGAGGCGTTCCTGCTTCATCTCAGCAAACGCGGACTTGAAGGTGATGGGGCCGCGGCTCGCGCAACTCTGGCCGTGATCGAGCAGGCCAAGGAGCGATTCAGCACAGACCACGGCTTTATCAGCCGCATCATCCGCATGATTGTGGCACCCGGGAGCGTCACATATGCACTGATGCCGCTGCGAATGGCTAGGAAACTCGATCCCTACCGCGAGACCGCACGGATGGCTCTCGAACCGTGGCTCGTCGAGGCCGCGTTGGCCCGCCTCGATCGGAGACTCAGTCCCGCTGATCAGCGGATCATCGTGAAGGCTACTCGTACACCTCACAGGGTCCGGTGGCCCGATTGGTGGAGCGAACACCCGTGAGCTTCGACCAGAAGCGCACCAACCCCGTACGCCCTCATTCGCCGTTGGGATATCCTCAAAGAAAAACACCTTCAAACCCCGACTCTGCGCCCAGGTAGCTCTCGTCTGCGGGCTCGTATTGTCAGCTTGCGCTACTCAACCAACGCCAAACGCTTTCGATCCACCGGGTTTTCTTTTTGGATTTGCGCACCGGAAGGCTAGAACATCTCCCGCCGCAAGATAACCCTTGCACCGCGTAGTCGTGCCTCTCCCGATCTGCGCCGCCAAGGACCGCACCTTGTCCATCCATGGCCGGTGGCCAGCCCAGCTCTCTACCAAGCTCCTCAACGTCCCTATCCCCATCCCGGACGCCGCCAAGTGACGGCGATTTCCGGTAATCAATTCTTGTTTGTATCTAGATAGGCTTTCCAAACTGCGCTTGCGAGGACCTGTGACGGATGGTGAGCGCAGACCTTCTCAACTTGCGACATCATCTCCATCTCGTTGAGCCGCCTAAATCTCCGTCTGATTGGTCGCCGCACAGCGGGGAGAAATGAAGCGCGAGGAGCTGGCCGATGTCGGTGACCTACTATGTAACCATGCCGTTCATCCGTACCGAGGAAGGCAGCGCGCCTGGTCAAGCGCAGGAATGTCCCGGAGAGGGCGCTGCGATCAGGAGAGCTGAAGTGATGTCGCGTGACCCAACCAATGTTGCGGTGGGTGAGATCGGTGAAGGAGGAGTGTTTGTCGAAGCTCATTCTTTTTGGTGAGCGCTCCTTGCGGCGGGCGCTGAGCGAATATGTTGCGCATTACCATGCCGAGCGGAATCATC
>Ga0097691_1001925_pt1 | contig 14527 bp, 12 predicted proteins | sample NGESurdeep072012_8_FD_72858 | JGI IMG/M metagenome (GOLD analysis project Ga0097691, IMG submission 72858) | Arctic peat soil microbial communities from Barrow, Alaska - NGEE Surface sample 210-1 deep-072012 | ecosystem: Environmental > Terrestrial > Soil > Wetlands > Peat ...
GCGCTGGAACTCAACATCTACTTCCTGCCGACCAAGGCGTACCAAAGCGGCTTCGACGTGGAGCGCGAGTACGTCAACCTGGTGCAGGAGGTCAGGTCGGCGGTGAAGGTCCCGGTGGCGGTGAAGCTGGGGCCATTCTTCAGCTCGTTCGGCAACGTCGCCAAGCAGTTGAACATTGCCGGCGCCGACGCGCTGGTGCTGTTCAACCGCTTCTACCAGCCGGATTTCGATTTGGAAAAACTGGAAGTGGTGCCCAGCCTGGTGTTGAGCCGGTCGAACGAACTCAAGCTGCGCCTGCACTGGGTGGCGATCCTGTTCGGGCAGATGGATTGCGACCTGGCGATTACGGGCGGCGTCCACACCGCCGAGGATGTGGTGAAGTCGATGATGGCGGGCGCGAAGGTGTCGATGATGACGTCGGCGATCCTCGAGCACGGCCCGGAGCGATTCCGCATCGTGCGCGACGACCTCGTGCGCTGGATGGAAGAGCACGAGTATGAAAGCATCCGCCAGATGCAGGGCAGCATGAGCCTCAAGCGAGTGCCCAACCCGCAGGCGTTTGAACGCGCAAATTACGTGAGAGTGCTGAGCTCATACTCGACCGGGAAACTGGTGGGAACGAAGTAGGGTTTAGGCTCTGGGCTTTAGGAAAAACTAAACCGGGATGACTCATGTCGTCCCGGTTTTCCCGTTACTCGTTACTCGGTACTCGTTACTTACTTTGCTCCGGCCCAATGCCTGCGTTCGATGAATGTCGGCGGCTCGTAGGTTTTTCCCTTCGCCAGCCGCTTCTCTTCCCGCTTGGCGGTCCAAAGCATTACCGGACCAACCAGCCGCGCCGCCCACTTGCTGAAGCCGCCGAATTCCGCTTCGACCTGCTTGCGCAACTCGCGCACGCGCCCGCTGACCTCCTCGTTCGTCTTCTTGAGGCGGTGCTCCATCGCCCAGAGCGCGGCGTTGTACGTCTGGCGCAGGTTGCGCGCCTCCCACTCGAAGCGGGCGCGGACGCGCTGGTCGGGATGGTCCTTGTAGCGCATCCAGCCCTGGAAGGTGGTCTGCACGATGCGGAACAGGCTGGGCCCGTTCAGCTCGAAGTCACGGCGGAAGGCCCAGTCGAGGAAATTCTTCGACTGCTCGCGCGAGATCGCGCCGTGCTCGAAATTGAACTTAAACTGCCCGTGGATGTCGGCCAGGTCCACGTCGAGCATCCGTCCCTGCTCCTGCATGTCCTTGAACAGCGGCGTGCCCGGGACCGGCGTGTAGAGCATGAACTGGTGGAAGTCGGTGGCGTGCGAGACGGCGTAGTCGATTTCGTGCCGGATATTCTGCGGCGTGTGGTGCTCCAGCCCGACGATCGTCGAACCGAGCAGCTTGATGCCGTGCTGGCGAAGTTCATGCGTGAGCTGGAGAGTATCGGTACCGTCAAGCTTGGCGTAGTTGGAGTTCGGTGACTCCAGCCCCATCCACACCCACGAGATGCCGAGTTCGACCAGCTCCTCCATCGTGTACTTGCGGAGCGCGTTCGCCGATGAAAAGACGTAGAACGACCACGACTTGCCGTGCTTGCGCATCAGGTCGAGCAGGTCCATGGCGCGCCGCCGCTGGAGCAGGAAGTTTTCGTCCATCACGAAGAACGACCTCGCGCCCAGCTTGCGCTCCATCTCGCTCATGACCTCGAACAATTCGGCGCCGGTCTCGTAGAAGTTGACTACCTTGCCCTTGCCGCCGAAGAACGCCGACGTGGTGCAGAAATTGCAGCCCATCGGACAGCCGACCGACGGGATCACCGTCGCCGCCGTATCGGCCAGCGCGTTGGGCAACGGCATCCCCAGCACGCGCATGTTGAAGCCGGAAACGATTTCCGGATGGCGAATCGGCGCGTCAGGATCTTCGCCGAGGAACTGGCGCATCCAGGCAATGCCTTCGCCGGTCACGATGTGGTCGGCGTCAATCAGGTGCTTGAGGCCGGGGATCGCCGCCACGTGGCCGCCCACGATGATGGTCGAATTCGGCGACAGCTCGCGCGCCATGCGGCACATCTCGCGTACCTTGCCGACGTTGCTGATAATTCCCGATATCCCTACGACGTCGTAGTGATTGTGTGTCAGCTCGCGCGCGAAATCCTTGCGCTCCGGGAAATCCAGCACCGTGCAGGGCGCGGAGATGTTCTCCTGGATCATCATGATGCCCCAGGAGCGGTGGAACATGCGCAGCGAGAAGGCGCCCTGCTCGCGCGTCACCTGGTTGTGATAGAGCTCCATCGGATTGATGGAGCGGCTGCCGAACTCGTCATCTCGAGCGTAGGGGCCAAACACGGACGAAAGCAATACGCGGGCACGAGTGCCCTTGGGATGTACTTGCACTAGGCGGAATCTCCCTTGTTGCCAAGGTAATCGGCTGCTGTACATCGCGACGTGATCTACGTCACAATAGCGATTAATCTTACAAAACTATTACAATCCGCCAGGTTTCAGCTCGGGTTGTACAACCTCTCGACGGAATTTACTCTTCGGTAAACCTAGGACGGGACCCCCACCCCCCTCCCCCTCAACCCAAGGGTGTTTTGGGTCAAAACGCTGGAAACAAGGGAGTTGAGTGGCTCTGGGTTGTCTGGGTAACCTAGGGTTACCCAGAGGAGTCCCGATGGCGTCCCGAAGCCTGTCCCGAGGCCGAAGCGGGAAGATCGGCGACCTGAGTTTTCAAAGAACTATAACTGAGTAGTTAACAGGAGCCGGACTCAACACAACTCCCTCCACTCATGCGAGCGGTACATCTATGTTTACGCAGCAGTGGAGGAGAGTCAAGCGATCTGGTCACTGATGCGCGTGACAGCGGGCCAAATTGGGAATGATGTCTAGCGCCGATGTGTGAAAAGCACTCCTATGCCCCACCCCTTCGGCTGCGCTCAGGGCAGGCTCTAGCAAAACCGGCTAGGGTGGGCCACCAAGCGTGGATGGCCTCTTAAGGGCGCGCCGGAATTGCTCCGGGTGGATTGTCTGTGCTCACTGCGGTTGTAATCGAAGTCGTTATCTCGTTGTCAAGTTTATTTTGCGCCGTGATGTATAAGTAGTCAGTGATTAGCGCATCAGGCAACTCTGCGTTGTCTGTTTTCTGGGCGACTGCAAGCGCGGTGCGCTGGTACGGGGGAACAGTAGAGGAGAACACGTGAACCTTGACCAAGTCATCCTGACTGTTCAACACTTCACGCGGCATTGGCCAGAAGTGAAGAGCTTTCCAGCCGAGGCGGCCCGTGCTGAAGGCGACACCGACGGCGGTTTCGAGCGTCTCCTCCGCGCCCACCTAGAGGCGGTCGGCGCTCCTGGAGATATCGCGCTTGCGCGCGAGCTTCACTTTCACGACGGACGTCATGGCGCGATCGTGCCTCAGCACGAGCTTGACTTGGTCATGCGACTCGACGACGGCCCGTGCGTTCTTGAAGCCAAGGCGTGGACCGCCGTTGTCGACAAAGATCCCGTTATCGTGTTTCTTGCCAAGGCACTTGACTTTATCGCCTCGCCGAGGTTTGACGCTCTGACGGAATCGCTTAGGGTAGGCTTTATTGGCCTCTCTGGCTTCACCGAGGCCGCACGTCGGATCATGTTCTCATTCGGCGTCGTACCATTCTCCAAGATCGGAGCCGATGTGTCGTTCCAGTTCATTGACCTTCAGCTTGCGGAGCTTGAGCGACGCTGCAACAACGCTGGTGATGCAGGGGCGGAGGAGGTCATCACGGCCCGCACATTCATAGGGCCTTTTGTGGCTTTTGAACGCAGGAAACTCACTGCAATTGTGCGAGTCGAGGGCGACGAGGCCGTCGTAGACCTTGCTGGACTCAGGCGCGGGGCGGCACTTTACGAAGAGGCGAGAGCCGCCCATGCTTATGCCCTCGACATTTACCGCAACGTGAGCAAACGCTTCGCGGCGTGAGCAGGGAGACGCGATGCCCAATATTTCTCACTTCAACGTCAGCGATGTAGCACTCTACTATCAGGGTCTAGTTGCGCTGGCGGCGTCGCCGATGGCGAGCGCGGTCGCAGCCGAAGAAATCCGGAGGCGCGCCGTCACCTATGTCGAAAGGCGTCGTGCGATGTTCTCTTTGCCATCGCAACGGGGACAACTTGACACGCTGGGTGAGAAGATCCTTTTCGACCTGCGCCAGATGGACCTCGCCACCGTCGAGGGCACCAAGGTTAAACTCACCGCCGCCGGCCTCGCCATCGTCGAGAGTTTAAGAAAAGGCGCGGGTCGTCGCGCGCGGCTTACGATCTTAGGCCGGCTTGTCGAGACCTACGACAACGCTGCATTCCTCTGCGCAACCATCACTCCACCAATGGGCAAGCCTCTATTCGTACCGATTCCGCGCGCGACGACGGAGGAGATCGACGACGACGAGGGGGAAACCCGCCTCGTTCCGGCCAATTTGGAGTCGGTATGCGCGGCGTGGGCGGAGTGGTGTCTAGAAAACCAGCGGCCAGACCTCATGCCTCCCGACCTCCAGAAGCGAACGGAAGCACTTCTGGAGGCATCCAAGGACAAGCGCGGTTTCGCCGAGAAGGCCCGCAACGCTCTTGCGCAGCTTGTGGTGGCCTCCGCCACAAAGGGCCGGATCGCCAAGGCCCCTATCTACCGGACGATCCGTGATCGCCTGAGCACAGCGGGCGGCCTCAACAGCATCATGCGCCCGGTCCCGGGTAAACCGCTCTCCGTCGAGATCGTGTTTTCTTGCATGCATATCGGCCGGCCCTCGGCGCACGCGGAAGAGTGGCAGCCGCTGGGTGCTAGGTTGATGCTGGTCGAAAACGTCTGGATTCACGAGGCCGAACCGGCGCACTTGTTGTCGAGCGTCCTTGCGGCGCTCAAGGAAGCGCGGCGCGTTCTCGTCGAGCGCGCAGGCTACTATAGGATCTACGAGCTTCGAGACCGGGTCTGCGAGGCGCTTGGGCTCGCGCAAGGAATGTTTGACTCGGTATTCGTTCATATCTATCGAACACAGCCTGGCCTAATGACGCTCGGGGTCGACTACGAGAAGATCACGGCCAAGCGTCTTCCAATCGAGATCCGCGATGGCGCGTCATCCAATCTATTCAATCTTGTTGCCTTCAAAGACAGGTAGGAGTTGATACATGCCGTTACCCATGAAGTCTGTGACCTCGCCGATTACAAATCACTACGAATCGCTCGCCCTAACGAACAACCCGTTTCCAAGCGACCCGATTATCCGGCCACGGTCTACTGATCGACGAACGAACGGAGCGATATTCGCAGACGGGTGCCGCAAGGAGGTCATATCTCGCTTCGAAAAGCTGCTTTTGCGTGGGGCGGACTTCGAGAACCGCGCGCGCATGGCGCTGTTGTGGTCAGAGGGTGACAAGGAAACCGGCCGTGGAACCGGAAAGACGGCGCTCCTTCGCCATTTCCAACACCGCATTAACCGCGACTGGGGCGCAACCGAGTTCAAGCAGTTCAATGCGGCGGTCATCTATGTCTGTTTCCCCGACCAGGTCGACCGCTTGTTCTCCGAGCAACTTGCGTGGGCGGCCCTCCTAGATGCCGAGGAGTCCGGCTTGATTCGCGCGGCGAGTGCGATGCTGCGCCTCACAGAGATTCAGAAGCATTGGCCCAAGGAGGGCGACGCGCTACTTGAAGAAATTAAGCGTGCGGGGGTGGATGGCCGCGACTCCGTGGACGTGCTATTCGACGACCAAGTGCTCGAAGCCACCGGCCTTGTCGTCCAGGAAGTTTTAAGTGCGGTGGTCGAACACTTGACCGACGCTGGGGTCAAAGACGCAGTGGCTGAAGCGCTTGCCGCTGCGGACCTAACGGGACACCTGCGTTCCTTTCGCCGAGACGGCGAGGTGCGGCCATACTACGTCCAGCGAGAAACCAAGGGTCTTACGCACGCTAAGGAGGTCCTCTTCAACGACATCGTCCGCTTCTTGATTGAGGCAGGATTCGCCGGTGCGTACCTGTTCATCGACGATATCGAAAACCTCACGGACCAGATGGCGAATAAGGAAACGATCGAATTCGCCAAGGAGCTTGCGCTGTGCCTGGTGCGCCCAGGGCGTGCGTCTGGCGAAACACGCTTCTTTACCGGCGTTGTCACAACGCACCAGCAGGCGGCAACTAAGCTCGCGCGAGGGTGGGGCGAGGCTGGTCTTCAGGGAGTGGCACGGATGGACGCTACGGCGGACACGTCGGTCAAGGTGCCACTTCCCTCTGAAGACGGCGCATTGGAAATGTTGGCGGAATATATCAAAGAGCACCGATTGCCGGGCAAGGACGGTTTGGAGCGACTTCATCCATTCACCGAAGCCGCCGCGCGCAAGCTGGTCTCTGGCGTGAGCCCCGCGCTTCACCCACGCACTTTTCTCCAGAAAGCGCACTTCGCCGTGAGGCAAGCCGCTGACGACGGCTTAAAGTCCATCGAGCTCGTGAACATCGAAAAGCTGTTCGCCAACTTAGGTGTTGAAGCGACCGCGAGCACTGGAGAACCTGAGACCTTTGACACCTACTGATGGATAAAATCTTTCTGCTGCGGGGGATTCTCTTCCAGCTCGCGTTGGAACACTTCCGCCGCCGCGCCTCCGCAGATGTTCTCCTGGTTGAGTTGCGGTAATTGCACTTAGCCCTCCGGCTGCTGTTGATGCGATTGATGGAGCGCGAGCCGACGAAGTCGGGCCCGCGCCGCGATTTCGAGGTCTGCGTCCGCTTGCGTAATTGCCGCCCGTAGCTGCCGAGCGGCGGCTTGAACATGGCGCAGCGCATCGCACGCCATACATACGTCACCTGGCACGCGATGCGAAGGGCACGAGCCCCTCCACTCCCGCATTCCGCAGGGGAAATTCCGCCCCGGCTGGTGTAAAATCGCGCCCTCTCAGCATTCCATGCGGCCCCGCCCGGCGCGTGCGGAACCTGTGCGGGTAGTGGAGGATTCCAATATGGCTACGGTTGCGAAGGCGGCTTCGGCCGCAGTGGCGACATGTCCCATCCTGATCAACGGCGAGCGGCGCGAATCCGCCGGCCGCACCGAAGTCCAGATTAATCCCTCGACGGGCCAGCCCTCGTCGATCGTGCCCTATTGCACGCCGGAAGAAATCTCCGAAGCGATCGGCGCCGCCCAGGAAGCGTTTTCGCTGTGGAGCGCGATGCCGGTCCTGAACCGCGCGCGCATCCTCTTTCACTATCACGCCATCCTGGAGAAGAATGCCGACCGCATCATCGCGCTCAATACCGAGGAAAACGGCAAGACGCGCAGCGAATCGCAAGGCTCGTTCCAGCGCGGACTGGAGTGCGTGGAGTTCGCCTGCGGCGCGCCCACGCTCCTGATGGGCGAAACCGCCGATCACGTCGGCGGCGACGTGGACACGATTTCCGTGCGCGCGCCCATCGGCGTCTGCGCCGGCATCACGCCCTTCAACTTCCCCTTCATGGTGCCGCTCTGGATGTTCCCGCTGGCCATCGCGTGCGGGAACACGATCGTGATGAAGCCGTCGCCTGCGGTGCCGCGCTCGACCGTGCTGGCGGTCGAATTGCTCTACGAAGCGGGACTCCCGGCCGGTGTGGTCAACGTAGTGCATGGCGCGAAAGACGCGGTGGACGCGATCCTCAACGATCCGCGCGTGAAGGCCGTTTCGTTTGTCGGCTCCAGTGCGGTGGCGCGCTACATTTACAAGACTGCCGCCGCCAATGGTAAGCGCGTGCAGGCGCTCGGTGGCGCGAAAAACCACTCCATCGTCATGCCCGACTGTGACATGAAGCTGGCCGTCGATTCGGTGCTCGCCTCGTCGTTCGGATGCGCGGGCGAACGCTGCGTTGCCACCAGCGTCGTGGTTGCCGTCGGCGAAGCCGGCGACACGTTCATCGCGGAGCTGAAGAAATCGGTGGACAAGATGCGCGTTGCTCCCGGCGACGAGCCCGGCGCCGACATGGGCCCGGTCATCACGCCCGAAGCCCGCAAGCGCATCGTTGGCTACATCGAATCCGGCGAGAAGGAAGGCGCCAAGCTGGTCCGTGACGGCCGCCAGGACGCCTGCAATTCCCAGGACGGCTACTTCCTCGGGCCCACCATCTTCGACCACGTCAAGCCGGAGATGAAGATTGCCCGCGAAGAGATCTTCGGCCCGGTGCTCTCCGTGGTGCGCGCCAACGACCTCGATCAGGCGCTGGAAATCGTGAACAGCACCGAGCAGGGCAACGCATCTTCGATTTACACCAGGTCCGGCGCGGCAGCGAAGAAATATGCCGCGACCGTGCAGACCGGCATGGTCGGAGTAAATCTCGGCGTGCCCGCCCCGGTCGCGATCTTCCCATTCGCCGGATGGAAGGCCTCGTTCTTCGGTGACGCGCACGCGCTCGGCAAGGACGGCGTGCGCTTCTACACCGAGACCAAGGTCATCACCGCGCGCTGGCCCGAGTAACGCCTGTTTTGTTCGACCCACCCTTCCAAAAGCGGTCAGGGTGGGGCACCCAAAGTTCGGAGAACCCTTATGCCCAGAATCGTACGCGCCGGATTGATCCAGGCGAAAAACGTGTTCGGTCCCGACCACAGCATGGCGCAGATCAAGAAAGCCATGGTGGACAAGCACCTCAAGCTCATCGAAAAAGCCGCCAAGCAAAAGGTGCAGGTGCTCTGCCTCCAGGAACTCTTCTACGGCCCCTACTTCTGCGCCGAACAGCAGGAGAAGTGGTACGGCCTGACCGAGCGCATTCCCGACGGGCCCACCATCAAGCTAATGCAGAAGGTGGCCGCCAGGCACCACATGGTGCTCGTCATTCCGATCTACGAAGAAGAGATGACCGGCCTCTACTACAACAGTGCCGCCGTGATCGACTCCGACGGCAAGTACCTCGGGAAGTATCGCAAGCACCACATCCCGCACTGCCACCCGGGATTCTGGGAGAAGTTCTATTTCACCCCCGGCGATACGGGATATCCGGTGTTCCAGACGAAGGTCGGCCGCGTCGGCGTGTACATCTGCTACGACCGCCACTTTCCCGAGGGCGCGCGCATTCTCGGCCTTAACGGCGCGGAGATTGTCTTCAATCCTTCGGCTACGGTTGCCGGACTCAGCGAATACCTGTGGGAACTTGAGCAGCCCGCGCACGCCGTCGCCAACGGATACTTCGTGGGCGCCATCAACCGCGTCGGCATCGAGAAACCGTGGAGCATCGGCGAGTTCTACGGCAAGAGTTACTTCTGCAATCCGCGCGGCAAGATCATCGCCCAAGCCAGCCGCGATAAGGATGAAGTGGTCGTCGCCGATCTCGACCTCGACATGATCCAGGAAGTCCGGCAGGTGTGGCAGTTCTTCCGCGACCGCCGGCCCGATTCCTACGAACCCATCACCGAACAATCCGGCCGCGGGCGCACCGTCGCCGCGGGAAAGTAGGACACATGACACGCGACGAAATCATCCGCAAATATAAGGAATACCTCTTCCCTTCCGTCAGCACCTACTTCGCCGAACCGCTGGTCACCGACCACGCCAGCATGCAGTACCTGTGGGACGCCGACGGCAAGCAGTACCTCGATTTCTTCGGCGGAATCGTCACCATCTCGGTCGGCCACGCAAACCCCAAAGTCACCGACAAGATCATCGCGCAGACCAAGCGCCTCCAACACGCCTCCACCGTGCTGCCGAATGAGGCCATCGTCGCGCTGGCGGAGAAGATCGCGCAGATCACGCCCGGGAAACTCTCGAAGTCGTACTTCACCAACAGCGGCACCGAAGCCAACGAGACCGCGGTGCAACTGGCGCGCGTGCACACCGGCCGCTACGAGATCGTTGCCCTGCGCCACGCCTACGCCGGGCGTTCGCAACTGGCACAGTCCATCACCGGGCAGAACACCTGGCGCAAATCGCTGCCCGGTGCGTTTGGCGTGGTGCACGCGATGAACCCGTACTGCTACCGCTGCCCGCTCGGCAAAACGTATCCGTCGTGCGACGTCGCCTGTGCGAACGACGTGGAAGCCGTCATTCAGACCACAACCTCCGGCCGGATCGCGGCGTTCATGGCGGAACCGATCCAGGGACTGGGCGGATTCATCACGCCGCCGCCCGAGTACTTCAAGATCGTGGTCAAGATCGTGAAGGAGTACGGCGGCCTCTTTATCGCCGACGAAGTCCAGACCGGTTGGGGACGCACCGGCAAGAAGTGGTTCGGCATCGAGCACTGGGAAGTCGTGCCCGACATGATCACGGCCGCCAAGAGCCTGGGCAATGGCGTCCCCATCGGCGCCACTTTCACCACGCCCGAGATTGCCGGCAGCTTCAAGGGCCTCCAGATTTCGACCTTCGGCGGCAATCCGGTGTCGTGCACCGCCGCGCGCGCGGTCATCCAGGTGATCGAAGAGGAGAACCTGCTGGAGAACGCGGCGACCACGGGCAAGTACTTCCAGGACGGCCTGCGCGAGTTGCAGAACAAGCACGCGCTCATCGGCGACGTGCGCGGCATGGGCCTGATGCAGGCGATCGAACTGGTCAAGGACCGCGACACCAAGGAACCGGCGCCGGAAGCAACCAACCAGTTCATGGAAGAGTGCCGCCGCGAGGGCCTGCTCATCGGCAAGGGCGGCATGGTGGGCAACGTGATTCGCCTCTCACCGCCGCTCAACATCAGCAAGGCCGACGTGGACGTCGCGTTGTGCACCATGGACAAGGCAATGGCAGCGGTGGCGAACAAGGCGGTGGCGGTGGGGGCCTGAGACCTGTTATCCATCTGGTAACTATTAACTAGTAGTTTTTTTGCCGACCTAATGGAATCAGCAACATAAGCCCGGGTAACCCGGGCCCAAAAGTGCCCGGTCCCTTCTGTAGGGTTGTACTCACAAGTTAGGGGTAAGGATGGCGTCTCGCGCCAAGCAGCGCATAGAAGACTCGCCGCTTTACAACAAAGACCTCGCACCCGTCCCGCCGGAGCGGCGCACATGGGGCACCTACAACTACGCCGCGCTGTGGGTCTCGATGTCGGTGAACATCCTTACATACATGCTGGCCGCCTCGCTCATCCAGGGCGGGATGAACTGGAAGCAGGCGGTGGCGACCGTGTTTATCGGCAACGCCATCGTGCTGGCGCCCATGCTGCTCAACTCGCATCCCGGCGCGCGCTATGGTATTCCCTTCCCGGTCTTCGCGCGCGCGTCGTTCGGGGTACTTGGCGCCAACGTCGCCGCCGTGCTCCGCGCGCTCGTCGCCTGCGGATGGTTTGGAATTCAAACGTGGATCGGCGGCGAAGCCATCAACTCGCTGCTCTCCATCCTCTGGCCGGCATGGAGAAACGTACCCAACAGTACCGCCATCTGCTTCATGGCGTTCTGGGCGGTTAACGTCGCAGTTATCGCCAAGGGAATCGAGTACATCCGCATCCTGCAAGGCATCAGCGCACCCATCCTGCTGATTGTCGGCGTGGTACTGCTGGGCTGGGCTTACCGCAGCGCCGGCGGCTTTGGCCCCATGCTCTCCGCACCCTCGCAGTTCGCCAGCTTCTCCGACTTCCTCAAGTTCTTTATCCCTGCCCTGAACGGCGCCGTTGGATTCTGGGCGACCGTTTCGCTCAACGTACCGGACTTCACGCGCTTCGCGAAGAACCAACGCGCGCAGATGATCGGACAGGCCATCGCGCTGCCCACGACCATGACGTTTTATTCCTTCATCGGCGTGGCGGTCACCTCGGCGACGGTCGTCATCTACGGCACAGCCATCTGGGACCCGATCCAGCTCCTCGGCCGCATGCACTCGCCGATCGCGGTGGTGATCGCGCTGCTGGCGATCCTGCTGGCCACGCTGAACGTCAACATCGGCGCCAATGTCGTCTCGCCCGCGAATGACTTCTCGAATCTCTGGCCGCGCCGCATCAGCTTCAAGACCGGCGGCATGATGACTTGCGTGATGGGCGTCGCCATGATGCCGTGGAAGCTGCTGGCCAATCACCGCACCTTCATCTTCGGATGGCTGGGCGGATACGCCGCCGTCCTCGGCCCGGTGGCGGGCATCATGATCTGCGACTATTTCGTGCTGCGCCGCCGCGAGCTGAATGTCAACGACCTCTATCTCCGCGGGGGTGACTACGAATACTCGAAGGGCTTTAACTGGAACGCCGTGGCGGCGCTGGTGGTGGGAGCCGCTGTGGCGCTGACCGGACTGGTCGCGCCCGCCGTGCGTTTCCTTTACGACTATTCCTGGTTCGTCGGTTTCGGCGTGTCGTTCATTACTTACTACGCCCTGATGCGAGCGGAACCCGCGCGGGTGCAGGATGCGACGCCAGCGGGCTGAAACACGTATTCCGTATCCCGTATTCCGGTGCGAGACTCTGACCGGTATACGAGATACGGAATACGGAATACGAATCTTCTAACGCCTAATGCCCAATGCCTAGAGCCTGCCCTGCAAACGCCGGGATCACCTGATCGCGGTACTGGTCGAGGGTTTTCTCTTCTTCCCCGCACATCAAGTAGATGTTGAACTGTGTCACCCCAACCTCTTGCAAACGTTGTAGCTTCTTCTTCTGCGCTTCGACCGGCCCGATGATGCAGAAGCGGTCCACCACTTCATCGGTCACGAAGTCCGCGTTGTCGCTTCCGACCTCGCAGTGGTGGAGGTAGTCGTACTTTCCGCGGTCCTGCACGTACGACGTCAGCGCCGGCGGCAGATCCTCCGGCTTGCACTTCGAGATCAGGTCAATCACGTGGTTCGACACCAGCGCCGGGAACCAGCGCACCCGTTCGCGCGCGGTCTTCAAATCGTCGGACACCCACACCGGCGCCGCCGCCATGATCTCGATTGATTTCGGATCGCGTCCCGCCTCGCGCGCGCCCTGGTGCACGAATCCCACGCACCACTCAATCAGGTCGGGATCGGCAAATTGAAGAATGATTCCATCGGCCACGCGTCCCGCCGACGTCAGCACCTTCGGCCCGTAGCCGGCGACCCACACCGGCGGCGATCCCAGCGCCCAGGTGATCTTCGTCTTTTGCCCGTCATACTCAATCTCACGCCCGGAGGTCAGGTCGCGGAACTGCCCGATCGCACGCTCGAGCTCGGCCACCGTCACCGGCTTCTTTCCCAGCACGCGCCGTGAACTGTCGCCGCGCCCGATGCCGAGCTGCATCCGCCGTCCGCTAATAATGTCCAGCGTCGCGAACAGGCTCGACATCACCGTGATGTCGCGCACCGCCGGGTTGGTGACGCAGGGCCCGATCTTCAAGCGCTTGGTATTCGCCGCCATCAGCGTCATCAGCGGGAAGCACTCCATCCAGAGCACGTGCGAATCGAACATCCATCCGTATTCAAAGCCCGCCGCCTCCGCTTGCCGCGTGAGGGAAACCACGCGGTCCACGGAAATGTCGGGTTTCAACGTAAAACCGAATTTCATCGGATACCCCATAAGCTGGTTAAAGTGGCCGGAGGATAGCACAAATTGTAGCGAAGGCGCATGAGAAGGGTACTTACGCGAGTTGGCGTACAAATTGGGCTGGACTGAGAACAGTCACACCATGATGTCCACGTTTCGGCTTAAAGTGCTTCAGGTTACCCGTGACCAAAGCATCGGCATGGCCGGCGATGGCCACCTCCAGAAACGGTAGATCGGTAGGGTCAGGCAGGATCAGACCGGCGGGCGCGCAAATAATATTTTCTCCCGTGCGTTCGATGTGATCGAGCATCGCCTCCATCTCCGTCGTCTCGAACCGAAACACCGGTCGCAAAAGAACCAAGCGATACTCGCTCATGATCCGGTCGTCGCAGAGGACGACAAACATTCGCGCGAGCATTGCTTCGACGATGCGGCCGGGGGGGCCATGGGGATTCAGGACACCCGACACGAGCACGTTCGTGTCGACTACGATCCTCACGCGGACTTTCGTTTTGCACGCGCGGCGCGGATTTCGGCATTGATCTCCGCCAACGACATCTTATCGGTGCCGATGCTGGCGGCTTTCTTGCGCATGCGCGACAGCGCCAGTTGTGCTCGGGCCTGGCGAATCGCTTGCGCGGTATCCTCGAGTTCGTCTTCTTCCACTCCGAGCAGCATCGCGATCGGCTTGCCATTGGCGGTAAGCACCAGGTCTTCCTTTTGCGCCAGCTTGCGGACGTAGCCCGGCCGATTCCGCAGATCTCGCGTACTCAAAAACTTCATAATGTACCTTCTGTAGCCGTTCTGGCTACGATATCGCGACAGACACGGCCAAGTCAAATTGCGTGCGGCCGATGGATTCGGCGCAACCGTCGCTCCCGGCGATGGGCCATCCGGAATTCCGGGCAAACAGCGGCCCTCGAGAGTTGCGGCGAATCCGCGCAAATGCATTGTGCTCTCGAAAATGGCCGCTTATGATTCGCTGCGTAGCAAAACCGGCACTTTTGTTTGTGTAAGACTCATGCTCCCCGGGAGGGTGCGAAATGGCATTCGATACCATCATCGCCAACGGCACCGTTGTCACCGCCACCGACACCACTTTGGCCGACGTCGGTATCGAGGGCGGCGTGGTCCGCGCCGTCGCACAATCGCTGCCGAAAGAGAAGGCGAAGAA
>Ga0097691_1001927_pt1 | contig 14524 bp, 16 predicted proteins | sample NGESurdeep072012_8_FD_72858 | JGI IMG/M metagenome (GOLD analysis project Ga0097691, IMG submission 72858) | Arctic peat soil microbial communities from Barrow, Alaska - NGEE Surface sample 210-1 deep-072012 | ecosystem: Environmental > Terrestrial > Soil > Wetlands > Peat ...
GCCCAGCGCCGGGCGCTGGTGGTCCGTGACGGCGGGTGCGTCTGGCCGGACTGTGACCGGCCACCGGCGTTCACCGACGCCCACCACCTCCGGCACTGGATCGACGGCGGCGCCACCGACCTGGCCAACCTGGCGCTGATCTGCCGGCGCCATCACCGGCTGGTGCACGCCGGCTGGGAGCTGGCCCACCGCCCGGACGGAATCTGGAGCGCTACGCCGCCGTGGGCGGTGCCAGCCAGCCGCACCGATCGCGACGCCGCGCTGAGCCGCGGCCCGTGAGGGGTGACCCCGGCGCCCAGCACGCGCAGCTACTCGACGAGCTCGAGCGCCGGCGGCTGGCGGACCCCAAAGGCGCACCCGAGCATGGTCAGCCGGATCGCCAACCTCTCGAAACTCGATGTGGCGTTGGTGATCGAAGCGGATGGCAACATGAACATGCACGCCGAACTCGGGTCCGCCCGGCGACGTTGGCCGCCGTCGACACCGCCGGGCGCTCGAACTAGTCCCTGGGCGGCGCCTTGACCCAATAGTGCCGCGCTGGTCGCGATGGAACTCCCGCCGGGCGGCCATCACCTCGGCGCAGAACTGGGGACCCGACTTGGGTTCCAGTGCCACCGCCCGCTCCCAACCGTCGCTGGAGCGGATGAGCCGTCGGTGGGCGCAAAGTCGAACTCGATGGGGTAGCACCGCCGCCAGCTAGAAAGAAGTCACCGAGGCGGGAGTCGCGCGGACTCAGCCGCGGTCGGCGTGGCCCGCCAGCACCGCGACGGGTGCTGTCGTCGATCGCAGTTGCCGATCAGCGGTGGACCGTTCCAGGATGAGATGAGCCGCGACGCTGCTCGCAGATAGGCTGACCCGCACCCCCGTGAGGAGTCAGCTGTTGTGCCCCTTGCCGTAACCGGGTCCATCGCGACCGACCACCTGATGTCGTTTCCGGGACGGTTTTCCGACCACCTGCTGCCCGACCAGCTGCACCGGGTCTCGCTGTCGTTCCTGGTCGACGACCTCGACGTTCGCCGCGGGGGAGTGGCGGCCAACATCAGTTATGGCCTGGCCCGACTGGGCCTGCGCCCGGTGCTGGTCGGGGCCGTCGGTGCTGACTTCGCGGAGTACCGGGCCTGGCTGGAGCGCCACGGCGTCGACACCGCAAGCGTGCACGTCTCCGACCTGCGACACACCGCCCGCTTCGTCTGTACGACGGATCAGCAACAGAACCAGATCGCGTCGTTCTACGCCGGCGCGATGGCCGAGGCGCGGGAGATCGAGCTCGGCCCGATCGCCGACCGGGTGGGTGGCTTCGACCTCGTGGTGGTGAGTCCGAACGACCCGGTGGCGATGGTGCGCCACACCCAGGAGTGCCGGGACCGAGGATATCCGTTCGTCGCCGACCCGTCGCAGCAGCTCTCCTCGCTGGACGACGACGCCATCCGCGACCTCGTCGACGGGGCGGCGTACCTGTTCACCAACGAGTACGAGCGGGGGCTGATCGAGTCGAAGTCCGGCTGGAGCGGCGAGGAGGTGCTGGCCCGGGTGGACGTGCGGGTGACCACGCTGGGCGCGGCCGGCGCGCTGGTCGAGCGGCGGGACGAGCGGGCGGTGCAGGTCGGAGTGCCCCCGGACGTTCGGGTCACCGACCCGACCGGCGTCGGCGACGCCTTCCGAGCCGGGTTTCTGGCAGCTCGGACCTGGGAGCTGGGCTTCGAGCGCGCCGCCCAGGTGGGCACGTTGCTCGCCGGCCTCGTCCTGGAGACGGTCGGCACCCAAGAGTACGACCTGCGCCCGGCCGACCTCCTGGCCCGGATGTCGACGGCGTACGGCGCGGATGCGGCCGCCGAAGTGGCGCCACATCTGCCGGCCGACCCAGTGTCCAGCTGAACCAACGGCCCAGCTCACCCAAACTCCGCCGCGGAGACGACGAAAGCAAGCATCGCCAGCCGCCGCTGCAAGTGGCCGTCCGCGGTGACCAGCCGCCGGCCGAGGCGTTCGGCGAGGGCGACGTAGACCATGTCGTAGACCGGGTGATGGTCGTACCGCCTCGACAGCTCCCACGCCCGATCGAGGTCGCCAGGGGCGTCCACGAGGCGCACCGGCAGGCGACGCAACAGCGCGAAGCTGCGGTCGGCTTCGGCACCGCTCCAACGCCCTCGACGTACGCCGGTCAGTAGGGCGTTGGCCACTTCTTCGAGGAGTAGTCGGGGACCGAACACCTCGGTGGCATCGGCCGCCAGCCGGGAAAGCAGGCGCATGGCCGGCCCGGACGGATCAGCGTCGGGCGCCACCCAGTCGACGACGACGCTGGCGTCGACGACCGGCATCTTCAACCGCCGGCGGTCGGCCGGTGATCGTCGGTACGGTCGCGTCGGCCCGCCAACACCAGCTCAGCAGCGGACTTACCGACGGAAGGCCGGCGGTCAGCGGCGCGGCACTCGTCGGCGGCCAGTGCAGCCCACGCGCGCAGCGACAGTTCCGGCCCGGCTGTGGTCGTCCGGCTACTGGTGAGGTCATCCAACGCCTGCCGCGCGACCAGAAGCCTATTGCCGCGGCGAACAGCGGGCAGCCGTCCCGACCAGATCCACCGGCGCACTGTTTCCGGAGTCCGCCGGACCAACTGCGCCGCCCCGCGGACGTCCACCATTTCTACACCATCGATGACAACCACCTTGCGAAGCTACTACACCGTCACTGGGTCGCCCAGTGGTCCGAGCGGCCCTAGTGGTTCGAGCGGCCCTAGCGGTCCAAGCGGCCGCTAGCGGTTCGAGCGGCCCTAGTGGTCCGAGCGCACCGACCTGGCTACTTGGGCCAGCGGCGCGTCCTTGCTTACTGGCTTGGCCAGATAGCTGTCCATTCCCGCGGCGAGGCAGCGCTCCTGGTCCTCCCGCCACGCTGCGGCGGTGACCGCAATGATCGGAGTGCGTCGGCCGGGACCTTCTTGGGCGCGAATGGCGCCGTCGCCTCGTAGCCATTCAGCTCCGGCATCTGGCAGTCCATCAGGATGGCGTCGTAGCGCTGGGCGGCGGCCGCCTGCACCGCCTGGTCGCCGTTCAGCACGGTGTCCACGCGGTACCCACCGCTGGTCAGCACGGCCACGGCGACCTTCTGGTTGATCAGATTGTCCTCGGCCAAGAGCAGTCGGCCCGCATCTGGAGTCGCTGGGGGGGCGCCCAGCAGCACTGTGCTGGGGGCCATGCCGCCCGACGCGGGCAGGGCGTGGCCCGCCATCCTGGCGTCGGCGGGGGCGGAGGCGCGGATGGTGAACCAGAAGCTGCTGCCGGCTCCCAGTTGACTAGACACGCCGCAGTCACTCCCCATGAGGGCGACCAGCTGCCCGCTGATGGCCAGCCCCAGGCCAGTGCCACCGTACTTGCGAGAGTCGGAAGTGTCGGCCTGCACGAACGGCTGGAAGATGACGGCGAGAGGCGGAACGAGCTCGACAGGCGCCTTCACCTGGGCGAGGACACCGAGCAGGACCTTGGCATCGATCGGGTCGGCGGCGGGCACCGCGAAATCTGACAAGGAGGCCTCCGGAGGCGAGTGCCACCGCGGACCGCATGGTGTCGGATTGACCCGCAGTTGGCCCGCTATAGATCGGCATGCTCAGCCTCGAACCTGGGGTCGATCCCCCTGGGTGTCGTCTCAGTGGGCAGTTGTCAGGTCCAGCATGCGTGGCTGCTGGGGCCGTCGGCCAGGTCGACGCCACGGCCAGACCCGTGCCGTCCACCACCGCTGCGGCCACATTTCACGCCGACTTGTTGGCCTGACGACGCGGGCCGATCAGCCGGCCAGCTCACCGAAGTCGAGCCGGCAGTGCAAGCGGCGGGGCCAGCCCGTCCGTGACGGCGACGATGTTGGAGACGGTCGGGCCGGGCGCCCGGAACGCGGGTAGTCCGCCTGCGTTAGTCTTCGGCCCGCACCGCCAGCCGTCGACGCGCCGGACGCCCTGTGACCGGAACGCCGAACGACGCCAGTATCTGGAGAGGCATGAGGTTGAGTCCGAACCGCTCTACCGGCTCCCCCCGAACACACGTCCGTCGGCCGGCCGGACGCCTTCGCGTGGCCTTGATGGGCGTAGTGATGGCGGCTGCGGTCACGGGCTGTGACGTCAAGCGATCCTTCTCGATGGGGCTACCCCGGCCCGCAACCCTGCAGGGCAAGAGCGCCGAGGAGCTCTGGGTCGGCTCGGTGATCGCCGCCCTCACCGTCGGCGTCGTCGTCTGGGGGCTCATCTTGTGGGCCGCCTTCGCCTACCGGCGACGTAATGACGAGATGCCGCGCCAGGTGCGCTACAACGTGCCGATCGAAGTTCTGTACACGGTTCTGCCGTTCGTCATCGTCGCTGTGCTCTTCTACTACACGGTCATGAAGGAGAACTACATCGACAAGCTGTCCGCCAACCCGGACGTCAAGGTCGGCGTCGTCGGTTTCCAGTGGAACTGGCAGTTCAACTACGTGGGGGAGAACGTCCAGGTCACCGGCAAGCCCGGCGTGCCGCCGGAGCTGGTCCTCCCGGTCGGCCAGACGGTGCGGTTCATCCTGACCTCACCCGACGTCATCCACTCGTTCTGGGTGCCCTCGTTTATCTTCAAGCGCGACGTGATCCCGGGCCGGATCAACCAGTTTGAGGTGACCATCACCAAGCCGGGGACCTTCGTTGGGCACTGTGCCGAGCTGTGCGGGATCGACCACGACCGGATGAGCTTCAGCGTTCGGACGGTCAGCGACCAGGAGTACCGCTCCTACCTGGACCGGATGCGGGTCCAAGGGGCGGGTCTGCAGGCGGCCGTCCCGGCCGTCGCGGCCGTCCCGGCCGGGGCACCCGCGCCGTGACCGCCGGCTGCCTGGCAGTGGCGTTCGCCCGGATCGAGCTTGCGGAGGAGTTACAGTGAAGGTCGAAGGCAAGCTATTTGCCATCCTGGGCGTCTTCCTGTTCATCGTCACTGCGGCCTACTGGATCTTGAGCGGTGATCCGACCGGCACAACCGTGTTGTTCCTCGCCGGTGGCTTGGGCGTCATGATCGCCTACTACTTGCTGTTCACCGCGCACCGGATGGATCCTCGACCCGAGGACCGCACCGACGCCGAGATCGCTGACGGGGCCGGTGAGCTTGGCTTTTTCAGCCCGCACAGCTACTGGCCGGTTACCGTGGCGGCTGGGGCCGCAGTCACCGGCCTCGGTCTGATCTTCGGCACGTGGCTCGCCCTGATCGGTATCGTGATCGTCGTTGTGACGGCTACCGGCCTGCTGTTCGAGTACTACGTCGGCCGCTAGTCCGCGTCGACGTAGTTGTCGTCGGCAACGCGGAAGCACCCCTCCTCTTCCCGGAGCGGCACCGGGAAGTTGTGTGACGAGACGAGCCGCCGGCGGCTCGTCTCGTCACACAGGTCACCAGCCCGAGCTCGCGCTCGTTATGATGGACGAGCAGGGGGAGCGACGACCTTAGCCTAGCTGGGCCGGTCCGGTGACCTCAGCGCTTGGTCAGCGTGTCGTCGTCGCGCTCGCGCTGATCGGCCGGGACGCTGGTGTCCTTCTTCTTGGCCACGAAGAAGCTGCCGACCGCCCGTCCAGCCGCGGAGACCAGCGCACGCGGGCCGCGCTCGCCCTCGATGCGCTCCGGGTGGTCCGGCTCGACCGGGGACAGCACCAGCTGGGACTCCTGCACCGGGGCGTGCACCTCGATGTACTCGCCGCTGGGCAGCCGGTGGATGGTGCCGGTCTCGACGCCGTGCACCAGGACCTCGTGGTCCGAACGCTGCAGCCCGATGCAGATCCGGTAGGTGATGGCGTACATCAGCGGTGGCAGCAGGAACAGTGCCACCTGACCCATGTACGTCGTCAAGTTCAGCGAGATCCGGAACAGGTGGGCGGCGATGTCGTTGGCGCCCATGATCCAGAGGACGAAGTAGAAGGTCAACGACATCACGCCCAGCGAGGTCCGCACCGGCTTGTCCCGCGGCCGGTCGAGCAGGTGGTGCTGGGCCTTGTCCTTAGTGAACGCCGCTTCCAGGAATGGGTAGAGCGCGAGAAGGCCGAACATGATTCCGGGCAGGACCACACCCGGAATCAGGATGTTCAGCGGGATCGTGTGCCCGAAGGCGCGGATTTCCCAGCCGGGGCTGAGCCGCAGCGATCCCTCCAGGAAGCCGATGTACCAGTCCGGCTGGGCGCCGGCGCTGACCTGGGAGGGGTTGAACGGCCCGTACATCCACACCGGGTTGATCTGCGCCAGGCCGCCCAACGCGGCGACGACGCCGAACACCAGGAAGAAGAACCCTCCGCCCTTGGCGGCGTAGGAGGGGTACATCCGCGAGCCGACGACGTTCTCCTCGGTGCGGCCGGGGCCGCGGAACTGGGTGTGCTTCTGGTACCAAAGGATCATCATGTGCGCGGTGATCAGCGCCAGCAGGATTCCGGGCACCAGCAGGATGTGCACCACGTAGAGCCGGCCGATGATCGACTCACCGGGGAAGTTGCCGCCGAAGAGCAGGAACGTCGACCAGGTACCGACCACGGGCACCGACTGGCCCACCGAGTAGGCGATCCGCAGTCCGGTGCCCGACAGCAGGTCGTCGGGCAGCGAGTAGCCGGCGAAGCCCTCCAGGAGGCCGAGCACCATCAGGCCCACGCCGATCAACCAGTTGATCTCGCGCGGCTTGCGGAAGGCGCCGGTGAAGAACACCCGCATCATGTGCACGACGATCGAAGACACGAACAGCAGCGCGGCCCAGTGGTGAATCTGCCGCATGATCAGGCCGCCGCGGACGTCGAAGCTGATGTGCAGCGTCGAGGAGTAGGCCTCCGACATCGGCACGCCCTTGAGCGGCACGTAGCTGCCGTTGTAGATGACCTCGCGGGCGGTGGCGTCGAAGAACAGCATCAGGTAGACGCCGGTCAGCAGCAGGATGATGAACGAGTAGAGCGCGATCTCACCGATCATGAACGACCAGTGGTCGGGGAAGACCTTGTTCATCGACCGGCGGATGAAGTTCGCCGAGGTCAGCCGCTCATCGACGTACCGAGCCCCACCGCCAATGGCCTTTCCGGTCATGGTGGTCATGAACGCTCCCAGAAGCTCGGGCCCAAGGGCTCTTGGTAGGCCGCGCCGGCAACGAAGAAGCCCTCGTTGTCCAGCGCCAGGGGCAGCTGCGGTAGCGGCCGGGCGGCCGGGCCGAAGATCGGTCGACAGTGCTCGGTGACCAGGAACGTGGACTGGTGACAGGGGCAGAGCATGTGATGCGTCTGCTGCTCGTAGAGCTTGGCTGGACAGCCGGCGTGCGTGCAGATCGCGCTGTAGGCCACGTGGCCGTCGACCTCCCAGGTCTCCCGGCCCGGCCGGGGCTGGTTCTCACCCGCCCGCAGCCGGATCAAGACGGTCGGGGCCAGCGAGTTCGACGGGCTGGTGTTCCCGTTTGGGAACACGGTGAGGATGCCGCCGTACTCCAGGTCACCGATCCGGACCGGGGCACCCTCCTCGGTGGTGAGTCGGTCACCCTTCTTCCACGGGCTGGTCTTGAGCTGGCGAGCGTTGCCGCGGGGGTGCACGCCGAGGTCGCTGATGATCGGCACGATCGGCAGCGCCAGCGTGCCCATCGCCCCGAGGAAGGAGTAGCGCAGCAGCCGCCGGCGGGCAAAGCCGGTCTTCTCCGTGCCCTCGGCAAAGACCGCGGCCGTCTTGGCGGCGTCCTCCGGGGTGGAGTACATCGGGTGCCGCTCCTGCACGGCCTCCTCGTCGGGCATGATCTTCTTCGCCCAGAGGATCGCGCCGACGCCGACGCCGAACAGCGACACGGCCAGACAGACGCCCAGCAGCGGGGTGTAGGCGACATCGGTCTTCGGCAGCGCCCAGAAGACCACGAGGAAGGCGATGGCGGCGAGCGAGGAGACCCCGAAACAGGTGGCGACCAGCCGTTCGGAGCGCTTGTCCGCCCGCGGGCCGACGTCCTCGGGGCCGGTGGGGGACTTCGCGGAGGGCGGGTTGGCCGGCCGGCCGGTGTCGCCCGGGGCGCTGGCGGACGTGTTGCCGGTCAGGCTCTCGCCGCCGGCGCTGTCGTGAGTGCTCATGCGCGCGCCCCGATCCACAAGGTCATGGCCAACAACGCGGGGATACCGACGACCGCAATGACCAGACCCTCCGGTACCGGACCGAACTTACCGAGCGCCAGGCCACCCGGGTTCTTCGACCGGGTGACGTAGTCGACGTACTTCACGATCGAGTTGACCTGGTGGTCGTCGAAGGTGCTGGGGCCGAAGACGGGCATGTTCTCTGGCCCGGTCCGAATGGCCTCGGCAACCTGGACCGGCGTGGCCGGAGTCAGCCGAGGCGCGTACTTGCCGTAGGTCAGCGCGCCGCCCGAGCCGGCGAAGTTGTGGCAGGAGGCGCAGTTGGTGCGAAACAGGTTGCCGCCAAGCTGGAGGTCACCATCGGCAAGATCCACCTGGGGAATCTGCGGACCTGGAGCGAGCGAGGCGACGTAGGCAGCCATCTGGTCGATCTGCGCGCGGTCGTACTTGGCCTCCTTGCGATCGGCCTGCGGCCCGGGCCGAGCCAGCGGCATGCGGCCGCTGCTGACCTGGAAGTCCACGGCCGCGGCGCCGACACCGATCAGGCTGGGGGCCTCCTGCGTGCCCTGGGCGTTGATCCCGTGACAGGTCGCGCAACTGGTCTGGAATAGCTCCCGGCCCTTCTGCACAGCGAAGGACTCCTCGGCCGTGCTCGCGGCGTGGCCGCGCGGCGCGAGCACGGCGTAGGTGACGCCCAGCACCACGAGCGCGGTCAGCAGGACGGCGTACGACGCCAGCTTGCGGCGGCGCCGGCCGGCAGCGGCGAATCCGGCAGCGGTCGATGTCAACGAAAGTCCCTCGGGTTCGGGTAGCCAGGTGCTCGGGGAGTAAGGGGGATCGCGGGATCGATCGGCGGGGACGTCACCGGATGAGGTAGATCGTAGTGAACAGGCCGATCCAGACCACGTCGACGAAGTGCCAGTAGTAGGACACGACGATGGCGCTGGTGGCGTCCGCGGGTGTGAACCGGCCGTACGTCGAGCGGAGCAGCACGACGATGAAGGCGAGCAGGCCGCCGGCGACGTGCAGGCCGTGGAAGCCGGTGGTCAGGTAGTACACCGATCCGTAGGGGTGGCTGGAGATCGAGAACTCGTTCTCCACGAAGTACTCGAAGGCCTGGCCGCTGACGAAGATTGCGCCCATGATCAACGAGAACACGTACCACAGCCGCAGCTTGTGCACGTCCCCGCGCTCGGCGGCGAAGACCCCGAGCTGGCAGGTGACGCTGGAGAGCACGAGGATGATCGTGTTCGGCAGTGCCAGGGCCAGGTTGAGGTGCACCGGGTGGGGCCCGTCGGTCGGGGGCCAGGCCCCGGTGTTCACCGACCGAATCGTGAAGTACATCGCGAACAGCGCCGCGAAGAACATCAACTCGGATGAGAGCCACACGATCGTCCCGACGCTGACCATGTTCGGCCTGGTCACGGACCCGTGGGAGGGAATCTGCTCCAACGCGGATGCGGTCGTCACGGGCGCCATTATTCACAGACCGGTCGATGCCGACAGTCCGGGTCCTCCCGAACGCCGCTTGCGAGCCTGCCCGGCGCGCTTGCGGTCCGCCCGAGCGCCACCGAAGGGCGGCTCCTATGCTTCGCCGGTGAGCATGCTCGCCCTGGCCGGGGCGACGGCAGTCCTTGCGCAGGCGGGGTCGGCCGTCGCCGGGACGATGCTCGCCCACGGCGGGACCGACGCGGGCTACGACGGGCCACCGCCATTGTCGGCGTGGACGCTTCTCACCCGCTGGGAGGTCAGCCCGGTCCTGTTGGCCATGCTTGTCGTCGTCGTGGGTCTCTACCTGCTAGGGGTGCACCGGCTCCGGGGGCGTGGTGACGCCTGGTCCCCGTGGCGGCTGGTGTCCTTCCTCGGCCTTGGCGTGGGGACCGTGGTGGTGGCGACGATGTCGGGCCTGGCAGCGTACGAGGACACGCTGTTTAGCGCGCACATGGTGCAGCACATGATCTTGAGCATGGTGTCGCCGGTCTTTCTCGCCCTCGGGGCACCCATCACGCTGGCGCTGCGGACGCTGCCGCCGCCGCCGCGCCGCCAGCTGTTGCGGCTGCTGCACAGCCGGTTCGCCCGGGTGGTGGGGCATCCGCTGGTCGGCGGGTTCCTGTTCGTGATCAGCCCCTTCGCCCTCTACTTCACCCCGATCTACCCGGCCACGTTGCGCAACCCGGTGCTGCACGAGTTGCTGCACGTGCATTTCTTGCTGGTCGGATGTCTGTTCTTCTGGCCGCTGCTCGGCCTCGACCCGCTGCCGGGACGGCTGCCTTATCCGCTGCGGATGCTGGTCGTGTTCGCCACGCTGCCCTTCCACGCCTTCCTCGGCGTGTCGATCATGGGCCAGGGCACGCTGATCGCGGCCGACTGGTACGAGTCGCTGCACCGGCCGTGGAGTCCGGACCTGCTCGCGGACCAGCACACGGCCGGTGGCCTGTTGTGGGCCTCAGGTGACCTGTTCGGGCTGTTGTTTATCGGCGTACTGCTGGTGCAGTGGATGCGGGCGGACGAGCGCGACGCCGTGCGCGACGACCGCCGGATCGACCGGCTGGTTCGCGAGCACCGGGAGGACACCAGCCTCGCCGCCTACAACGCCCGACTCGCCAGCCTGGCCGAGCGGGACCGCCGCCGGTCCGCCAGCACTTCGTAGCGGATTCGTTCGCCCGGCGTCCGGCCGGGTTGGTCAGCTGTCGGCGGCAGCTCCCAGCGGGGTGGTCAGCCAGTCTCGAGCGCCAGGTCGGCGAGCAGGCGCATGCGGGTGACGCCGGTCAACGGCTCGGCGTCGCTGTAGGCGGGATGGTCGACCACCAGCTCGGCCGGGACCGTCGAGTCGCGAAAGGCGTCCCGCTGGGCGTCGGTGAAGCGGAACCGCAGCATGTGCACCGAGACCGTCTCTCGTTCGTCGTCGGTCTCCTCCAGACCGGGCAGCTCGACCCCGGCCACGCGTTCTCCGCCGACCTCAATCGTTACCCGGTTCTGGATGCCGCGCAGCCGCCGCAGCTCCGCGCGCACGGTGGCGAGGTCGTCAAGCTCGATGACCAGCGTGGCGCACAGCTCGTGGCTGGTGGGCAGCAGCCGCGCATAGGTCTCGATCTCGTGCTCGACCTCACACTCGTCTCGGATCGCCTCCGTGTAGAGCATCTCCTGCACCTGGTAGCGCAGGGTCTCGGCGTTCTCGAACTCCAGCGCCAGCTGGTCCCCGAGGCGGACCCGGCGCTCCCGCCGTACTCCGATCATCTGCGCCCGGGCGTCGGCCCGCTGGGCGGCGTAGGCCGAGTAGTCCAGCGTGAAAGCGGTGCGATCCAAGGTCTGGGTGGTCACTGATTTCCCTCCCTACAGCGGCGGTACGACGGTAGGCCGGGCCTTCTGGCGCCGAAAGGAGGCGGGACGCGCCCGACCTCCTTCCGGCGTAGCCAGGGACTGGTCAGGCGGTGGCGGTGGCCGTGCCGGCGACCTTCTCCAGGCCCTTCCTGAACCGCCCGGCGTGGGTCTTCTCCGCCCGGGCCAGGGTCGCGAACCAGTCCGCGATCTCTTCAAAGCCTTCCTCTCGGGCGGTCTTGGCGAAGCCCGGGTACATGGCGGTGAACTCATAGGTCTCGCCGGCGACCGCGGAGCCGAGGTTCTTCGCGGTGTCGCCGATCGCCTCACCGGTGGCCGGGTCGCCGGCCCCCACGAGGAAGTCGAGGTGGCCGAAGGCGTGGCCGGTCTCACCCTTGGCCGTCTCCTGAAAGAGCTCCTCGATCTCGGGCAGGTTCTCGATCTTGGCCTGGCGGGCGAAGTACAGGTAGCGACGGTTGGCCTGGCTCTCGCCGGCGAACGCCTCCTTGAGATTTTCGTGGGTCTGCGTTCCAACGAGCGTGGACATGCGAGGCGACTCCTTCAGTTGAGCTGGTGTGAGAACGGGGGAAGCTGGCGTCAAGACAGTGGACCGGTCAGGGGCCGGGGGCTGGCAGCCGGGGCAGAGACCGCGAAACTGCAGGTCGTACCGGTGGACCACGAAGCCGGTGTGCTCGGCAGCGGCTCCGACCAGCGAGTCCGGCACCGGCAGATCGACCTCGACGGTACGGCGGCAGCCGTCGCAAATGAGGTGGTCGTGTCGGTCGGTGTTGGCGTCGTAGCGGGCGCCACCATCGCCGAAAGAGAGTTCGCGAACGTAGCCGCCCTCGACCAACCGAGCCAGCGAGCGGTAGACGGTGGCTGGACCGATGCCCGGGCGGACTCGACGCACCCGGTTAAACACCTCGCCGGCGCTGGGGTGGTCACCAGCGGTGCGCAGCACGTTTAGGACGGCCTGGCGCTGCGGCGTCAGCCGCAGGTCGCGCGGGTCGTCCGTCATGTGTACCTCTCCGGGTCGAGCGCCATTGATTGACTAATAACGAGTCTCAGTATCGCAGCGATGCCCCATCGCGGGCAAGTCCGGGGCAGCAACGCCACGTAGCACCCGGCTGGGACGCCCGATTCCGTCGCCTCGACGCCCAGTCGGGCGAGGTCGGCCGGGAAGCGCACTGGCTCGACGAGGTGGGCCTGGTAGTGCAGGCCGGGCCGGCGGGCGGAGCCGTCGAGCATGTGCAGACTGCAGGCGACCGCGGGTACGGCGGTGAGGACGTAGGGAGGCGTCGGGTCGCTGCGAGAGCAGGGTGCGCTGGTGTCGTGGCTGTACCGGATGGCCACCAACGTCCTGGACCGGGTTCGCGCCGAGGGGAGTCGGCGGCTCGCCGACGCCGACGAGCAGGACGGTCAGGGCTCCGGCCTGATCAAGGAGCTCCCCGACCCCGGGCCGCCTGTCGAACTGGAGGGGGACCTACCTGGGCGGCGTTCGGCTATGCGCTGGTGTCGCTGCCGCTGGGCATCATCAACCTGACCGTCACCGTCACCGGCTGGGCGCTCGCCCGGCGGCGGTGGCGACCTTGCTCGCCGTACTCGTCGCGGCGGGCCATGTGTTGCGGGGCCGACCGCGCACGCAGTTCGCCGAGACCGCCGGCCTGCTCGTCGTGGGCGTGGGCGGGGCGCTGCTCTACGGCTGCTGCCCGCCAGCCCCGCGTTCTTGTTGGCCTAATCTGTCCTTCGCGGGCTGCTGCGCTTCGACAGCCCAGTTCAGATCACCGGCCGAACGGTGCTCACCGACACCGAAGTATGCGGTCTACCGATGGCGGCAGGGCAACGAGTGGTGGGGTTCCCTTAGCTAACGTTGCCCGGAGTGGTACGCCACCTGGCCAATGTGGAGCGTTCGTGGGTGCGCGACGTCTTCGCCGGTCAGGATGGTCTGGTCTTCGACTGGAGCGAGGGCGACCCCGACGGTGAGTTGCACGTGCCCCAGGACCTCACCATGGCCGATCTGTTGCCCGACTATGCCGCTGAGACTCAGCGCTGCGACGCGGTTGTGGCGGCAGCCGTCTCGCTGGACATGTGCTCGGCGCAGCGCGGCTTCTCGCTGCGCCGGGTTCTGCTGCACCTGATCGAGGAGACTGCTCGACACCTGGGGCATATCGACCTGCTGCGCGAGCGGGCCGGCGGTCGCGTCGGTGAGGAGCCGGCCATCTGAATGTTCTGCGTCGTTCGCTAGCACAGTCATCGCACGTAGGGGATGGTCTATCGGGCTGGGTGGTCGGACCCCTAGTCGTGGTCGGTGGTGTCCAGGCCCAGGTGGTGGTGCAGGGTGGCTGCGCCGTGTTCGGTGAGTCGTATGGTCCGCCGGCCGGGATGGCGGGTGAGGCATCCGCTGTCGCACAGGGCGGTGAGCAGGAGTACGGCCGGCTCGTGCGCACCACCTACCTGTGCCGCTCCGTTGCCAACGAAGAACTCCGCAGACGCGTACGGCGGCAACTGAACAAGGGTGAGAGCCTGCACGCGCTGCGCCGCGATCTGTTCTTCGCCCACCAGGGCCATGTTCGTCGCCGCCACCTCGACGACCAGGTGGATCAGGCCCTGTGCTTGACCCTCGTCACCAACGCCGCGGTCCTGCGGACGACGACATATCTCGGCGACGCCCTCGATGCCTTGCGCGACGACGGCTACCCCGTCACCGACGAAGCCGCCGCGCACCTGACACCCGCGCAGCACGACCACATCACAACCTCCTCGGCCGCTACCAATTCAGCGTCACCGATCTCAGCGACGGGCAACTCCGACCGCTACGCGACCCCGCCGCAGCCGAGGTCTGACCAAGTGACCGCGTGCTAAGCGCACGATCCTGTGCGACTGCTACCCACGCCCCGTGGATGGGCAACCCGGTGTCCGAGCGGCAGCTGTTCAGCGTCGCGGTGCGCAGCACGCCACCAGCGTTCGGCGAGCCGGCGAAGATCCGGGTGTCGTGCAGCGGTAGTCAGGAGCCCGGAGGTTGGTATCCGACCTGCTTCCCGGCGGCTGCGTCCACCTCGGCAGTCGAAAGCAGCGGCACTGTCTTCGTTGTGACTCCGCCGCCGGCGCTCACGGCGAGGGCATAGGCGGCGGCGGCCACGTTGTCCGGCA
>Ga0097691_1001928_pt1 | contig 14517 bp, 12 predicted proteins | sample NGESurdeep072012_8_FD_72858 | JGI IMG/M metagenome (GOLD analysis project Ga0097691, IMG submission 72858) | Arctic peat soil microbial communities from Barrow, Alaska - NGEE Surface sample 210-1 deep-072012 | ecosystem: Environmental > Terrestrial > Soil > Wetlands > Peat ...
CAAAGGTCGTGAGAACGCCGAGCGGCCTTACGCATTGGAGGCGGAGTTCCCGCCCTATGATTTGCAATGGGTGGGGGAAGAACTCGGGCTGGCGGGGCCCGGCGGGCGCGAGAGCCCAGGCGGGTTTGCTCAAGAGCTTGCCGAACAAATCGCTGGCGGATCGGCGTCACTAACGCCACGGCTGGGTCGGTTTCTAGCCGATCACATCGATTCGCTTCTCGACTTTTTTGATGGTTTTGTTAAAGCTGAAGGCGATCGGTCCATCGCGGCCGAAAACCTTGCGAATGCCTACCTGCTTCTGCTCCAAGAACAGCTCACCAACCTCCGCTATCTCATCGAGCGCAATTACGACTGGGCAAAGCTGATGCTCGACAGTTTTCAGGATCGTCTCATTGACGCCATCCGCAGCGGCGAGGTCTCAGGGCCTCAAATTGCGGCCATCGCCAGCGCGATGTCCGAGGCGAAGCTTCAACCGAGCGACAACCTGGTCGCGGCTTGCGACGATCGGCTCGGCGTGGAGGCGGACGCGTCTTTGGCGGGCATCGATCCAGCCTCCGTGGCCGACCAGATAGTGCGCGAGCACGGTTCGGATCCGTTCGACATTTACGAGGCCCTGTTTGCCGTTTCACATCTCGACTCAATCGAGTCTCGTGCCGCGGGTCTGCAGCTCATGATCAGCGCCCCCGCGGCGCCAATGCGGGAAGCAGCTGCGCTGGCGGTGTTGAATCCCAACCCGGACGTGCGTCGCGAGGCCGCGCTCGCGCTCCTGCAACACTGCCACGACGTCACGCCGGCTGTACTGCGCCGCCTGATCGTGATTCGCAACTGGCTGCCGGAGGACGAGCGCCACCTGATCGACCAGGTCATAAGAGCCGCGCGCCTTGCCGGCGTGGAGTGCGCGACATGGATGCCGGGCGGTGCGAATGGCGAGATCCAGGCCTCAGTGATCGACGGGGCCGGAGCCCAGGCCACGATGATTGTCACCCATGCGGGCCGCAAACACCGGCTTTCGGGGGTATTGTTCAAGCAGGGGTTGGGAGTAGCCGACGCGTGGACTTTGGGGCCCGAGTCGAAGAGACACATTGGGCGGACGCTTAAGGAGATGACGGATTCCGAAGCGCACCTGATGCCAGTGTCGCGCACCTACCTCGATCTCGCTGTCGGCCACCATCTGCGCGCCGGTCTGGAGCGCCGCGTGCCGCCTCCCGCGCGGCTGCTGCAGGTGGCGGAAACGATCAAAGCTTCGCAATGGCGGCCTGCAAGCGTGGGATGGCAGGAAATGCTGGGAGAACTCATCGCCGAGATGCCGCAGGAACTTCTTTCTCGCACCTCGGTTCGGGCGATTCTTGCCTCAAGCGCACAGTGGGCGATGCAGGGCGGATGGGCCGACTCCTGGATTGAAGAGGATCAGGAGATGGCGGACCTGCTCGACAGCGTCGGTGGGCGCCCGCGGCGCGCGGTGCGTGATGCGGTCCTCACCGGGATCATCGAGAAGCACAGGGCCATTTGGGCGGAGCGCTTCGTGCTGACCGCCCTCTGGATGAAGGAGGCGATTTCCACGACGCATCTGCCGTGGGAGCGTTTCGCGATTGTGGCCCAAGAGCTGCTCGCGGAAGTCCCGCTGCGCAAGATCCCGCTGGTGAAGGAGATCGCCGAACTGAGCGCCTCATTGTGACACGAGGCTGTTTTGAACCGGTTAGCGAGGTCGCAAGTCGCGCTCCGGCGCAGGACCGGATCGGATTGAAGGCGCCCCACCCGGACCGGCGAGGTCGCGCGACAGTCAGGCACGCCGCCGTAAACGCTCCGCGCAGATTGCGCATTGCGGGTGAATCGAGAGCGCTGACCCAGGTTAACCCAAAGGTCACGACTCCGAATCTTCGTCACCCACGAACTCTTCAATTGGGATCCCGGAATCGCGCGATAGACGAAGGGCGTACTTGAGGAGGGTTACGCTTCGTCGGCGTATCCACTTATGGATGGCGGTGTTGCTGCATCGGGATTGCGTGAGGGCTATCCCGCAGTTCGCCATCTGACCGCCGTGGCCAAGGGTCTGTGGCCGGTCTGTTTCGATAGCGTGAGTCATCTGTCGGACGAGCTGGCTGATGCCGCCTGTCGCCCAGCGACCGGCGGCAGCTTCGGCGGCGGGGAGCTTTACAGCGGTCACGATGAGGCAGTTCAACGCTACCGTCCGATAGTGTTCAATGCGATTCCCGACCTTGGGGGGGGCGCGCGCTCGACTTTCTCGCTCGCGCAGCCATCGTAGAGTTCCTAGTATTCTTCGACCGATAGCCGCGTTTCGCTCCACATTTCGACAGAAATGACTGGATTTCTACCGTATAGTTCGCTAAATTTCGACATCTAGCGGAAGAATGAACCGGTTTTCGACTTAGCTAAAGGTATTTCGACAAATGCGCCTTCAGTCTGCCAACGCTGCGACCTTTCAGGAAAATATTGTGCCGAAAGGTACGAAGCTTGCCGGGCTGGCCGCGCTTGCACACGCACTTTCGATCCGGGCGCCGGTCAGGCGGCCGTCCTGCGTCTCCGAGAAGCATGTCCGCGGCAGCCATCGGCAAGAAGATGCCTGGATAGTATTCGACAGGAGATATTGGCCCGGAGATACCTTCGCCGACCACCTGACCTTTGCTCTCCGGCACGAAGACGTCGACCTCCTGATATTAAAGCGTGTCTTCGAGGCGGTCAGCCCAAACACGATGGCAACCTTCGTCCGCGCCGTGCCATCGGGCAAGACCACGCGGCGCGCCTGGTTTCTGTACGAAGCCCTCACGGACCGAACACTGAAGGTGTCCGATGCGCCTGAGGTAGCAGCGATCGATGTTCTCGACCCGAAGACCTATTTCACAGGAAAGCCGCGCCTGTCCAAGCGGCACCGGGTTCGCGACAACCTGCTCGGGACGGCACGCTTTTGCCCGGTGATCCGCCGGACAAAGGCCTTGGAGGCCTTTGTCGCCCGTGACATCGCTAAAGAAGCAGCTCAAACTGTCGGCCGCACGGGCGCGCATCTCGTGGCGCGCGCGGCCAGCTTCATGCTTCTGGCCGATAGCCGTGCGAGCTTCGAAATCGAGGGCGTGCGGCCGCCTCGCAACCGGCTGGAGCGGTGGGGCCGCGCCGTTCTTCAGGCGGGCAAGAACAAGCTGACTTTTGCCGAGATAATCCGCCTTCAGGCCGTTTTGATCGAAGATACCCGGTTTGTGCGCGCCGGCGTGCGGCCCGATGGAGTGTTTTTGGGCGAGCGAGATCACAAGGGCGACCCACTACCGGAATTCATCGGGGCCCGGCCCGGGGATCTCAGCGATTTAATCGCAAGTATGCTGCAAGCAAACGACCGCATGCGCGATGACGGTCTGGATCCCGTGCTGCAGGCGGCGGCCACCGCCTTCGGGTTTGTCTACATTCATCCTTTCCAGGACGGCAACGGACGACTCCACCGCTGCCTCATCCATCATGTTCTTGCCGAGCGGAAGTTCACCCCGCCGGGAATGATTTTTCCGGTCTCATCCGTCATGCTCGATCGGATCGATGATTACCGCGCAACCCTTGAGGCCCATTCGAGGCCGCTCATGGCCTGCATCGACTGGCGTCCAACCCCTGACCGCAACGTCGAAGTCTTGAACGATACCGGCGACCTGTACCGCTACTTCGACTGTACGGGCGCTGCGGAGTTTCTCTATGCCTGCGCTTTGCGGACCGTCCAGCAAGACTTGCCCGGAGAAATTGACTATCTGCGCCGTCACGACGAAGCGCTCAGCCGCGTAATGGAAGCCGTCGAGATGCCGGATCGGCTTGCGGAAAATCTCATTTTGTTTATACGGCAGAACAACGGGACACTGCCGAAGAAACGCCGCGCCCACGAATACAAGAAACTCAGCGATCGCGAGGTCGGTATGCTTGAAAGCATCGTCCGCGACGCATTTGAAGGTTTCGACAAGCGGTCTGACAGGGTTCAGGCCACTCCGCGCGTCTCCCTCGGCACCGGAGATCGCGCACATGGCGAGCCGTGATGCGTCACTTCGATTTTCTCTCTGTGGGCGAGTGATTCGGTGCCGATGCCTACTGTTGGTGAACGCAACGTCCAGGCACGCGCGGCGGGCTCAGGGGCGGCGATCCGCCCGATTTTCCAGGTTACCCTCCTCGGTAAACCCCATCGCACCGTCCGGCCCGTCGTAAGACTCCAACGCGCCGGGCGAAAGACGCGCCGCGCGAGTCTAGACCAAAATTATGGTCTATTATAGAATGGTTTGATGCCGGCTTGGACGGTCGATCTGAAGGAATCAGTTATCGATGACCTGCAAGCCCTCGGCATCAAACAGGTACGCGCTGTGCTGAAGGAGGCCAGCACGCGTTTGGCGGAAACCCCGCTGGCTCAGACGCGGCATCTCAAAACACTGCGACCGAACCAGGTGGCGGAACGTGAGTTGAGGCTTTTTGGTCGATACCGGGTGTTGTTTACAGTTGCCGAGGCTGAAGCGACGGTCACTATCGTCCTGGTCGGGGAGGAACGGGGAAACTCGCTGTACGTGCAGGGCAAGAGGATTACCGCTCATGAAAGTCGTTCCACTGAGCGAGGCTAAGGCCAAACTGAGCCGATACGGTCGGCTATGCCACGGCGAGCCGGTCGTGGTGACCGTCAACGGCAGACCGTCGTTTCAACTGGTTCCGTTGGAAGAAGGTGACGATTTGATTGACCGCCTGATCGAACAGCATCCGGGCTTCCGCAAGCTTATCGAGAACCGATTGCGCGAGCGCAGTGTATCGGTAGCTGTAGCGCAGCGGCGGCTCGCGGGAGGTGCGCCGCCCAGAACACCGCGCGCTCACCATCGCTAAAGCGGTCATTCCGGGGGGAAATCTCCCTCAACAACCGAATTGATGAGCTGAAGCCGGTCACTCCGCCGCGCGACCGCTCGCTGTTTCCCGATTTCGCGCCAGCTTGCCGAAGTTGCGAATCGGCACGTCGTGAGCGGGAAAGCTCGCGACGATCTTCAGATCGGCTCCCATGGCCCGGAGTACCGCGCCAAGCGTGCTGAGCAACATGTCGGTGCGCTTCTCAATCTTGGCGATCTCGGGCTGATTCACGCCAAGTTTCTTTGCGAGCTGCTGCTGTGACAGCGCCAATGCTCGGCGCAATTCCGCCAGGTCCATTGCACGCCGCAGCCGCTTAGCTTTTGCCGCGGCGCGGCTTTGCGCCTTCGGGGACATCTTGTCCCGAAGTTCCGCGAACGGATGTCGCCCTGCCATGTGTACGCTCCTTCCCACTCTCTTCTCTCAGCTCGGCGAGGTGCTCATCGTAAAGACGATCGGCAATCGGTATGAACCGCTCGTAGAACCGCTTCACGCCAGCCTTCTTACCACCGATCAGTAACATCGCCATTCTTCTGGGGTCGAACGCATAGAAGATCCTGATGGGCCTACCACCGCTCTGGACCCGTAGCTCTCGCATCTCTCCGTGTTTCGATCCTTTGACGCCGCTTGAATAGGGGAACGGCAGCATCGGGCCGCGACGCTCAAGTCCCCCAACGTACGCCGCGACATCTCCCTGCTCTTGCTCCGTCAGGCGCTCCCACCACTCACCGAATTCGCCGGTATATTCGACCTCCCATGCCATCTGTGGATTTCCACTTTATTCCATGGACGGAATAGTTTCAAGTTCTTCGCTCTGTCGGTCCAGACACCGCGCCAGGGATCAGTGCGAGCACGCAGCAAAACGCTTGTCGCATGACAGTGACACCTGTCACATGCGCTGTTACATTCCTTTCAATGATCAAGAGCTTCCGCCACATGGGACTGCATGAGCCATTCACCCGAGGGAAGAGCGCCACTGTTTCCCCGGAGTTGCGGAAGAAATGTCTAAATCGGTTGACGGTCCTGCACCGCGCCACAAACGTCCGCGAAGCTACCGGCGTTGGGTTTGACACGCATCCCTTGGAAGGAACGAACCCGCTTCGCTACAGCACGTCGGTCAGCGGCCCGTGGCGCATAACGTTTGAGTTCAGCGATGGAGATGCCTGTCGAGCGGACCTGGAGCAGCACCATTAAGTGCGCTGTTCCAGCCGGTTTTCTGGATTCGTGGAGGTTTTTAGCATGTTCCAGACGCAGAAAGAGTACGCAGTTGACAAGATCACCCGGCCGCCGATTCACCCCGGCGAGATTTTCGCTGAGGAAGTCATGCCCGAGCTACGGAAGAAGCGGCACCGCGACGGCGGTTGGACCGCACAAGTCGATGGCGGTGGAGCTGCCATCGGTGGTGTCGAAATCGCAGCTATTCGAGGCGAAGCTCGCGCCCTGGCCAAAGACCGTGTCGGCAGTGACATCGGTGGTCAGCGGGGTGTTGTACTCGAGCACCCGGTTGTTGACGTTGTCGGCCACGTAGAGGTCGCCCGACGCGTCCACCGCGACGCCGGTTGGACCGCACAAGTCGATGGCGGTGGAGCTGCCGTCGATGGTGTCGAAATCGCAGATATTCGACGTGAAGATCCCGCCCTGGCCAAAGACCAAGTGGGCCGGACCGCCCACGCATGGGAATACTCCCGAGCAGGCCGCAAATGGATGCGTGTACTCCAGCACCCGGTTGTTGCTTGCATCGGCCACGTAGAGGTTGCCCGACGGGTCCACCGCGACTCCAACCGGCATGCAGAGACGGGAGGCGCTGGTAGCGCTGCAATTAGAGGAGAGGAAATCGGGCTGTCCGATCACCAGGTCGGCAGGAGCGCCGTTGGTGAATGAGTCCGCGTCTGCCCAGCCCAGCACCCGGTTGTTGTCTGCATCGGCCACGAAAACCCGGTCTGTGGTGGCGCTCGAATCGATCGCCACCGCTTCAGGGAGGTTCAGCCCTTTGCCGTCCACCAGGTTGGGCACGTTGTGTGTGAAATCGAGCTGCCCCAGCACACCGTCGGCGACAGTGCCGCCGGCGAGCACGATAGCCGCATACAGCGCGACGGGAATCATCCCGGCCGCAAGCCAGAAGCTGCGCCGATAGCGGTTTCCTACGCGTCCAAGTTGTGAATTCAACGCTCGTCCCCCCTAACCGGAACAATTCGTCCAGCGGCCCCAGGCCGCCATCAGGCGGCCCGAGAAACCAGCAAAAATACGAATAGCTGCGCGCATGGGTCTCGCGCCTTCAAGCCCGCGAGAAAAATGAACCAGCGGCCAGCTAGCGATTTGTCAATTATCGTCCTTTGCTTCGCCCGACGCTTCATCCGCCCTTTGCACTGCTTGCTCGGCGGCATCCTTGTTGACTCGCGCCTGTGCTACAGCCTGATTGGCCGTATCGATCTGATCCTGCGGCGCGTCGTCGCTCTCGAGCTGATTGCGCGCTTCGATCGCCGAGTCGAGAGATGCCTGTGCCGCATCGGCCGCATCTTGCGCATTCTGGGCGGCGTCCGGCGGCTGAGTATCGTGGTCCGAATTGCTCGCCGGGCTCTGTGCTGCATCATCGTCCTGCGCCCGCGCCGGGGAGGTGTTCCCCGCTGCGAGCACGATGGAGAACGCCAGCGCCGCGATCGCCATCAGCCCAAAGCGCAAGGTTGGCGTGGGGCTTGTCTCTAACCTCATCGCTGCTCACCCCGTTTCCGTTCTTGCCATGATCATAGATTTAGGGCCGCGGCATTCGCAAGAGCCGGGCTTGCCCGCGACGGCGCTCAGGGTGCGCCTGCGGGTTGCGATGCGCCGGAGACGCTTTGTGCGGCGGGGGCGCGATCGATTCTTTCGATTTCAGGTACTTGTCCCCGTCACGCAACGCGGCCGTGCGGCGGCTATAAAAACGCCGCACGGCCGCATGAGAGATCAGTGCGGCGCGGGCGCAGCCGCAGGCGCGGCGGGGGCGGCCGGAGCAGCGGGCGAGCCCGGTGCGATGCCTTTCGTTAACGGAGCCATCCCGGGCATTTGCTTAAGGTGCGGAACAATAGTTTGCACTTCACCCTTGGTGTAGCCGGCAGGCACGGCAAATGTGTCAGCCGGAAGGTCTTTCACCTCGATTTTGGAAACCGTGGTGTTGGTGGTGACCGGTTTGTACCTGGCCATCGCCTGCTGTAATTTTTTGACATGCTCGGGCGGAAGTCCGGGGGGCGGCGTCCAGGGAGCCTGCGCGGTGGTGAGGCTCGATGAGACCGGGATTCCGTCCGGAATTTCGCTCTTGGCCATCAGGCGCGTGCCCTTGAGCTTATCCGCCATCGCCTTTTGAAACTCGACGAAATCCTTGGCGCCGGGCGCGTCGCTCGCTACGCATTTAGTCACGGTGAGTACGTGGCGGGCGAACGACGCGGAGCCGGTGTAATCATTACAGGCGTATCCGGCCACCTTATCGGTGCCGCCGCTCTTCTTGAGTTCGACGGTTGATCCTCCCCAAATGATTTTCATCGCGAACGGACCGGTGGGCGGAAACTTACCCTGAAAGAACTGTTTGGTCTTCGGCATGATAATGTAAATCGCTCCGGCGTCGAGATCGGTAATGATCTCCTCATCATCGCCGGTGATGACTTTCTGCTTGTGACCCTGGACCATCACGGTCTGATCGCTCTTGCTCCCGACGGGCTGGTTGCTTCGGGCCAGCTCCTGGGAGATTACGACCCCGGCCGACGCGGTAGTGGCGGCAATCGCGTGGGCCAGCGCAGTGACCGCGGTGAATGCGGATTTCATACCCATTGTTCTCCTTCGAATCGTTGAATTTTCGACATCATTCCCGCCCCCGCCCCGAATTGCGAACGGCGGGCCATTGCTGGCCCGCCGTCCGGTTACTGCGTTATCAGTTTAGAGTCGCCCTTATTCCTTGCAAGTGACCGTGTACGTGCTGGGCGGAATCAGGGTCGAGCTCAGCGCGCAAGCCGTGGACGAAACCGTCAAGGTTGACGTAGTTGATCTGGTCAGCGGCGCGACGGGTTTCATACCTGCGGGCGAGGTCGTGATCTTGCCAGGAGTTGCGGCTTGTGTTAACGAGATGCAGCTGGCCGACCCAGTAGCTTCTGTGGGCCCAGCAGCCGCCACAGTGTTGGCCCAAACACAGTGCACATGCGGCAGCACCGCACTTGCGACTACGATTGGCGTAGTCTAGTCGGTCGTCAAGCGGCGGGGCCATTTTTATTCGAGCAAAAAGCTCCAATTCTAGTAAAATAGCAACTTATCGGCACTTCTTTTGGCAAATCCTGACCATCGATGGCGCGATTCGAGGCTCGAAGAGCCGCGGTTTTTGTTCTTTTCAGAACTCGCGAGAGATCTGTCGCTTGACAAATTTACAGAATGCGGAATACGGTCATACAATTGTGACACCACTGGGGAGGAATTAGTCGATGCGCTTCAATAAGTCGTTTACGCGGTCAATCGTGGCCATGAGTATCTCGTTCTTGTTTCTGATTGCCGTGTTTGCACGACCGGCGTTGGCGCAATCGGCTAACGATGCGTCGTCAGGCAACAGCAACAGGGCAGTAAGTAAACTTTCTGTCTCGCCCATGGTGCTGAACTACGGCGTCATCAACCTCAACACGAGCAAGCTGACCGCGACCAGGTATTTCAAAATCAAGAACGAAGGTGGGCTGCCGATGACCGTAACGGTAGGCGCGCCCACCGGCACCGACGCCGCCGACTACAAGATTGTATTCCCGCCAGCGGTTTCTCCCGCGGGCGGAACGCTCACGCTTCCGGCCCGGATAACCCAGCATGTTAGCGTTGAGTTCACGCCCATCGGACGCGGCAACAACGAAACGGCACACATCACCATCACCAATATTAGCAGTGGCGCGACCAAGGGGAAGAAGAGCGCGACCGTCCATCTGAAGGGTAAAGCCACGCAGAGGAGGGCGACTCCGACGCCGACTGCGACTGCGACGGCAACCTCGACTGCGACGGCAACGGCGACTGCCACAAAGACTGCGACTGCAACGGCGACTGCCACAAAGACTGCGACTGCAACGGCAACCGCGACGGCAACTCCGACGCCAACTCCGACCTCGACCAGCGCAACGGCAACCGCAACGGCAACCGCGACTCCGACTGTGACGGCAACGGCGACGGCAACCGCAACTGCAACCTCGACGAGCGGGACGCCGACGGCAACGCCGACCAGCACACCTGGACCGCAGGCGGGTGACGTGCTGATCGCAGGCGGCGACACGGGCGGGCTGCTCGGCAACGTTGTGCCGCTGGCGACGTCCACCGTCTCCACGGCCTCGGCTGAGATCTATGAGGTCCTAAGCGACGTCTTCTCGGTGGTGGGTCCGCTGCTCAATTCGCGCGAGGCGAGTGCGACTGCGGTGGTGCTGCCTAATCAAAAGATCCTGTTTGCAGGCGGCTCGTATTGCCACCCCCAGACGTACCCTGCAGGCGGTCTGTGTGGAGCATCCTTCAGTGGCTTCCAGTGCGACGCGCTGCAAACCGCTGAACTGTACGACGAAGGTACCCAGACGTTTACCCTGGCTGGTACGGCGTTTGGCGAGAACCCCGCCGGCAAGATGACGACCGCGCGCAGCGGCGCGACCGCGAACCTGATCAAAAACTCCAGCACCGGCCTGGACGGCAAGGTGCTGATCACGGGCGGCTCGATCGGCAGCACGTTCCTGGCACTGTCGGCTCCGCCGCCGGGATGCGGACCTGAGGTTAACGGCCAATTCGCACAGGTGGCGCAGAACAGCGCGGAGATCTACGACCCGGCAACCGACACCTTCACCGCGACCGGATCCATTCCGGGATGCGCGGCGGGAACGATACCGCCGGCATGCGTCACCGGGCTGCCTGCGACGTGCGGTGGGCCTCAAAGTCCGATCACGTCTGCAAGTGAAAGCGGAACAACCGTAACAATCACCAGCGCATCGAATCCGACCGGCCTGATCGTTGGTGACGGCGTTACAGTTTCCGGCTATACCGGCGCAGGCATTGCGGGATACAACGGAAGCTTCGTCGTAACCGGCATTGGCGCGGGCACCTTTACCTACACGGCCGCCTCAGGATTGTCGTCAACGTCAGCGACAGGTGCATTTGCGGCAGCCGACACGGCGCAGTGCGGGTTGATCGATTCAGCGGCGCAACTGCTGAATGACGGCGAGGTGCTGGTTACGGGCGGCGACTACATAGTGTTCCTCGGTCAGTCGTCCCCGCAGTCGTTCGTCTTCGTCCCGAGCTCGGCTACGCCCTTGTCGGCAGCCATAGCGGCATCGACGTTCACCCAGACCTTCCCGATGAACGTGGCGCGCGAGCTGCCCGGGATAACCATACTGCCCTCCGGCAAGGTTCTAGTGGAGGGAGGCATAACTGGCGAGGCGGCAGCCTGCGTCTCCACGCCGACTACGCCTGTAGATTTTATTACCAACAGCTCGGCCGAGATTTACAATCCTACGACTTTTTCGTGGACGCTGACACCAGGCTCAAAATTGACGCCGGGGGCGCCAGGTGGGATGAGCGTGCAACGAATCGCGACTGCGGAGCTGTTCACCACCGGAACTGATTCCGGCCTGGTGATAGTGGCCGGAGGCGTAAACAGCGGGACCACTAACGGCGGCAAGCCGGAAGTTCCGAATTTCGGGACCTGCGAATCGACCGCGAACATATCCCAGACCACCCAAACCGCGACCGACCTGTTCGATGAGTTCACGGGCCTGTTCACGGCGACGGGTGCGCTGCACCAGTCTCGCGGCGGTTATGGCTACGGCGTCATCGGCGCGGGTCCGAAGGCAGGCGACCTGGTGGTGGTAGGAGGAGAATGCGCGACCGGAAGCCTGGCTTCGGCAGCGATTGGCAGCACGACCGCGGGCGCACTCTGCGGCGTGGCTGCGAAGACCGACTACTACGAGCTGTTCAATCCGACCTCCGGGACCTGGTCGGTGGGAACGGCACTGCCAGCCTCGACGCCGGCCAATTCTCCACAGTCGGCGGTACTGCCATAGCAGAGCGCCTCCAAACATAGTGACGTAACCGGCAACGCCGGCCCCCGAAAGGGAGCCGGCGTTGCTGCATCTGGGCATCGCCCATAAGCAAACCACGGTTCGAAGTTCCTAAATATTAGATATTTTACTTTGGCAATCTGGGGAAGCAGGGGCTCTGGAGACGGCGAGTTCAATTTTCCTGCCTACATCGCGCTGTCCCGCTCCGGAGAGGTTCTGGTTACCGACGCCCTGAACTACCGCGTGCAGGCGTTCGATCAGAACGGGAAATTTCTCTGGAAGATGGGCCGGCAGGGCGACGGATCGGGCGACTTCGCCGCGCCCAAGGGACTCGCGACCGACACCGAAGGACATCTCTACGTGGTCGACGCGCTGTTCGACGGCGTGCAGATTTTCGATCGCGAAGGAGCCCTGCTGCTCGGATTCGGCTCACGCGGCCGGGCGCCGGGAGAGTTCTCGTTGCCGACCGGAGCCTTCATCGACGCGCGCGATCAGATCTATGTGGCCGATTCCTACAACCAGCGGGTACAAGTATTCGAGTTTGTCGGCCGTTCCGGTGATTCTCACCCAGCGGAAACCGCGAAGCGCTGATGACAGTTCGGCGGGAAGAGCGCTCGGAAGAAGCGGTAAGCAGATGAGAAGGGCGGGAGGGACGATGGCGTTGGCGCGGCGGTTGATGCTGGCGCTCGCGCTGGTTGTGCTCGCGGCGGGAAGGGCAGGCGCGCAGATTGAGAGCACCGTCCACAACCTGACCGCGACCAGCGCGAAGACGCACGGCGAAAGCAAAAGCGTCGGCGTTTGCATCTTCTGTCATACCCCGCATAACGCGCGGCCTACCAGCGGGCTGCGGAACCGCGACCTTCCGGCCGTTACCTACAAGCTCTATACGAGCAGCACGCTCCGGGCGCAGATGTCGCAGCCGAACGGCTCCTCGCGACTGTGCCTCTCATGCCACGACGGGATTCTGGCGCTGAGCAACATGCGCGTGGCGCCCATCAGCGGCCCGGTCGCACCGATGCCTCCGCTCACCGGCACGGCCTCGTTGGGGACTGACCTATCGAACGACCATCCAATCTCGTTCATTTACAACAGCGCGCTCGCGCTCAGGAAGGGTGACCTCACCGATCCCATGGCCCTGCCGCAGACCGCGCCGCTGGACAACGAGAAACAACTCCAGTGCAGTTCGTGCCACGATCCGCACCTGAATCGCCCCAACTTCCTGCGCATCGACGATCGCTTCGGCGCCGATTGCACGGTCTGCCATCGCGACCGCAACTGGCGTAGTTCCAGCCATGCGACTGCGACGCGGACGTGGCGCGGCGGCAGAGCCACCGCTCCATGGCCCGCGGACGGCTACGCGACCATGGCTGAAAACGCATGCGAAAGCTGCCATCGGGTCCATGCCGCGCCGCATCCGGAGCTCCTGCTCGCGCAAACCGTCGAGGAGAAGAACTGCACCATCTGCCACAACGGCATGCTCGCCAGGCAGAATATCGAAGCCGAATTCGTCAAGCCCTCGAGTCATCAGGTCCAAGGCAGGCAGTGGATCCACAATCCGGCTGAAGATCCGGTGAGGATGCCGCGCCATGTCACCTGCGTCGACTGCCACAACCCGCACGCGGCCACTTCGTCGGCGCTCGGTACCAAGCCGCCGCTGCTTCCCGGTGCGCTGCGCGGGGTCAGTGGGGTCACGGTCGGAGGCGTGTCGATCAAGGAGGCCAATTTCGAGTACGAGGTCTGCCTGAAGTGCCATGGGATGGGCGAGCCGCCCGGCCTTGGCATCGTCCGCCAAGACCTCACCCGCAACATCGGACGCAAGATCAATCCGGCCAACATGTCATATCATCCGCTGGCGGCTCCCGACCGAAAGGTGCGGATGACCGGCCTGACAACGCCGTACAAATCGTCCAGCGTGATCAGCTGCACGGATTGTCACAACAACGATCAGTGGACGCAGGGCGGCAGGGCGCCGCGCGGGCCGCACGGCTCGCGTTTCGAGCCGATCCTTCAGATGGAATACGAAACGGTGGACCCCAGTACGGAGTCCTATGCGAGCTACGCGCTTTGCTATAAATGCCACGACCGCAGCACCATACTGTTCAACTTCGGCGGGTTTCCCCACAAGCAGCACATAGTCGATCAGCACATTTCATGCGCGGTCTGTCATGATCCGCACGGCTCGCGGCAGAGCACGTACCTGATCAATTTCATGACGAGGTCGAAGCAGGGAGCACAGGTGGTGAGGCCCTCCAAGAGCGGGCGCTTGGAGTATGTTCCCGACCGGGCGCGTCCCGGCCATGGGAAGTGCTATATGACCTGCCATAACACCGACCACAACCCGGCGTCGTACTAACCGCGCTGCGCAAGGAAGATCTGCCGGACATCCTCTTTCAATCAAGCGGTCCCCGCAGCGGAAACCTGCCTGAGCATTCGACGCTCGATCAGATCGAGCAGGAGCACATCCGGCGCGTGCTGCCGGAGCGCGGACGCGTCGTCGTCGCGCGGCTTAACTCAAGGATCCTTATGCCACTTCGAACAGGCCGGCCGCGCCCATTCCGCCGCCGACGCACATCGTGATCACAACGTATTTCACTGCGCGCCGCTTGCCCTCGATGAGCGCATGCCCAGTCATCCGCGA
>Ga0097691_1001929_pt1 | contig 14515 bp, 16 predicted proteins | sample NGESurdeep072012_8_FD_72858 | JGI IMG/M metagenome (GOLD analysis project Ga0097691, IMG submission 72858) | Arctic peat soil microbial communities from Barrow, Alaska - NGEE Surface sample 210-1 deep-072012 | ecosystem: Environmental > Terrestrial > Soil > Wetlands > Peat ...
CAATGCCGCGCTGTGCCCCAATCGATCCTGTTGAGTAGGGGTGTCTGGAGCAACCGGGGCCGCCGGTCGAAGTAGCGGGCGAAGACCGGCGGAAACCGCTTCCGCTCGGCGAGGTAATTCGCCCGTACGCGGGAAGCCCTGCCACGCGGTCCATGCCCACGGCCGCCCACGACCGCGCCAAGCCAATGGCGAGACCGACCCACCGGGCTGGGCGCTGTCATGCGCCCGCCGAGGAGGATGCCGGTTGCGAAGTACCTCTACCGCCCGCGGTACACGAAGGCGGGGCTCGAAGGCACCGTCAAGGAAGGGCTCCGCAAGCGCGAGGAGTTCTTCCTCAAGACGGTCAAGGGGCTCGGCGGCACGACCGAGTCGGCGAACTGGGCCTTCGGCGATGAAGACGTCTTCAGGCGCGCCCGCCGCTGGTTCAGTCCGCGCGGTCGCGCGGACTGAACCCGACATAACCTCCGCGGCGAGCTGCAGACGGCCGGCCCAACGGTCGGTCAGTCCGGACGCGCCCCCAAACGTGCGGCGAGGCGGTCTGCCGCCGGGAGTACGTACCGGGCGGCGACGAGTGCCACGTATGAGACGGAGATCGTCAGCAAGGCCGCGAAGCCGACCGTGCTGATCGCGACGATCAGCCCCAACACGACGGCGAGCGCCGCGAATCGGATGGGGTACGCGACGATGAGCAGGAGCGCGAGGCGGATCCGTGCGCGGGTGCTGAGCGTCTCGCGGCGAGGGTCAACCAGGATCGGCCAGGCGACGCAGGCGGCCATCGCCACGACCGCCAGGCCCCAGAAGGCGAGTGTGGCCAGCGACCAGCCGGCGACGTCACCGCGGAGCAGTCCAAGCCCGACGTTGAAGCCGAACATCGTCCCGGCCGCGAGGAGCGCGGTCCCCAGGCCTAGAGCCGGCGCACCGAAGCGCCGCCAGGCCGAGAACCCGTCGGACAGGGCCACCGGCTCGCCGCGCGTGATGAGAGCGGCCAGTCGGTAGATCCCGACCGTGGGCAGGGAGAGCAGTGGGAGCAGGAGCAGCGCCAGCGACGCGACGCCGGCGGTCAGGGCGAGGATCGCCAAGAGGACCGCCGACCAGGCGAGGTTGGCCGGCACGAGGCGCCACGAATTGAAGTAGAAGTCGATCGCGGCGCCCCGCAGGGCGCCGCCGAGTCGCGGCGCCGCCGGCGGAACGGGAGCCAGCTCAGCCAACTCTAGCCCTTGACTCCGGTGGCCGCGATTCCCTCGATGAAGTAGCGCTGGAAGAAGATGTAAAGGATCAGGATCGGCAGCGTGGCCATCACCACCGTGGCCATGAGCGGCGGGTAGTTGGTGGCGAAGCCGCCCGCCGTCCGGAAGAAGAGGAGCCCGATCGGGAGCGTGTAGTGGGACGTGTCCTGGAGCAGGATGAGCGGCCAGAAGAAGCCGTTCCACGTGCCCTGGAAGGTCAGGATCGCCACCGCGGAGAGCGCCGGCCCGGCCAGCGGCAGCATGACCCGCAGGAAGGTCGTTACGAACCCTGCTCCATCGATCCGGGCCGCGTCCTCCAGCTCCCGGGGGATCGTCAGGAAGTACTGGCGGATGAGGAAGATGCTTGTCCCGCTGATCGCGCCGACCACGATCACCCCGACGTACTGCCCGAGGCCCTTGGTGAGGCCCACGCCGTTGAAGATGAGGTAGACCGGCACGAGGCGCAGTTGGTCTGGGATCATGAGGGTGGCGAGCACGATCAGGAAGAGCAGCTCGCGACCGGGGAAGCGCAGGCGCGCGAACGCGTAGCCGGCCAGGCTGCCCAGGACCAGGTTGGTCACGGTCACGATGCCCGCGATGATGGCGCTGTTGAAGAACAGCACGGGCATCGGCGGCGTGAGCTTGGTGATCGCGTAGTCCCAGCCCTGGAGCGTGAACGGGTCGGGCAGGACCGTCAGCCGAACCGAGTCGGGGAGCGTCTTGAACGACGTGATGATCGACCAGGCGAACGGCACGAACATCAGGATCGCGTAGCCGATCAGGAGGGCGTAGGCGAGGCGGCGGCGCCAGGCCGAGGGTCGGTCGCCGACCGTGGCGATCACCGTCGGGGTGTCGGCGCGGATCGGCCCGGCGGGAGATGTCATCGTCGTTGCCTCACCACGCCGGCGCCTGGCCGAACAGGCGGCGCTGGACGAGCGTGGCCGTGAAGATCACCACGAAGAGGATGATGCCGATCGCGGCCGCGTAGCTGAAGTTGAACTGGCTGAACGCGGCGTTGTAGAGGTAGAGGACCATCGTCATGAGGGCGTTGTTCGGAGCGCCGTTCACGCCGCCTCCGATGAGCGCCTGGTCGAAGAGCTGGAGCGCGCCAATCACGGCCACCGTCGCCACGAAGTAGTGGCCGGGCTTGAGCAGCGGGAAGGTGATCCTCCGGAACACCTGCCAAGCGCTCGCGCCGTCCACTGCCGCCGCCTCGTACACCTCGTGGCTGATCGATTGGAGCGAGGCGAGGTAGAACAGCATGAACGTGCCGGACGTGGTCCAGGCATTGAGCAGGATGATCGTGTTCATCGCCGTGCCCTGATCGCCGATCCAGTTCTGGGCTGCGCTGAAGCCCAGCAGCGAGAAGAGTGGGTTCAGCCCGAGGGCGGCCCGCGACTGGTTGAAGATCCCGTCGGGCGCCACGATGAAGATCCAGAGCGTGGTGATCGCCGCCGAGCTGGCGATCGCCGGGAAGTAGAAGGCCGCCCGGAAGAAGGTCTGCCCGCGGATCTTCTGGTTGACGATGACTGCCAGGAAGAGTCCCAGCACCATCGTCAGCGGAACCCACACCACCGCGTAGTAGAGCGTGTTCTTGATCGCCGTCTGGAAGATGGGGTCATTGAGCGCCGTAGTGTAGTTGCGCAGACCGGTGAACTCCACTGGCCCGGTCCGCAGGTTCCACTTCCAGACGCTGATGTAGAGGGCGTAGAAGATCGAGCCAACATTGAGGACCAGGAAGAGGAGCATCGGCACGGCAACGAACAGGTAGCCGGCCACCGCCTCCGCACGGCCCTTCCTCGGCGCGCCCGATCTCCGGGCCAGACTCGCGACGGTCATGCCTTCCTCCCTGACCCCGCGGCGTGTGAATCGGTCAGCGCCGGGGCGGGATCGTCCGTCCCCGGCGCTGGAGCCGTGCTACCGGATCAGCCTCCGGCGAGCGCCTTGTCGATCGCGGCCTTGGTGGCCGTGACCACCGGGCCGGCATCAAAGGTCTTGGCTTGGATCTGGGAAGTGAACGCGTCCTGGAAGGCCTTCTGGACATCGTTGTAGCCGGGCATGAAGCCCGAACCGGGCTTGGCGAACGCGTTTGATGCGGTAAGCACGTCCTTGCCCGCCGGGGACGCGACGTCCTTCCGCGCGGGAAGGGCAACCCCGCCCTGCGTCCAGAGCGTCATGCCGTCCTTGCCGGTTAGGTACTGGAGGAGCACCCAGGCCTGGTCCTTGTTCTTGGCGTCGGCGGGGATCGAGTAGCTGACGGTGTAGGAAATCGTCACGGGGCTCCCGGACGAGCCGGTCGGCATCTGGGCCCAGGCGTACTTGACGTCCGGGTAGGTCGAGGTCATAGACGGGTCGAGCCAGCCGCCCTCGAAGGTGATCGCTGCGGACTTCTTGCCGAGCGCGTCCCCGCACCAGCCGGCGCCCATGTCGCTGGCCGTCATGCCGAGGCCATTCTTGAAGAGATCCATGTACCACTGGACCGCCGCCTTCGAGGCGGCGGTGTCGATGGCCGAGGCCTTGTTGTCCGCCGTCAGGAGCGACCCGCCCTGTGCGTAGACGAAGGCAAGGCCACGGTCCAGACCGGGGTTCAGGCAGATCGGGGCCTTGAGCCCATCCTTGCCCTTGAGGCTCTGGGCGAGCGTGATGAGCTCGTCCATCGTGGTGGGCGGCGTCGTGACGAGCGCGGTGTTGTAGGCCATCGCGATCGTGTTGCCATCCTTGGGGAAGCCGTATGTCTTGCCGTCAGTGCCCTTGAAGATGGAGGCGTACCCATCGAAGAACTGGCTCGTATCAAAGCCGGACTTGGCGATGTAGTCGTCAAGCGGAGCAAAGAACCCCTGGCCGATCCACGTCGAGGCGATGTCTGCGTTGACATACATGAGGTCCGGCACGTCGTGCGAGGCGAACTTGGTGGCCATGACCGTCGGGTAGTCGCCAGCCACCGGCTGGTAATCGACCTTGATGTTCGGGTAGGCGGACTCGAAGCCGAGGAGCGCCTGGGTGAGCGCGTTCCCCTCGGCCGGCGACGACTGCCACCCGGACAGGGTCACCGTCCCGCTGATGGCCTTGACATCAAAGCCCGCGGGGCTGGCGGACGCCGCCGCGCTGGGGGCCGCCGAGGCGGCGGACGCCGCCGCGCTGGGGGCCGCCTGGGTCGGGCTGGGAGTGGCACTACCTCCGCAGGCCGTCACGAGGATCGCGAGCGCCGCAAGCGCGGCCAATGGTTGACGTCGCATTTGCCTTGTCTCCTCCTTGCGTCACGTCGTTTCGTCATGGGACGCGGGCTCGGTTGCCCGGTCGCCGGATGGAGGCCCTCATCGAGCCGCCGTCGCGTTCAGGTGCGGTCTCCCGGCGCGAGGCCGGGTGACCGGCAGGTCAGGCCGTCGGGTCTGCCGTCGGCTCTGCCTCCGGCTCCGTGTCGGCGAAGGTGCCGGGATGGACGCGCTCCTCGGCATCCTGCCTGGGCGTTTCCTCCTCGCCCGCGGCGAAGGTGCCGCTCGCCTGGACGCGCTGCTCGGCATCCTTCTCGGGCGTCGTCTCCTCGCCTGAGGCGAAGCTGCCGCGATGCTGACGGTCCGCGGCATCCTGCTCCGGCGTGGTCTCCTCGCCTACCGCGAAGGTGCCGCGCGGCTGGATGAACTCCTCGGCGGCCGTCACGGGTGTCGGCACCTCGGCCGCGGGGACGGTGCCCGTCGTAGTCGTCGTCATGATCGTCTCGTGAGTCTCGGTCTCGTTCATGGTTCCCTTTCCGGACCCCCCGCTGAGGCCCGTGCCCTATACCAGGCCGGGATCTCCCGGCTCACTCGTTCGAAGTGCCGAGGAAGTCGCCTACCGGCGGGAACGCGGCGCCGCCGGACGATGGCGCGACTAGATGACGTGGACCAACCAGAGGATCACCAGCACGATGATGATCACGCCAACGATCCCGACGCCACCGCTTCTGTAGTTCATCTCGATCTCCCGTTCAGTTGCCAGGAAGGCCACTCAACCGTCGCGCGGGCATTGACCTCGCGCAGATCGCGGGTTCACATCGTTGGCTCCGGCGTCGTGGCTGGGTCGTCCCGGGGGCCCTCCGGCTTACGGCCAGCCTTGCGGACGTCGTCGCCCAGGTTCCCAAGGTCCTTGCCGACCTCGTCCCCGGCGTTCCCGACCTGGTCCTTGAAATCCGTGCCGTCGATGCCGCGGGCGGTCTTCTTGAGGTCGGTCTTGACAGTGCGGTAGGTGCGCTTGACTTGGTCCATCGATGCATCTCCTTCCAGTTGGTCCCGGACGACTTGGCGGCGTCCGTCGCCCTCGCTGTCCCGCGCCACCGGTTACGGCCTCAGATCGAGAGCAGGCGATCGAAGAACGACCGGTAGTGGCGGAGAGCCATCCGCAGGTCCTCGGTCGAGATGTCCTTGCCGTGCTCCCCCTGTTCTTCGAGGTGCGAGCGCTCGTCGGCGAACGTCTTGGCGAGCTGCTGCATGATCTCCGCGACCAGACTGTCGGCCTGCTCGACCGCGCGCGTGGGCTCGTCGATGAAGCTGGTCTGAATGTCCTGCCACCGGGACCGGAAGGACTCGGCTGCATCGGCCGCAAAGAGCGGCGTGGGACTCTCCTCCTTGGTCTGGGCTGGCCTGGCGGGCTGGTCCGCGGTTGGGGCCGGGGCCTGGGACTGGGGCTCGAGGCGTTGCTCCGGCGGGGCCGGGGTCTCCGTCCCCGATACGTCTGTCGTCGTCGCCTGCGTCGCGCTCCCGACGCCGGCGAGGTCGGCCGTGCTCAGGCCTCCCGAAGGTCCATCGACTTCGGTGTCCGGGCTCAGCTGCATGTCGCGTCCGGTCATCACTTCATTGTCCGTTCGCTGCTCAGCCATCACGATGCCGCCCGAGGTGAGGTGTCTGGGCGAGTCTCAACGGTCCGCGGCTCTTCGAGGAGCTCGTCGAACAACGCGCGGTAGTTGACCATGGCTTGACGGAGGTCCTCCGTGCTTGCCTGTCCCTGGGCATGGCGGAGCGCAACCGCGTGCGCGGCCCGGTAATGCTCGAGGACGCTCGGATGGTCGACCGACACATCGGCGGCGCGCTGCTCGAAATCGCCCACCGGATAGCCCCGGGCCTCCATGACCCGCCCGACCAGCGTGTCGGCATCGCGAACGGCGGCGGATGGATCGTCGACGAACCGCGCCTGGACCGCCCGCCACTCGTCGTTGAAGCGCCGGCGCTCGTCGGCCGCGAGGGGCCTGATCTCGAGCTTCGAGACGCGCTTCTGGCGGTCGGTCAGCTCGTCTTCCGCCTTGCGGGTGTCGCCCTTCTCGGCCACAGTCCGCCCGTATTCGGGCCCGAACTTCTCCTGAAGCTTCGCGCTCCGCTGCCGCATTGAATACCACCACACGGCCACGATCAGGATCGCGATGATCACGACCGCGACGATGATCAGCGTTGCATCCATGTCCCATCTCCTCCTTCGACTTCCCCCAGGTGAGCCCAATCGGGGGTCACGGCCGCGGCCGCCGCAAGGGAACCCGTTCCGGCCGTCGCTCCGAGCGGGGGGGCGAGTTCCAGGCCAGCCCCAGGAATGTGAGCGGCTATGGTCGGTGCTCGGATCGCGCGTGTCGGTGCTGGCGACCTCCCCGCCGTGACGTCTTGGACGCGATGCCAGTGTGTCGTCACGTGACCACCGCGTCATGAAGGTCCGTCATCTCCGCGGGGACCACCGTCCGTTCACAAGGGCAGCAACAGCGGAGCACGCCTGTCTGGCGCTCTCCCGCATAGCGCGGTCATCGTCAGAAGGGTGGCGCCGCGCCGAAGGCCACCACAAGGACGAGGAGGACGACCAGAACAGCCAGGAGGAGGCCGAGCACTTCGAACTCGTCGGGTCGGCGCACCCGCCGCGCGAGCGGGACGACCGCGCTGCCGATCACGTCTCCGCCGCGTTCGCGGACCTCGATCGTCGTCCCAGTCAGCTCCATCTGAGATGAACCCGGACGCGCGCCCGGCCGTGCCGGCTCCGCGGGACCAGGCCCGCTGTGCGTTCAGGGCCCGCGTTCGATCACCGTCAGGGCGCCCGGAAGGATCGAAACGACGATCGGCGTCGTCCCTACGACGCTGCCGTCCGTTTCGACGAGCCGTTCGGGTTTGGTCTCGATCCGCACCTCCCGGGCTCGCACTCGAATGACATGACCGGCGGCACTGATGCCAAGGTCGCGTTGCGAGAGCGCCTCCAGTCCGGCGAAGAGGCCGCGAAGCGGCCCGGGTGCCCGGATGATGATCACGTCGAGCAGGCCATCGTCCGGCTGGATCTCCTGCCGCGGCTTGATCAGCGATCCGATCTTTCCGAAGTTGGCGATGAAGACCTGGGTCGCCTCGGTGGTGCTGCGGGCCCCATCCAGGGTGATCTCGTGCTTCACGTCGCGGACGTGACGGGCCTGGCCGATGGCCCGGACGACGTAGGCCAGCTTGCCCAGGCGCCGTTTCTCGGCGGCGCCCGTCGCCTGCATCACGCGCGCGTCGAACCCGACGCCGCAGGCGACCGCGAAGTCATGGTCCTTGCCGCCGACGGTGACGCGGCCGAGGTCGATCCGGCGATGTCGGCCGCCGATGATGACGCTCACGGCACGGTCGAGCCGACGGGGAATCCGGAGGTTGCCGGCGAGGAGGTTGCCGGTGCCCATGGGGATGATGCCCAGGGCGACCCTGGTGTCGGCGAGGGCATTGACGACCTGGAGCACCGCCCCGTCGCCGCCGACCGCAACGACCACGTCGACGCCCGCCTCCACCCCGCGGGCCGCGTGCTGGCGGAGGTCCCGCTTGCGTCGGACGACCGCGCTCTCGACCGTCCAGCCGGCCGCCTCGAGCCGCCGCTCCGTCTCGCGGACCGCCTGGTCGATCCTCCGGCCCGGACGGTGCCGACCGAGCACGAGGGCACGCGTCATCCGACGGCCGCCGTGCCGGAGCCGCCCCGCTCGCCGGTCCGCGGGGTGCGTTCGGAGCGCCAATGCCGCCATGTCGGCCGGGCGCGGAACGCCGCGCCCACCACGAGCAGCCAGGCGATCCCCGCCATGAGCCCGCCGACGACATCCGTGAGGTAGTGGTAGCCGAGGTAGATGCGGCTCACCCCCACCCCCAGCGCGACGACCACGGCGATCACCAGGAGGAAGAGGCCGATCCGACGGCCCGCGACGGACCACGCGATGAGGGCAAGGGCGACGTAGAAGATGATCGCGTTCATCGTGTGGCCGCTCGGGAAGCTGTAGTCGGGCAGCACGGGCGCCCACGGCAGCTGCGGCCGGGGACGTGCGAAGAAGAGCTTCATCGTCGCCTGGAGAACCAGGCTGCCGCCGGTCGCGACGCCCAGGAAGAGCGCGGCGCCGTAGCGGCGCCTCCAGAGCAGCCAGGCGAGGCCCACAACGAGGATCGGCCCGATGACGAGGCTCGACCCGACGTCGGTCAGGGCGTTCATGAGCGCATCCATGCCGGGCGATGCGATGCCGTGAAGGAACGGGGTGGCCCACGTGTCCAGCGCGAACACTTCCTGGGTGCGCACGCCCTCGGCGATCGAGCCAAGCACGACGAGGCTCGCGATCAACCCGACGAAGCCGAGGCCGAGGGTCCTCGTCGCGACGGCGAGCGGAGGACGTGCAACGACACCGGACGTCGCAGGGCCTGCCGAGTCGACGCGGCCAAGCGGACCCGCCTCGCTCGCAGGGCCGGTGGCGCTCACCTCCCCGCCGGCAGGCTCGACCCTGTCTTCCGGTCGCGTCATGGAGCGGTCGCGCCCCCGGGCGGGTTGGGCGCAGGCCTGTCGGCCCAGCCCCCCGGCCTGGTGAGCCATGCGTAGCAGCCCAGCGCCGAGATCGCACCCAGCACGCCCCCGAGCAGATCGCTCGGATAGTGCTCGTCCAGGGCGAGACGGGAGATCCCCACCAGCACGACCTCGAAGGCCACGACGAGGACGAGGGCCAGCCGAAGCCAGGCCGATCGTGGGCTGCGCCAGCTTCGCACCGCGATCAGGCCCAGGATCGTCAGGACCTCGAGCACGTGCCCCGACGGGTAGCTGTAGACGACGCCCGGGATCCCGTCGCCGGTGCCGGACGGCCGGGGTCGGCCGACGAGTTGCTTGACTCCCTCGCTGCCTGCGGTCACCGCGATCAGGATCAGGATCACGACGACAGCTTCGCGGCGCCGCTTCTTCCACACCAGCCAGAGCACGAACCCGACCCCAATGGCGATGAGCGGGATGTTCGCCGATTGCGAGATCGCCTGCCAGATGACTGGCAAGCCGTCGAGCGTGCGGGCAGACGCGAGCCACGGCTGATCGAACGGGAAGACGAACCGGCTCGCGACCGCGATGGTCACGGCCACGAAGCCGAGAAGGGCGAGGAGCGCGATGAACAGGCTGCCCGCGCTCGCCCACCGGGTTTGCGGGCAAGCCTCCCGCGCGGCCTCGGCGGAGTGATCCAGCCTGCCGGTCACAGGGACCTCCGAGGATCGATCGGGTGTCACGGTCGATCCCCTCTGCATCCGTGACAAGGTCCCCTCCCTCCATGCGAGTCGCGACTGTGCGCGCTGGCGGCCGCGCCGGGAGAAGAGGGAGAGCCCGTCCCCCAGGACGGGCTCTCCCTGCGGGACGTTCGACCGATGGGAAAGCCAAGCGAAGCCTGACTCAGCTGCGAGCGTGGGGTCCAGGCGCCGCGGTGTCATGACGGCCCGTCATCTCGCGGCGCGCGGGGACGATGTCACGCCACATTACGGACGGTAATGACGGGGGTGGCCTCCCGGGGGGACACTCGCCCACGTATTCGGAACGCCTCGTGATCCGGGCACCCAGTTCGAACACTCCTCCACCCTGCCCCCCGTGCCGCTGATCTCCCTCTCGGCACCGGGGGCAGGGTTACGTTCACCCGGTCGTCGATGCAGCGGGACCGCGTGCGGTGTTGGAGGCAGGCAAGGTGGGCGATCGGCTGACGTTCCTCGGCCATTCGACGGTCCTCCTGGACCTTGACGGGATTCGCGTGCTCACGGACCCTCTGTTCGGCCACCTCGCAGGGGGCGCCATCTGGCGCCACGCGCCGGCCGTCCTCTCCGACGCCCTCGAAGGGCTCTCGGCGGTCTTCATCAGCCACGGTCACCTGGACCACCTGGACCTGGCGTCCCTGCGTGTGCTCCCGGGCCACCCGGCGCTCGTCGTCCCGGCCGGCCTGGGTCGGATCGTCGCAGGCGTGGCGCACGGGGTCGTCCACGAAGTTCGCGCCGGCGATCGGCTGGATGTCGGTGCACTGACGCTCGAAGCCGTCCACGCGGAACACGGGCGCCGCCGCTCAATCTTCACGACCGCGGAGGGTGCCCTGGGCGTCCTGATCGCCGGATCCACGAGCATCTACTTCGCCGGCGACACCGGCCTCTTCCCGGCAATGGGGCAGCTGGCCGGGCGGGTCGACGTCGCGCTCCTGCCGGTGGGCGGCTGGGGCCCCACGCTCGGGCGCGGCCACCTCGATCCACGGACCGCGGCCGAGGCCGTGGCCCAAATCCGCCCGGCGATCGCCACTCCCATCCATTGGGGCACGCTCTACCCGCGGGGCCTGCGGCGCCTGGCCCGCCGCCGGTTCGAAGGCCCGGGCGAAGCGTTCCGCGACGCGGTCGCGGCTGTCGCCGCCCACGTGGACGTGCGCGTCCTGCAACCGGGACAATCGATGCGCCTCGACGGGCGGGCAGGACAATGACACCCGGGATCGGCACGACGCCCGCGCCCGGGGCTCGCGGCTGGATTGCGTTCTACCGGCTGCAGACCCGCCTGATGTGGGAGTGGCGGCCGACACGCCTGGCCATCCTGCGCCGGACCGTGCTGTCCTTCCTCGGGGCCTGCCTTGCGCTGGCGATCACGGCCGGCGTGGTCCCGGAGCTGCGGATCGACGGCCTCGCCCCGCTCCTCCTCGCGGGGCTCGTGCTGCTGGCGATCGACAGCTCCCTCGCCGTCCTGCTCCACGGGCTGCTCGTGGGGTGGCCGATCTTCGTCGCCCAGGCCCTCGGGGTCGTCGTCCAGTTCGGGGCGATCGTCGGCCTCGGGCGGGTGCTGCCCGGGATCCACGTGGGCGACACGGCGGCCGCGATCTGGGGAGCAGTGTTCCTGACGGTGCTGAACAGCCTGTTCGCGGAGCTCGTGGCCGTGAGCGACGACGATTCGTACTACAGCGTGCTCGTCCGGCGCCTGGTGGCACGCGAGTTCCGACGACCCAGGGAACCGATCCCGGGGCTGCTGGTGGTCCAGGTCGACGGGCTGAGCCTGCCCGTGCTGCACGAGTCGATCCGTGCCGGGCGCGTGCCGGTGCTCGGCCGGCTGGTGCGCGACGGTGAGGCGACGCTCCACCCGTGGGTCGCCATGCTGCCTCCCACGACGCCGGCCAGCCAGGGGGGGATCCTGCACGGCAACAACGACGGCATCGCCGGCTTTCGCTGGTACGAGAAGGCGACTGCCAGGCTGCTGGTCGCCAACCACCCGGAGGATGCGGCCGAGATCGTTCGTCGCATCAGCGATGGCGCGGGCCTGCTGTCGGACGACGGTGCCAGCATCGGCAACCTGGTGACCGGCGATGCGCCGCGCAGCTACCTCACGATGGCCACGATCGACAAGCGCGCGCCGGCGCACGACGAACGGCGGATGCGCGGCTTCTTCGTCACGACCGTCAACTACATCCGCCTCGTGGTGCTGATGGCCGGCGAGGTGGCCAAGGAGCTCTACCAGGCCGAGCGCCAGCGTGGCTGGTCCGTCGAGCCGCGCATGCACCGCGACCTGAATTTCGCCATCGAGCGGGCTGCCACCAACATCGCCCTGCGCACCGTCTCCACCGCCCTCGTCATCGAGGAGATGTACGGCGGGGCCCCGACGATCTACGTGGACTACACCGGCTACGACGCCATCTCCCACCACTGCGGCCCCGAGCGCGTGGAGGCCATCGACGCGCTCGAAGGGATCGACCGGGCCATCGGGTCGCTGCTAAAGGCCGCGCGGTACACCGGCCGGCCGTACCGGATGGTCGTGCTGTCCGACCACGGCCAGTGCCTGGGCGCCACGTTCCAGCAGCGCTACGGCCGGCCCCTCGAGGCGGTCATCGCCGAGCAGCTGCCGGGCACGATGACCGTCGTGGGCACCACCGACTCGGTCGAGTCGGCCGGCTATGGCAGGCGCATCGCGGCCGAGTTCGGTCGGGGCTCCGGCCTGGGACCGCTGGTCGCGCGCCGGCTGCCCAGTGGCCTGCGACGCGCAGGCGGCAGGGCGGGGCGGGGGGCGGGGAGCGACGCAGACACGGCACCTCCAGACGTCGTCGTGGCCTCGTCCGGCAACCTCGCCCACGTCTACTTCACGAGTGATCCCGGCCGGATGACCCTCGAAGCGATCGAGGCGCGCTACCCGCGCCTGGTCGATGCCCTGGCGCAGCACCCGGGAATCGGGGCGGTGATCGCCAGGTCCGCCGCGGGTCATGCGCTGGTGCTCGGGGCGAACGGCCGGCGCGACCTTTCCACGTCCCCGCCCGACGGCGGCGACCCGCTGGCCGACTTCGGTCCGCGGGCGGCCGAGGACCTCCGTCGGCTCGAAGGTTTCGCGGCTGCTGGTGACCTGATCCTGCTGGGCTCTGTCGACGGCATCACCGGGGAAGTGACCGGGTTCGAGGAGCTGGTCGGCTCGCACGGTGGCCTGGGCGGCTGGCAGGCCGAGCCGTTCATCCTGTGCCCGGCGACCCTGACGCTGGCGGACGATCCGCCGGTGGGTGCGCCGGCCCTGTACCGCCAGCTGATGGCGTGGAAGGCGCAGCTGCAGAGCCAAATGGAAGGCTGAGGCAATGATCGATCCAGACGCGCCGCCGGGTGCCGACGGGCCGCGAGTCGACCCCGGGCGCGCCGTCGATCCCCTTTGACCTCGCCTCTTCGCCGGTCACGGTCCGAGCCGGTCGTCGTGAGCGGCGGTCAATCCGCCGGTACGATCACGGTCAACGCGGAAGGCATGACCGAGACGACGATCGGCGTCCGCCCGACCACGGAGCCGTCGACCTCGACGAGTCGCCGCGGCTTCGTGGCGATGCGAACCTTCCGGGCCTGGGCCCGAAGGACGTGGCCCTCGCGACTCTCGCCGAGGTCCTTCTGCCGCAGCGCCTCCCAGCCACCCAGCACGCCGCTCAGTCGCCCGGAAGCCCGAACGACGATCACGTCGAGGAGCCCATCGTCGGGAGCGATCGGGCGCACCGGCTCCATTCCGGCCAGCATCCAGCCGAAGTTCGCGATGAAGACCTGCGCCGCCTCGGTCGTCGTGCGAACGCCGTCGAGGGTGATCTCGTGGGGGATGTTGGAGATCTCACCCCCCTGGGAGACGACGTTGGCAAGGTACGCGAACCGTCCCCATCGGCGTTTCTGGCCGGGGCCGGTCTTGTTCATCACGTCCGCGTCGAACCCGATCCCGCACGCCACCGAGAAGTCGTACTTCGCACCTTCGATGGACACGCGCCCAAGGTCGATCTGCCGACGCCGCCCACTCACGATCGTCCGGGCCGCGTCGCCCGGATCGGGTGGGATGTGGAGGTTGCCGGCCAGCTGATTGCCCGTACCCGTGGGGACGATCCCAAGCGCAACCTTCGTCTTCGCGAGCGACGGCGCGACCTGGAGGACCGCGCCATCGCCGCCGACGATGACCACGACGTCGCAGCCCTGCTTGACGGCGCGGGCCGTCTTCCGCGTGAGGTCACGCTTCCGCTTGACGATCACCCAGTCGACCTTCCAGCTGGCGGCCTGGAGCGCACGCCGGACCTCGTCCACGACCGTCCGCACCTTGCCGCCCTTGCGCTGGCGCGCGATGACGAAGGCTCGCGTCATCTCCGGATCTCGCATGTCAGGTCCATGCCGACAGGGTACGGGCCGGCGATCGCCCCACATGACAGGCCGTCATGACGCCGCGCTGCGCCCGACCAGACTGATTGCCCGGCCCGCGCATGGCGCCGCTCGGCGTGGAACGGCAGGAGGCGAGGGACCATGAGACATCTGACCTTCGAGGCTCGAGCATGACGATCCTCGTTTCCGTCTTCGGGTTTGCGGGCCGATTTGCCGGCGACCTCCTGACGAGCGCGCTCGGCTGGGCGAGCAGCCTGCTCTTCGGACGCGTACCACGATCCCACCAGGTCTTCCTCGTGCTCATGATGGCGGGCTCCTTCCTGTGGCTGGTGCTCCTGCTGGCACTCGTGCTGCCGATCGTCAGCTCCACGTTGCTCGCGGCGACGCCCCATCCGCCGTTCGTCGACCAGGCGTGGCTCGCCGCGGTCCTGCTTCTCG
>Ga0097691_1001930_pt1 | contig 14513 bp, 11 predicted proteins | sample NGESurdeep072012_8_FD_72858 | JGI IMG/M metagenome (GOLD analysis project Ga0097691, IMG submission 72858) | Arctic peat soil microbial communities from Barrow, Alaska - NGEE Surface sample 210-1 deep-072012 | ecosystem: Environmental > Terrestrial > Soil > Wetlands > Peat ...
AGGCAATGGAAGGTCCGGATCCGGACTCTTCCCGCGTAGTTCTCCCCACGCCTCACGCCATAACCTGAGCTGTGGGCCGAGGTTTCGCAAGCCCTGCAATGAGTAGAGGTCGGACGCAAGGGGAATCACCACGAATTGGGACGCGATCAGCGCGGCACGATTGATTGCGCCTAGATTGGGGCCGACGTCGATCAATACCAGCTCGGTACCTCTCTGCTCCGCGGCGATGAGAATCGCCCGATAAAATGCCGTCATCGTGCGAAAGGCGGATTCGTCGCGATTGTGACATCGGGGCCATGCGTCAGACAGTTTGTCCTCGAAACCGGACAGGGCGAGATCGCCAGCGATGAGCCCCAGATCGCCGGAGTGGAGCCCCATCTGAGTAGCGATGGCCTCCACCTGGGGCGCCTGGATGTCGCCGATGCCACGCAGGATCGGCTCGACCACGCCGTGGATCGTATTCGGATGTTTGCCATCCGGCCACAATTCCTCAAGACGGTCTTCGTCCAGGAACATGCTGGTCAGGTTGGATTGCGGGTCCAGATCGGCCGCGATCACGTCATGTCCCATGTGTGCGAACATCCATGCAAGGTGGTACACGAGAGTCGTTTTGCCGACTCCTCCCTTATTGTTGAAGAATGCGATCGTCTTCATCTGGGCGCTCGAATCAGAGCCAACACATAGTGTGCATCAAATTGGAATTCAGCCGGGCTGTTACCGTTTTGCTTCAGAGCTTCCTGAGCGCGCAGCACCCCGCGGCCGAACCGGTTGACAAAACCCAGCGCCTTCATCGCCTCGGCCAGCACCGGGTTGCGGTAGCTGTTCTGGTTAGGGAAGTTTTCCGGAGACGCCTCGCCATAGAGTCCGCCCGGACTCTGGATCTCAACCCTGTCTGAGAACCAATAAAAGCGGATCGGTGTGTTGGACTCGTATGACCGATGCAGGACGGCGTTCATCAACAACTCCCGCAAAGCCACACGCGGATAGTTCACTGCCTGGCGCTCGCGCAATGCCGATACTGCTACAGGACGCGATTCGATGTGCAACCCGACGAGGGATTCCAATGCGCGGAGAACCGTGAGGAGGTCGCCAGAGAGACTCTTCTCCACTAAGATCTCGCCCGTTAAGGCGCTTCCCTCCAGCCGAAGGAACTGCACGTACGCTCCCGGCAACCATTGCAGAGGGTTCTTCCCAAAGAGGAGGATACCTGCGTTGGTGGGACACTGCCTGCCCGAATCGTAGAATCGTAGCGACCCCAGTTGCGTAGCCAAGTCGCGATTGTTTTCCGCGATGACCTCAGGCGCCACAGCCTGACTCAAATAGGTGGTTTGGAAGAGGCCGGTATCGAGCGCATCCATGGAACTGCCGAAACATGGCAACGCGTCGAAAGTCCGCGCGTGGGCGATCCTCTTTTCGGTGAGGATCCGCTCTTCTTGCTGGTTGGCGATAGCTTTTCGTGGGCCGACCCGAACGCATACCCGGCCCTTGTAGCGCACTGGAGGCAGGTCGGAAGGAAGCACTTCCACGACCGCGACATCCCCGCCAGGCAGGCTGAACTTCGCCACGTTCAGCGACGGCAGGGGCTGTATGTTGCCGTCCGATTTAAGGCCTCCCAGGTTCTGGAGCAATTGGTCGGTGACTGCTAAGCCGCTGGGCGTCCCGTCATCGTTCACGCCGATGACCAGATAGCCGGGCAAACGGTGATTGGGCAAGTCATTGGCGAACGCCGTGACAGCCTCGGAGAACTTGTCGGTGTCCCTGATTGAGGTCGTGCGCTCAATGCGATCAGCCTCGGCCACGGCCAGCAGCCTGTTAAGTTCGTCTTCCTGGATCATAATGTTGGGTTCCTCCATTCTCTCACCGCGCGGAATGACGCGGCCAGAACCGAGACTTCTGAGGAGATATGGTCTGGGGCTGACCTACCGAGCCCGGCTGAATTTCACTCGTACCGCAGAGCCACCACGGGATCGAGGCGCGCCGCCTTGTTGGCCGGCCAGATGCCGAAGAACAGTCCCACGCCCACCGACACCACGATCCCCGTCACCGCGGCCCACATGGGAACGGTGGCGGGCAGGGAACTGAAGACCAGGCGCGCGATCAACGAGATCGCCCAGCCGAACATGATGCCGATGATGCCGCCGATCCCGGTGAGGGCCGCGGCCTCAATCAGAAACTGCACCAGAATATCGAACTTCCGGGCGCCCAGCGCCTTGCGGATGCCGATCTCGTAGGTGCGCTCGGTCACCGAAACCAGCATGATGTTCATCACGCCGATGCCGCCCACCAGCAGTCCGATGGAACTGAGCACCACCATCACCAGGAACGTCATGGCGGTAATCTGGCGGAAGTCCGACACCATCTGCTCGGCGGTGGAAAGCGCAAAGGTGTCGGGTTTGTCGTAGGGCACGCGCCGGTCGATGCGCAGCACGGTGCGGACTTCGTCCAGCGCCTGCGGCAGCCGCCCGTTGATGGCGGTGACCACGATGGCGTTCTCGCGCGCGTTGGGGTACATCTTCTGCATGGCGCCATAGGGCAGCAGGACGCGGCTGTCGGTATCGCCGAAAAAGGAGGCCGCCGGGCGCAGCATGGTGCCGATCACGGTGAACTCGTGGCCGTCCACGGTGATGAATTTGCCGATCGGATCCAGGTTGGCGAAGAGTCCCTTCTCGATATCGGCGCCGATCACCGCCACCGCCATCCGCCGGTGGCTCTCTTCCTCGGTGAAGAAACGCCCCAGGTGGATATCCACCTGTCCGCTGCCGCTGGCATAGCCTTCCTCCACGCCGAAAAGGTTCACGTCGTACATGTCGTTCCCCATGTACTTGGCGTTCACTATGTTGCGCGGAGGGAAGAGCATGGCGGAGACGTTCTCCACACTCCGGCAACGCTCCCGCAAGTGGACCGCGTTATCGTACGTCAGGTTCTTGCGGGTGCGCTCCTCCGGGCTGAGATTGTTGACGCGGAAGCCCACGGGGAACTTGAATACGATGATCGAATTCGGTCCGAAACTGCGCAGCACGGCCGTCATGTTGGCGTCGAAGCCGGTGAGGATGGCGGCCACCCCGATGATCGTCCCGGTGCCGACGATCACGCCCAGCACGGTGAGAAACGCGCGCATTTTGTGCGAGCGGATGGTCTCGATCGCCAGCAGGAGTCCGTTGGTGAAGGCCAGTTTCGTCATGGATTATCGCTCCACGATTATCGCTCCACCCGCAGGGCTTCGATGGGGTCGAGTTTGGCGGCGCGCCGCGCGGGATAGATGCCGAAGAAGAGCCCCACCACGGCGGAGAGTCCCACGCCGATGACCACGCTAGACCACGGCAGCGCCATCGGCACCGAAGTGAAACTGCGCACCACCACCGCCACCATCCAGGCGATACACACGCCGGCGAACCCGCCCGTTCCGGCCAGCACGCTCGATTCCACCAGGTACTGATTGAGGATGTCGCGGCGCCGCGCGCCCAGCGATTTGCGGATGCCGATCTCGTGGGTGCGCTCCGTGACCACGGCCAGCATGATGTTCATGATCACGATGCCGCCCACGATCATGAAGACGCTGACGATGCCGATCGCCATGGCGGAGATGGCCGCGGTGAGCTGTTCCCAGAGGTTTACGATGGTGTCCGAGGCGAAGAGGGTGAAGTTATCGTCCTGGCCGGGCCGCAGGTGGCGGTAGGAGCGGAGCAGCACGCGCACCTCGTCCTCGGCCTCGGCCAGTTGCTGCTGCGCGCGCGCTTTGGCGACGATGCGGATGCCGTTGCGGTTGCCGTACGTCTTGAAATAGCTCTCGATAGGGATCATCGCGAAATTGTCGAGCGAGTTTCCGAAGACGCTGCCCAGGGCTTTGGCAGTGCCCACCACTTCGTAGGGCTTGCCTTCGATCTCGATGAACTTGGCCGTGGGGTCGCGGCCTTCGAAGAAGCGCGTGCGCAGATCGTTGCCCAGGAAGACCACCGGAGCATGGCGGCGGACCTCTTCGTAGGTGATGCCGCGGCCGATATCCACCTGCACATTGTTGATGGCGGCGATACTTTCGGTGACGCCCTGCACGTCCACGCCGAGAACGCTGTCGCCTTTCGAGGAAACGCGCGCGTTGCGCGACGCCATCATGCCGATGTCCTTGAGCAGGGTGGCGCGTTCCTTGACGAACTCGTACTCGTCCGGCCGGAGTTGCGGATTGCGCTTCTGCATCTCCATGAACTTCTTGGGATCCCAGGGGCCGAACCACGCCATGCGGACCACCCGGAAGCCGTCGGAACCCATGTTGGAGACCTTCTCGGCGATATACAGGTTCATGCCGTGGATCAGCGCGGTGACGGCGATCAGCGTGGTGGTGGCCAGAATGATGCCGAGCAGCGTCAGGAAACTGCGCAGCTTGTTCTTGCGCAGCGAATCGAGCGCGATCCGGGTGGCCTCCCAGAACGACGCCGAAAGGCGGAATGAGCGAGTTTCCAACACGGTGCTTGTGGAGGAAGACGGAATTGGCGGCGGGATTGTTCCCGGAAAGTAGAGGTACGCAGCTATTTCAGTACGAGGCGCCGATCTACTTCAGCTTCATCACCACGTCCTGGAACAGCAGGTCGATCGATTTCAGGCCGCTCGCCTTGCCCTCGTAAGGGAAGTAGAGAAAACCGCTCACCGGGCCTTTTTGCTCACCCCCGGGCAGCGCGGTGCGGATCAGCGATTCCTCGGGCCGCTCGCGCTGCTTCGGTTCGCCTCCGCCGGGCACGCCGGCATCGGGTGCGCGCGGCGGGCTGGGCAGGCGGCGACCATTCGGCGCTCCCGTCACCGGATCCCGGCCCTGCGGATGGCCCAGGCCGACATTCACCCCGCCCACGCCTGAGTACTTCACAGATCGTTTTTCAATACGATGCGATAGCGCGCCTTGCCGGCCTCCAGATGTGCCATGGCTTCATTGGCGCGGCTCATCGGGAACTCTTCGGTCACCGGGCGTATGCCATGGCGGGCGCAGAACTCCAGCATGGTCGCCACCGTGCCCGGCGCGCCGGAGGGAGACCCGCCCACCGAGCGCTGCCCGGCGATCAGGGGGAAGGCGGCGATCGCCATCGGCGCGGGGACAACTCCCACCACATGCAGATGCCCTTTGGGAGCCAGCGCACTGATGTACTGCGACCAGTCGAGGGACACGGCCACCGTCGATAGGATGAAGTCGAACGAGCCAGCCACCTTCGCCAGTTCCCCGGCGGAGTGCGTGTCCACCACGCGATGCGCGCCCATCCGGCGCGCCTCTTCGGTCTTGCCCGCCGAACTCGTGAACGCCGTCACGTCGCAACCCCACTTGTTGAGGAATTGCAATGCCAGGTGGCCCAATCCGCCGATGCCGATTACGCCCACACGATCCGTGGGCCGCACGTTGTGCTGCACCAGCGGATTGAAGACCGTGATCCCGCCGCAAAGCAAGGGGCCGGCCACCGCGGCGTCCAACGCTTGCGGGATGGGCGTGGCCCAACTCCAGTGACAGCGCACTCGAGTGGCGAACGCGCCGTGCCGGCCCACGATGGTCATCGCCAAACTGCGGCACATGTTGTGGTCGCCCGAAAGGCACGGTGGGCACGCCATGCAGCTTCCGGCATTCCAGCCCAACCCCACGGTTTGCCCCGGGCTGACCAGTTTCGCGCTCCGCCCGATGGCAGACACCGTCCCGATGGCTTCATGTCCGGGCACGAACGGGTACTGCGTCATCTGCCACTCGTTGTTGAGCATGGAGAGGTCGGAGTGGCAGATGCCGCAGTATTGCACTTCGATTTCCACCTGTTCGTCACCAAGGGGGCCCGGATCGTAGGAAAATGCTTCCAGTAGCGCGTGCGCCCGGGGCGCCGCCAATGCACGAATGTCAGACATGACCTTAGGATGACACGCGGGGCTGGCACGATGCACGCGCTCATTCTGATATGGTGAAGCCGTAACCGGATGTGCATTCGATGAACCGACGTCAATTTCTCTGCGCTTCGCTGCCTCTGCTGGCGCAGTCCCGTGCCGCCGCCGCCGCGCGCCTTCCCAACATCGTCTATATGTACGCCGACGATCTCGGCTACGGCGACGTCAGTTGCTACGGCGCGACGCGCGTCCAGACGCCGAATCTGGATCGCGCGGCGGCCGCCGGGGTGCGTTTCACCCATGCGCACTCCTCGTCCGCCACCTGCACGCCGTCGCGCTATTCGCTGCTCACCGGTGAGTACGCCTGGCGCCACCAGGGCACGGGGGTACTTCCGGGCGACGCGTCGCTGATCGTCCAACCCGGGCGCTACACGCTCCCCGCCATGCTGAAAGAGGCCGGCTACCGGACTGGCGTGGTGGGCAAGTGGCATCTCGGCCTGGGCGCCCGCAACCTCGACTGGAATGGCGAGATTGCCCCGGGCCCTCTCGATGTCGGTTTCGACTACTCCTTTATTTTCCCCGCCACCGGCGACCGCGTGCCCTGCGTGTTCGTGGAGAACCGCCGCGTGGTGAACCTGGATCCCAACGATCCCATCCGCGTGGATTACGACCACCCCTTCCCCGGCGAACCGACCGGCGCGGCCAATCCCGAACTGCTCAAGCTGCAGCCCAGCCACGGCCACGACAACAGCATCGTCAACGGCATCAGCCGGATCGGCTACATGACCGGCGGTAAGGCGGCGCGCTGGGTGGATGAGGACATGGCGGACACCATCACGGGCAAGGCCGTGTCGTTTCTGGAACAGAACCGCGCGCGGCCGTTTTTCCTCTATTTCGCGACGCACGATATCCACGTGCCACGCGTGCCGCACGCGCGCTTCGTGGGCAAGACCGGGATGGGTCCGCGCGGCGACGCCATCGCCGAACTGGATTGGTCCATCGGCCGCATTCTCGATACTTTGGACCGCTTGAAACTGACGCGCGGCACGCTATTCGTCTTCTCCAGCGACAACGGCCCGGTGGTGGACGATGGCTATCGCGACCAGGCCGTCGAGAAGTTGGGCGATCACAAGCCGGCCGGCCCGCTGCGCGGCGGCAAATACAGCGCCTACGACGGCGGTACGCGGGTGCCCTTCGTGGTGCGGTGGCCGGGCGGCGTCAAGCCGGGCGTTTCGGCGGCGCCGCTCAGCCAGGTGGACCTGCTGGCCAGTTTTGCCGCGCTCGCCGGGCGCAAACTGCCCGAAGATGCCGCGCCCGACAGCTTCAACCTGCTGCCCGCGCTGCTCGGCAAATCCAGCCAGGGACGGCCGCACATCGTGGAACATGCCACGGCTCTGTCGCTGATCGTTGACGACTGGAAGGTGATCCAGGCCCACAATGGGCCCAAGCGCAACCAGACGGGCAACGAGATCGGCAACGATCCCCAGCCGCAATTGTTCAACCTCGCCAATGACCTCGCGGAGCAGAACAATGTCGCCGCGCAATATCCCGCCAAGGTGAAGGAGATGCTGGCCATGCTCGCGCAGATTCAGCAGGACGGCCGCTCGCGCCCGCGGTGAACGCGTTGACGCGCGCGTGGCGCCCGCTTGCGGCGGGCTAGTCCAATTGGGCGGCGTTGATCTCGATCACGTTGCGGTCGGGGTCGAGAATGTAGATCTGCGGGAACCCCGCCCTGGCGTGCGGCTGTAGGATCATCCGTTGGAACGGGTCGCCGGTGGCATCCTCGCGATAGCCTTTCGACCGCAGGTACTCCACCGCATGCCGGTAACTTGCGACCCGGACTGCGAAATGCCCATCGCGGGTATCCAGCCCCTTGCCGGTGCGGAAGGTCGAGTGGGGGTGGACGATCAGATGTACCTGTTGGGACGCGCCGGCGGAAAACCAAGCCCCGGGGAAGTCGAAGGGAGGCCGCGTGAGTTCTTCCAGCCCCAGAATCTGGCTGTAGAATCGCCGCGAGATCTCCAGGTCTGTTACCCCCAGACTCACGTGGTGAATGGCTTCGATCTTCATATTCGGATGCCGTGTCCTTTCATGGTATAACTCGAAGACCTCCCTCAGCCACCTCAACTCGATGGTCAACTCGCGGTGGTGTCACCCACTTGCCGATGCTTCTCCCGATCCGCGGGTAGCCAGCGGTGCAGCGTTGCCCTCAGCGTTTCCATGCGGATTGGCTTGAGCAGAATGTCGTCCATACCGCTGGCTAGACAATCATCGAGGCACTCCGCACCGGTTTCCGCCGTCATGGCGATAATCGGGGTGTGGCGATCCGGCGGTTCGCGTTGGCGAATCTCGATGGCTGCCTCCGGCCCGTTCATGAATGGCATCTGGCAATCCATCAAGACCAGATCGTAGGGCAGCAGGAGCAGCATTTCCACGGTTTCACGGCCATTTGCCGAAACGTCCGTTCTCACGCCGAGGCTCTCTAACATGCGAACTGCCACCTTCCGATTGATGGCGTTATCGTCGGCCACCAGCACGCGCGCCGGGGAGTGGTCCGTTGCCCGTTCGGCCCGCGGCTCCAACTGAGCCGCCAGCGCCGCCAGGCTGCGCTTCGACCACGCGCTGGACAGCACCTCAAACAGTTGGGATTGGCGGATCGGCTTGACCAGGCAGACGTCTGCGTGGGCGCCTTCCCGGCGCCGCACTTCGGGCCAACTGCCGATGGAAACCAGCATTACCATGATCGTGTTGTGTGTCGCCGGGTCACTCTTGACCGCCGCCGCGAGCGCGGCGCCGTCCATGTCCGGCAATTGAAAATCGGCGATCAGGAAGTGGTACGGGTCACCGGTCCGATGCGCCGCCCGGATTTCTTCCAGTGCCTGTACGCTGCTGGCGAAGCTGGTGTCGCGCATCCCCCAACTGGAGACCTGCTTGTGGACCACGCGGCGATTGACTTCGTTGTGGTCCACAATCAGGGTTCGCAATCCCTCCAGGTTCGAAGATGGAACCGTATTGGGCGGCGGCTGCGGATCGACCGTCAAGGGCAAGCTGAACCAGAACTTCGAGCCCCGGCCGGGGGAGCTTTCGGCGTGAATCGAACCACCCATGAGTTCGACCAGTTGTTTGGAAATCGCCAGCCCCAGGCCGGTTCCTCCGTAGCGCCGGGTGCTGGAGGTGTCCGCCTGGGTGAACTTCTGGAAGAGGTTTGCCAGTTGTTCGGGCGCCACGCCGATTCCCGTGTCGGTCACGGAGATGCGGATTTGCGCGCTGCCGGGCGCGCGGCCGGCATACTCCGCCGCGATCAGCACGTGCCCCTTTTGAGTGAACTTGACCGCATTTCCGGCAAGGTTGGTGAGAACCTGGCGGATGCGTCCGCTGTCGCCCAGCAATTGACGGGGCACGCCGGGCGGAAAATCCACGATGAGTTCCAGGTTCTGGGCTTCCGCCTGGGGCTCCAGGAGTTCCGCCACTTGCTCCACCAGCAATTGCAGATCGAAGGCGTGAGGCACAATCGTCAGGCGGCCCGTCTCGATCCTGGAAAAGTCGAGAATGTCGTCGATCACGATGAGCAGCGCGCTGCCGCTCTTGCGCACCAGTTCGGCGTACTCGCGTTGCTCGGCGGTCAACTCGGTGTCCAGCAGGAGGCCGGCCATGCCCATCACGCCATTCATCGGCGTGCGGATCTCGTGACTCATGTTGGCCAGAAACTCGCTCTTGGCCCGGCTACCTGCTTCCGCCTGCTGGCGCGCCACGCGCAAGCGGCGCACCAGCCAGACCATCACGGCGAAGGCTCCCGCCAAGGCCACCCACGCGCCGATCAGGACCATCTGGTATACCATAGCGCGATGGAAGGCGAAAACCGTGAGGGCCTCGCCGGTGATCCGCGAGTTCCATCGGAAATCGATGTCCACCACGGCGCCTTCCTCCGCCAGGCGCCCGATCGCGTCGCGCAGGCGGTCGGCGGCCGAGCGTGCGACGCGGCTTTCTTTGCGGGCGCCGATGCCGAACCAGTAATTGGCGCCGTCCAGCGGCTGGACGCGCAAATCCCGCTGCGCGCACGGCGCGTGATGCGCGACCGTGATCGAGTTCAGCGAAAGAAGGCCGCCCGCGGCAGCGCCGCTGCACACCGCGCTCATTACGTCGGCGACGGTCCGCTCCGCCAGTAACGGGGAATTGGGAAAGAACTTGTCCGCCGTGTGTCTGTCGCTGCTGATGTACAGGGTGGCCGCCACGGTTTTTCCGGCAAGGTCCGATGGCTGCCGGATATCGAGCGCCCGCGGGAAGACCATCGCATACCCCATGCGCGACCATGGGGCGGTGATGTAGAGGAATTTCCGTCTCTCCGGTAGATCTGCCATCAGCGGCCAGAGGTCTACCTGCCCCGAGACCAGCGCCTTCTCGGGTCCGTCCGGCGCGAAGACCCATTCCAGGGGAATGCCCTCGCGTGCCGCGGCGGCGCGCAGCAGATCCACGGCGGGCCCGGCCGGCCCGCCCGCGGCGTCCGGAAAATGATAGGGTGGGGAATTCTGGAACCCGATCTTCAGCGGCGTTTGCCTCCCTCCCTGCGCGGCGGCCGGCGAGACGCCCCACAGGAGCAGGAGTTGACAGACCACAAAAACCGATGGTCTGTCCCACCGGCGATGGCGGCGTCTGGCAGTGATGCTTCGCACTTCCATGAAAAAGCAATCGGCTGTTTGCAGGTTTTGGTTTAGTGGCGAGGCTAGGAAATTTCGGGAATCGAGCGCCGGGCCACGGTAGTAAGCTAGTGGTAGGCAGGGTTGGCGGATTTTCAGGCCCGCACCTTGCGCAGCCAACCGAGTGGGCGACCATGAACACCGCTTGCGACCATCCCCGGCTCTTCCCGCCCCACGCCAACCTGAGCGATGCCGTCAACAGCAACATCGTGCAATCCGAGATGGAGGGCGGTGTCCACCTTCAGGATCTTTCCCCGGGTACCATTCTGGAAGTGCGAACCCAGAATCGCGCTTACACGGTTCTGTACAAGGGATGGGACCAGGCGCTGATCTCGGGCCATCCGGTGTTCTGCCCGCGGCCCGTTCCGGTTACCATCCACGGATCCACCTGGGGCGGATCGATGCTTAAAGCCCGGTTCATCGGACGCGGCATGCGCCTGGAGTTCGGCCACCCGGAGTTCGACCCGATCCGCACTTCCGTGATTTTGGACGTGCGCTCGCGTTAGGCGGCGGAAACGCTACATCACGCGCAGGATGGAAACCGGCTGCAGCCCGCAACTGAGCAAGGTCTCAAGCAAGTCGGATTCTTCGCCCTCCAGCGGGTCAACCGTCACCTCGAAGTCCAGCTTCACGACTTCACAGTCTTCCGAAACCCAGACTTGGCTGACCAGGCGGAACTCGACGGCATCGTCGCAATCCTTGACGGCGACGCGGACCAGGCCGTCCCCGAAAGCGAGCACTACGCCCTGGAGCACTCGACCGTTGTTGTAGTGGATGTAGATCATCTGACCCCATCATGCCTCCTGCCACCACATTCGGGTAGTGCCGCACGTACCAGCGCTGTACTAGTAGCACGGCCTAGCCGATTAGCACTAACACCTTGGTTAATCAGGGTTTTGCTTAGGCCGAGTAGTATGTTTCGTGAACTTTTCCGATCCCCCCCGCGTAAGCACCCATCAGCGGCATGTGGGGCGTCGCGCGTGCGATGTCCATTTGAAGGTGATCTGATGAACAGTTTTTCTCACGCAGTCCGGGTGCTTGCCAAGAAGCCGGGTTTCACCGCAGCCGCCGTGCTGGTGCTGGCTCTGGGTATTGGCGCCAATACGGCGATTTTCAGCCTGGTGAACGCCTTTCTGCTGAAGCCGCTGGCGATCCACAAGCCCGAGGAACTGGTGGGGCTCTACAGCCGAGATACGAAAAAACCCGACAGCTATCGGGCGTTCTCCTACCCCAACTTCGTCGATCTCCGAGGGCAAGGCGGCGTTTTCACCAGCCTGGCGGCCCACAACCTGGCGATGGTGGGCCTCACCGAAGGCGACTCCACGCGCCGCCTGTTCGCCGACCTGGTCTCGTCGAACTACTTCGAAACCATGGGTGTCCCGGTGTTCCGCGGCCGCGTGTTCACCGCCGAAGAGGAACGCCCCGGCAGCGCCGGCCCGGTAGTCATCGTCAGCTATTCCTTCTGGAAGCGCCACGGCGCCGACGCCGCCATGCTCGGCCGGTCTCTCCGCCTCAACGGGCGCTGGTATACGGTGGTCGGCATCACCCCGGAGGGATTCACCGGCACCACCGCCCTGGTCAGCGCCGAGCTCTACGCGCCGCTGGGCGTCTACGAAGCCCTGGCCAACGATTTCGAAAACCGCGGCCACACGCTGGCCGCGCGCGATAACCACGCCTTGATTGCCGTGGCGCGGTTGCGTCCTGGCGTGACCCTGGCCGCCGCCGATGCGCAACTCGCCGGGGTCGCCGCGGCGATGCAGAAATCCTGGCCGGTGGAGAACAAGGACCAGACGCTACTGGTGCGCCCCCTCTCCCGGCTGAGCGTCTCCACCGCCCCCGGGTCGGACAAGGGACTGGCGGTGCCCGCCATCCTCCTGCTCTGCATGGCGGCGGTGGTTCTGCTGATCGCTTCCCTCAACGTAGCCAATATGATGCTGGCCCGCGGCGCGGCCCGGCGTAAGGAAATCGCCATCCGCCTGGCGCTAGGCGGCGGCCGGCGCGATATCATCCTACAACTTCTTTCGGAGAGCCTGATGCTGGCGTTGGTGGGCGGCGCCGCCGGCCTGTCGATTGCCTGGTGGAGCACCCCTGTGCTGGTGAGCTCGATGGTCCGGCTGGCCCCGCTCGACCTGGTCTACAGCGCGACGCCGGACCTGCGGGTGCTGGCCGCCACCTTCGGCTTCTGCCTGTTCAGCACGTTGCTATTCGGCGTGGGACCCGCCTGGAATCTCTCGCGTCCGGATCTGGTTACCGATCTTAAGGATGGCGAACGTGGCGGGAGCGGCGGAAAGCGTCTCTTCTCCCGCGGCAACCTTCTCGTCATGGGCCAGATCTGTCTCTCGCTCACGCTACTGACCGCGGCCGGCCTGTTCCTGCTCAGCGCCCGGCGTGCCGCCGACCCGGCTCCTGGATTCCGCATCGCCAACTCGATTGTGGTGGAAGTTGACGCGAGCCTCGCCGGCTACGATCAGACCCGCGGCCGCGAAACCTATCGCGCGTTGCTGGCGCGCCTCAAATCTCTACCCGGGGTGGAGTCGGCGTCTCTCGCCGCCACCGTCCCCTTCGGCATTACCTCCAATGGAGGTAGCATCCGGCGCGCGGACAGCGATCCCGCCGACAGGCGAAACCTGGTCCACTGCCGGTCCAACGTCGTCGATCCGGACTACTTCCAGACCATGGGTATCGCATTGCTGCGCGGCCGATCATTCCTGCCGGCGGAAGCTGCCGCGCGCTCCGCCGTAGTGCTCGACCGCCTGGCGGCCAGCCGTTTGTGGCCGGATGGCGACGCCCTCGGCAAACACATCTTGTGGGAAGGGGAGGTGGCGGGAAAAGCGCGCGAGAGGGAGGTTGTCGGAATCGTGGCAACTGTGCGGGAGCACATCGTTGGCAAGGGTGAATCTCCCCATGTCTACACGCCGTTTGGCCAGGAATATCAGTCGGATATGATTGTCCACCTGAAGGCCAGATCCGAATCCGGGATGCTGGAAAGCGTGCGCCGCGAGATCCGCGGGTTCGATGCCGCGCTCCCCGTGCTGGCGCTGAAGACCATGCGGCAACACCTGGAGGGCAGCGCCGACCTGTGGATCGTGCGCACCGGCGCCACGCTGTTCAGCATCTTCGGCGGCGTGGCGCTGTTGCTGGCCGTGATCGGCCTATACGGCATTCGTTCCTACACCGTGGCCCGGCGCACGCGCGAAATCGGCATCCGCATGGCCCTCGGCGCCAGCAGCGGAGATACCCTGCGCCTGGTGGTGCGCGAGGGCGCCGCCTTGACCGCGATCGGCGCCGCTGCCGGTCTCACGCTCTCGTTCCTGGTGGGAAAGGTGCTCGCCGGAATGCTGTATGAGGTGAGCGGAAGCGACGCTGTCGTGTTCCTGGCAGCGCCCACGGTGCTGAGCGCAGTGTCGCTGCTCGCCTGCTACGTCCCGGCGCGCCGCGCGGCGCGTGTCGACCCGATGATCGCCCTGCGCTACGAGTAGGGTGGGGCATTTTACCCAAGTGCGGCGTTTTACCCAAGCGTGCGGCGTTCTCTTGCCGGTTTGATCGTCAAGTCAACCACATGAACGTGGTGTTTTCAATAATCCAGAGCACCCCACTGGCTTGTGGTTGATCCATAAGTTACGCGTTATCAGATAGGTGCAGGCAAGTTAACCATCTGTCGCGCCCGCCTGCGTTAAATACCCCTTGCTTTCCTCGCTGAAATCTACGACAATTTACCGCATTAAGCTAATTACGGACCTTTAGATGCCCATTACGTGGGCTCTGCTTTGGTGTTAAGGGTTGCCGCTTTTGAGGTGCGCTTTACAGTTCGTCAAGCACGGTTCCCATGCCGAGGGCGCGGCCCTGACTTTCACTGGATTTGAACTTTCGAATCCGAAATTCTACGAGGAGAAAAATATGCAACGTCCCTACACGGGAAAATGGCTGCTACTGCCATTAGTGTTAATCGCGTTTTTGATCTCGCCGAGCGTGGTCGCCCAA